>Ga0118677_10002182_pt1 | contig 39867 bp, 37 predicted proteins | sample AliMusrvi5mmetaG_FD_86154 | JGI IMG/M metagenome (GOLD analysis project Ga0118677, IMG submission 86154) | reverse complement strand
AGATTTAAACCAAATCGTTGAACAAATTATACAACGGTGGTCTCTCTCTTTTGATTCTTTGAAACTAAATCAAGAATGGGTATCCGGAAAAATCTAAGAATGAGTTTTTCAGCAGACCCTATTTAATTTGAGTACCTAACCAATCGACTAACACATATTTCTCCCGCATAAAAGCTGTTCATCCTTACAAAGGTGATGAAGCATAGCGCACTGATCGCCAGAGAAGGAAATGGGGAAATTGTCATAATTTGAGTAATCAATTTGGCATGGAATGTGTGAATGATGTAATTTTCAGCTGGAATTATGTAACACATTCTGTAGTAAAAACATCAAACTTTGTATTTCATAAATTGAATGAGTTATAAATAAATTCAATGTGGAAATAAACAGGGCCATCAGGATATCCACTAAAAACATCGGAAGTATTCAGAATAAATTGATGAATTTATTTGGCAAACATGTATTTCGCATTTAATTCATGAAATGTAGCATGTGGAATGTTCTAAATGGATAGGTATCCGGAAGGATAAAATCAGGCAGATGCCTAAATTAAAATAAAAAGGAGGATAAATATGCCGGCATTTGGATCACCCTTCTCAGGGTTAGCAAACAACAGGAAGCTCACTGATGCGGAGCTTGTAAGGGCAATACGTTTTATGGTTGCCGCAGAATACGAGGCAGTTCAGTTATATATGGAGCTTGCAGAGTCGACTGACAACAAGCTTGTAGTAGAAGTTCTCAAGGATATTGCAAATGAGGAACGCGTACACGCCGGAGAGTTTTTAAGGTTGCTTCGCGAGTTGGCACCCGATGAAGAAAAGCTTTATGCAGCCGGGGCAAAAGAAGTAGACGAGGAAATCAAGAAGTTGAATCATAAATATTAATGCTAAAAAGTAAATTGCTATGAACACACCCAACAAATTCGAATTCCAGGCGCTACCTTATTCGTATGACGCCCTTGAACCTTTCATTGATAAGCTTACATTGGAAATCCATTATGGCAAGCATCACAAAGCTTATTATGACAATTTCATAAAAGCAGTTGAAGGTACGGAGATGGAGTCAATGAACGTGAAGGAAATCTTCAGGAACATCAGCAAATATCCCGTTGCAGTAAGAAACAATAGTGGTGGTTATTTCAATCACACCTTCTACTGGGAGAACATGAAAGCGCATGGAGGCGATCAGCCAACCGGTAAATTATCAGAAGCAATTGCTAAAACATTCAACTCTTTTGAATCGTTCAAAACCCAATTTTCGGATGCAGGTAAAACCCGGTTTGGAAGTGGCTGGGCATGGCTGAGTCTTGATGATAAAGGCAAGCTGTTTATATGTTCTACTCCCAATCAGGATAATCCGTTGATGGATATCGCAGAGAAGAAGGGAATACCTCTGCTTACAATGGATGTGTGGGAACACGCGTATTATTTGAAATATCAGAACAAAAGGCCTGATTATATAGATGCTTTCTGGAACGTTGTAAACTGGGAAGTGGTAGCTGACAGGTACGAACATGCAATGAAGGCATTTGGTCTTTGAAAGGTAAATTTTCAGATGGAATAGCCATGAAGAAAGTCACAAAATTGGAATGCATAATTCATCATGGCTATTAGTTTCTCAGATCTTCGATTGCATCTGACCTTTAAATAGAAAATCATTTAAAGATTAAAATAATGATTCATCATACAGGGCGTTTGATTTTTGAAGTCACCGTCATTTTATTATTTTTTACTTCGTGTGATAAAACCATCATTACTGAAGCACCAATTACTAAATCAGTTGAAACCCCTGCTGCTTTAAATTTTAAAGATATCCTGTCAGCTTCATCGTTTGATTGGAGATTAACCAGGATGGTTAAATTAATCGTTTTAGGAACACCTTCATCTGCAATCGTTGTAAAGTCTTTAAAAGTAAGTTCGATAGATGGAAGTGAAGTCTTTTTAACTGTATTACTTGATGCCGAAAACGACTACTCTTTCAATATGCTTATTTCTTCCCAATCATTGAAAGTAAAAATCACTTTTGGTTCGTTGGTAAAAACAGTTGACATTGTCGGCAAAACGGTCAGTTTTGATTATTCAAATAATTTTCTAATCAACTGAAGATGACTCAATTTAAAGCGCTTTTAATTTAGATTCATGAAGACGTTAAAAATAGTCTTGGTAGTTGCATTTCTTTTCTTTTACAATTTTGCGAATTCACAGTTCATTGCGTTAAATTGCGAAAAGCATGAGGCTAATAAAAGTGCAAATAATACTGATAATCAACAGTATGATCTAAACAGGTGCTGGATGTTTTCGCGCAATATCATCTATACTAATATTTCAAAAATCACAGGAAGTTATTCTGCAGTTTCGACAGGTATTTTAATCAATTCGCCGGGTTATGCTCAAATCTGTTCCCCATGGATTAGATTAAAGCCGGGGAGTATTACCCTAAGATCCAAGTTAACAGCATGTAATGGAACAGTTCGTAAAATTCAGGTTTATTATACGCCATATAATTCAAACAAAAGTTCGGATGAAGGTATTGACGTACTTTTCAACACTTATAATTGGTCGTCAATTAACACTTCTGTGAATTATATTACTGTTCCAATTCCTTCGCTTCTTGCTAATGCTTTATCTCCGTATAAAATAAAGTTTTCGCTTATGGGAACAAGTGGTGCATCAAATATAATAATAGATGATATTGTCATTCCAGGTACCTACGACTCTGACTTTTCATATTGTGCAGGGAATCCGCTTTCTGTTACAAAAGATACCGATACAGATGGTGATGGAGTGAAAGACTCGGATGATGCCTACCCCAATGATGTACAGCGGGCATACAATACTTATTATCCTGCTTCAGGGTATGGCACTTTATTTTTTGAAGATTTGTGGCCTTCGTCAGGCGATTACGACTTTAATGATCTTGTTTTAGGATATCGTTATCAAAAAGTGACAAATAGTTTAAATAACATTGTCGAACTGAAAGCTACTTTTATTAGAAGGGCTATCGGTGGAAACAACAAAAATGGTTTTGCGATACAGCTTAATGAGATGACTTCCAATCAAATTAAATCTGTGGTTGGTGTTAAAACATTTAATTCCAGTTGGCTGATTTTAAACACAAATGGAACCGAAAAAGGGCAGGCCTTTGCGAATATTGTTGTTTTCGACAATGTCGATAAAATCATGACATCATCGGGTGGAGGTTTAGTAAATACAATTCCGGCGAATCTTTTTCAATCTCCAGACACCACCCAGGTAATAATTACATTCGCCTCCAACCAGATTAACGGAGATTTACTCGTGATCAATCCTTATCTCATTGCAGACATGGACAGGGGCAGGGAAATACATCTGCCAAATTACGTCCCGACTTCAAAAGCAAATCGTGCCTATTTTGGGCAAAAAGAGGATAATTCGATAATGGGGGGAGCTTATTATAAAAGCAAAACCAATTTGCCATGGGCGCTTGATATTCCACGCTCAATTGCCTATCCCCAGGAGAAGAAAGACTTTATTAGTGTATATCTGAAATTCGCAAGTTGGGCTCAGAGCAGTGGAGTTTTATATCCTGATTGGTATATCAATAAGACGGGATTTATTAATTGGGCTAACGCATATGCCAAATAGCCCTAATTTTTTAAATAAAATTATTACAATTTTATATGGTCTATTATGTTTGATCAAATCATCACAAGGATCTGTAACTATTTTTACCGATAAATTCTATTCATATGGAATCGTCATGATTGTAGAATCACAATCCGAAGCAAATATTTCCTTTTGGAATTAGCTCCGCTGATCTTCGATTTCATGCAACATTTTAAAAACAAATTATATACAGATGAAAACAAAAATTATTAGTTCATTTTTGATTGCAGCATTTTCAATACTCCTCTTTACAGGATGTAGTAAAGAAGCGGGTCCTGCCGGAGCTGCCGGACAGGATGCAACAGTATATTATTCCGACTGGGTTTCCCCATCTGCCTGGTTAGGAGGCTCAGGCGATTGGTATTTCGATGTGAATGCTCCCGATTTAACGGCAAATATTGTTGAGAATGGCGTTGTACTGGGGTATGTTTGGTTGGCGGGTGATCTCTATGGAGGGTCGACAGTCAGGCCTTTACCTGCCTATGCGGTTGGTGCAAACTGGAGTTTTTTAGTGCATCAGTATGGATCTATCGAGTTTACTTCCGATATGACTACTGCACCCCTGACGACAGGAAATAAATTCCGGTTTATTGCAATTCCAGGTACCATCACAACTTTAAAATCGGCAGCACTTAATAACAGAAGTATTCAGGATCTGAAGAGTATGTCGTATAAAGACGTTTGCAAATTATTAAAAATCGCTGAATAGCAATAATATGGCCCTGGAAAGGATTGTGTGGGTAAATTTTGTAAACTGCTTTCAAATATATTATGCAATGAGCAGCTGGCTTTTGGTTACTTGCAGGTGGCATGAAAGTACTAACTAGGTGATTGTTTTAAAATTAAGATAATTTCTGGTTTTTTGTAAACGAATCTGCCAGTTGCTAATAGCCAACAGCAATCTTTACAAAATACAATTACCCAAACCAAACATCATAGTGCTAATTATAAAATAACTTCAATATATAGATATGGCAAAATATTCGAAAAAAGCACAGGAGAAAATTGAGGAAGTCATGCACGAATTTAAGGATGGAACTTTAAAATCGGGCAAAAATGGCAGCGCGGGCAAAGTAACAAACAGAAAACAAGCCATTGCGATTGGTATCAGTGAAGCAAAGGAAGCAGGATTAAAAGTTCCTCCATTCAAAGCTGATCACTAAAAATATTTCTTAAACAGAATTTAAAACAGTACTCGTATGAGTAAAAATGTTTCGGATCAACTGGTTGAAACTTTAGTCGAGGCAGGTATCGAACGAATATATGCAATAACAGGTGACAGTCTGAATCACCTGAACGAAGCGGTACATCGTAACGGGAAGATTACCTGGATTCATGTGCGTCACGAAGAAACTGCTGCCTATGCCGCAGGTGCAGAAGCTTTGCTAAAAGGTTTGGCATGTTGTGCCGGCAGCAGCGGCCCCGGACATGTACATCTGATCAATGGATTATATGATGCGCACCGTTCATCGGCTTCTGTTTTGGCAATCGCTTCTACAATTCCGACCAAAGAATTTGGAACAAATTATTTCCAGGAAACAAATACAATCAAACTTTTCGATGATTGCAGTTGCTACAACCAAATGGCAGTTACACCTGCACAATTACCGCGTATGTTGCAGACCGCCATTCAGAATGCGGTCCATAAAAAAGGGGTAGCCGTTCTTGGATTACCGGGTGATATTACCAACCTTCCCGCAGCCGATGCAGAAACAACTACAACGATATTTCGTAACAGGCCTGTTGTCCGGCCATCGGAAAGCGAACTGATTCAACTGGCTGAGCTGTTAAACTCAAACAAAAAAGTCACACTTTTCTGCGGTATTGGTGCTACAGAGGCACACGATGAAATCATTCAACTCGCCGAAAAGCTAAAGGCCCCCATTGCCTATACTTATAAAGGGAAGATGGCGATTCAATACGATAATCCGTATGAAGTAGGTCTTACCGGATTGCTGGGAATTCCATCGGCTTATCAGGCTATGCACGAATGCGAGTTACTTGTATTATTGGGAACAGATTTTCCGTATACTCCATTCATGCCCACTAAAAACAAAATCGTTCAGGTTGACATTAAACCTGAAAACCTTGGACGAAGAGCAAGACTCGACCTTGGACTTTGCGGAGATGTAAAAGATACCTTGCAGGCGCTCATTCCGATGGTTGAAGCAAAGGAAGATCATCATTTCCTTGATGCGCAATTGGAATTATATAAAGAGGTTAAAAAGAATTTGCTTCTTTATGTTGAAGATACAGGAAAGCCAAATGCGATTCATCCCGAATTTGTAGCCTCGGTGATTAATGACCTGGCTGCCAAAGATGCGATCTTCACCGTCGACACAGGAATGTGTTGTGTGTGGGCTGCCCGTTATATTGATGCTACCGGTGAGCGAAAGATGCTTGGATCGTTTAACCACGGTTCTATGGCAAATGCAATGCCACAGGCTATTGGAGCAGCACTTGCTTGTCCCGATAAACAGGTCATTGCATTTTGCGGCGACGGAGGTATTTCAATGATGCTGGGCGACCTGATGACCATTGTTCAGTATAAATTACCTGTGAAGATTATTGTTTTTAATAACCGCTCCCTGGGTATGGTGAAACTTGAAATGGAAGTAGCTGGGATTCCTGATCTGGAGACCGATATGGTAAATCCTGACTTTACAAAGGTAGCGGAAGCTATGGGAATGCCAGGGATCACCATTACTGATCCAGGTGAAGTAAGATCCGAAATAGAAAGGGCTTTTCGAATGGATGGCCCTGTATTGGTTACTGTTCAGACAGATCCGAATGCACTTGCCATGCCTCCAAAAATTGAATTTGACCAGATGAAAGGATATGCCTTTTACATGGGAAAAATGATGTTAAGCGGTCGTAAGGATGAGGTATTTAATATGATTTCATCCAATTATAAGCATTTGGGTGAGGTATTGTAGTCTGAGTGATATTTTGGAATCAGAAATATGGTGATTACGATTGAAACGGGTTTCGTTTAACATGGATGAGTCCGGCGAAACTTTATAAAGATCTATTCTCAGAATTTAATAAAAAGAGCCGCCCTGCGAAAATGGGGCGGCTTTTTCATTGGATCAAGGCTGCGGGAATCGACTAACTAATCGAATACTGTTACTACTCCTGCATAATTGCTGTTCGAAACCTCCTGACCATCGGCAGAAATAAAACCAATGTAACACTGGACCTGATCGCCCAAAAAAGAGTTGGGGACGGTGACCGTTTGAGGAGAATCGGAACGAATACCATCGTCGACTACACAGACGGCCTGCCCTTTCAGTGGATTATAAACCACCAACATCGTTTTGTCGAGCGGACTGGCATTGATATCGGTGGAGTTGTCCGCCCATGTGAATTCGACAGTCCCCGAAATAGTCGATTGTACTGCCGGATTTAATGCCGGCGCGAGGTTACCACGCGACACGAGTGCATTGGCGTAGCTGATCTCATAGTCGGGATAGGTACCCTTCAGCGCATTGCGTATGTTGTACGCAAAAGCAGCGTTCATCGCGGTCATCTTGACTGCGAAGTTTTTGAAACCAATCCGGATAAACTGGCTGATGGGCTGCAAAAATTTCATTGTTACAGCAAATTTCTTGCGCTGATCGAGCTGCGGATCAGTCTGTGGATTCGAGACACGCGCAGGGCGGATGCGCATGTAATCGATTCCTTTCCAGGTACCACCGACAACAGTACCTACACCACCGGAGAAACCTCCTAAAATACCTTGCTTAATTTTTCCCATGACTTTAAATTTTAAGGGATTAATATTCATTTTTCTTCGTTTGTGAACCGGTGTGCTGTAAGACTTGATATAGTCTTGGTACAGCCTTGATACGGCTCGTTCCCGAATTGATATAAAGGTACAAACAGTACAGAAGATGTGATGATATTTGTATTGATATGCAGCGAGTTGCAGTGAGATGCGAATTAAAACGAATGGATGCGGATTTGAATAGTTTTCCCTGGTTTGTAAACAAGGGCTATAAGATTGAAATCCCGGAGGGACTTGGGGGAAGTGAAATTGTTGGATGAATAGATACAACCTTATTTTTATTCAAAAAACCTCAGTAGCCAGGGTTTAATAAACATACATCCAACCTTATTGCCTTATTTGTCTGATGATACTGAAACATGATGTAAATAAGGTCAATAAGGTTTTAACGAGGAGGAAAATGGATAGGCTACTTAGGTTAAAATGAGGGAAATAAGGCTTTTGGAATGAGGGATTGTGGTAATTTGATGATATGTTAGGCGTGTAATTGCGCCGGTAGAAGGTTTGTGATTTGAATGGGGGCGGCAGACCGGCGCTTCTGATGTTACGTTATGAAACCCCGGGTTGAAAACCGGGGCTACAAGATGGTCGTCCCTACAGGACTTTTTAAATGCACTTCGAGGGTCTGTCTGCTGTGGGCGATCACGGAGGATCGCCCTTACGAAAGCAGCTATGGTCGAGGTAATCGTTCAGATCGGAGGTGAGGTAGAGGATGCGGCGGCGGATGCGGATGTAGGGGATGGTGCCGTCGGCACGCATTTTGGCAAGGGTGCGTGGACTGACGCGCAGGAGTTTGCAAGCTGCAGCTTCGTCGAGGTATTTGCGGTTGAGCTGTTGCGACTGAGATTCAGAGAGATAGTCAATCTTTTTGGAGAGATCCATTATTTTTTCTTTCAGACGATTGACGGCGGTGATGATGTCGAAGATTTCCATAATAAAAAGAATTATAGGTTATTGTCATTAAAAGTCATTTGTAGTCATTCAAAAGGGTCATTGGGAAAGTCATTTATGGTCATTGAAAAAGTCATTAATTGTCATTAAATGGATTTAGGTTTGGTATTCCGTATTTCAGCAACTTTATCATCTATCCTGCTCCAATAATCATCCTTCGGCACAAATTTGAAAGTATCAAATGGCGCTTTGTTGAAGCAATGCGTGCAGAGTCCCCATTCCTGGTTTTTGTTACGGAATTTAAAAACAGTATCGCGATTACACTTTGGACAGGTCGTCTTCATTAGATACGAATTGCACGAATTGAAACGAATTGCACGAATTAATAACATATTCGATATGAACGGTTTCAGAACATCGGGCGATAAAAGAGGTGCATCAAAATTAGGATGCTCCAAATGGCAAGCAATACGATTGTATTGGGAGAAAAGAAGCAATTGTTTCGGCCAAAGAGGTACCACCCGAGAAAAAGAGATGCTGTTCCCATTACCGATTTTGCTGTTTTTTTGATCGGTTCAATGAACCATTTATTGATGATGGCTATGGTTGAAGCCATTTGGGTATTGAAATATTTTGTATCCATTGTGATGTGAAATTTGTTGCAATCGTTTGTTTTTAAGATAAGACACCATGTATATTTGCACACAACAAAAATTAGCCTGTATCAATTTGTATAATAACGATTTAAGTCATTTTTGTGCAACTACTGCGCAACAAATCATCTGTAATTTGTTGCCAGTTTGTTGCGCTCATGTTGCGTAACCTGTTGCGCACGATCGTTGTATTATTTTGAATGTAAATTCGATAGTTTGTATTTATTGTTGCCTGTTGTGTTGCGCTGAAATAACTACGGCGACTCTTCGAGCAACCGGGAGATGGAAGAACGATTTACACCGAACATTTCGGCGATTCGCGCCTGCCTTATACCTGCTTTTTCTAAAAGTGCTATTTCGACCCTGTACTTCGAGAGGTTGCGCTTTGCCGTACTGGCTGACGGCGAAATAGTCAATGGCAGTTGAACATCGGTAATCGATTGTAATTGTTCGAATGTAAAGCCGATGCCACAAGTGGGATGTGCGCCTCGTGTAAAGACAGGTACTGTTTGGGAATAACATTCCTCGCGTTTCGTTTTTGCATGGCACAGGAAATACCGGCCATCTTTCGTTACATCGAGAAAGAACATTTCGGTGAAGAAATTTTGAAGCATAGCGGAACCGTAATAGGAGGTGGGCGAAATAGCTGTTCTTACATCGCCCTTTGTTGTATGGCCGATTACAAGAATAGCAGCTCCTGTTTTTTCGCGAATCCGGTTCAGCGATGAAATGACCATTGTCACAAGGTCGGGTTTCAGCGAATCGGGCAGCAGCTTCGATATGTTATCGATGATGATCAGTTTTGCTTTGTTGCCAATTGCTGCCTGCTCGATTTTATCGAGCATCTCGAAACCGATCACGATTTTCTGATCGAGCTTTTCGTGTAAAAAGACAAGATTTTTGAGCAGTTCGGGATCTGTATTTTGAATTGCAAGCTTATGGCGGTCGAAAATGGTTTTCGAATCCATTTCGAGATCGACCACCACCACTTTCATAGGCTCACATTCATTCAGGAGTGCCTGACATCGGGCAATACTCGTACCCGTAGCGGCGGCAAATCCTAACTGAAAGGCAAGGAAAGATTTGCCGTAGTTGGTGCGCGAGAAAAAATAGTGGGTTGTATTTTCGTATAGAAAGGCACCGCCGATTTTACGACGAAGGGGTTCGTTGCTCCCGTCTTCGATGACCTGGGCAAAAGAGCGGGTTTGGAAATAGGATTCGGGGGGAGAGATTGATTGTGACATATTAAAAAGATTACACGAATTATGACGAATTGCACGAAGAACAGGAAATGTTGAGCCCTTTCAGGGCTCTTGTCAGACTTTTCATTTTGCCCCGGGTTTGCACCCGGGGTTATTGATATTCAATCCTTTCAGGATTGGATGAAAAACACCGTTACAAACGGCTGGCCATCAACCCCTCGTTACAAACGAGGGGTAGCCGGGTTATTGATATTCAAACCCTTCAGGATTGGGTGAAAAACACCGTTACAAACGGCTGGCCATCAACCCCTTCCCGATGCTCGGGACAGGCAGTTACAAACGAGGGGGAGCGGACCGCAAAGCTAAAGTGCTGTATTTATGACCCTTTCTGTACTTGCGTGATTTATTTGCAGCCATTGCGTTTAATGTTTCCTGACTTTTGAGAAAACCTCAAACGGAAGCTTTGGTTACGCAAGGTATTCGCGGGCAAGGGTTTTGATGCAAGCGTCGAAATTTCCGGCAAATTCGAGCTGACAAATCACACCAACATCGGAATAGCCTTTTACTTCGAAGGGGGTGCCATTGGTTGAAAAATTTGTGAAAATGTAAAGTCCCTCCTTGTCGTAATAGTTGAATATTGCTGAGCTACCTTCCTGAAGCGTTCTGCCAGGGCGTGTCCAACGCTCGGCATTGAGTTGCCATCCATTTGAACGAAGTGCAGTAACGGCCCTTGCGTGGATTTGGCTAAGCTTGTTGAGCAGGTCGGTTGGACGGATGTCGAAGGTGGAGCGCACAACGGAAGAAGGACGCTTTAAATTAGGAGTTATAAGTGATGAGTTATCAATGGGTGAACCCGACGAATTACGATGAACGTCTTCGGGCTGAGGGGGTGGAAGGTAAGCCAATAGGGCATGGCTGTCGATAGATCCTTTTGAAAAATAGGCTTCGGAATCTTCGCACAAGTAACAGGCCCTTGGAATATCCTTGCCTGTTGGATCAGCAACCAGTTGATAGGTTTTGGAAAGGTAATGTGCGATGGCATTGAAATGGGCAAGGTGATCTTCCTGCCGGGCATTGTTGATCTCTATAAACAATTTGAGCCCGTTTCCGGATGGACTGATAAAGATAAGCGCGGGATTAAGGAAAGTGTCGGCAGCCAGCGTAGCTTTGACCGCAATATTGCAATTATCGAGGTCGATGCAGATAATACCCGAGTAGCTTTTCAGATCGCAGATATTGCGCCGCTTGAAACATCCTGAAGGTGTGATATAAGGAAGTACACGCGATTTTGAGTCAAGACCTTTGCGAACCTGATCGGTTATGAACCGGAAGAAATCGGTTGCAACCAGTTCATATATTTTCGCCAGATCGATTTCGCAAAATGGGATTGTATTTCTAATCGGCGCCACGAAATAGGAAAACTGAGGGGAGGGGTTGATTGTGTTCATAGTGGCGAAGTTTTAAAGGGTTTACGAAAGTTTTGGGTCAAGATGATCTGGTTTACCAGATCGCGTACTTCGCGCTGATTCGCAAATAGTTCGGCAGTACAGCAGGCAGTGCAGCGCCAACCCTGGTAACGGATTTCGATAAAAACGAAACGGCCATGAATTTCGGTTTCTGTCGTCACTTTTGGCTTTTCGCCGGTTGTGCCGGTTGCGCTTTGGTTAAAGAGCTTCTGCAACATGTTTGTGACTAACTTTCCAACTTTGGGGTCGGTTTGGATCGCTTCGATTACATCGGAGATGCGAAATTTCACATTGGTTCCCGCTTGCGTGTACTTAATACGCCCCGCTCTTTTTAATCGTTTGACGGTCGAATAGCTACAGCCAAGGAAGCAGGCCAATTCGACTTCGGAGTTTAAATACTCCCTTTCGGGATGGGGGGAGGGAGGAGCAGGCTTTTGAGCTGCGAATGCATTTTTAACGGCCTTTTCTATAATTTCCGTTAATCTTTTTTCTTCTAAAGTAATTTGTATCATAACTAAAATATGAATTTGTTATAACACAAATTTCGCCATACATTATGGGTAAATGTTTAATTACCCAATGTGAAATATTGTATATTCATCTAACAGATATACAGATATTTATATGATTTTTAAAACTTATTTTAACTCGTTTATTTTACGTTGGGTAATTACCCATTCATGAAATGCCCAAAAGTTTTATTTTTCGGTCTATCTCGCTTTTTTTTGGGTCAACTGCTTGTGCTTTTAGTTTTGAAAAGGTGGTTGTTTTCTTAGTCAAAGCGGAATACCAATTTTCAATATTAGGGCATATTTCCCTTTCCCGATGATCATCTATCTGCCATACAGCATAACAAAAATAGGTAATCATATCTTCTTTAATAATTGGCTTTCCAACTGGATTAACTCTAAACCAATTTTTAAATGTTTCAATATCTGTACTTTCCCATATGAATCCATCCAAGGCACTATGAAAACGGTTTAGCAAACATTTATCGAAAATAAGTGGATTTTCTGTTTTTTCTGACGGGTTTAACCTTGATTGATTTTTTAATTGCTCACCATATCCTAATTGGCAAAGTGTAGGTGTGTCTATATTCCTGGTTAAGTAAATCTTAAGTTGATTTTGAATATCCATTAAATTAATATCAAAACTTAAACATTTAGCAACAAGTAGTGTTGAAAATGAATGCATAGCCAAATAACATGAAATGATGTAATTTTCTATTGTAGATAATTCGCGGGTAATATTGATTCCTTTGCAATAATCAATAATTAGTGCTGTTGTTACTCCCTGGCTTTTTGAAGATGTTGAATTGTCAATTTGAATACCATAAGCACTACCTGTAAGCCATTCTCTATCGGCATCTATATCAATATAGGGGACTACATCGACAAAGTGTCTGATTATATCTTTTAAATAAAATTCTCTGCAATTATAGTGACTGCAAATATTTTTTTCAATTTCATCCATTAAGTTTGTCATTAGGTTACTTCGTTCTGGAAAAGGCAATAACTTATTGATCTTGTTATATTCCTCGGCAACAGCATCAGACATTATATTTTTTACCGCAGGATTGTCACCATAGTGCCTTGACAAAATTAATCCTGCTTCACATAAAGCCCTAAATAGGCTAACAAACTGTCGTAAATATATTTTTTCCATATTTAAATTATTTAAGAATTTTTGATGGCTGTATTAATCTATACCAGTTGATAATTTATAATAAGAGCATTAAATCGTCGCATTTACGCATTAAAATTATAAATAAAAATGACACATGCACATATTATAGACTTTTTTTAAAAAAAATACATGTTATTGAGCATGTTTTTATGAATTTTTATCTTAGTCATATGAAATCGGTCATTTTATCCATCACCAGTTTATTCAAATAAATTTTCTTGCCGGACTTTTTGGTTGTGCCTAAAACTAATTTATGGGACCGCATCATCGGAATATCAAGTCAGAATTAGGATTTATAGGATTGAAATGATTTTTACGATTGGAGGGGAAAAGGAGCGGTTTAGAATTATTGATGCAAACGAAATTTGAAGACGAGTTGCAAACTCATGACAACTCACCCCTCCCCGAAAAAACGGGGCAGGCTGTTACAAACGAGAGGGAGTTGGGTTAAGAGCATAAATGCACTTATGCGGTGTAATTGATGTTTGATTTAGAAGGCAATCAACACATATAATTTTTCTTTTTTTTTAATCTTTTTAAAAAATCTTTATATAGCTCGTGTAAATTATGAAAGCAATATGAAGGCAATAATTACAATTTTAAAAAAACACCAAAAACATTATTATAGCTCGTGCAATGGTCGTGTTTTGCGTTGGAACGGCCTAAATGATATTGAATGAATTACGCGAGTATAATCGATTGGTAACCGATTGGTTAAGCATTTGGTTATGCATGTGGTAAGCATGTGCTTAACCAAACAGGAACCGAATAAGGGGCTTGCTAGGGGCTTGCAAGGGGCTTGTGAAATTATGTATTAATTAAGAGGAATGCCTAATCTTAAACGGGCTTTTTCCAATGCAACTTTTTCTTTTTCTTTGCGTTGTTTGTCTTTAGTGGACTTTCTGCGTTTTTCGGCTTCGTATACCAGTGCATTCATATCTAATAGAAACGACACATAAAAACCACGCGTATAGCGACTATAAGTTACTAAAAACCAGCTTTCCGACAATGTTTTTTTAATTTTTTTCGTTTGATATTCGTTCGCATATTTGGCTACGGCTGTAGATAATTCACTAACATCGTTTATTTTATTCGGGTATCCGCACATTCGAGCCCAAAAGAAAGCATTGGTTATCTTACAGTAAGGTTTATCACCTAAAATACTGCGAATGGCTAAAAACGCAGCCAAACAAGCTAAATCAAACTCTGATTTTTCATTCTTGTAAAAGTCCCAAAAAATTGTAATATTAAGTCCAACTTTAGGAGCTGATTTAGGGATTGATTTGTAAAGGTCTTTAACTAATTTGAATTGGCGACGTTTATAGGCATCGTCACCGCCTAAGACAACATTATAGAAATGTGCAGCAGACAAAAAATTATCATAAGAAGATTGGCCTAATTCGAGTTTAAGTGAATGCGCATATAAGGCATATTCAGATATATCATTAAGTGTCTTCATCTTATCTTTAAAAAGATCTGATAAAAGCTGGATTGGAAAATTAAAATATTTTACGTCGCTCATAATAAAATATTTAAGTATTGTTGAATTATGTATTATTTGATTCCTTCAATTATTTTTTGTTCTTCGGGTGTAATATCGTAGAGTTGGTAAACCAATTCGTCAATTTTTCTTTCGTTGTCGGTACTGTCTTCGCCTTTTTGCTTTTGAAAAAGGATTTGGTCGACTAAATCGATAAATGGCTGTTGATCATCGGGAGCAATAACCTTAATCGGAAACTTACGGAGATCTTCGAGAATTAATTTAGGAAATAATTGGCGAACTGATTTAGCTGTATTTTTCATGAAATAATGCGACATAAGTTTGCTATTCAATAGTGCAAGAATATACTTTAATGAAACTGTTGAATTTTCTTTTTCAATAATTGCAATATTGCTCATGTTAAATAAAAATATTTCATCAGTAAATGTTGCTACTATTGAGTGAGGATATTTACCGGTAATTTCCCTGATAATAATTTTATTTCCATTAAAAATTCTAAATGTTCTGGGAGCCGCTAAATGATCTCCATACTTTAGGTATGTTCCTGACCATTTTAACTGATACCTACTTACATCTTTTCCTTCTAAATACTCAAAAGTGTCATTATCGAATTTGTAATTGTAATCGTATGGTCTCGATTTTACGTCTTCCGGTGTTTGTTTTGGAATCCCTTTCCCAGCTTCATACGCTTTTAAGCCAGCTTTAATATGCACTAAATCATCTAATATTTCAGAATTTTGCTTAAGTTTTATTGTCAATTCATCGCTATCACTATCGGAAAATACAGTTAGTTCAGCGCCTTCATTTTGCATAAACGAACTTTGTTCTTTTATCTGTGAAAGGATAAAATCAGTTGATTCGTTTGCATAAATTGAAATTATATTTGACTGATTTTGATTTGCTTTTCTACCTGAAATAATAATTGTTTCGACGTTAATCCCTTCAAAAGTATGTCCCATTAAGTTTATTATCTCATGAAGCGCAATTTCATTCAACAAGTGTTTTCTAAGGTTCTTAGCTGAACTTACCATTAACATTGAGTTAGGTATTATCAATGTAAATTCGCCCTTGTTCTTCATTATTGAAATTGTCCGCTCAATAAATAATAAATACAGATTTACCTGATATTGTGAGGTTTGATAGTTATCTGAAAAATACAATTTCATTGCAGAAGTGAAATTTTCCCTTGCAAAAACATAAGGTGGATTTCCAATAACCGCATCAAAACCTTCGAAATCACCATTATTATTTAATACTTCAGGGAATTCGAATCGCCATTCAAAGGAGTTTTTGTAGATGGTATTGGTTTTGATTTCACCAATTTCGGTCGAGAGTTTGTTGATCTCGGCTTCAAGCTTTTGCTGTTTCTCTTTGCGCACTTTTGCCTGTTTCCGATCGTCGAACATCGATTTCTGGCTTACCAATTGGTAGAGTTCGCCACCTTTTTTGTTTAGCGCGACTACTTTAGGGTCTCTGTCCGCAATTTCGGTGCGGAAATCGCTTTTAATCGCATCGATTATTTTTTGCAGACCACGTTTTACGTCACGGTTTTTCTCGTTTTTGTAATCGTTTACAAAACCACGGTATGCCTTGATGTCGTACTTGATACTTTTCAATGCCTTGCTTAAGTCGGCATCTAATGGGAAACGGCTTAACAGGCTGTTGCCGCATTTGATATTGATATCGATGTTGGGAAGGGTTTCTAACTCGGGTTGAGCAAGTGCAAACCCTGTTTTTGGATCGGTGAAATTGTAGTAGGCATTTTTCAGGAGTTCAATCCAGAGGCGTAAGCGGCATATTTTTACAGAATTAGGATTGATATCGACACCAAACAGGCAGTTTTCGATGATGGTTTGCTTCTCGTGAAAGAGTGTTTTCTGTACGCGGTTACTTTCTTTGTTGAGGTAGTTGTAAGCAAACGGATCGCCGTTTTCGTTTGTTATAATTAATTCGTCGTTGACGATGTCGATTTCGTAATCGCGCAGTGTTTTGCAATTTTCGTCCATCAGGATTCCCAATTCGCTTTTAATCGTTATGATCTCGTTCAGCGCCGAAACCAGAAAGTGGCCGGAGCCAACAGCGGGGTCGCAAATCCTGAGTGAATTGATTATATCGTTGGCTTTTTGCCTCGTTATCTGTTTCCCGATCAGGTTGTAAACATCTTCGAGAGAGGCTATCGTTGATGTGGTTAAACCATTCGACTGGCAATATTCGTTGAATTTTTCGACCACGGCCAACCGTATGGATTGCTTACACATGTACATTGTAATGAAACCCGGTGTGAAAATGGAACCATCCTTGTAGCCATTGATTTTCTCGAATACCTTCCCTAAAACAGAGGCATTGATAATTGTTTTGTTGTCCTCCTGAATATCTGCGGCACCTTCGCTTGCAAAGTCGTAGGCATCAAGAAAATCGAAGAGATAATTGAGCGTCGGTAGTTTGTCGACCTTTCTTTTTGTCTCCTTTAAAATTGTTGTGCTGATCAGTTCGAGCTGACCGTCGTTGTCGAGCGAATTGATTTTGATGATCTGATCTTCGAGTTCGCTGATTTCGAACAGAGAGCTATTCAGGTAGGGAACTCTGCCATATTTAATTTTTATCTTATCGGTTCTGTCTTTAAGGTTGACGGCTAAAACCTTGTGGAAAAGTTTGAACAACTCGTCGAAGTCGTGAATGGTTTCGGTATTGAGGAAACGAAAATCGTTATTATGCTGATGATAAGAGACTAATTGCCCTTCGAGTAATTTGAGAAACAAAATCCGGTTGATCCAGGTTATACAAAGTTCGAGCGCAACGTTAAAGAGCCGTTCTTCGCGTGTTTCGCCGTAAATGGATTGGTCGGGCAGACGGTGTAGCGTATCTTCCGTATCGATTGCATCGATCGTTAATTCGATCAAAGAAGTGAGGTTACGGTTATCTTTTTTACGGCGGATGATATTTTTAGAGCCTTCTTTTGCCTCCTCCAATCCAATGATGTGAAGTAATTCCTTGTAAAACTTTTCATTGAGCGAATTACTGTCGTTTGGTGTTGCGAGTTTCAGCAGGTGCTGGGGTGAAAGTATTTTTAGCAAGGCTATTAATTCGCGGTCGTTTTCTTTTTTGTCGTCGCGTAATATAGTGCTATATTGGCGGAAGTCAAAATAAATGCAAGGGATTTCGATATCGAGTTTTTGAATTATTTTGGCAACTTCCTCATAAAAAAACGGGTTGTCTTTATGGTCGTTGATTTTGGTTTCGTAGAGTTTACGGATTTGTGTGTTACGGTAAATGTGTTTGTCAAACTGATTTGCATCGATGATGTACCACTCGTTTATATTGGTAATAACAAGCTGTTTCAATTGATTGTTTCCCACCTTGTTCCGCTCGTCGAGGTAGTAGAGTATTAATTCGTGCAGCGCTTTTTTATTTGGGCTGTCTGCCGAAATCATTTCATTCAGGTTTGTTGGTCGTTTGGCTTCGATGATTACACCAACTTCGGAGTCGGTTGTTTTACCCAGATGAATAACTAAATCTTTCTTGTCTTTGGTGTTTATCGCATTGGTTTCCTTGTAGTAAGTATCGCGCAGAAAGTCACGGATGTTATTTTTCAGGTGTTCTTCGCTTTCGTCTTTAGGTTGTTTTTCGATTACACTAATCTTGTCGAGCAGTGCAATAAGGTTCGTTTTAAATAGGTCGATTTCGCTTCGTAAAGGTTTCTGCTTTAAAAATGCTTTCAGTGCTTTTTTAGGCGTTTGAATAATTAACTTCATTAAAATTAGCGGTTAAGTATTAAGCTGGCTAATTTACAAATTAAGGATCTTAATAACAATAATAATTTGATACAGTTTATGAAATTAAAAATAAAGGATTTTGAAAAAAGAGGTAGGCTTATGAATAGGCGTTTGCATTGTCTGAAAGACGCTTCAATCCCCCTGTTTTTTGGAAGCAAACGCTTGATGGGGCTGAAAACAGGTGTAAGCTCTTTCTTTTTAGGCAGTTTGTTGATCCTTCCGTTGCGGAAACTAATCCTTCATTTGTTTTGTTTAATGAATGCAAAATGGCTGTTTGAAATCAAATAAGGTGTTAATTTTGCAAGCTCAATTTCGTAATCGTATGAATCTTTTCAGTTCCTCCAGTAATAAGCGCCCGGCCAACGAGTATCTCGTAATGGTTTACCGGTTTATCGTTGTGATGTTCCTGTATTCAGCAGGGCGAATTCTCTTTTACCTGTTCAATACTTCGATGTTTCCCAATGTCGATTTTTTCTCTTTTATGCGGATTATGCGCGGCGGGGTGATGTTCGATGTAAGCGCTGTCTTATATATTAATGTGATCTACTTCCTGCTTTTCCTGCTGCCACTTCCGTTTAAATTCAGGGAGTGGTACCAAAGGATGTTGAAATGGGTGTTTATGATTTTTAATGGTACGGCACTTGCATTCAATTATATCGACATTATTTACTATCGCTTTATCCTGAAAAGAACCACTGCCAGCATGTTCGATGTGGCAGGTTACGATGCCGGGAATTACAGGCTGATCGCCCGGTTTTTCTACGACTTCTGGTACATCGCGTTGATCTGGATTGTTACGCTTATCGTGCTTGCAAGGCTTTATTCCCTGCTTAAACCACGCCCCACCTTCAAGGTGAACAGCTGGAAATATGGTTTGCTTTCGCTGCTCTCACTTGTATTGTTTGCCGGTGTAAGCGTTGTTGGAATGCGCGGAGGGTATATGCCAAGTACACGACCCATCAATATGAATAACGCGGGGAAATATGTCAATTCAACCGAAGAGATGTCGCTGGTATTGAATACGCCCTTCTGCATCCTGCGAACCTGGGGCAAAAAGGCGTTCGAAGTGAAGCATTATTTCGGTTCCGAAGAGGAGTTGAATCGTGTTTATACACCTGTGAGGGAGCCTGTTTCGGCAGAACCGATGAAAAAGAACAATGTCGTTGTGATTATTCTCGAAAGCTTCAGCCGCGAATTTGTGGGATCGCTCAATAAAGGCCTCGATAACGGACAATACAAAGGATACACCCCATTTCTTGATTCGCTCATCAGTAAGAGCTTTGTATTTACGAATGCCTTTGCCAACGGACGTAAATCGATTGATGCCATACCCTCGGTGACGGCAAGTATCCCCGCTTTGGTATTGCCTTATGTGATTTCGGAGCGGTCGGGCAACCGGATTAACAGCCTCGCAAGTATATTGTCGAAAGAGGGTTACGAAACTTCTTTTTTTCACGGCGCCCCCAACGGCTCGATGGGTTTTGATGCGTTTACGAAAATTGCCGGTTTCCATCGGTATGTCGGCAAGAATGAATATGCTAATGATGAAGGTTTTGATGGTGTATGGGGAATATGGGACGAGCCATTCTTCCAGTTTTTTGCCGATCAGATGAATCTGATGAAGGAACCTTTCCTTACTACTATTTTTTCGGTTTCATCGCACCATCCTTTTAAAGTTCCCGCGCAATACGTTACGCGATTTCCCGAATCGCATATACCGCTTCAGAAGTGCATCCGTTACACCGATTTTGCGCTTAAGGAGTTTTTTGCCAAAGCCTCAAAGATGCCTTGGTTTAAGAATACGTTGTTTGTGATCACCTCCGATCATTGTTCGGAATCTGATTTTAAAGAGTATAAAACAGCAGTTAACTATTATGCTGCACCGCTTATCTTTTTTAAAGGCGATGGGAGTCTTACCGGAACAGACGGATCATTGGCACAGCAGATTGATATTATGCCTACCATTCTTGGGTATCTCAATTATTCAAAGCCCTATGTTGCATTTGGGAATAATCTTTTCGATCCGGCGTCACAACGATTTGTGATCAATTACCTCGAAGACACTTACCAGTTTTTAAGCGGAGATTATGCCATGTATTTCACAGATAATAAGCTCACGGGCATCTATAACCGTAAGGAAGATCCCTATCTTCTTAAAAATCTATTGGGAAGTGTAAATCTTGAACCTGAACAAAAGCTATTTAAGGCGATTATGCAGCAGTTTAACAACCGGATGGCGCAGGATCGTTTAACAATTGGTAAAAAGTGAGGTTATTTAAATGAAGAAGTAATTGCAAGTGCCACAAAGGGAGTGACATGAATGTCGAGAACGATAGAAAAGCGTCGTTTTAGTTTTGGACATTCCTTTTGTGCTAAAATTGCCAGGATATAATGTTGCATTTTTATGAGCCTTACCTTCTTTGTCGTTTAAATAAGGTTTGTGATACTTTTCTGTAATCTTTGTTACAGAAACATTACACAAAGATTACAGATACATTACAGAAATGCCGAAGCTGGTAGGGTGGAAGTAATTTTCAGGTAATGGGTGAATCTTGCATTTGGCGCGATGAAATGTGAATTTCGTAACATTTTTTTCGCAATTGACCGATAATTTTTGGTTTTGAGAATGCGACACCTATTTTATTACCTATTACTTAAGTGGTATGAATAACTTTTTTTACAGCCATTTTGTTTCGCAACAACTCATAACGGATTCTGTTACCTGGATAGTATCTTTGTATTTGTTGATTAAATATATATAAACGATGATCATCAGAAAAAAATTCAGGTTCGAAGGAGCCCATATGGTACGTAACTGTACTTCGCAACGTTGCCGCGAAAATATTCATGGTCATTCTTACGAAGTCGAGGTATTTATAAAGTCTGATCATCTCGACAACGGCTTTATGGTGATGGATTTTGTGCTGCTGAACAATGTGGCAGAGTTCGTCCATAGCTTTGATCATTCGTATACATTGTGGGAAAAGGAAGCCGGTGACGTAAAGGATGCGATTTACCGGATTAATAAACGTGTGGCCGAAATCCCTGTATCCCCTTCTGCCGAAGGTTATGCTCTTTTATTCTTCTTTGTGATCAACCTTATTATTTCGAAAACCAAGTTTGTTAATGGCGAGGGGAATGTGAAATTGCATGCCGTCAGGGTGCACGAAACGCAATCGGGTTATGCTGAGGCTTCAGCCGAAGATTTGGATCTTGTTCGGTTTACTTTAGCCGATATCAAATTCAACGAAGGCATTAAAAGTGAATGGAAGGACAAAACCTGGTGGAATCATATCGGAGAATTTTAAAAGTTAACAAATTTTAAAATTCGTTCAGGGTATTAAAATTAGGTTACTTTTGCACACGCAATTTGATTTTGTGCAATAAATTATACTTTGAGAGACACTACCCGTCATACTATTCTTACCGTAGCCCGGATTGTATTTGCCCGCAGAGGAGCCGATAACACAACAATGCACGATCTTGCGAAAGCATCCGGAGTTGGAAGAAGGACGATCTATACCTATTTTAAAACACGAGAAGAGCTTTATCTTGAAGTAATTAATCGGGAAATCGATATTATCCTCAAACAACTCAACAGGGTTGCCAGTATGAAAATATCACCCGAAAAAAAGATTGCCCGTTTCATGGTCAATCATATGAAAACGATCGAAACCCTGATCCGAAAAGACAGCAAATTAAGGATGGAATTCCTGAGGAGAAGTGAGAGAATTGAGAACTTTCGTAAAGTGATCGATATGCACGAAAAAGAGTGCTTTGTTTCTACACTTCAGGAAGGGACTCAATCGGGAGTATTCCTGATTGACGACTACGAAAACACAGCCGTCCTCGCCCTCACTACCCTTAAAGGGCTTGAACAGCAGTTTATACTTGACAATTTTGGGAAACCTTGCCGCGAGACACTTGAGCTCTGGCAGAAAATATTATTCCGGGGAATAAAAGTCCCCGCTTAAATTACTGATTATTAGATATGAGAATGTTTATTAACACAATTTCGCATTACGTTCCGGAACAGCGTGTTCCTAACGAATACTTTAAAAATCTGAACGGTCTTGATGACGAATGGATTTTTGACCGGACAGGTATCCGGACACGGTCGAAAGCGGCTAAAGATGAGACCACTAATACGATGGCCATCGAAGCCGTTAAACGTGGGTTGAAGAATTTACCCTTCGACATCAAAGAGGTTGATTTAATTGTTGGCGCTTCGTATACACCTTATGACACAGTTGCGACAATTGGTCATTGCGTACAGCGCGAGTTTGGAATCAATGAAGCACAGGTAGTTTATGTATCGTCAGCCTGTTCATCTCTTGTTAATGCACTTGAAATCGTTGAAGGTTACTTTGCAATGGGTAAAGCCACCCGGGCATTGGTGATTGCTTCCGAACACAACACGTTTTACAGTGACGAAAATTGCGAGAAGAGCGGACATTTGTGGGGTGATGGCGCTACCGCGATGTTTATCTCCGATGAACCTGTAGGGGCAAAACCAGGTGAAATACTGAATATATTCACAAGAGGATTAGGTCATATCGGCAAAGGTACCGAAGCTGTATTTCTGCGTCCTGGTGAAGGCGGACTTCAAATGCCCGACGGTCGCGATGTTTTTATGCACGCCTGCAACTTTATGCGCGTTGCCCTCGAAAAGACACTCGAGAATGCCAATCTTACCATCGAAGATCTCGATTTTATTATTCCTCACCAGGCAAATCACCGGATCATCGCCAACCTGATCAAACAATTAAATCTTCAGCCTAAGAAAGTGCTGAACAATATTCAGGAATTGGGAAATACAGGTTGTGCAAGTACAGGTATCTGCCTTTCACAGAACATGGATAAGATACCTGCGGATTCGCTTGTTGGATTGACTGTATTTGGCGGAGGTTATTCTGCAGGTGCTGTTTTAATCAGGTATTAATTGGAGTATTTGTATCTTTGTTTAAAAATTTAAAGATATGGATTTGCAAACAAGAAAACTGAATGCTATTCGATACATGATAAATCTTCAGGATGAGAAAATATTTCGGGAAATAGAGGCAGCCATTGACACTTTTAAATCTAAGAAGGAAACAGAATTACTGCCATTTACCAGGGAACAGTTGGTTGACAGAGCTAAACGCTCTAATGAGGATTATTTATCAGGGAGAATTAAGTCGCAGGATCAGTTGGTGGCAGCATCTGTAAATTGGTAGCATTAATATATCTCAATAAAAAGAAAATAAAAGAGATCGGCCAACGCCGGTCTTTTTTGTGTATTTTCGTCATCAGTAAATCAAATAAAACCAGATTATAGTATGAACCGGAGACAAATGATTGGAAATACGGCAGGTATTGCTGCCGTAACAGCTGCAGGATTTCCTTCTGCCAGCGCTTTTGCCGGAAATTCAACCGGAACTTTAAAACTCAAAGGAAATATTCACCATTCGGTGAGTCAGTGGTGTTATGGAAATATTCCATTGGAAGAATTTGCCAGAAACTGTGTCGATATGGGTCTTGAATCGATTGAATTACTGGGTGAAAAAGACTGGGCAGTTGTTAAGAAATTTGGATTGAAATGTGCGGTGGGATATGCCACCGATTACGGTATTCCAAAAGGATTTAACCGGAAAGAAAACCATGCGAAACTGATTGCTGATTTTGAGACAATGATACCCAAAGCTGCCGCAGCAGGTGTTCCTAACCTGATTTGCTTCTCGGGAAACCGCGAAGGACAGAACGACAATGTAGGTATGATCAATTGCGCCATTGCGTTGCGCAAACTCGCACCATTGGCCGAAAAACATGGTGTAACAATTATCATGGAATTGCTGAACAGCTACGGTCATGCCGATTATCAATGCGATAAAACGGTTTGGGGAGCTGCCCTTTGCGAAATGGTGGGCTCACCACGATTTAAACTGCTTTACGACATTTACCATATGCAGATCATGGAAGGCAATGTAATCGATACCATCCAAAAGAACATTCAATACATCGGGCACGTTCATACAGGCGGCGTTCCGGGCAGGCATGAACTCGACGATACGCAGGAGTTGTATTATCCGGCCATTATGAAAGCTTTGGTGGCTGCAGGTTATAAAGGCTATGTCGGACAGGAATTTGTACCTGCACAGGCAGATAAACTCGATTCATTGCGCAAATCGGTATTGATTTGTGATGTTTAGCACATAGTTAATGTAAAGATTAGAATTCCATTTCCTTTGTTGTTAGGTGAACAAAAAATAGCTTTACAAAAGAACAAAGTATATAATAACCATCTACAAAAAATAGATATAAAGCGCTTATTATTAATGCAATGAATTGGATTAAGCCAATAACAGTTAATTGCGAAACGTATTTCACAATTAACTGTTATTAGAGGTTTGGTGCGAAATATTTCCTAATTTTGCAGCGATTATCAAATCAACAGTTATGACACTCTATATTTTACTCAGTATTGTCACTGAATTCAAGGTTGTAATTTTCATTATTTTGTTTTTCTATGGATACAAATTACTGATGCGGTTTCTTGCCCCTAAAGTTGTTGAAAAAGCTGCAGATAAAATTTACCAGGATATGAAGGACAGGGAAGCCGCCCAGAACAGGCATTCTGTTCGGAAAGGGGATATTACCATCGATTATAAGGATAAAAAACCCAAACAATATCGTAGGGGTGATGGTGATTACATCGAATTTGAAGAGATCGATGATAAAAAATAAATTTCATAAATAATTGAATTTTAATACTTAATTAGTAGAGCAAATCATTTGCTCTAAATATAAATTAATATGGCCCAGGAAGATTTATTCAAGAAACTGATTGCACATTGCAAAGAATATGGTTATGTATTTCCATCGAGCGAAATCTATGATGGATTAAGCGCGGTTTACGATTACGGACAATATGGCGTTGAATTAAAGAACAACATTAAGAAATATTGGTGGGATTCGATGGTTTTACTTCATGAAAATATAGTGGGAATCGATTCTGCAATTTTTATGCACCCTTCAATCTGGAAAGCTTCTGGCCATGTCGATGCGTTTAATGATCCGTTGATCGATAATCGCGATTCGAAAAAACGATACCGTGCTGATGTGCTTATCGAAGAACATCTTGCCAAAATTGAAGCCAAAATTGATAAAGAGGTGGAGAAGGCGAAAGCCCGCTTTGGCGAAACATTCGAAGAGGCACAATTCCGCGCTACCAATGCAAGGGTATTAGAATATCAGTCAAAATGGAATGATCTTCACACCCGTTTCGCTGAGGCGCTTAACAATGTCGATCTTGGTGAATTAAAGCAAATCATTGAGGATAACGAAATTGTTTGTCCTATTTCGGGAACGCGCAACTGGACAGATGTGCGTCAGTTTAACCTCATGTTCTCAACCGAGATGGGTTCTACTGCCGACGGAGCGCTGAAGGTTTACCTTCGCCCTGAAACAGCGCAGGGAATATTTGTCAACTATATGAATGTCCAGAAATCGGGCAGGATGAAAATCCCTTTCGGTATTGCACAAATCGGGAAGGCTTTCCGCAACGAGATTGTTGCGCGTCAGTTTATTTTCAGAATGCGCGAATTTGAGCAGATGGAGATGCAGTTCTTTGTTCGTCCTGGTACAGAACTTGTTTGGTTTGAAAAATGGAAAGATTTACGAATCAAATGGCATCAGGCGCTTGGATTCGGGAATGAGAATTACCGCTTCCACGTTCACGAAAAGTTGGCTCATTACGCCAATGCTGCCGTAGATATCGAGTTTAAATTTCCTTTCGGATTCAAGGAAGTTGAAGGAATTCACTCGCGTACCGATTACGATTTGTCGCAGCATCAAAAATTTTCGGGTAAAAAAATTCAGTATTTCGATCCCGAAATCAACGAATCGTATGTCCCATTTGTTGTTGAAACCTCAATTGGTGTCGACCGCATGTTCCTGCAGATTATTTCGGCAGCTTACCACGAGGAGGTTGTTGAAGATTCCAACGGACAGAAAGATACAAGGGTTGTTTTAAGGTTGCCTGCTCCGCTTGCACCCGTTAAACTTGCCGTAATGCCGCTCATCAAAAAAGATGGTCTTCCCGAAATAGCTCGTGCAATTATTGATGAATTGAAATTCGATTTCAATTGCCAGTACGACGAAAAAGATTCGATCGGCAAGCGTTACCGTCGTCAGGATGCAATCGGAACACCTTTCTGTGTAACGGTCGATCATCAGACTGCTGAAGACAACACCGTAACCATCCGATTCCGCGATACAATGCTTCAGGAACGTGTCACAATCAGTGCCTTGCGCGATATTATCCTAAAACAGGTTAATTTCCGGACACTATTTAACCAGCTGAAATAGTTGAGTAAATAATAATATCAAGAGGCCGTTTCAAATTATTTTGGGACGGCCTCTTAAAATTGTGACATTTTTAGAGTTCATTTATCTCATTCAAACACTTTCTCCATGCCTTTTCTCCTCTAATACTTCTGAAGCATCTTCAGCATCTTACGATCGAGTTTGTGGCCGTGCCAATCTTCGTATTCGATATCTTTTCGTCCCGAATCCATCACCCCAAAATCACCCCTGAAGTTCCATAACGCATACCCGATTTTATTTTGAGTGAGGATATCGAGGACATCTCCAAACCATGCCAGAAATACTTCATGAGGGGTTTCGCGCCAGCATCCACATTCACCGCAATGAACACCTACCCCTTTCTTCACAAGCTCAATCCATGGTGCATAGAATTTTTCGAGCGACTCTCTTCCAAAGTGTTGGTTGTCGATTGTTCCGGGCCAAACAGGCATCGGTGCTGTATCGGGATTCTTATAAACCCATGGTGCGCGATAATGGGAGATATAATGTGGAAAATAACCGCGACAACTCTGAGCAATATCAAGATCAGTGATCTCCTGAATAACCGACGAACCTACATCGTTACCATCGGCAACTACAATTCGTGATGGATTGTGTTTTCTGATCGCTTCGGCAGTTTCTTTGACCACTTTTCGGTAGATTGCACCCGGAACAGTCTTTCTCTCGCCAAACTGGTCATTCATATTTTCGCGCAAACTGGGCTCGTTAACAAGGTCGAAACTAACACTATCACGTGAAAAATCTTTAAGTCGCTTTGCCCACATCTCCCAATGGAATTTAAACGCATCCTGAGCAGCTGTATCTTTCCATAAATTATAGGGTTCGTTAAATCCGGCATTCACGCAATATCCGGGAGCACGGTGAAGATCAAGGCTTACGTGAAGCTTGTATTTATTAGCCAATTCAATCAGTTGCACAATTTCATCGACAACTTTCTCATCGATGTTGAGCACATCTTCGGGTGTAACATTCTTTGCCAGATCGAATTTAATGTAGCGTGGATAAGCCATCGGAATACGGACAAAGTCGAATCCCCAGTCGGACATCCAGCGAAAATCATCCTCAGTTGTTGCCGATGGCGAAATCCCTTTTGGAGGTAATGGGCTGAAATAGTCGAGCAGGTTAAATCCGCGCCAACGCGGAATTGGATTTGATATCCCGGCAATTGTTGATGTTGCCATCGAAAGTTTTCCTGTCAGGCCGACAAGAGCAGTTGCTGCTCCGGCAGTTTTTAAAAATGAGCGTCGGTCAATGTTGTTGAAATCCATAGTGTTTGAATGATTTGGTTTAAAGATTTGAAACTGAAAGATGAACTAAAAAATGGTTGAGTATTCGAACAAAGGTAAAAAGTAGTTTCTAAAATCAACAAAATATAGTCGATTTCATTCGGTTATAAACGGCTATTATCCGACTGCCAATCCTCAGCCGAACTAAATTTGTATTCATACTTCGTTCCGAAGTATTATGATGTATAAAATCAATTGAATTTATGCGCGTTTATCAGAGATATGTTTCACAAAATTATTTGTAATCATGAAAAATAGATTTAGCGGATTAATTATTTGGCTGATAGTTGCGGTTCTTTTGCTATGCTCGAATACCAGCCTTAGGCGTGAAAAATCAAAAGCCGTCGCTGATGAGCTATTGAAATTCAGACAATTTTCATACATTGACAAGGAAGGAACCGGATTAGAGGTCTTCCATTTTTTGATGCCAGTTGACTGGCAATTCGAAGGAGGAATCAATTGGATACTAGATAATCCGACAATGCCTGCTACGGTGCCTTTCAGAATTTACAACACGAAGGGGAAAGATGAATTTGAAGCTTTTGCAAACCATTGCTACTTTTGGACGACAAGTCTTCAGTTGTTAACAATGTTCCCTCCCGGGACAAAATATTTTGGAAGTAAAGTTAAGCTTCCTGTGAATGCACAGACTGCACTTAGAAAAATCATTTTGCCCGAGGAACGAGAACATTATCAGAATTTTAAAATTATTTCCGAAAGCGATCTCCCCGAATTGGCTCAGGCATTGGGTGCCGGAAAACAGGCGCAAGGTTTTGGCAGTTCAAAAGCTACCGGAGCAAAAATAAGGTTCAGTTATGTCAAAAATGGAACTGAAATGGAAGAAGAAATCTATGCAGTTGTCGAAAAAATTACATTCCCGGTTCAATCGATGAACGGAACATTTTTCAATACGATCTGGTTTGTCGATTATATTTTTTCTTTCAAAGGAGAAAAGGGCAAGCTTGAGACACAGACAAAAATCTTCCAAACGATCACCTCCTCGTTTAGGCTCAATCCCAAATGGTATGCAAAATACAGTAATCTGATCGAATATATGGCACAGCAACAGATCCGGCAAATCCATAGCGTAGGGGAGTTCAGCAGTATGCTGAGTCGGGTTAGTGATCAGATGAGAACCGAACAACTTCAACAGTTTGAAAACCGGGGCAACGTCTACGATAAGGTTTCGGAAAAATTCAGTGATAATACGTTGGGAATTGAACGTTATTATGATCCTTACGAAGAACGTCAGGTTGAATTACCTGGCGGATACAATCATGCATGGTGCAATAATAGTGGTGAATATATTGTCACGGATAACCCGAATTACAATCCAAATGTCGGATCCAACCTCAACTGGAAGGAATTGGAACGAAAATAAAACAGTGGTATTGAATTGAGATCTTATCTAAAATAAGGTATAGATTTCATATAAATGGCTTTAGCTCCGTCAGCCGCTTGTTAAGGTAGCATTCAGCTTAAGTTTATTTTAAGGCTAAATATTATTTGCCTCTTCAAAATGGCAAATTGCTGAATCAGTACATTGGAAATCGACGAATTGTCACCTCCGATTTTCGTATTTTTGTCGAAATTTGATAAAAATGGGAAAACAAAACTGGAAACCAGGCAATATAGTTTATCCGTTACCAGCAGCACTGATTAGTTGTGGAGATATAAACGGCAAGATGAACCTGCTGACCATCTCATGGTTAGGTACAATCTGTACTGATCCTCCAATGTGTTATATATCAGTACGTCCGGAACGATATTCTCACGAACTGATTAAAAAGTCAAGTGAGTTTGTGATCAATCTTACAACTTCTGATATCGCAAAAGCCACCGATTGGTGTGGAGTGAAATCAGGTCGTGATTTCGACAAGTTCAAAGAGAGCGGTCTTACTCCCGTTGCCGCAACAATCGTAAAATGCCCCATTGTAGCCGAAGCACCAATCTCAATTGAGTGCAAAGTTATAGAGATAAAACAATTGGGGTCGCACGATATGTTTATCGCCGATGTAGTCAATATCATTGCCGACGACCGGTACATCGATCCTGAAACTGGCGCATTCAATCTTGCGGCTTCGGGAATAATTGCCTACTCACACGGATCGTATTATTCACTCGGAAAACGAATCGGCAAATTTGGCTGGAGTGTGATGAAAGATAAATTAAAACAACGCATCAAATCAAGGAAGTAAATGATTAACCTTGATTTTAGTGAAGCATCATTGCTCTGCTGTTAATTGTTGTCCATGAGCCGTTGATCTGCCGTTCATGAACCGTTGATGAACCGTTGATGAACCGTTGAAATGATATCTTTGGATATCATTGACAGGTGGATAGGGTTGTTAATTTATTGGATGAATAACCCATCATTTTTTTGGGAATCATCAGTCATTGTTTAAAGTCAAGGAATGGTAATTTCGGCAAAAAGAAGAAGAAGGAAGAATATTGACTTAATGGAATTAATTAAGTAGATGAAGCACATTTTATTAATTGGACTATTGTTATTATCAGTTATGACAGAAAGTTATTCGCAAAATGAAGTAAAAGGATCCAATCCGCTGTTAGAGGAATGGAATACACCCCATCAGACTCCACCTTTTCAGGAAATTAGGCACGAGCATTTTATTCCTGCTATTGATGTAACACTGAAGGAAGCAAAAGATGAGGTTGATGCAATAATCAACAGCACCGATCAGCCGACTTTTCAGAACACCGTTGTGGCACTTGAAGTTGCAGGCGAAAAGCTTGAAAGGGTTACAAGCGTTCTCTTTAACCTGAATTCGGCAGAAACGGACGACGAAATACAAGCAATTACCCGCGAAGTTTCACCAAAGCTATCTGAGTTTTCGAACTATGTTTCACTCAACGAAGAGTTATTTGGCAAGGTGAAAGCAGTTTATGCTCAAAAAGAGAAATTGAATCTGAATCCTGAAGATCTTCAGTTATTGGAGAAGAAGTTCCTGGGATTTGTACGAAGTGGTGCTAATCTTGAAGGGGATGCAAAAAAAAGGTATGCTGAGATAACCTCTGAGTTGTCGAAACTATCTTTGCAATTCGATGAGAATGTTTTGGCAGAAACCAATGCCTTTCAGTTGATTATCACCGATGAGAACGATCTTGCCGGACTACCGGACTCTGAACGCGAAGCAGCGGCACAGGCTGCCAAATCAAAAGGGAAAGATGGCTGGCTATTCACGCTTCAGGGCCCCAGTTTTGTAGGCTTTATGAAATATGCCGACAACGGGAAACTTCGTGAACAATTATACCGCGCCTATACTTCGCGTGGATTTCAGAAAAACGATAAAAACAACGAGGAGATCATCCGTAAAACAGTTAATCTCCGACTTGAAAAGGCAAAACTATTAGGCTTTAAAACTCATGCCGAATATGTACTTGCTGAACGGATGGCAGAGAATCCGAAACGTGTCAATGACTTTATCAGTCAGCTGCACACCGCTTCACGTCCATCTGCTGAAAAGGAATTTGCTGAAGTTCAGGAATTCGCTAAAAAGAATGGATTAAATGAGCCGATGAAACGTTGGGATTGGAGCTATTATTCCGAAAAGCTCAAGAATGCAAACTATGGTTTCGATGAACAACAGGTAAAACCCTATTTCCAATTGGAAAAAGTGCGTGCGGGAGTTTTCGGGCTTGCCACACGTCTTTACGGGCTTACTTTTAAGGAGAATAAAGCGATCCCGGTATATCATTCAGATGCCACAGCTTATGAAGTGTTCGATCAGGATGGTTCATTTTTGTCCGTACTCTACCTCGATTTCTTTCCGCGTGAAGGGAAAAACGGCGGTGCCTGGATGAACGATCTAAGACCGGAAAGCAATGTGAACGATAAAGATATCAGACCAATAATAACAATTGTCTGCAATTTTACCAAACCGACAGATACCAAACCTTCACTACTTACCTTTAATGAAGTAACTACGTTTCTTCACGAATTTGGTCATGCATTACATGGGATGTTGGCCAAAACAGTTTATCCAAGCCAGTCAGGAACCAATGTCTACCGCGATTTTGTAGAACTGCCTTCACAGTTGATGGAAAATTGGGCGACACAAAAAGAGTGGCTCGATCTGTTTGCTGTTCATTATTTGACAGGTGAAAAGATCCCTGCTGAACTTGTTCAGAAATTGATTGATGCGGAGAATTTCCAGGCGGGTTATGCAAGTGAACGCCAGCTGAGTTTTGGTATGAACGACATGGCATGGCATTCGATCACCGAGCCGATGACAGGCGATATTGTTGCGTTTGAGCAAAAAGCGATTGCCCCGACTGAGCTCTTCAAACCAGTTGCCGGTAGCTGTCTTAGTACTGCCTTCTCTCATATTTTTGCCGGGGGATATGCTGCCGGTTACTACGGATATAAGTGGGCTGAAGTACTCGATGCCGATGCGTTTTCAGTATTCAAAAAGAATGGCATATTCGACAAAGCAACAGCAACCTCATTTCGTAAAAATATCCTTGAAAAAGGGGGAACAGAACATCCGATGAAACTGTATGTCGCTTTCCGCGGACAGGAACCTTCTGTTGAACCATTGCTCGAAAGAAGTGGATTGAAGAAGTAAAAAGAAATCGACGATGAAGAAAAAACTACTACTATGCGCATTTCTTATTACAATAGGCTTCAGTGTTCAGGCGCAGGAAAAATGGGATTTGGGCACGTTTGTAAAGACGAAGGAGAATCCAATTGTCAAAGCTGACTCTACGTTGTCATTCTTTTGCCCTGTAAAAAAGGAGCTGGTGAAATGGCAGAAAGCCGACGTTTTCAATCCGGCTGCTATTGTGAAAGATGGGAAAGTGTATCTTTTCACACGGTGTGAAGATAATCCAAAGGCAGTGCTGGGTGGTCGAACATCGCGTATCGGATTGGCAGTTAGTGAGGATGGTATCCATTTTAAGAGTTTCAAAGAGCCGGTTTTATTTCCGGAAAACGATGAATTCAATAAGTTTGATTATCCTGGTGGATGCGAAGATCCCCGTATTGTAGAAACTGCTGAAGGCATTTACGTTATTGCTTATACGAGCTGGAATCAGAAAGTGCCTCGTCTATCGATTGCTTTATCAAAAGATCTGTTTCACTGGCTGAAGAAAGGTCCGGCTCTTGCAAAAGCATATAATGGTAAATTTTTAGATTTAGCTTCCAAATCGGCTTCCATTATTACAAAGATGGTCAATAACAAGCCTATCGCTACAAAAATAAATGGTAAGTATTGGATGTATTGGGGAGAGCGGTTCGTGAACCTGGCATGGTCGGAAAACCTTTGGGACTGGAATCCGCTTCTTGATGAAAAGGGTGAATTGAAAAAGATAATGGTCACCCGTCCGGGGAAATTCGATAGTGATCTGACCGAATGTGGTCCTCCTGCAATAATGACTGACAAAGGCATTTTGCTCATGTACAACGGAAAAAATGCCACAAATGAAACGGCGACAAGTACTTTGCCGAAAGGTTCATATTCAGTTGGTGAAGTGTTGTTTGATTTGAACAATCCTGAAAAGATTCTTCAACGGACCGACTCATATATCCTTAAACCAACGCTGCCTCACGAAATGACGGGGCAATATGCTGCCGGTACAACATTCTCGGAAGGTTTGGTTTATTTCAAAAAAAAATGGTTTCTCTATTATGGTACCGCTGATTCTTTTGTGGGATTGGCCGTTTCGGAAAACAAATAGCAAAATAGTTTAACGACCATTGTAATACAAAGCAGTTTCAGAAATGGAACTGTTTTTTTATTGATGTTATTTGCCTTGAATTGCCAATTTGCAAAAATAGTATGACTACCTGCAAAAAATCACACAACTTCTGTTAAAGCCGGCTGTTAATTTTGCAGGATAAACAGTTATGATTTTATTGAATAGCAAATGGGAAGAGATATTTTTGATTTAAAAGGGAAAATCGCCGTTGTGACAGGTGGTGCTGGTGTGCTTGGCGGCAGCATTTCACGCAGCCTTGTTGCCGCCGGAGTAAAGGTCGTTATCCTTGATATTCGCAAAGAGCTGGTTGATCAGCGGGTTGAAGAACTTCGTCTCTTAGGTGGCGATTGTTTAGGCATTGTTGGCAGTGTTTTGGAGATGGAAGATCTGGAGATTGCCTCCCAAACTATTGAAAATGAATTAGGGAGGGTTGATATCTTGATTAATGCTGCCGGTGGAAATTTGCCTGGTGCAACTTTAGAGGTCAATCAAACCATTTTTGATATGAATATTGTAGATTTCAAGAGGGTTACTGATCTGAATATGAACGGAACGGTAAATCCAACAATTGTTTTTGGAAAACTAATGGCTAAAAACGGTTCAGGAAGTATTATTAATATCTCATCAATGGCCACTTTTTCTGCGATAACAAGGGTCCCCGGATATTCAGTTGCCAAATCGGGCGTGAATATTTTCACACAATGGATGGCATGCGAGATGGCAATGAAGTTTGGTGATAAAATTCGTGTCAATGCAATTGCACCCGGATTCTTTATCGGAGACCAGAACCGAAATGTGCTTATAAATCCTGATGGATCATATACTGACCGGAGTATCAAGGTAATTGCTAAAACACCAATGGGTCGTTTTGGGGATATTAATGAACTTAACGGCGCTGTCAGGTTTCTATGTTCCAAGGCTGCCAGTTTTATAACGGGTGTTATTCTTCCAATTGATGGAGGGTTTAGTTCGTTTAGCGGGGTGTAAACTGGCTGCTGGCAATTTGCAACTCGCAACCAGAAATTTCTGCTTGCCGCTAGCAACAAGTTGCCAGAAGCTTTCATCCAATTATTCAAATCTATTAATTCAAAGTTATGCTATTAAAAACATGGCGATGGTTTGGGGCGAAGGATAATGTAACCCTGAATGAAATCCGGCAAGTGGGTGCAACCGGAATAGTGACGGCTTTGCATCATATTCCAAATGGAGAAGTATGGAACATTTCTGAAATACAGAAAGTTAAAACTGAAATTGAAAATAGTGGCCTGACATGGGAAGTGGTTGAAAGCCTGCCGGTTTCCGAGGGAATCAAACAGGCAACCTCTGACCGCGATAGCCTGATTGCCAATTATTGTACAAGTCTGCGAAACCTCGCTGCATGTAACGTGAAAACAGTGGTTTACAATTTCATGCCGGTGCTTGACTGGGCACGCACCGATTTGGAGTACAAGTTACCCGATGGTTCAGAAACGATGTACTTCGATTTTCCAACATTCATTGCTTTCGACCTTTATATTCTGAAACGTCCGGATGGTGAAAAAGATTATCCGGCACATATTGTTGAGCTCGCAAAGGTGGTTGCTTCCAAAATGACATCAGATGAGGCAGAGAAATTGGCATACAATATCATCATCAAAACACAAGGGTTTATCGACGGAACCATTGATGGCAATACCGTCCATCCAAAACAGGCTTTTCTTTCATTAATAGATAAATACAAATCTATTGATGAAACACAGCTGCGCGAAAACCTTCGGTATTTTCTTTCGAAAATAGTTCCTGTAGCTGAGGAGTGTGGTGTAAAAATGTGTATCCACCCCGACGACCCTCCATTCCCATTGCTTGGGTTGCCACGAATAGTTAAAACGGCGTCAGATCTTCGATGGATTATAGATGCTGTTCCTTCACCTTCAAATGGGATCACCTTTTGCACAGGTTCGCTAGGGCCACGGACGGATAATTTGCTTCCTGAAATGATCAGTGAATTTGGAAGTCATATTCATTTTCTCCATTTGCGAAACCTTACAAGATCAGCAAACGGTTCTTTTTACGAGGCTGGACATCTTGACGGCGAGATTAATATGGCTGAAATCATGAAACAGGTCGTGAAAGAACAGATACGTCGTCGGAAAGAGGGGAGGAGTGATTGGCAAATCCCTGTCAGACCAGATCACGGATTAAAAATTCTTTCTGATTTTTCCCGCAACGATAATCCTGGCTATCCTTTATCGGGACGAATGAAAGGTCTTGCCCAACTTGAAGGTTTGGCCAAAGGGATTGCTGCGATGATGGAATAAAACCAATAACATCCTGCCTCATGTACTATTCGGAGGGAAATCGAAATCATAAAAGCACTTAAACCCATATTTTTTGTAATTTTGCGGTTCACAAAACAAGGATTGCAATGTTAACGCGCATCAAAGAATTACAACAGGAGATTGAAGGAATTGTCGCTAAATCGGTTGAGGAAGCCGAAGAGCTTCGTATCAAGTACCTTAGTAAAAAGGGTGAAATCTCTAAATTGTTTGAGGAATTCCGTAATGTATCTGCCGATCAGAAAAAAGAAATTGGTGCAGCGGTAAATACTTTGAAGGAATTCGCACTCGAGAAGATCAATATGCTGAAAGAAGGCTTGACAGAACAGAAATCAGCAGGTTCTGGTGTCGATCTTACTCTTCCGGGGGAACCCATGAAATTGGGAACACGTCATCCCATCTCAATTGTTAAAAACGAAATACTCGATATATTTAAAAGATTAGGTTTTGTTGTTTCAGAAGGTCCTGAAATAGAGGATGACTGGCATGTTTTCAGCGCATTGAATTTCGCGGAAGAACATCCGGCACGTGATATGCAGGATACATTTTTTATCCAAACCAATCCTGATGTTTTGCTACGTACTCATACCTCGTCAGTGCAGGTTCACGATATGGAAACCATGAAACCTCCGATTCGTACCGTAACGCCGGGACGTGTTTTCAGGAATGAAGCCATCTCTTACCGTGCACATTGTATGTTTCACCAGATTGAAGGATTGTATATTGACGAAAATGTGTCGTTTGCTGACCTGAAACAAACCTTGCTATATTATGCCAAGGAGCTTTTTGGTGAAAATGCAGAGATCCGAATGCGCCCTTCTTACTTCCCGTTTACGGAACCTTCGGCAGAAGTGGATGTATCGTGTTCGATTTGCGGCGGAAAGGGTTGTAACGTCTGTAAATACACAGGATGGCTCGAAATCCTTGGTTGCGGTATGGTCGACCCAAATGTTCTCGAAGCTTCCGGAATTGATAGTAAGAAATATACAGGATATGCCTTTGGAATGGGAATTGAACGAATTGCCATGCTAAAGTTTGGGGTGAATGATTTGCGTCTTTACTTCGAAAATGACGTAAGATTCCTTCAGCAGTTTGAATCGGCGAATTAAGCTGTTATCTCAACTATAGCAAATTTCAAACAACAAGGCCATTCGTATTAACGGGTTCGCTTTGTTGTTATCAGATGTTATTACTATGATTGCTTTAGAGTAGTGTATTGAAAACTTCGAAGTATATCGATTAAGCTTTATTGGATTATTGCTTGTCAGCTTCATGTGCGATTTTAATAATTTGCTTTGCAATATCTTCAGGCGAAAGGATATAATCGATACATCCGCTTGCTATTGCGCTTTCTGGCATATCCGGCTGGGATGCGGTTTCGGGTTTTTGTGCAATGGTGATTCCTCCAACATCTTTTATTCCGCAGAGTGCCTCAGCTCCATCTCCATCATAGCCAGAAACTATAACAGCTATGATTTTACCATCCCAATATTGTGTTATCGAACGCAGGAAAATTGTAATTACATCTGGCCATCCATGGGGTTTCGAAATTGGCTTGAGGCGAAACTCATCATTGAGAACATGTAAGTCTCTCTTTTCCGGAATGATAAACACATGATTAGGCTTAATGTCCAATTTATCTGTGATCAATTCAACGGGCATCTTTGTATAACGAGGCAGAATCTCGTGGAGCATTGTCGTCAAATTCCTCACATGATTGACTATCACGATCGCAACACCCATGTTATCGGGCATATTTTGAAGTAACCGGATATAGGCGTCGAGACCTCCTGCGGATCCACCTACACAAACAACCGGAAAGTCTTTAGAAGAACCCTTAGTTTTCAGATTTTTCATTTTCAATCTCTTTTTTAATGACCATTACCGGCAAAACAAAAACAAAGATAAGGATAGTTTCCCCAATTGCTGATTATAATCAATAAATATTCCGTTTGCTATTTGCTTCATCAAGCGTGAGCTTCATATTGCGATGAGCGAATTTTATCCCTTTCAAATTGAGAAAGATCTGCTGTTCATATTTGGGTGGAACATTAAATGAAGAACGATTTTCTTCAACAACAACATTGTAGATATCGATTCTGTCAAGTCCGGCTTCTTCGACCAGAAAATCTTTTAAACTCTCTTTATCAAAAGTTTGACCGTATCCCATATTCATATAAATTGTAATCGGAGGGCCAGGCTGTAATTCGGGCGTGACCTTCACCTGCAAAGCTGTAAACTGAATGTTGAGTTGCGTTTCGAGTGCATTTATTTCATTCATCTCGTCTTCTTTCACAAAACTGACAGAAAGTCCTGATTTTCCTGCACGTGCCGTTCTTCCGCTACGATGTGTGTATTGTTCTGATTTTTCAGCCAAATGGTAGTGAATGATGTAATCAAGATCCTTCACATCGATTCCTCTTGCCGCAATATCTGTGGCGATCAGTAAATTAATTCTGCCATTCTTGAATCCCCGCATTACTTTTTCGCGCGACTCCTGGTTGAGGTTGCCATGAATGGCATCGGCAGAAACCACAAACCCTGCCAGTTGTTTTGATAACCGTTTAGCGGCAATCTTTGTCCTGCAAAACAGGATTCCGCGCTGTTCGGTACGTGCATTCAATAAAGACTTCAAATACTCCAGCTTCATCCCCTTTTTATAAACGACGAATTGGTGTTCGATTTTTTGATTGATCAACTCTTCTGCATTGATGCGAATCTCAACTGCGTCGGCACCCAGGTATTCTTTAATCAATTGCCTGACATCCTTTGGCATAGTTGCCGTAAATAACGACTTTGTAATTCCCTCTTTGCACGATTTCAGGATCTCATCAATCTCGGCTTTGAAACCCATTTTAATCATTTCGTCAGCCTCATCCAATACGAGGAAGTTAAGGTCATCGAGGCTAAGCGCTTTGCGTTCGAGCAAGTCGATCAAACGACCGGGTGTAGCCACCACCACATGCGTCGCACGTTTGAGGTTTTGTATCTGTTCGTCGATGGGTGCACCACCATAGACGGATTCGGCAAATACACGTGGCAAATATTTAGAGAAGAGAAAGAATTCGCGGGCAACCTGTTGTCCCAACTCGCGTGTGGGAACTAATACCAATGCCTGTATTTTAGGCAACATTGGGTCGATTGATTGTAATATCGGCAAGCAAAATGCTGCTGTTTTACCTGTACCTGTTTGTGCAACGGCCACCAAATCCTGCTTTTTGTTGAGGATATGCGGAATTGCCTGTTTTTGAATATCTGTTGGTATGGATATTTTATTGTTCTGAAGCGCCTGGATTATATATTCGTTAATCCCTAATTCTGAAAAAGTCATCTTTGATTTGTAATTAATTTCGAATTCCTCATTTTAAGGATTCAGCGTCAAAGGTATTCTTTTTCAGGGAGAAGTAGTTGTTGGTGTTATTGCGCTTGTTTTCAGGTAACTGATAAAAGAAATTTGAATTGTACCTGATTCATTATCATTTTTTATTTAAGGGAGGTTCTACAATTTAATTATATGATATTCAGATATTTATTGTTATATTTGGCACATTGAATTCGGTATTATAAATTCTATGAGCAAT
>Ga0118677_10002181_pt1 | contig 39875 bp, 21 predicted proteins | sample AliMusrvi5mmetaG_FD_86154 | JGI IMG/M metagenome (GOLD analysis project Ga0118677, IMG submission 86154) | reverse complement strand
ATACACAATGCTCGATCCCATGCTGCCGGCAGAAAGCGCTCCGAGGTCCCGTCGCCGGCCCTTCCTTGTCGACCCAGATCTGCGGTTGAACCCCTTCGACCTTGGGCAGAGTGTTTACCTCCAGCGTAGCCGCTGCTGGAAGGACGCGCGCTACGTAACGCACGGCGTTAAGGAAGTAGAGCCGTTCGGCCAACGGGTACTTCGGCGCTCTGCCGGTTTGTTGGTGCAGCGTTTGATCCGGCCAGAGGAGGACGGTCAACTCGCCGAATTTGGCGGCTTCTTCCAGATAGCGCAGATGACGTGAGCGGATGTCATCGAAACCGCCGGAGACAATGACTTGTTTTGGGGAGCTCATGTTCTGGCGATGCGGACATCAATCGTGAATGCACCGGGCACTGGGTCGTTCGAAGCAACGATCAGATAGCCGCCGCCGCAGCCGGAGTACATCGCGCCGTCATAGCACCGCTGATAGGCTTTGAGCAATGCCACGAGGTCCATCTGAATAAGGGGATGCCGGACGACCTGCGGCAAGAGCGTCGCCCAGCACTGCATATTTAGATTAAGCGATGCGCCGAGCGCTTGCACGTCCATGCGGCGGATGGCATCAAAACAGTCACGGCCCGACTGGCCAAGTCGCGCGACCCATTTGGGATCGAGATTCTTCTGGCCGAGCGGCGAGTAGCCAGCGGGACGCGGTTCGACCGGCAGAATGTGCAAGACCTTTTCCAGCCAGCGAGCGACGCGCGGGTTGTTCAGCGATTCGATGTGCGAGGGGAAGACGCCGCCATTCGCGGAAAAGTCATAGTCGAGCCGGTTGATACCAGGGTAGATCAACCCGACCATGTCTTGCGAACCACTCGGCTCGGCCTTGCCCTTGTTCTCGGCATCATAGAGTTCACGGACAAGTTCGGCGGGTGGCCGGTTTGGCAATTTGCCGCGCCACAACCTGGCGGCAATGACGCGTGTGCCGCTGGCAAAGCCGGAACGGTCCATGGGACGAAAGTTCGGTTCGATCTGCACCACGACCATTGAACCGGGCGGCTTCGGGTTGTGGCGGGAAACGAATGGCTGGTCAATCCAGCCGCCCGCGAGCTGCAGGCGGTTGGGAATGGATCCCAGTATTTTCGCTAGAGGAGCGGATTTCTTTTGCATCTTATTGGGGCACGATTCTAACCGATGCCAACGCGCTTGCCAGCCTTACGGTCGTGATATTGTTCCGTGATCCATGTGTAAGTGGCCGCGAGACCCTTGTCCAGTTTCGTGTTCGGCTCCCACTTAAGGACTTTCTTGATGAACGTGTTGTCGGAATTACGACCGGCCACCCCCTGCGGCGCATGGAGATTATACTTACGGTCCATCTGCGCGCCTGCGATCTTCTCGATCTTGGTGAGAAGGTCGTTGATGGATACCATCTCACTGGAGCCGAGGTTGATGGGGGTGGCAATCAATTCATCGCTGTGCGTGATCTTGTCAATGCCGTGCACGCAGTCGTCGATATACATGAAACTGCGCGTCTGTTCGCCGTTACCCCAGATGGCGATGTCCTTCTTGCCGGTATCGATGGCCTCGATGACTTTGCGGCACAATGCGGCGGGTGCCTTTTCGCGGCCGCCGTCCCAGGTGCCGTGCGGGCCATAAACATTGTGGAAACGGGCAATCGCCGTCTTCATGCCGCGCTCATGCCAGTATTCCTGGCAGAACTGCTCCGAGATCAACTTCTCCCAGCCGTAACCGCGTTCGGCCATCGCAGGATAGGCGTCGGATTCCTTCAGTGCGCGGACGTTGGGGTCCTGCTGCAATAGCGTGTTGTAGGCGCAAGCCGAGCTGGAGTAAACGAGCGGCATAGCCTGCGGCTGCGGACGCTGGAGCAAATTGCGAGCGAGTGCCATGTCAATAACGCCTATCTCTGCCGCCTGTTTCGGCGTTACGACGACCAGAGCCCCTATCAGTATCTCCTCCGGCTCAAGATGAACTTCGCGGCCGAGCGGCTGCAACAATCCGGCGTGATGGTGAAGCAGGTGGCCGGGGACGTGGGGTTTCCCGACCCCTTTCATTTCTGCCGAGTGTTTCGCGCGGTACTCGGTCTCTCGCCTACCGCCTTTCGTGGATTGGCTCGCGTTTCCTTGGCCTCGGATTGACACATCGCCGCCCGTCGAGCAATGTTCAGCGTGGCCGCGAGCATCAAAGTGAACGACGGATTGGTCGGTGGCACGGCCACACCACGCGCCGCGACTCTTTGTGAAAGATAGTATACCCGCAATCTGCTGCCGCGGCCTGGTCAAAGACTATGGCGCCTTGAGGGCCGTCAACGGCCTGGACTTGCAGGTGGACGCAGGTGAGTGTTTTGGGTTGCTGGGTCCAAACGGCGCCGGCAAGACCACCACGGTCGAGATCCTTGAGGGCTTGCTGCCTCCGACTGGAGGAGAGGTCGAGCTGCTGGGCCGGACGTGGCGGTCCGACGGGGATTGGCTCCGCCAGCGCCTCGGTATCTCGCTCCAGGAAACCAACCTCGCCGACAAACTGACCGTTGAGGAAACACTCCGCCTTTTCCGCTCGTTCTACGCCGCCGGCCCGGAAGTCGAGGACCTGCTTGAGTTGGTCTTGCTGACAGACAAACGCCGAACCTGGTTTGCAAAACTGTCCGGGGGCCAAAAGCAACGCCTGGCCGTGGCCTGTGCGCTGGTCGGCGACCCTGAGCTCCTGTTTTTGGATGAGCCTACCACGGGACTCGACCCACAGTCCCGTCGGCAACTCTGGGGCTTGATCGAGCGGTTCAAGGCCGAGGGGCGCACCATCCTGCTCACCACGCATTATATGGAGGAAGCCCAACGGCTGTGCGGTCGTGTGGCCGTCATTGACAAGGGGAAGGTCATCGCGCTAGGCACGCCCCGGGCGCTCATCCAATCCCTGGGCGGCACCGAGGTGGTCGAGTTCACCTGTGATGGATCGGTAGAAGACACGTCCATAGGCGGCTTGCCGGGCGTGCATGCCGTCAAGCAGCGCAGCGACGGCCTGACGCTCACGGTGGAACAGTTGCACAAGACCCTGCCGCTGCTGCTTGCGCATCTCCAGAAGACTGGGCGCACGTTGACCGGCCTTTCCACCCACCACGCCACGCTCGAAGACGTATTTGTCAACCTGACCGGGCGGCAACTGCGTGACTAGCATGACGCGCTTTAATCGTACCACCGAACGCCAGCATCCGCTGTGGCAACTCACCCTCATGCGTTGGCGCATCTTCGTCCGCGAACCCTCCGCGGTATTCTGGACGTATTGTTTCCCGCTCGCCCTCGCGTTGGCGCTGGGCATCGCATTCCGAAATCGGCCGCCCGAGCCGGTCGAGGTAGCCATTGAAGCGTTGCCCGGTACCGAGGCGTGGCGGGATGCGTTGACGAGGAATCCCTCAGTGCACGTGCACTGGCTCGCCACAAAGGAGGCGCATGAGGCTCTGCGCAGTGGCAAGGTTTCGCTCGTGGTCTGCGCCGGAGCGCCGCGAACCTACGAATTTGACCCGACCCGACCCGATAGCCGCATGGCGCGAGGGATTGTTGATGACGCGTTACAACGCGCCGAAGGCCGCGCCGATTCCACGCCCGTGAAAGACAAGACCGTAACCGAGCCCGGGTCTCGGTATATTGATTTCCTCATCCCCGGCCTCCTGGGTTTCAACTTGATGTCCAGCGGTCTGTGGGGTGTAGGCTTTGTGCTGGTCGAGATGCGCGTGCGGAAGCTGATCAAACGCATGACCGCTACGCCGATGTCGCGCACGCATTTCCTGCTGTCGTTCGTGCTGGTGCGTGGTTTGTTCCTGCTCGGGGAGCTGCCGCTCTTGCTCGGGTTCGCCCATTGGGTATTCGAGGTGCCCATCCGGGGATCACTGCTGCTCATTGTCGCGCTCTGCACGCTGGGTTCGCTGGTATTCGCCGGCCTGGGCCTCCTGGTGGGCTCGCGGGCGCAAAACACCCACACCGTTGCCGGTCTCGTTAACCTGGTCACCCTGCCCATGGCCATCTGCTCCGGCGTGTTCTTTTCGTCGGCTCGCTTTCCGGATATGATCCAACCGTTGATTAAGGCCTTGCCACTTACCGCCCTGATCGACAGCGTGCGCCAAGTGATGAACGAAGGCGCCAGCGCGACCGCGGTCGCGCGTCAGGCTGCCGTCCTGCTGATCTGGGGTGCCGTCTCCTTCGGTGTTGCCCTGCGGCTCTTCCGCTGGCAATAAAAGGATTGGCCTCCGTCGCTTTACTCTCCGTGCTTCCCGCCGATCGGGATGTCAATCGAACCGCCGAGCCAAAGCTTGGCATCGGTGTTATTGCCGTCGACGACGGAAGTTAGCGTAAAGCCGTAGCGCCAATGCCGTTTAGAAGTGGTATAGCTGAAGCCGAACTGGATCGCGTCGTTATTCTCCCTTGGGTCGCGCGGGTAGATGATATTGGGGTTATAGGTGCTGGGATCCCCGAGCCAGGTTATATCCGTGCCAGAGAGGGTCTGGAGGTGCTTGTACCCGGCATCGATTTCCCAACCCTTGATCTGTTGGAATAGGCCGGCGGCAATGATGTACTGGTCGTTGCCGATCGTCATATTATAGCGGTACAGAGCGTCCCCGTAGATACCGAGGCCCGGCCAGCCGAAATGCTTGCGCGCAAGAAACTCGGGCTCGATCGCCGTGGACCGGCTCCCGGGAGCAAAGATGAAACTCTCGCTGAATGTTCCAGGCATTACCGCCCCGGCGCGAAAGGTCAGCGTGGGCACCCAGGGGTGGTTCGTTTCCGTTAGCTCGTTGAAGATCTGGTAACGCACGCCAAAGGACACGTCCATTATCCCCGTTGTGGACTCGATGCCGCCGTTGTCGAAGTAACGCCAGCCTAGCGACGAATAGCCGACATTCAAATCCAACGCCCACCGCTCCTTGAGGCCGTATTGGAGAGCGAGGTAACCTTGGTTGATGTCGATGCCATAGTGTTCACCGCCGGACATCCAGGTGACATTGTGCTGCTGGCCACCGGTATAGATGTGGTACGACTCGGACTGTTCATAGACAAAACCCGCTATAAACTGGCCCTGCTCGGGAAGGTCAGCCCAATAAGCGAAAGGCCGGTGCGGGACGTTTTCTGAGGCCAGCGCCGCGGGTGGGATTGCTGCGGATACCAGCAAGCCGGCCGCGATGGCCAACCGCCTGGTCAGGTTCTCGAGTTCGATGCTCAGTCTCTTATGGCTGCTCACAATTCTGCTACCTTTCTCTGTGCGCCAATCCCGCCACTTCCGCGCGGCGGGGCGCTGCTCTCAGTTGGTTGTTAACGGTTGAACGTGACAAGCTCCAGTGTGGTCAGACGCGCAACGCAATACGCGGAATTGACATACGGCCAACGTGCCGGAGGTTTTCGGAGCGTGACTGTAACGAAGGCGTCTCCACGCGCAAGCTCAAAAGGACACCGCAAAAAATGCCTCGAACTGCCTTGCCAAGAGCAGGGCGGAGAGGAATGATTGGACCGACCGCGATGAATCGTTCACATTTCGCAAACTCGAATACTCAAGACACAATGAACTCCTCCAGCCTCACAGATCCAAATCGCACCACCCGTCGTGAATTCCTCAAGACCTCCGGCACCGCATTGGCCGGCGCGGCACTGGCCACCGCCATTGCCCGCCCCGGTTACGCCGCCGAGGACAACACCATCAAGATCGCCCTGGTCGGATGCGGCGGACGCGGTACGGGCGCCGCGGCGCAGGCCCTGTCCACGCAAGGCCCTACCAAGCTCTGGGCAATGGCGGATGTTTTCGATAATCGCCTCCAAAGCAGTCTCGCGAACTTGAAGCCGGGGCATGAGAAACAACTGGAGGTGTCCGCCGAACGGCAGTTCGTCGGCCTGGACGGTTACAAGAAGGCCATTGATTCGCTGGACAAAGGCGATGTGGTGCTGCTGACCACCCCGCCGGCCTTCCGGCCCATCCACTTGGAATATGCCGTGCAGAAGGGGGTCAATGTGTTCATGGAGAAGTCCTTCGCCGTGGATGGACCGGGCGTGCGGCGCGTGTTGAAGGCGGGCGAGGACGCCAAGCAGAAGAACCTCAAGGTCGCCGGCGGCCTGATGAGCCGGCATTTCACACCGCTCGAAGAAGCCATCCAGCACGTCCATGACGGCATGATTGGCGAGCTGATCACCGTATGGGCTTACCGCATGCATGGCCCCGTGGGGCTCAGTCCCCGCCAACCGGGCATGAAGGAGATGGCTTACCAGATATCCAACTACAGTAACTTCACCTGGCTCAACGGCACGTTCCTCGAAGATTGGCTGATCCACAACATTGATGTCTGTCTCTGGGCCAAGAACGCCTGGCCCGCCTCTGTGCAAGGTATGGGTGGACGCCAGGTCCGCAAGGATGCCGACCAACTCTTCGACCACTACTCTGCCGAATACACCTTCCCGGATGGCACTCGTTTCGTTGGCGAAGGCCGGCATATCGCCAGTTGCTTCGATTTCTGGGGCGCAGTTCTTCAAGGCGCCAAGGGCAGCGCGATTATGGGCGAAGGCCAGGACGATCCGCGCCTGTTCAAGGGTTGGAACCAGACGTCCGAGAACTTGATTTGGCGCTACAAAGGCGCTAAGTGCGACAAGTACCAATACGAGCACGACCTGCTGTTCGACGCCATTCGCAACGATAAGCCCTACAACGAAGCGGAGCGGTGCGCCAAAACCTCCCTTGCCTGCATCATGGGCCGCATGGCCTGCGAATCGGGCAAGAAGATCACCTGGGAGGAGGCGCTGGCTTCCAACATCGAACTAGCGCCGGGGCTGGAGAATTGCACTTGGGATGGCAATGCGCCGGTCATGCCCGACGCCAGTGGCCAATACCCTATCGGGATGCCAGGCCAGACGCCGGGTGCGTGAGCAGTGAGCGGAGGGGAACCTCCGTTCCAGTGTGTTTCCCAGGTCGCGTGGCACGGAGGTAGGGCGAGCACTCCGTGCGCGCCGCCGGAGGCTGCCGAGACCGTCGCATTTCGAGCATCTCCGGGCTCTCGCGGCGCGCACGGGGTGCTCGCCCTACCTTCGCGCCAATTGGGCTACACGCCCATTCCGGGTTGCCGGATTCATGGGAACTTCTTAGCGGGGCTGGTGTTACTGCCTCAAGGCTTATGATTGGCCTTGATCAGTCGGCAGTAATGGCGAGTTAACTATGAATGCTAAGAAGGTGTGCGTCCTGGCGGGGACGGCGCTTGGCGCAGGTCTTCTGACCACGGCCATCTTTCTCTGGAATGAGAATCGTGAACTGCGGCGGGAGCAGGAGGTTCTGCGCGCCGCCGTTGACCAACCGCGTCTTCAAGACGTCGAGTCAGCACACACTCAGATCACACCAGAGGATTTAGCCCGACTCAAGGCGGCCGAATCCGAGGTGCTGCGGCTGCGCAATCAGGTGGGTCTGCTGCGCAGAGAGCTAGCGCAAGGCGCTGCGGTACAAGGGCAAAAGCGGCCACCGGAAGCGACTGGGGCACTTACGCCGGCGATTACCAACGAAGTCGGCGGGGCCTTTGAGACGAAGCTGAGCACCAGCATCCCTGAAGGCCAATCCCTGGCCTTCGGCGGCTGGACTATTGGGGCCGACAAGCGCGCCGTGGCGTTCGTCTATCCGGCTGTCCAGGCCGGCAGCGGCAGCAACGCCCAGGTGGTGATTCGTACGACCCTGATGGAAGTGCCCCCGGAGGTCTGGGGCCGGCTCGGCCTGGCGGACATCAAAGCCGATCCCCAGCTCGCTTCACAGAGCGGTCTTGTGTCCCAGCAACAGGCGGATAGTCTGATCGCCTCCCTGACCAGCCAAACTAACTGCCTCATCCTCAACCGACCGGTGATCCAAACCTCCGACGGAACACCGGCTAGCCTGTTCGTTGGTGAAGTTACCCCCTCGAATCAACAAAAGGGGCTGAGCCTTGATTGCCTTCCCCAACTTGGCCCAGATGGCCGGACCATCAATCTTACCCTGGGCATGAAGTTCGACCCTCCGGGCCCGGCGGGGAATTAGCTCGAGCGGCCGCGCTAATCCTCTGGTTTCGGGTGGGGGTGATGGGCAGAGGCCCGAACAGGCCGAAAGGCCAGTCCCTGCGCCAGCAAGTTCCCCGCGTTATACAGCCCACTAAGGCTTGAGAGATCTAGCCGCTCTGACGGAGTCTGTTTCGATGAGGAGCGGGGCTTGGTACAGGCGAAGCCCGACGTCCTGGGAGGGAAAGCCTGAGCTGCCAACAAGCCAACGGCCATCGGGAGAGAACAGCGCGTTACGCAGTGTGCCACCGAGTCGGCGGACCGTGAGCAGTTCCTGCTGAGTGGCGACGTTCCAGAGTTTGAGCGTACTGTCGTCACTGGTCGAAGCCAGAGTCTTGCCGTCGGGGGCAAAGGCAACGGCCCACACACTCTGCTTGTGACCGGTGAAGGCGCCGACCGACTTACCGCTGACTACATCCCAGAGACGAATCACATCGAAGTTGGCGGTAGCCAGGAGGCTGCTGTCCGGCGAGAAGGCAGCACCGAATCCGAGTTGGGTGTCCAGGGCTATTTTCGTCCGCAACGACGCAGTGGGGAAATCCCAGAGCAGAATTGAATTCGTCGCAGGCGTCGAGGACTGGGTTCGCGTCCCCATGCCCGGCGGAAGACCGGCCTGAAATGAGCGTTGAAAGGCTGCGAGCGTCCGTCCGTCCGGCGAGAACAAGACGTGCATTGCCTCGATTGGCAGCGGGGAATTAGTGTTGCTGCGAAGGTCCCACGCCTGGAGCTTGCCGCCTCGGCAGCCGGTAATCAACATTCGGCCGTCGGGCGAAAGCGCGACGAGTTCCACCGGCCGATCCGAAGTCTTCAGGGCGCTGGCTTCAAGCGTCTCGGTGTTCCAGAGTTTTACGCTGCCGTCCTCGAGGCCCTGAGCCAGGGTCCGGAGGTCTCCGCTGACAGCGACAGCCGAGGGCCCACGCATCCGGGGGCCGTTCATTGGCAGGCGTTGCGTCTCCAAAGGCAACTGTCGCTCGGCCACGCCCGTGTTCAGGTCGAGAAAGAGGACGGAATTGGTCTGGGACAGGCAAGCCAGAGTCTGGCCGTCATTGGAGAACGCCAGCGGGCGTCCGAAGCCGGGAAGGAAGTCGTCCTTGTGTTCGATCTGGGTGGGCCAGATCTTCACGGCACCGCCACGGGCGCCGCTGGCGAGTGATCGGCCGTCGGGCGCAAATGCGACAGCCATCACCTCATTCAGATGTCCCTGGAGGGCGGCGATCAGTTGGCGCCTCGGGAAGTCCCATAGGCGGACTGAGTGATCCATGCTGGCCGTGGCGAGCGTCCTTCCATCTGGCGAAAAGGCGAGGCCGGTAATGATGCCGGTGTGTTCAATGTGCTCGGGATCTTCTGGCATGACAGCGATTTCTTTGCCGGTGGTCGTGTCCCAGATGCTAAGCACGAAGACGCCCTTGGCGGAGAGGGTGTTTCGTGCGGCGACGAATGACTTGCCATCCGGCGAGAAGGCCATCGCGCGATCCGCCATCATGCCCGGCCCGAAGCTGCGGATGAAGACATTCGTAGAATCCTCGAGCACCAGTCCATTGGTGGCGCCTTGCAGCGGCCACAGAGTGATGCCGGCGTCGGCGTCCGTGGCGAGTGTGCTGGCATCGGGTGAAAAAGCGGCGGGCGCTGAGACTCCGGGGAGGTGGCGGATTTCCTTCCAGGACGCGGTGTTGCGAACGATGATCCCTTCGCGAGTTGGCGCGGCCAGATGGGAAGCATCGCTCGAAAGGATGAGGCCGGATCCGAAGCCCGGTCCTGATCCCGGGCCCGGGCCGAAGCCGAAGCCCGGGCCCTGACGGGTTTGCCAGGAAGCTTGTTCCGTCCAATCGGAGACGCGCCACACCCGCACGCCTCGACTGGCGGTCACGAGTGTTTTGCCATCGGGCGAGAAGGCGAGGGAAGAGGCCCCCTGCGCCAGGCTAGTGACCAAGGAACGCGTTCGAACATTCCAGATGCTGACCTTGTCTCGAGTGCCAACCACCAGAAGCTCACCAGAGGGGGAGAATGCGACCGCATCCACGGGGCCGCCCTGGTCGGGGAGCGCGATGTGCTCATCTCCTTGGCAGAGTCGCCAGAGGTAGCGCCACTCAAAGCCGCGCAAGTCGGGCTCGCCGGCCTGCGGGCGATGCTGTTCGAGGAGTCTGAAAGCACGCCCATAATTACCGTCCTTTAAGGAGTGCCAGGCGAGATTCATGTGGGCGACGTATTCGTTGCCACGGGCCAGAGTGGTTTCTTGCTCCGCTCGCTTCTGCTCCTGCTCGGCGAAGTGACGCAACTGCGCCTCATTGCGCTCGGCTTTAAAGGCCCGGATGGCCTGCCAGGTACTGACCGTAATCCCGCCTAGGAGAGTCACCGTTATGGCGGTCACTGCGGCGAAGACCCGGCGATGACGGCGGACCAGCTTTTTCAAGCGGTACACATTGCTGGGCGGCCGGGCCAGGACGGGTTCGCCATCGAGGTAGCGCTGGATATCGTTTGCGAGGTCGTTGGCGGTGGCGTAGCGGCGGGTGCGGTCTTTCTCGAGGCACTTCATGGCGATCCAGTCCAGATCGCCGCTGAGGAGGTGGATGAGTTTGGGGGCCTCGAGGCCGCGCTGCTGGGCGGCGGTGGTCAGGTCATGACCAAGGAGTGTAGCCAGGCGGGAGGAAGGCCGCACGGGTTCCTGCTCGCGGATGGTGCGGCGGCATTCGTCCAAGCCGGCTCGAAGCAGGGTCTCGCCGTCAAAAGGCGTTTTGCCCGTGAGCAACTCGTAGAGCAGGACTCCGAGGGCATAAATGTCGCTGCGCGTGTCAATATCCAGGCCGCTCATTTCGGCCTGTTCCGGGCTCATATACGCCGGCGTGCCGATGAAGGCCGTGAACTCGGTGAAGAGGGTCTTGTCGGTGAGCCGTCGCTCAGTGGCCTTGGCGATCCCGAAGTCGATGACCTTGGGGACGGGCGTGCCGTCGTGCAGGGTGACGAGGATGTTAGAGGGTTTGATGTCGCGATGGATGATACCCTTTTGGTGCGCATGCTGGATGGCCAGGCAAACCTGAATGAACAGCTTCAGGCGCTCCGCGGTGGAAAGGCGGTTATGGTCGCAATACTCGGTGATGCGCACCCCGCGGACGAGTTCCATGACGAAATAGGGGCGGCCCGTTTCGGTGGCGCCGGCGTCCAGTACTTTGGCGATGTTGGGATGGTCCATCAGGGCCAAGGCCTGACGCTCGGATTCGAAGCGAGCGATGACCTGTTTGGTGTCCATGCCGAGCTTGATCACCTTGAGGGCGACACGGCGACGCAGGTGTTCCTCCTGCTCCGCCATGTAAACGACGCCGCAGCCGCCTTCGCCGATTTGCTGGAGCAATTTGTATCGTCCAATGCAGTCGCCAGGCTTTTCGTTGACGTTCGCCTCGACGCTGGTATCGCCGAGGCCGGGAGCTGGCCCCGCCTGGGCACTCTTGGCGCCGGTGACTGCAACGGTTTGCCGGGAGTTGCTGACCGATTCTTGAGAGCGCAGCAAGTCCTCCACGCGGCGGCGCAGTGTCAGATCGCCGCCGCACGCTGCGTCGAGGAACGCCGCCTGGTCAGTCGGCTTCTTATCCAGCGCGGCGAGGAAGATGTCACGTGCGCGCGTGCCCGAGGAAAGTGGCGATCCGTTACTCATGAGACGATGAAGCGGCCCGAGGTTACTGCATCAGCGAGGCGAAGCAATACTCCTTTGACGGCGTATCGGTTCTTCTTTGATGTAATCCCTTGATTGTGGTATAGTGGGTTCGTGGAAGTTGCAGCGGTCAAAAACGTCAACCCGGCGCGCCAATGCGCTGATTGGAGGCAACGTGAGAAAACTAACACCTCATTCAAAGGAATGGCTAGCGGCGCTTGCGAAAGTCAACCCACAGGAAGCGGCTCATACTAAGCAGATAATCAAATCGGCGGGCACACTCGAGGTGTGCTCCGAGTGTGGGGGTTCCCCTGCCCACGACTACGAGATAGAGGATAAATGGTTCGCCCCGGACACGCTCGCCAGCGTTCGTCTGTGCGACGATTGTCTTTCGACTCGCGCCACGACCGAAGGGGAGCATTTTGTCCCCCTTTATGCCCCCTTCGCCAGCGCCTGATTGAAATGCCTTCAGGCCGGAGCGCCGGTCTCCGACCCGGCGTCGGGGCCAATTGGCTGTGAGGCGCCGGGTCGGAGACCGGCGCTCCGGAGGGTGTGAAATATGCGGGTTTAGGGCCGCTTTGAAAGGACGAGAGCGAAAGTGCCTCAAGTGCCGACAAAAAAAGCGAAGGGAATGACAATTCGCGAGTAGTCAGCCTGGGCGAAAAGGTGGCCAATGTTCAGGGTACATAATAGTGTGCCTGGCGGGTTGACAACGTTTCACAGGGGGCCAACCCTCCGGCCGCAATACAAAGCAGAATAGCGTATTAGATCTTGAGCCATGGACCAAAAACCCGCCCTTAACGTCCGCTGGTCGCGCGGCGAGCAGATTCTTCGTGACCCATCCCAGAATAAGGATGTCGCCTTTACTCGCGCCGAACGTAGTCAGCTCGGGATTGAAGGATTATTGCCGCCCGCAGTGCTCACCATCGAGCAACAGGTCGCCATGGAACTGGAGCACATCTTCCAGAAGCGCGATCCCCTGGAGCAGTATATCGGCCTGATCGCCTTACTGGATCGAAATGAGGTCCTTTTTTATCGGCTGCTGGTCGAGAACCTCGAACGCCTCACCCCCATCATTTATACCCCCACCGTCGGTTTGGCGTGCCAGCATTATAGCCATATTTACCGCCGCCCGCGCGGTTTGTTCATCTGTCCCAGCGACCGCGGTCAAATCGCCCAGCGTCTCCGCAACTTCCGGCAGCGCGACATCCGGCTCATCGTGGTCACCGATAATGAGCGAATCCTGGGATTGGGCGATCAAGGCGCCGGCGGCATGGCCATTCCCATCGGCAAGCTCGTCCTCTACTCGGCGGGCGCGGGCATCCATCCGTCCCTCACGCTGCCCATCAGCCTGGACGTCGGCACTGATAACAGCGCCCTGGTCGAGGATCCTTTCTATCTCGGCTTCCGCGGGCGCCGGCTGCGCGGCCCAGAGTACGACGCCTTCGTCGAGGAGTTTGTGCAAGCGGTGAAGAACGTCTTTCCGCGCGCGTTGCTGCAATGGGAGGATTTCAAGAAGGCCAACGCTTTCCGCCTGCTTGGACGCTACGCCGGGCGGTTGCCTACTTTCAATGACGACATCCAGGGCACCTCAGCCGTCACACTGGCTGGTATTCTCTCTGGGCTGTGCATCACCGGGAAACCCTTGCGCGAACAACGCTTCCTGATGGCCGGTTCGGGCGCTGCGGGCGTCGGCATCGGCCGGCTGGTGCGCACCGCGTTGCGCGCCGATGGCCTCACCGACACTGAAGTCCGCCAACGCCAAATCTTCATTGACTCGGGTGGCCTTGTCTGGGAAGGCCGCCCGGATCTGGAGGAGCACAAACGCGAGATCGCCCTGCACCAGGACGAATTGGCCGCCGTTGGGTTAACCAACCCGCCGCCCCAGTCTCTCGAAAAGACCATCCAAGCCGTCTGTCCCACGGTCCTGATCGGCACCACCGGGCAGCCAGGCGACTTCACCCCGGCCGCGATTCGCGCCATGGCCGACCATTGCGAACGGCCCATCATCTTCCCCCTCAGCAACCCCACCAGCAAAGCCGAGTGCACCCCCACCGAAGCGTTGAAGAACTCCGACGGCCGCGCCTTGGTCGCCACCGGCTCGCCCTTCGACCCGGTGGTCTTCAAAGGCCGCAAACACGTCATCGGCCAGTGCAACAACGCCTTTGTGTTCCCGGGCGTCGGCCTGGGTGTCCTCATCAGCGAAGCGAGTCATGTGACGGACTCCATGTTCCTGGCCGCCGCCCGCGCTCTGGCCGAGTTTACCCGGGATCATGCGGCGAGCGAAGGCTGCCTCTACCCGAGCCTCCAAGAACTGCGCACAGTCAGTCGCCTGATCGCCTTCAAGGTTGCCCAAACCTCCCGCGACGAAGGCTACGGCCGAAGCCTGGATGACGAGGCGATCCAAGCTGCGATAGAAGATTTCTGCTGGTTCCCCGATTACCCTGCCGCTGAGCCCTCGCGCGCCCGATCCAAACGAGCGACCCGGGAACCGGCGAGCGCTTGACACCTGCAGTAGGGACGCGTTTCACCGCGTCCCTAATGCTGCGGCTCCGGCAGGCTGCCAAGACTACTCGTCGATCAGGGTGATATCCTCCGACGGTTTCTGGTAGTTCTTTTTCGCTATCGACGCCTTGGTCTCATCCACCATCTCCTGGGTGATGGTGTAGCGATACTTGCCGTAATCATCGACGTTGAGTTCTCCGACCCAGAAGAAGCCCCATTTGTCGAAGAAGTCGGTCAGGTCGGTCTCACCCACCTCACAGCAAAGCTTCGCAAACTCGAACTGGTTCCGGATAGCATTGTTGCCTGTCCCCGCATCCGGCCGGCGGCGCATTTGCTCCATGACATCGGCATAAAAGTCGGGTCGGCCATTGCGTGAAAAATAGAGGTGCAACTGCCAGAAAGGAACCAGCCGATCAAAGACGTCCTTTTCCGCAAGATAGGACAGTCTGGGATTGGCCTCGACGATGTTCTTCCGTGCTGACGCGAAGTTCTTCTGGGCCTTCAGCCGGCTCGGGTTCCCCATCTTACCGCCCGTATACAATGAGAACAGGTTGTTGCTCACTTCCCCCAGGCCGCCCCAGTTCATCTGAGGTCGCATTTGCAGAACGTGCCCGACCTCGTGGGAAAAGCCCCAGCACGGGTCGCCCCTGATCACCACGCTCGGATCCGCCACCTTACGCATCGTGCTTTGGTCGCCGAGGTACGCCACGCCATCGCCGTCGCGGAACATGTAATAGTTGAAGTTGACCCGGGCCAGGATGCGGTTCTTCGGAACCTGTTTGTACTTCACCAACCCCATGAACGAATAGTGGTGGTTGAGCATCGCATCGTAGTTGCGGATCAGTTCCACTCCCTTGCCGCGAGTGTAAACCTTGAACCATTCCACCGGATAAGCCACCTGGATATGCTGCCCGCGGGCATCCATGATCGGGCTCACTGCCTGGTCCAGGAGCCGGTCCCAGTCCTCGTTGGTCTGCTTCGAGGCATCGAAGAAGCCATTGACCTGCCCCGTCAGGAAGTGCACGCGCACCTTGGGGGCATGTTCGGCATCGTCATCGAAGTAGCTCACGTACGCATTGCTGCTCTTGTTCACTTGGATCACGTTCACGCCCTGCTTGAGCACGATCTTCTGTTTGCGCAAACCCCAGCCATTGGGATCTTTGGTGGGCTCGATTCCTTCCGCCGGCTTGCGCATCCAGTCCGGGATCAACAGTGAGATCTCCTTGCCGGACGTGGGCCCCACCAACACGACGTGTTCCCCTGCCTCAAGGTAGATGCCGGTGATGTTCTCGTAGCGGCTGAAGCCGTCGCCCAGCTTCAGGGTCTTGCCCAGTTCGCGTGTCGAGGGATACGCCTCGTAACTGGCCGCCCGGTAAGTTCTGTCATACGTCTTGTTCAACATGCCGGCTGCCGCCGTCTTGAGCAGTTCGCTCTTGAAGCCATCCAAATCCTTCAGCCCGACGCTCTCCTTCAGCTCACAACAACTGTCATCGGCAAAGAACTTCAGGTCAGCCTGGAGCGACGCCAGCTTGTCTTCGGCGCCACAGGCCACCAGCGAGGCCGCCAAAACCGCACTCAGCAGTAGTAACTTTCTCATATAATCTTCTCGGAACGTTTTCAAAGGAAGCTTATGCGATCCTGCAGCTTGCGCAGACCGAAGGTCGTGCCCGGCAAACTGGGTTCACTCCACCATGATGATGCTGTAAATATGCAGCCGAGGCAGGGTCAACCGCACCACTCCATCCCGGTAGTCGAAGGCCAGTGGTTGGTTTTCGGGTTCCAGTAGCATTCTTGCGGGTTTTACGGAGGCGTGCACGGCAATCTCCAACGGGCCCACTGGGGGGATAGTATCGATCAACGGCTTCTCCGTGTCCCAATGAGAGCCCGAGGTGTTGATCAGGTGGACCGCCAGCCTGCCATGCACGCGACTAACGGATACGTCCACATCTGCCGAGCCTTTGATCTCCACCATTGGCTTCGGAAAGAGCTGATGGGTCAGGTCGCTGAGGAACGCCCGAATTTGGGGCGAGCGCTGATTGAGGTATCCGCGGCTGAACGAGAAATAGGTTGCGGCAATTCTGCCTTTGCCCAAGGCAGTGATCGAAGCTGCGGGTTGCGTGGCTGGACTGGCGCTGTTGGTGGGGGTGGATTGCCCGCCGATTTGCATCTGGCCGAAGGGCAACGCCTTGGATTCGAGTCTCGCCATCCGGGTCGGGCCCGAGGTTGGGATCAACGTTCCACCCCACGCCAGGGATTGGGCCTCTTTAGCTCCCGGTTCGAGAACGACGCCCAGTTCCGAGGCGAAAAGCGCCGCGGCGGCGGGACCGATGAGCAGAAGGCTGCCGCCGTTTCCGACATAACGGACAAGTTGCTCTTTGAAAGCGGGATCGAGGTAGTCACATTCGCCGACCACGATCAGCGGGTATTCCGCCATCTGTTTGGCCAGGACGTGTTCGCCTACGACGTCCACGGTTTGCTGACTTTCCAGTAGAGCCTGCAGCGTGCCGCTGAGGCGCGTGAGGTCGCGGTTAAAGAGGCCGTTGATCTCGCGGTAATGGGAGGCCGTGGAATAGAGCAGGGCAATCTGTGGCACCGGTGTGCCGCCCTGGCAGAAGGGTTGGCGGGCGCGGCAGAACCCGGCCACTTCCGCCAGGACCGGCAGATGGTTGGTGGGAATGGAGCCGTCGCGCCGTTGCCCGTAGTAGGACTCAAATCCCCCGCCTTGGGCGAGGATCTCGGCGGCTTCGCGTTCCAGTTGTTCGGCGGCCTTTTGGTTGGAGCCGTTGCGTTGTTGGCCATGGATGGTGAAGCTCCAAGGCATCAAATCCCACGGCTTGCCCTGGCGCGCCAGGTAGCGGCTGGAGAACCGGGCGGAATTGACCGCGTCCTCGGGGGTCAAATCGCCCGAAATCCAGTCCACCGGCGCGCAAACTTCCTCGGGCATATGGTCCGAGAAGGACCAATTACTGCAAAGTTGCAGGTCAGGGTTGGTGCGTTTGACTTCGGTTACGAAGTGACGGAGATAGCCGCGGTAGGCCTCGCGATGGAACTGGAGAAACTCGAACCAATGCGGGTCACCGGGCTGGCGGGGAAACTCCTGAAATCCCGTGGCGGCCGTGAAAGCCTTGCGGGCGGCCGGGCTGTAATCCGCTACCGCCGCCCAGCAATCGCCATCGACCCAGACCCCATCCACCCCGTAGTCGCTGCCGAGTTCCCGGAGTTGGGGAATCAGCAGACGATCCGCGTAGGGGCCGAAGAAAGAGGTGGCGTTCGCGTTGGTCTTGCCGTCGGCGTTGATCGCCGCCCAATCAGGGTGCTGGCGGATGGCCTCGGAATCCCAGACGCCGGAATAATGCATATAGAGAGCCACGCCACGCCGGGCGGTCGCCTCGCGCCAGACGCGCAACGGATCACCGGCGAAGTGCGGCGCCGGGTTGCCGACCTTCGTGGGATAGCTCGAAATGCCAGGATGGCCTTTGCAGTCAATCTGGATGTAGTCGGGATGCGCGGCGTCAATGATCGCCTCGATCATTTCCGGCGTCGTCTTTCGGCCGATCTCCGGGTTGTCCGGCCCCGCGTGGAAGTCGAAGTGTATCCCCAGAAAACTGTCGGCTCGTTTCAGACGTTTGGGATTTCCGGTAGAAGAGGAGCCGCGAACCGCCGCCTTTATGCCCTGAACGTGCGCCAACTGTTCGGGTGCCAATGAACCGATCGGTCCCTTATCCGGGCTCCAATTGGGTCCCATGTCCAGGGTAACGACTCCGTCATGCGCAACCACGGCTTTCACCCAATCCGCCCATTGCCGGGTGGAGTAGCGTGTATCGCGTTGCGCCCAGGAGGAGCCCAGGTAAGTCAGCGCGTGCCACTGCGAGCCAGCCAGCCAGCGGGAATCCGGGAAGACACTCAACGGTTCGTTCAGTTCCCCCGCGGTGTAATCCTCCGCATCGGTGTAATGGATGACTCTGACCCCCGGGTTGTAGGTCGCGATCGCTTTCGGGTTCCCATGTTTGACCGCCTTTTCATAGACTTGGGCGATGGCCTCGTTGAAATGGATGTGTTGGTAGCCACCGTCGAACCACCATCCCGCGACCTTGTCGCCATACCGGTCGGCCCACTCCTGGATGACCTCGGCCCACTTTCGGGCGAATTCGATCGAGAGTGGTTGGTCAGCGGGGCCTTCTCGCAAGCCGAACGCGCGTTGGGCTCGAGCGTCCTGGTTAGGAACCTGGCAGGGCAGATAGAGCATCAGCTTGATCCCCCTTGGCTGGAGCGCATTGAACAAGTCCAACGGCAGATCCCGGGTCGAGTATCTCTCGCCCGCGGCGTAGCCAGTAAAACGATCATAGGTTGCGTTGGGAGAGATGAAGTAACCGGAGTTCTGTCCAAGCGTGATCACGAAATACCTGGCCCCAGCCTCCTCCAACTGCTTCGCGAGGAACGCGACATCAAAATCCTTAACCTGTGACAGTTGCCGGTCATCCCCCGGCAGGAAATGCATGAAGGCCCCGTACCTCGCGTCTTTGAACCAATCGGTGTTCGGGTTATTGGGATCGGCCTGGCAATAGCACGCGAAGAGAAGGATAAAGGCCGAGAGGCCGCAGGTGATTCGATTCATGGGCCGAGATCATCTTGGCAGTGTCTCGGTTTGTCAAAAGCCTATTCCATCCTGGAAGCGTAGGCGCGAAGCTCCGCCCCTCTATTTGCCGGTTTCCCGCGTCTCAGTGACCCCTCGAAAATTAGCTTGGCCCTCCAAAAAGCCAGAACTCCGGGCTCGCGAGCCTCCGGGTAGCCTGAGGGGGAGCCTGAGGGGAGCCTAAGGTCGCTTGTCATTACCCACATCCAGAACGGCCTTTGTTGAGGGCAACTGATGGTGAAAGTTGGGCCGACGCTTTGAAACATCGTTAGCGGTGGCCTGTCTATAGCAGCCCCAACCTAACCCGGATTTCCAACCCAGGGGGGTGTGGCTTGTAGCCCGTCGCGTTGTCGTAGCCGGGCTGATCCGGCCACAGCTCACTCCCACCATTTGGGCCCAATGGCGGTCCGCCGCGGGCGTCGGCGACGGCAGTGCCGCGCCGGCCCGCTACCGGTTAGCCAGTAATACGCTTGGAGGGGGCCTGAGGGTGGCTTGGAGGTAGTGGGGAAAGTGTTTGGCTCAGGCTCGGGAATCGGGACGTACCGGCTCCGTGGCTGGGAAGCTACGAGGGCGCCCTCGCCCCTGTCCTGAGCGACCAGAAGCCGATACCGCGCGTAAACCTGCACGTTATAAGCGGGTTGGCTCACGGTACGTCACCGGATCTGTGACCGGGACCACTTAGTCATTTGGCGTGGCTTGTATTCAGCGTTTCTACCCGTTCAAAGTGCGACAACCGGATAGGCAAGGAACATTCGTTAGCCTGCGGTCAAGGGACCCAATAGGGGAAGGTGAATGTCCCGGGGATCCAATAGCCGCGAGTCCACTCTGGCGTGGGTGGAGCATTACCGGCACGGACTTGGGCCTTCCATTCGGCATCAGTCTGACGAGTGGTAGGGCCGAGCTGGAACTCGTAGTGACTCATGACGGGTCCGGCATAGACCCCAGCATCGCCCTGGCCCCAATTCACCGCCACCATCAGCATTTGCACGGCGCCAACTCCTTCATGGAGGATGCAGCCTGAATCGCCCACCATGTCGTCTTTCGGATCGGTTTGGACGTCCGTCACGAGGGCGTCCCAGATGTCGCAGTTGGAAAACATTCCCGACCGCGTAGCTCGGGCATTATTGTAATACAGCTTCGGATACCATCCGCTGAATCTTCGGGCGCTGCCATAGCCGTATGGATCCTCAATCAGGCTTTGGATAAAGAACACTTCGTTGCTCGAAAGGGCCTGGCGATTGAGTTCCTTCAGAGAGATGTCCCGGAGCAGGCTCATGTTCGTGGCGAAGGTATCCAGGAAACTGATCCGGTTGGTATAGATCGTTCCAATTGAGACGGTGAACGAAGAGTAGTCATACTGTCCATTCGGCTCAAAAGTGAACTGGCCTGTGCTGGGCAAGGTGGCCAGGAGATCTTTAGTTCGGAGCGCCATGTCGCGCATTCGACCCCAAAAACTCGCTCGGGGCTCGATGAACCCTTCAGGGTAGGAGCACGCGACATCCCCGGTGTATGGCTGCTTCACGTAAAGCACGGTGTCGTGCCGAAGCTCCGTCCAGGAAGCCAGTTGGGTGTTGAGCGTCTTCATCCCCCAAGCACACGTGCGCAGGGCGTCCGGGTACTCCGGGCCGGTCGTGGGAGCGGAGAGTTCGCGCAAACAAGCCAGCCAGCAGTTGTAGATGTTGTTCGTCCAGACGGACGGGTCCTGAAGATCCACCGTACGCCGGACAGCCACGAGGTTGTGCTGATATGGATAACCGTCTCGCCAGGCGAGCCCGTTGGTGTTGGCAATGCGCGCGGCGATGTCCGGCACGATCTGGTCATTGCCCAAAACGGAGAACGCGATGTCGAGTGCGCTGGGCACGCGGCGCATGACTTTGTCCTCAAAACCAGGAGTTCCATCTTCGTCCCAAATGATTCTGTCGAACACGCAATTGTGCATAGCCCAGGCATCGGGCACGAAGCGCTGCCCTAGGACAGTGAACGAGCGGGGGAGCTTGATCTGCTCACGGGTGAGCGGCGAGAAGAAGTAACCATTCTGAATCTGCTGCACGCCCAGTTGGCCGCTCATCAGCTTTGATTGCAGGGCTTGCAGGGAAGCTTGAGTCGGCAGGCCGGCAGGGGACGCGATGCCCGCCGCTGTCATGAGGTCACTGAGTTGGGCGAAATTCAGCGAGTCCGGCACGCCGACGAACATCCGCACTACGTCGTCCATCAGTTTCCAGTTGTCGAACTGGCCGGACTTCTCGAGCAGGAAATGCATGGCCACCGCACCGGACAATTCACGCAGGGAATTGTCGTTGGTGGAGCAAAAATCAATGGTGGGACCTGTGAAGCGAAAGTCAATCTGCCCGCACCAGGTCATAGCGCGGAAATACCGTTGCAAGCGTTGGGAGGTTTCGTAATGGCCGCGCACCTGGAACTGGGAGAAATCAACCCAGCGACGGTCGCCGAAGAGTTTGAAGCACGTCGCGGGTTGGAGGTTGGTGACCGCCGTCAGCGCTGCCAGCACGCGGTCACTTTGTCCCAGCGACCCGTAGTTGTTTGTCCCGGTAAGGAGGGACCGCCCCACCGCGATGAAATAGTCAGCATCCAACACACCGTCGGAAAGAGCAGTCCCCGAGGCTTGCGAATACAAGGCGGGCACCTGCGTGTCCATGTTTTCAAGGATACTCTGCAGTCTGGTCGAGAGAAACACCTCTTCCACCTCCTCCAGCATCCCCATATAAGAGCGGTGCCAGGCGTGCAGGGCCGCATCGCACGAGAAGAACACCGGCAGATCGGCGCTCAAGACCTTGTAGAAGGAGTCGGCAAAGCTGTAGCTGCCCAACCGCCCGCTGACCACGAAGCCGTTTTTCCGGAAGATAGGGAGCTCATTCGTGTCGAGCGCGAAGCCATGGAGATTGAACTGATTCCAATAGTCCGCCGTGGTGGGATCGAAAGTAATCTGTGACTGACACTGATTGGTCGGGGCGTATAGTGCCACGAACTCGTTCAGCGGCAACTGGCCGACTGCCTGAAGCTGCCGCGCGAACTCAGTGCCGTAGCCGAAGACGGCGTCGCCGACCGGTGTGTCGGCTGAGGCGAGTTTCACCCGGGCCACCACCCGATAGAAGGCATGGCTGCCAGCCAGGGGGACAGCCTGACGCAGGAATTCATCCGAAACACCCACGCTGCCGGCAATGGGCCCGGCGACCGCCTCCCAATCCATCAGGTTCGTGCTGCGGAGAATGGTGTATTCCGGGTACATGGAACTGACGGGCAAGGCCATCTGGGAGTGCAGACCGACTTGGGGTGGCATCGAAGGATTGCCGACTTGGAGGGTGATCGTATCCGCACGGGTAATCGAAATGCTCAGCCCGCAGAACGCCAATGAGAAAAGGAACCTTGTTTTCATAGACCGCGTCATAAGCCTGAACTATCAGTCCGAGCCTATTCCTCCGCCGGAGAATGTAAACAGGTATTATCGCACCCGAAAAGGAGCATCCCGATAGAGGCCGATCTCCTCGAATGGAATCGGGTCGAAGCCCTGGCGATGCATTTGAAAGCGCTTTGGGTCCCACGTGAACTCCTTGTCGTCCAGCGTGGCGTTTTCCGTGGCATCGATGTTCTTAGGGGCACGCCGGAGCAATTCTCCGCAGTGCCAGCCCAGGTTTCGGCGGATGTGATTCCGGTTGGCGTGTTCCGCTAGATCGGCAATTTCGGGATAGCGTTGCGCGTAGAGGGCCCGATCGATTTCCGAGGAATCGAGGGCCTTCTCCACATAGCTCCGCCAGCGTTTTTCGTCCCAGGGCGAGCAACTCACCATCGCCGAGCACTCCATGAAGAGGTTGTTCTCGACCACATTGTCTTTGCCACCGTGGATCTGCACCCCGCCGAAGCCCAGTTTCCCCGCCGAGCAGCGCTCGAAGACATTGCCGTAAATACGCGTGCCGCAAATGGCGTCGTCGAGGCGGATGCCGGCCTGGCCGCATTTGGGTTGGTCGCCGGCGCTGCGCCAGTTGCCGATATGATGCCAGTAATTGTAGCGATAGACGTTCCCGCGGTAAGTGGGATTGCCGAACATGTCCACCCCACCCTGGTCGTCGGACTCGGTCACGGCGTTATAGATTTCATTGTATTCGATGAGGTGATCGTTGCCTTCCACACGCATGGCGCTGCTGCGAATGTCGTGCAAACGGCTGTGGGTAATCCGGTTGCCAACTCCGTTCAGGATGACGGCTGGCGTGTAGGTGTGGTCGATGCGGGATAAGTCATGGATATCGCAGTTCTCCACAAAATGACCGCCCGGATCGAGGGTCTTGCGGCTGCCGCCGGAGATGAGCGTTCCTCCGCGGCCCATCGAGTAGATGTCACAGGAACGTAATCCGTGGTGTTGGCCGCCGTTGATTTCAATGCCGTTCCCCGCGAAGTGACGTACCACGCAACCGGCCAACAGACAATGTGCGCCACCACGGACACGGATGGCGTCCGCGCTGCCCAGTTCCCAGGTCAAGCCGGTAAAGCTCGCCCACGACACGTTCTCCAGATGGACCATGGGGGCGTCGAACCGGGAGATCTCGATCATGGCTTTCTGTGGATCGGAGGGCGGATACAAGAGCACCCGTTCACGGTTGCGGTCCAGATACCATTCGCCTGGCGTATCCAGTTCACTGAGGGCGTTGACGGCATAGAAGGGCGCACCGACGCTGAAGCCGTAGGTGTGCCAGGGCTGGGCCAGGGTAATCAACCGCTGTTCCGGATCCACGCTGGCCACGCGCTCGTAAGAATCAGCCCAATCCCAGAACCAATAGCCGTACAGCAGCAAGTCCGGCTCGTTGGCCCATCGGCGCAGCCGATCGCTATCACAGTGGAATTTGCCCGTTTTGCTCCCTTCGCGATCGTAGCCTTTCGTGCCGTCTTTGACCGCGACCTGGCTGATGTGCAAGAAACCCTCATTGGGTCCCCGGGCCAAGGACATGGCCTGCCCGTTGAAGAACAGCTCGTGTGCCGGATGCGTGCGGAATCCGTTGCCGCTGGCAAACCCACCCAATTTCAACGGCAGCAGGTTGGTGATGCCTTGTGCCCGCAGATCCATGATCCAGATGTTGGATCGATACGCTCCCGGCAACTGGGCATACCCATCAGCGTCGGACACCTTGCGCCAGCTCGCCAGCCTTGCTCCCCCACTGAAAACTGGCTTCTCGCCAGGCGCTGCCCGGAAGAGCACGGGCTGGGCTTCGGTGCCAGAGTCGCTGTCCGAAAGCGAGAAGGTTCGGCTCACCTGATAAGTCCCGCCATGAACGAGGACGGTGACAGCGCCCCCAGGCAACGAACCGTTCTTACGCCGCGCGCGGATTTCGTCCCGAGCCAGCTCAAGACTTGCGAATGGCGTCTTCTCGGATCCGTTCCCGGCGTCACTGCCTCGTGGAGCCACATGGAGCGTGAGTCCGGGAGAGGGCCAGGCTGGCGACGACATACGGGTGGTCGCATTTACGCGCAAAGGCAGTGGAAGGACGGCGGTCCCGTTGGTCTCGCCGGATGGGCTAGCCCACGAAAGGGTTGCTGAGCAGGATGCGAGGCCCACGAGGGCAAGACGCGAGCACTTCTTGAGGCTCGGACGATTGGCACACATGTTCTTTGATTTCATAGAATGGTTCTTATAGTAGGGACAGGGCCCAGGACGAATTTCTTCAACAATCGCGATAGGGCGGGATTGGGCCGCCTTTTGAAGATGGAAAGTATATACGACTTCATAGAGCCACCACCCTGTTGCCCAATCCGGGCTCGGGGGGAAACGCCTTTGTTTTCAGGCCAACGGCCTGCTTCATACCAGCCCAGGGCAATCGCCCTGGGTTCATGGCCCCGCTTTCCCAGTGCAGGCCAACGGCCTGCTTCATAGCATTGAGGCGGTTGCTCTTAGTGGAGAAACGATGAGTCGCGCCTTCAGCGCTGGAAATCGTGCTCGGGGCGATGAACCCAGGGCGATTGCCCTGGGCTGGTATGAGTGACGCCTTCGGCGCCTCAGAGGCATAGCCAGAACTACATCGGGACTGCTTGGAAGAAATCCGTCCTGCGCACGTAGGGACACCCGATTTCATTTTGATGTTGCTGTGGCTCCTGGCGTGCCGGGCGGGCTATAGAATCTCACCGCTCGGATTGATTCCGCCAATCCTTCTCCGTGCAGCTCGAGGACATGCGCGCTGGAGGCAAGTCCCTGCGCGATCGTCAGGCAGGCTTCTGTGCCCGCTGGCGTGGTCGGCGGCATAGCGGTGTCGGTACCGCGCAGAATGGCCCTCCAGGTGACTGTGTGAGTCTCGGGCAAGGGGCGCTTAAAGACCTGAACGCAGTAAGCGAGGTTCCAATCATCCGGCTCCAACACGATTCGGCCGGATTTGGAGACGAACCGGTTGGTGCTGGAGCCCTCCCCATCCTCTCCAGTGCTGCTGCCGGAAAGGGTGAAATGGCAGAGCTTGCCGTCGGCCGACGCCTGGGTGATCCGGAGCGACCATTCCTCCACGACCAGAGGCGCCCCCGCGCCGACTTTCAACAACACGGGCCAGTCAGTCATCGGAAAAGCCGACACGCGTGTGAACCCATAGAGCTCCGAAATGGCCGAAGGTCGCTTGCCGTCCAGCAGCACCCCAACCGACCCCTTCGCCCTGGGTTTGAAGATCAAATCGGCACGGGTGCCGGTGAATTCGAGGCGCAAGGAGTTCTGACCGGCGGAGAGGGCTGGCACGACGGTGTGCACGCGCGGCTCGTTCATCGGATCGTATCCGGCCCTGGGGGCAAGCGGCGCGAGATAGGCCTTGAGCAACTCAGCCATCAGCCACTCGCCGTGCGCATTGAGATGAACGCCGTCGCGAAGCAGATCCGCCGCTTTCAAATGATGGGCCTTGAGATACTCCTTCCACAGCTCGTGGGTGTCCGCGCGGCAAGCGCCGTATTTTGAGGCGGTGGCCGGCAGGAAGACGTGGTTCATCCATGGGTCCCACTGTTTCGGCGTCAGCCGCGCGGGATCGGTTTCTTCCGTCAGGCTGGCGTCGCTGGTGATGTGGTCGGTCTGCATCAGAATATCCGCGCATGTGCGCTCCCGGACCTGGCGTATGATCTTCTCATAGTCGAGATGCGAACCGTAAACATGGAAGATCAACAAGTCAGGCTGGAATGGATAGAGGTCGGCCTCCGCGGTCTTGACCAGTAGTTGCGAGGAGTGTCCGCCGATGGCGCGGTTCTCGATGATCAGGTTGGCGTTAATGTAGGTCGCGCGCAAGTAGCCTTCCACCTCTTTCCACCAGGCCTGTTGGGTTATAGACTGCCCGTAAAAGAGGACGCGCACCGTCTTTCGGTCGGCCGGGGTGCTGCTGTTAAGCAGCGAGAGGGAGCGGCGCAGGTGTTCGCGCTGCTCTGGCTCAGGCTGCCAGGGCGGCGGCGCGGGATAGGAGGCCGCGGCGCAAGTCGCGCTCTTCCAGAACAGGGCCGAGCAGGCCCAGGCGAGCCCGATAATTCGCGTTAATCTCATCTTCATTGAGGTGGTTACTGAACACCTGGTACCGTACTGGCTGCCGTGATCGCAACCAGCGCCGGCACGCCGCGGTCTTTGTCCTTTCCGTAGAGCATATCCACCGACCGGAGTTCGACGCCAGGCCGCGGGTTGTTCCATTGCTTGGCATAGAGCACGGCGCTTTCATCGGAGCCCTCGAACCGGCTGGTCCAGGCGATCTGCGCGCCGGGGATGGACTTCGGTTCCTTCTGTTGGAAGTGGTCGATATCGACCTCGGCGAACACCGGGACCTCCACCGTTTGTCCGTCAGCGTAATGGATGACGTACTTGCAGAGTTCGAAGCGCCGTTTTTCCTCCCGTTCGCGGTCGTCCATGCGGCGGTCCAGGCGCGCCGTGTGCAGGAAGAAGAGTGCGTCGGCCCTGGTGTTGAGGGGGATGCCGGTGATCTCCTGGGGGAGATTGCCCGGCACGCCTTTGCCGCCGAGCATGAGCACCTGGGGCACAGGCGAGGTGGGCATCTCATAGATGCTGTATTTTACGCCACCAAAGACCTGGTCTCCGGCGGGCAGCGCTTTCAGGGTCCGCTGTTTGTCACCAAACCAACCGCGCTCGTCCTTGTAGGTGGTCGCCTTGGTATGGATGTCCAGGGGTGTGCAGGCGAGGCTGGCGCCGGCGATGACCGTCTTGCTCCCGGAAAACGGCGCTTTGAGATTGCGCAGTACCGCGGCCAGGATCGCCCGCTTCTTGGCCTTGTTAATCGGCACGGCTTCCGCCTCCTGAAAGTTGAGATTGCAGAGTACGACTCCTCCGTTGCCCTTCACGTAATGGACCATCCCGCCGATGTTCAACATCGGTTTGACGGTCGCCTTCCACTCGGGCGAGCGCTGCGCCTTGAGGTAGATATTGTCGATGCCGATGATCGGCCTTTTGGACGGATCGGAAAGCCAACTCACCATCTGCAAGGTGACGCGGCGGGCCTTGCGGGGCGGGTCCACGACGAAGGTCTGGGCGTCGCCGTTGGGCTGCAAGTTGTATTCGACGCGGTCCTTGCCGTCGAAGAGCAGGGCGATCTTCGTGGTAGGATTGTAGTTCACGGACGGATCATGCGTGTATTCGATGATGGTTTCCTCCTTCGGGAGGTCCATGTTAATTTCATACGGCTTGCCGTCTTTGGGATACTCGAAGTCGATGATCAGGGGCCAGCCGTCCGAGCCGACGAAGCCGTTGACGATGTTGTCGTAGCTGGCGAAATCGCTCCTGGCAAACGGTGCGATGTCCTCGAGGTCCACCACGTAGTTGAAGATGTCCGCGGCGACATATTCATCAGCGGTCCACCCAAAGAGGCGCTTACCCGAGAGCATCACAATATCGCCGGTCGTCAATCCGGCAGTGAGGGGATTGCGGAGGGCCGGGAAGGTGACGCGCTCGCGCTTGAAGGGCCGGATGACATGTTCGATGCCGACAATGCGGTTGTAGTCGGCCAGACCCTCGGGCGTGAGACCGCACAGCATCATTGTGCCACCCCGCTGCCAGAATGAGCGGAGCGCGTCTTGATTTCCCGCCAGCACTTTGAGGTTGGCCGGCGTGGCGGAGATAAGGGCGATCTTTTTGCCGGCGTCGTTGATTGATGCAAGGGCGTCGGCCGCCTTTGTGTATTGCAGCCCGGTCGCGTCCACGGCCTTGCCCAATTGCTCGTCCGCGATGGCCGTCGCCACGGCGGCACGTTCCAGTTTATAAGCCGCGCCGCAACGGATCAGGTTGAGCAAAAGATGCTGCGCCACTGGGGTTGCGGCGAGCTTGCTGCCGAAATCGAGCTGGCTGAGGTACATTACGCCGGCGCCGACGGGTATTTCGACAAGAGCGGAGTATTCCAGCCGGGGACCGCATTGCACGAGGCTCTTCCCGCCGCGGGCCGGTTTCAGGTAGGCGTTGCGAAAGACCAAAGTCCCTGGTCCCCAAGTGAAGAAGTCCTTGTCCTTCAACCCGCGCAAGGCCGGGTGCGACGTGTCCTCGATGAACGCGGTGCGGCCCTCAGCGGTAGGAACCCGCATGCCGAAATCGTTCTTCTTGGTGAGCGGCGCAAGTTCCAACTCGGCTGGGATGGCCTGGTATTTCAGCGGATGGGTCTGGTCGAGCACCACCACTGCGCGGCCTTCGGAGGCCAGGACTGCCAACCGGGTGGAAGTGCTGTCCTTGTCCTCAATGGCGTCGCGCCCGATCACGAGCACCTTCGCAGTGGCTGGAACCGTGTCGAGCGACTGCACCGAGGCGAACCGAAGGCCGACGCCCTTCAGGAACGCTGTGGTATCACCGGCCGGATCGAAAACCATGACCTCGCCGTCCGGAATTCCGTCCGCCGCTGGAGCGGGCAGCACCGATACCGCCTTCGTGTCCCGGTAGATTTCGGTCCCACCCAGGCTGAGGGCGAGGCTTAACTCGCCTTCCTGCCTCACGGCGACAGCAGGCATCAGGATTTCCTCGTCGAACTTCTGGGCGCCGCCAGGGGCGACTTCATGGGTGGAGGTCTTCGTATAAACCTCCTTGCCGTCCACCTGGAGACGGCGGGTGAAGGTGAGCGGTTCGGAGTAGTGGGTGTCGTTGAAAACGCCGAAGGTGCGCTTAACCTTCTGCCCGGCGCCGAAGGTCCAGTCCCACTGGCGAACGAAGACGGCGCGTGGCGAGTTCGCCCCCCACTGCGCCGGGCCGCCCTCATTGCCCAACCACAAATGCCAGGCGGCGTAGTGGCCGCCCCAACGGTAGCCTTCAGTCAGCATCCGGTAGCAGAGGGCGATGGCCTCGCGCGTCGCGGCCTTCCCCTGGAAGGTCACTTCGCCGCCCCACATGGCGTAATCCGCCGGGTTGATCCCCGTGGCGAAGAAGTCCTCGCCGATAAACCGAGGCCGCTGTTGGTCCCACTTCCAGCGCCCGCGTCCGCCGCCTTCCACAAACGGCTCGTAAGCCAGGTCGGGATACCGCGTGTCGAGGGTGGCGACGTAATGGTCTCCCTGCACACCCAAGGTGTTCTTTAGCATCGCCCCTCCGCCGTCGGTCATGGCCGAGCGCGTCGGGTCTGCCGCCATCACGGCGTCATGCGTCCGGGTGATTTCCTCCTCATATCGATCCATGTTCGGGGAATTGCCGAGCAGGTTGATGAGGTTAATGAAAGCGAATTCGTTTTCGAGCGACCAGATCTGTATGGACGCATGATTGCGCTCGCCTCTGACCTGTGCCACGCACTGGTCGCGCCAGTTCTTCATGAGCGCGAGTTTGACTTCGGAACCACCCTGCTGCCGACGTTTCTCGGGGTCGCTCTCGCTGAATAGGTAACCAATGGTCTCGCCATCGAGCGTGGTGTTCCGGCGAACGACGACACCGTGGCGGTCGCAGAACTCGAGCGCGTCCTGCGGTTCAAGTCCGAGCCAACGGGAATCGGCAGCCGCCTGACCGGCCGTGCTAAGGCGGGTGGTGCGCTGGTGCGTTCGCTGGTAGGCAGCCAGCCATTCTTGCGGCGACGTGTGCTCGCCGACGAGATCGGCCCACATATGCCAGACCACCCCGTTCAGCGTGAACTGGGTTCCTTCCCGACGCCATTCGCGGAAGCCGAAGTGCGTCTCCTGGATGTCGCCTGTCTGCCCGTTGACGACCACAGTGGTGCGGAGGCGATAGAGGCTGGGCGTGTCCGGCCACCAAAGCCTGGGGCTTGCCCACGCATCAGCGAGAGAGACAACTTGCGTCTGCCCGGCGGCAATCTTGAATGGCTGCGGCGTGAAAACATGCTCCGATTGGCCGGATGTCTCATTGACCGCTTCCCAACGGAGTTCAACGGAAACGTCGTTCGATGTGGTGTTGCGTAACAGGGTGGCCACCTCCAATTGCTTCTGCGCGACGGATGGCTTTACGAACGCATCGGCTACATAGACATTTCCGCCGGCGGCCACAAAGGACGGAGTCGCCAGAATACCGGACTGGGGGCAGTTCCATACGGGATAGTCCATGTCTTGAAAGCCCTGGTTGAAGAGACCGATGGGATAATTGAAAGTCCTGCGCAGCTTTAAGGGCCGCTTCGGATCGGCCGATCGGCCATACCAGGCGTCCCGAATGCCCACCCGGATTTCGTTGGTCTGCCCCGGCTTGATGGCTTTGGTCACGTCCATCTGAAAAGGCGCAAACGGGTTCTTTTCAAAGCCGCAATAGCTGCCGTTCACGTAAATCGTCGTGTTGAGATTGTTGTAGGGGAAATCCAGGTAGAACGCCCGGCCAGCCATCAGGGCAGATACGGCGACGCGCGTGCGATACCAAACGCGATGCGCGAAGGTGAGATCTTCGCGGAGTTTGTTCTTATCGCCAGGCACGGAGATGGCGTGCCACACCGAATGCGTCGGCAACTCGTTGATCGGCCCGGCGACTTCGCCGGGCAGTTGCTCGTCATCCCGCGCAATCTCCCAGACTCCGCCGAGCCTAACAGTTGCGCGCTCGGCGGGCTTCGCTTCGGGAAGCTGGAATACCCCTTTTTCTGCCTCGTCGTCGGCAGCCGTGCGACACGACTCATTCGGCTTGAACCTCGAATTGGGGTGAAACGATCCCTCGTGCAAGCAAATGGCATCCGACGCGTAGAGCACCCGCTGCCACTTGCCTTTGTCGTTCTTGGTTTTCGGCAGGCGGACTTGCAGACGATGGTCTCCCACGGTCAATTCCTCATCGCCCAGTTTCAACCAGGCCACCTCGCACCAGAACCCCATTTCCATCAAGTCGGTTGTCAGGTCCTCGGGCGACACCGTCTTCCACGGTCGTTCATCGAGCCGCCACTCGAACGGAGAGCGGGCAAACTCAAACCCAATACGGTCCCAGACTTCGTAGCGAGCCGCCTTCGGGTTGGGAAAGGTGTATTCCAGCAGGATGCCACCATCGGGGACTTCTTTCTCGACTTTGTCCTCTTCCACGCTGATGTGGAGCCACTTCCCGTCAGATAGAAACTGCGGCCTACCCCAGTCGCCGATGGCGGCTTTGAAACTCGTCTTGGCCGATTCGCCTTCGAGCCAAACGTAGCCGGGAGCGGCGGCACAAACGCAAGCGCACAGAGTCGAAAACGCAACCATTACCAAGGAACATTTGGAAGGAAGACTGGGTTTCTGCTTCATAATACCACGGCGATCCCGCATGGTCATGTGCGGCGTTTTCAAATCGAGGAGCAACTCGCCGATGATGAAATGACCAGCAAGGCCATGCAAGAGCGTGTCGGAATCCGGCCTTGCGCCGGCCAACAGTCCTCTTCCAGCATGTCCAATCGAATGTCAGTCCAGGAGGGCAACACAGACGTGTACGGACGAATATGAAGAACAAGCGTTCGAGGTCAAATCAGAACAAAGCGCATTTCCCAGCCACGAAGCGCTTGGTGGAAGGCAGGTTCCGGACCTTGGGACGCCTGGAATACGTCTTCAACCGCGCAGGCATTGGCATCGTCGGCAAAACGCGGCTATACGAACTCGGAGATTGGAATCACGTTTTGGATGTCAACCTGCGCGGGGTTGTCATGGCGTGCAGGCCGCATATCCGATCATGCTCCGGCGGGGCTTTGGTTACCCTGCAAACACGGCCTCCCTGGCAGGTTTATTACCCTACCCGCTCCGAGTGGGCTATTGCGCTACGATGCACGTGGTCGTCGGCCTGTCCCATTCTCTACGAATCGAGGCCGCCACGTCAGAGGTTCGCGTCAGCGTGCTTTGCCCAGGACGTGTGCGGAACTGGTCCCTGGTGGACGGTATGGGGCCCATTCACAGCCCGTAAGTAGCCGCCGGAAAAGTCGAGTCTACGTAAATGGGGATTGCCAAGCCGGCACCCCAGTAGTTGGTATCGCTGCAACTAGGCACCACGTATTCACTGAGCCCAACGGGGCTGTTTGCGGAGTTCTCGTAGTCATAGGTGTATCCCAGTCGGGTCCACGGCCAACTGTTATCGAGGTTGGTGGCCGCGTAGCCTCGTGAGTCGAAAGTAGCCTTGAACCAGGCGGCGTATCCCGGGGAGACCCCTTGCAGGGCATTGGCGGCCAGGTAAGGGCTGGCTTCTTCGGCAACCAGACCACTTGACGGGGAGTGAGTGTCAGGGCTGGCCGCCGGACGGAACAGATACTTGGGGTCCACATAAAACTCCGCCACCCCGTACGCGCCCGGGCGCGGCGGCAAGCCCAAGGCCTTTTCCAGGCGCAAGGTCCGGTTGGTGCCGGTGTAGCTGGTCAGAAGCTGTCGTGCGTCGGGATATAGAGTAACCCAGGTCTCTGCCGACCAGCCGTTGCTCATCGTGTGAGCGCCGGGCGTCAGCAGACTGGTCCAGGCCCAACTGCCGGTGAACTTCATGGTCGCGACGCGAATCCACCGATTGGTGGTGCCATCCACCCAATTGGTGAATGTGCGCCAATCAGTACCCGGTGTGTTGGTGGCCACGGGCCGCAGCCGGGTGGAAATCTCATCCGGCAGCGCCACCGCGGCATTTACCAGGGCATTTGAATACCGCGTATAGCACTCGGCACTGTCCGTCACCTCGGGGTAGGCATTACCTTTAACCCGGTAAAACATGGGCACCGGAACCGTGAATACGGATTGAGTGCCCTGAATGCCTTGCAGTTGGCTCCAGTCGTTGGTCCACGCCGCGCCGGCCGTCAACGACGACGACCACTGGACCTCGTAAACGCCATTGGTCAGCCCATTGGTCCAACTCAAAGTGCCGTTTCTTGAGAAAGCGGTGATCTCCTGGGCCGTGGCCCCGCCGCCGCTCATCAAGAATCCCATGCCCCAGAGAATGATCACCGGTAGGAAACACAGCCTCTTGCGCGGCACCGCTGCGTTGGCTCGAGGTTCATAATAAACAGTCACCGCTCTTGCACAGGAGACTCTAGTGGTCATGTGTTTTGCTTGAATCAGCTTTGCTGCAAGTCGTTTCTTTGTTGTCGGGCAAGGCGATTACTCGCTTTAACCACCTCAATGGTGCTCGGCCCGTATCGCTTCACCGGGGTTTCAGCAGGCTGAGCGTCAATTGGATCGGTTAATCAACCAGCGCGGCGAAAAAAGCAGTGAGCGCGTGGAGGCCCGCGCCGGGAGGCCCAACGAGTGGTGGTGCAAGGCAATGATCTCGTCCAGCGTATCAAACTTGCCAGTGCCCAACAAATGGACACTCGCCCCGACGGCGGTAACGGGGAACTGAATGACGGGAGCATCGGGCGCTGGTTTGCGTCCAACAGGGACATGAAGCAAATCATGTTGGTCGGCGCGGTTTTGGTGGTGTTGACCTGCCTGTGCGTCCTGGCCGCCGCTCAGGTGGGTTCGCACGAGAGTTCTCTGTCGGCTTCGGCATTACCTTGGCTCGGGAATGTCCAGAGCAACGCCATTATCATCCCTTCTCCGCCAGGCACTTCTCCTTACCCGCTCCTGGCGCCAGCCAGCAACCGGGCACTCAGAATTCAGTCCTTGCCCCCGGGCCATCGTTTTTCTCCCCCAGCCGTGCCGCCGACTGGCGTTACGAATCTCTATTGGAACCTGCGCTCCAATCACGTCGTGATGCCGTCCGCTCCGCCCGCCACCCCCCCGGGCGTTTACAAGACCCTTCCTTATAGCTGTATAGTCGTGGTGCCGGGTCCGCACCCGGATGACCGGTGTATTGTCAACCCAGGTGGGGCGAATGACCCGATGCCGATCATCAAGCCGGACCTGCAGTTCATCCCCTGGGGTCCGGCGAAGTAGGGAGCAGTTGCAGACCCTTACGGCGGTCATCGCGAATCATGCGCGCAGGCTTCGGGCGGTTGGTGAACTGCGGCATGATATAATTGGCCAGGGTCGCCTCGTCCCAGCCCGTAAGGAAACTCACGGGATCTCGAAGCTGCGATAGAACCTCTTGGCCAGGTTCGTGCTGGCTGGATCGCGAACCAGGATATAGGGGCAAATCGGGCATTGCGAAGCGGGCATTAGATTAGTGCTTATGGGCATCCAGGAAACCAGGTTTATTGATGCTTCAACCACATTCGTCCAGCCAGCATGGCCTTGAACAAGTATCAACGCTCCTTCCTTTGAATATTCGGTGACACCTATTCTCGGCCCCGTAACCAACTGCGCCTCGACTTTGCTGTGGCCAAATAAATTAGGCGCATCGGCACACCCCTGACCAGCCATGCCCAGCGTGCCGTTGATCTGCAAGCTGTTTGTCGAATAGCCCACCGAGTAGTCCCAGTAGATGCCATCCGGGGGACCGGGATCCACGTGGAATATGATGCTGTTTGAATTAATGAACCCGTAACTGAAAAGGAATTGGATTGAATTACCGCTTGGGCAAGCGACAACGCTAAAAACCGTCTGCAGGTCGCGGCCCAGGAAGGTCATCGTGGCTAGATCCGTCTGCGAATCCACGCTCAACCTGACAAAGCGCTGATCTTCGTTCGGCAACGGCAAACGCATTTCCCCCGCAATGCCGCAACACTCGGTGTAGGTGCCGGAAACAATTTCATACAAACCACTCACGGCGGCGCTTTGCGCACCGGCCAGGCGGACGCACAGGAAGAACGCCGCCGTAATGGCTGATAGAAACTTCTTGGTGAGCACGACGGTCGGGGGTCGCATACTTGGTTGGCTATTGGGGAGTGGTGGGGCCTATCCACACTGGAGCGACTGTCCCCACTACCTCTTTTAGCGATAGACCCTTCTTCTTCCAATCGATTCGTCCCAGGGCCACGCGAGTCCCCTCCGCAATCGGCAGCTTCCACTCTCCCACGAACACGGGACTAAGGTCCTTTTGCGCCGCCACGTTGGAGCACAACAGCCAAAGCCAGCACTGGTTCAACGCTCCCTCTTTGGTGTTAGGGTTGGAGCTTGGACAGGTGGCCAACTCGTGGAAGAACTGCTTTACCCACCCGTCTCCGCCGTTCTCGCGGCGCAGGCGAAGCATCGCAGAGGCATAACAGACTGGCTGGTCGGAGGGTTCGATTACCTTCCCGCTTCCGTCCTTGATCCGGCTCCTCTTCTCATCCAGTCCGATCATCGTGAACAGATCCAGGAAGGTCAGCCCGCTCCCGGAAAACCGCGGCTCTACTCCCTCGAGCACCTTCCGCGTTTCGGCATCCGTATCCTCGCATTTCAAAGCATCCATGCAGACGTAACGCATGAACACAGCGAAGCCGGTAACAAAGCAGGAATGCCGGTCGCCGAACGTGTAATAGTTCCGGCCCATTTCGTAAAACACGTAGTGCGGCATCGCGTCGGGGCGGACTTTGAGTTCCGGATAATTATGGTCATAGAACATCGCAAGTTCAATCCCCGTGGCCCCAACAAAGCCACAACCCGCTCCGCAGGTCAGATCGTATCCGGGAACGGCCGCAATCGTCGCTTTGCCTTCGAACTGACGCGAGGGAGTGGGCACCCGGCCAGTCAGGTCGGCATACAACTGCCAACCAGCATCGAGGCGGGAAACCCAGATTCCCATCAAGACCGGATCCAACGTGGCCTCCGTGGTCAGGAAGACAACGTTAGTGCCTGCCCAAGGGATCAGCTTCAAACTCAGGCCCCGTTTTTTCCAGGATTCGGGCTGAAAGGCGAGTTTTGAATAATCGAACGCGCTGCCGGGCTGCAACGGGGCAACGTCTCTTGCCTGCAAATCAGAGACGACCAATGTCAGTGACGGCAGCAGGATGCCCCAGATCATCGTCAGGATAGACCTGTTCAACAGGGCGCGAGCCGCTCTCGCTGCCGCACACGTTCCACATGTCGATATCATCAAAGTGCGCTTCATATTATTCCGCCATCTGTCCCTTTGCAAATCCTGCGATTCTACCCAAATCCACTCGCCATCCGAGACGAAACCTCGCCTGGTCACTTGGAGAACCACACGGGCCGGGCCAACCGTTCGGAGGCCGCTAAGGCAGACGGGCTCGATAGAAGCGCGCAGGCAGACTCGTGGAGGCCGGGTCGCTGAAATGATATGGGACGGCGCCCATCGTATTGGTCTGGAGCGCCGTCCATGCAACCAAGTTGGTTGAACCCTCGATGATCACGATCTGCCCGGTCAGCCCGCTGAGATCAAAGCCGAAATGGCCTCCGGCGAAACCAAGGCTACCAGACAGAATGGCGGGCGGCGGATTGGTTGTGAGGAATTGGTCCGCGCCATACAAATTGAAACTGGGTGGACCGGGCAGACTCGCGTAGACGGTATTGTCCACCTCGAAGAGACTGAACGCGTTCTGGGATGACGGCAGACCCGTGAACTGGAAATAAAGGAGGTTACCGAGCGCACCGTAGGGAATGTCGTTCGTGTGTTGGGCTGGGTCTGGCGAGTTAATCTCCAGCCAATGAGTGCCAGCGCTGTCGTTGGTTTCAGACATCGTCCAGCCGTGCAGGATTTCTCCAACATTGGTTAACAGGAGCACCGCCTGGCACGGGTAATCAGGGCGGTAATGGATGCGGAGCGAGCGAATGTTGCGCGGGGCGTAGGTTGTGCGCAACAGGATAGCATCAGCGTTCTCTTCGGAGTCGGCCACGAGGCGCAATGCTCCATAGAACACCTCCCGATTCGTCCCGTAACTGGAGGCCACGTAGTTTGAGGAGGAGGTGGCTTGATTCGTCCGGCCATCAACGGAAATCTGGAAGGAGGGGGTGAAAGGCGTGGAGTTGCGGCGCAAGGTGGCCCAACGCAGGAGATACTGGCCATCCAAATCTTTCCCGAGCAAGGCGAACGAACCAGCCAGGCTTGCGGGGTCCTGTGCGCGGAAATAGCGCCCGCCGGTTTGGATGGTGAGCTGCCCGAGGGTCGCGGCATCAATGAGCTGCCCGAAGGCCACGCAATAGAGCCGGACCTTCTTGGCCTGCGCCGCAGCGATCACGTTGGTGTAGGAAACCACGCTCGAAGTGTCGTTGCCGTCCGAGATGAAGATCACGTAACGGTTCTCGTCCGGATCCGGCTCCCCAAACTCATTCACCGCCGCGAGGAGGGCGTCCCAGCAACGTGATCCGCCCGAGGCGTCTGGCAGTTGCATCATCGCCCAGATGCTGTCAATCGCAGTGTCAAGAGCCGCGCGATCGGAGGTAGGGCGGAGCAGTCGCGTCGGGTCCTCCCAGTCAGCGTGAAACTCGTACAGCCCCACCTGGGCGGTGGAGGGCAATTGCCGGAGGAATTCCATGGCCGCTGATTGCATATTGTCGATGGCATCGGAAATCTGGTTTCCATCGGCGTCGCCATTCGACATAGCAGTCATGCTCCGCGTGTAGTCGAGCACCAGGTAGGCTTTGAACTGCCGCCGGTCGCCCTTCTCGACAACGAAGGCAGTTTCCAGGGGATCAATCGGCACGCCGTTTTCCAGGCAGGTCACACTCAGCGAAGCCGGTGGGCGCACCACCGCGTGGGCCGTAATGGGATTGGTGCCATCCCGGAGCGAGAACGTGAAATCCAGCAAATACGGACGCGAGTAGGCATAGTCGAGATCGGTAATGACCAACCCGGTGACGGGCGCATAGGCGACGCGGATCTCCACGGAGGCCGAGTTCGTTCCATAAGCGTTCCAGGCCACGACCTGCACGTAGTTGGTCCCAGCATAAACGGGCGTGCCGCTGATCGTCCCATTGGTAGCATTGAACGTCAGGCCGGGCACCAGGCCCACCACACTGTAGCCCGTGGCGGGCGGATAGGTCGTGAGCGTGTAAGTGAACGGCATCAGCTCGGTGCCTGTGACCACTGTGGCGTTGGTGATTTGCGGTTCGCCCGACACAACGAGTATCTGCAAGGTCCCGATGTCGGCGCCATAGAGATTGGTCGCGCTGACCAACACGTCATACCGGCCGGCCACTGTTGGGATGCCCGAGAGAACTCCGGTGTCAGCCCGCAGGCTAAGTCCTTCCGGGAGCCCGCTCGCGGTGAAACCGGTGGGATTATTCGTGGCGGTGATAACGTAGTTGAAGGTCAGACCTTGGGTGGCTACCACCGAGAGGGAACTCGTGATCGCCGGCAGGCCGGCAGCCAGAGTCAGAGTCACCGTGCGAGTGTCCACGCCAAAGTAGTTTGTGGCGGTGATAACCACGCTGAAGTCACCCGAGACCGAAGGAACACCAGAAATCACTCCATTGGTTCCATCCATGCTCAGGCCGGGGGGTAACCCGGTCGCCCCAAAACCAGTGGGCTGGTTAGTGCAGGTCACCGTGCAGGTAAAATATTCACCCTGCTTCCCGGACGCCGCCAGGGGGCTGATTATAATGGGCGGTCCGAGCATTGACTCCCCAAACCAGCTTGAACCGTTGAATTGGCCGCCAGTGGCAAAACCTCGGGCGCGAATGGTATTGCCCCAAGCCAGCGCGACGTTGGTAAGTTGCCAGCCGCCGGAGATGCGGCTGCCAGCACCCACGGAACTCCAGGCGCTGCCATTGGTCGAGTACTCAAACGATGTACGCCAGACTTCCGGGCTGGTGCCTCCGCGCAGCCAGGTGATCTTGCTGCCATCATAGCTCAGGCGTTGGGTGGCCGGCTCAGTGTGGTTGAGCCGCCCGATCCAGTTGCGCGACTGCCCGCCCAGGCTGGTGAAATATCCCCCAGCCAGAATCTCCCCGTCAGCCTGGACCGCCAGCGAGGCTACCGAATTGTTAGCCCCTGGACTGAATGCCGTGTCCAGAGTACCGTCCGCATTGACCCGACCAAGGCCAACGCGCGTCTGTCCGCCCAGACTGGTGAAATTCCCCCCCACCAGAATCTTCCCGTCCGACTGCACCGCCATCGATAACACCGAACTGTCAGCCCCTGGATTGAACCCCGTGTCCAGCGTGCCGTCCGCAATGAGCCGGCCAAAGTGATAGCGTGTCCCTCCGCCCATATTGATGAAATTCCCCCCTACCAGGATTTTCCCGTCCGCCTGCACTGCCAGCGAAGCCACGGTATTGTCAGCTCCTGGATTGAACGCTGTGTCCAGCGTCCCATCCGCATTGAGCCGGCCGATGCGATTCCGCGCCTGTCCACCGAGACTCGTGAATCCGCCCCCCACTAGAATCTTACCGTCCGCCTGCACGGCTAGCGAATAGACAGGACTGTTAGCCCCCGGATTGAAAGAATCGGCCTTGGGAGATTGGGATTGGCTCAAAGCTCGCTGAGGGGTGAAGGTGGCGAATTGAGCGATTACCACCAAGAGCGCTGAGAGGGCAGAGTAAGGAGAATGAAGCATGCTCGTTCTGACGCTGCGCGCCGGTTTCTGTAATGTGCCTGCTGCGATGGTAACGATAACAGCATGTTCGGGGCCGTGCGGCAAGGGAAAAGGGACGGAAGGGCAAAGGCAAAGCAAGCGCATCCGGACACTGCCACCGGCGCGCGGACATTCCTGTCCAATGCCGCTAGGATTTCGAGCGTGTCTGCTTAGGGTTTTCTGACGCTTTTCCGGTATTCTCTAAGGAGTTCCGGGCCTGTCCGATAGAGCAACCGTTCGATCCGACGGCCGTTTCGGATGGCCTTTCTGAGGGTTGAGACCATGACCTGGGGCACGTACATGGTTTTGCGTCGTCCGCGTGAACTCAGGGATAGGAGCCAAGCCGGGTGCTTGTCGCCCCGCTGGCAGGCCGGGCAGTTTTTCCGGAT
>Ga0118677_10002180_pt1 | contig 39880 bp, 26 predicted proteins | sample AliMusrvi5mmetaG_FD_86154 | JGI IMG/M metagenome (GOLD analysis project Ga0118677, IMG submission 86154) | reverse complement strand
CCCGACACTTGCGCGGCGTACGAAGCGCCCCACCGGGTGGCCGAGACGTTGGCTGATCTGGCCGCGCAAGTGTCGGGTTGTTCCAGGCTGTCGCGCAACAGGGACAGCCGTTCGTTGCGTGCGCGGGGGAGGAAACCCAGGAAACGGAAACGATCGGTGTTGAAACCGGAGACCGCGAGCGCGGTGATCACTGCCGACGGCCCCGGCGCCGGCGCCACCGGAATGCCCGCTGCGACGCACGCGGCGATGAGCGCTTGCCCGGGGTCGCTGATTCCCGGCATGCCGGCATCGCTTACCAGCGCCACGTCCTGCCCACCACGCAACACCTCCAGCACCTGCGCCTCTCGCCCCGGTCCGCTATGGCGGTGATAGCTCATTTGCCGGGTATGGATCTCGAAGTGCGCCAACAGCTTCCCGGTCACGCGGGTATCCTCCGCGGCGATCAGTGCAACCTCGCGCAGTATGCGCAGCGCACGGAAGGTAATATCCTCCAGATTGCCAATGGGCGTGCCGACGATATAGAGCGTGCCGGGGGGAGAAGTGTCCGGGGAATTGGCAGCCATCGTTACCGCCCCCATTGTTTCGGCGGGCGATAGTCCAGTTCGATGGTCGCGCGCGAGATTTTCGGCACGATGGGGGTCAGGCGGCGTTTGTATTCCATGATGTCGACCAACCCGGGACGCATTTCGGTACGGGTCGTGATGCCGCAAAGCTTGTCTACGCAACCCTCCCAATCGATGCCCAGATCGCCTTGCTGTTCATGGAGTTGCGTCTTGATCTGTTGCGGTAGCATCATATGGTCAATGAAGCGCACGAGGACGGTATCCACCGCATAGTAGCTGAAGCCGATGTCGCTTTCGTCGGTCTGGTTGGGTTCCAGGTCGGCGCTGGGCGCTTTCTCCAGGATCACCGGCGGTACGCCGATGGAACGCGCCAACTGCCGCACCTGGGTTTTATACAGATCGCAGATAAGGTTCAGTGCGCTGGCATTGTCGCCCCAGATGGTGGTATACCCGAGCAATGCTTCAGTTTTATTGCTGGTGCCGATCATCAGCGCGCCCCAGCGTTCGCACTCCTCGTAACCAAAAATCATGCGCATACGCGCCATCACATTGCCGCGCGCGCGTCCGCTGGCTTCGGCGATTTCCATACCCTTCGCCTGGTAGAGTCCCTCGACCGCGGCGGTGATCTCCATCACGCGGTAGTCGATACCCAGTGCCTCCACCACCTGCATGGCATCATGAAGACTGGAAGGCGCCGAGGTTTTATAGGGCAGCAGCAGCGCGCGCACATTCTCCGGACCCACCGCGTCAGCCGCCAGGAAGGCGACCAACGAACTGTCTAACCCGCCACTGAGGTTGAGTACCCAGCGCCCGCGCGCCTTGCCGGTGATCGCTTCCCCGGTATGGCGAATGGCTTCCACCAGAATGCGGTGTACCAACTCGGGATTGATATTCAACAGACTGCGTCGATCAAACATGTCACCGTCCTACAAACCACTCTTGCACGCCGCTCGCGTCTTATTCTTCCCAGCGTTCACTGACCGCGCGTTTGAGTTCGGTCAACGTGAGCGGCCATTGTTCGTCAGCCGCCAGCGGGGTCATCAGTCGGGCAGTAGTAATGGCGGATTTGTCGATGGTGCAACACAGCAGGTCCGCCTCCATGGTGCGGGCTTCCGCGAGGAGCTCACCGGTGGGAGCGAAGACGGCGGAACCGCCCCAGAAGTGGATATCATCTTCAAATCCCACCCGGTTGCAGAAGGCAACCCAGCACCCGAGTAATTCGGCGTGCGTGGAAAGGATGCCGTACCAGCTCGTTTGACTACCCAGACGTTCCGCTTCCACGCCGCGACCGGGTGACGCGGACCCAATGAGCACCAGATCGACGCCATAGGCCTGCATGATGAGCCAGGCGGAGGAATGCCAGGCGTCTTCGCAGCAGAGGATGCCCACGCGCCACGTGTCGCCATCCGCCATGGGCAGGTCCGCGATACGAAATCGGCAACCAGGACGCATGTAGCGCTCTTCTTCAAACATGCCGTAGGTGGGCAAATAGACCTTGCGGTGCACCAGCAGCGGTTGCGCGTTGTCGCCGCGCAACAAGGCGGTGGTATTGTGCAACGCGGAACGGTCGGTGAGTTCAACATAGCCCAGGGCTACCGACATGGCGGGGGGCACGGCGCCTTCCGCGCAGAGCATCGCCCAGACTTGCGCAAAATCCGCCGCATTGAGCATGGCGCGATAAATATCACTGCGCAGGCGGTACCCGGTGAGGCTAAGCTCGGGGAAGAGCACCAGATCGGCGCCACCTTGCGCCTGTATGGCGGCGCAGGCAGCCCGGTGTGTCGCGATATTGGCGGGGATATTTCCCAACCGGCAATCAATCTGGGCAAGGGCAAGGCGCATGCGAATCTCCCGGTAAAGGCAGCATTGCCCTGTATTGTAACGCAGGGGTGGTGTTCCGTCCACTGAAGGGGTCATCCCGGGGATGTCGAAACCACGGCGCAACAAACGATATGTCCTATGCGTCCTAAAGGACCTAAAACCCGCGCTCGTCTGGCAGCGCGCAATAAACAGGAGCGCCCCTGAATAAGTCCTATAGGACAGAAACGACCTATCACGAAACAGCAGCAACACCGCCTGATATATGTCCTATCGGTCTTCTATGTCCTATAGCACCCGCGAGGACAAACACCGGGGTTGCTCACTCTGTTTCTTTCCGATGGTCGATGACGCGTTTGGCTTTGCCTTCGCTTCGTTCGATGGTCTTGGGTTCGACCAACTTCACGCGGCAGGTGAGACCGAGGACGGAATGAATCTCGCTGGTGATGCGACGAGACAGGGTTTCCAACGACCGGATTTCGTCTTTCAGTACTGCTTCAGTGACTTCCACCCACAGCTCTAACTCGTCGAGAACCCCCTCGCGGCGAACGTGGAGTTGGTAATGTGGGGCGGTGCCTTCGATGTTCGTGAGGACGTCTTCGATTTGTGAGGGGAACACGTTGACCCCGCGTATGATCAGCATGTCGTCAGAGCGTCCGGTGATGCGGTCGATGCGCACCATGGTGCGTCCGCAGGCGCACGATTCGTAATGCAGCGCACTGATGTCGCGCGTACGATAACGGATGACCGGCAGCGCTTCTTTGGTCATGGTGGTCACCACCAACTCGCCGCGGGAGCCCGGCGGCAGCACTTCACCGGTAGCCGGGTCGATGATTTCCGGGTAGAAATGGTCGTCGAACATATGCAGGCCGCACTGATACTCGCATTCGCTGGCGACGCCGGGGCCGATCAATTCGCTCATGCCGTAGATGTCGATCGCTTTGATTCCCAGGCTGCGCTCGATATCCGTGCGCATTCCTTCCGACCACGGCTCAGCGCCGAAGATGCCGACGCGCAGTTTCAGTCGGTCCAGCGCGCCCATCTCCGCCGCGACTTCCGCCATAAAGAGGGCATAGCTGGGGGTGGACGCCAGCACGGTACTGCCGTAGTCCTCCATAATCATTACCTGACGTTTGGTGTTGCCGCCGGAGATGGGGATGACCGTGCATCCCAGGCGTTCGGCCCCATAATGCACACCCAACCCACCGGTGAACAGACCATACCCGTAGCAGACTTGCACGATATCTTTGCGGGTGGCGCCCGCGCAGCCCAGCGTACGCGCGATGACTTCTGACCAGGTGTTGATGTCGTTGGCGGTGTAGCCCACTACTGTCGGTTTGCCCGTGGTGCCGCTGGAGGAATGGATGCGGATCACCTCTTCCATGGGGACGGCGAACATGCCGAAGGGGTAGTTGTCGCGGAAATCGGTTTTTACCGTGAAGGGGAAATGGCGCAGGTCGTCCAGCGTCTGCATGTCGAGCGGGGTCACACCGATCTGCTCGCAGCGCGCCCGGTAGGCCGGAACGTGGTTGTACGTGCGGGCCAGCACATCCTTCAACCGCCGCAATTGCAAAAGCTGCAACTCTTCGCGCGGCATACACTCATACAACGGGTTGTAGATGGTGGAAAGGGTGGCCATACTGTTAACTCCTGAGCGCGGCATCCGCCAGCGCGTATCCGCGCGCGAACGCTACCAGATTCACCTCAACGAACCGGGGCTTCACGGTGGCGCGAATCGCCTCTTCCCAGCACGCGCGGGGCAGGATGCATTGCGGGGCGAGGACACCCAGCAACACGCTGTTTACCGCGCGCGGATTACCGGCGTCTTCCGCAAGTGCCAGGGCATCTACCACGATCGCCCGCGGGTTAGCGGTCTGGAGCAGCAGTTCCGGATCCGCGGGGTATGTCGCCCCGCCATAGGTGACCGATGCCGGCACCACGCACTGGCGATTGACAATGGCCTGACCGCCGGGCCGCAGGCGCGCCAACCCGCGCAATCCTTCGAGCAATTCGAAGGCTAGCAAGAAATCAGCGCCGGGCGGTGGGATGAGCGGAGAATGGACTTCCGTGCCGAAACGGACTTCAGAGACGACGCTGCCGCCGCGCTGGGACATGCCATGCACTTCCGACGCTTTGACCGCCAGGCCCGCGTGCTGCGCCGCGACCCCGATGACATCTCCGGCGAGCACGATACCCTGTCCGCCGACCCCGACAATGAGAATATTTGTGGTTGCCATGAGATATCCTGTGCGTTCTACCACACCTGCATTGCTCCATACATAACCCGGGTGCATCTGGTGATGGTATAGTTAATTAGCGTAAAGGCGAAATAATCCTGCTATGACTTCCTTGTCGATACCGACGGGAATTTGTTTGCCTGCTCCGCTATGTCGTTCTGTGACCCACTTAATCGTCGGGGTCACCGGTCATTCGTCAATCACCCGGCTTAGGCTTCTTCGCCCTTTGCGCTGCCTATCGGCTGAATGGCGTCGAAGGGACACACAGAGGCACAGACACCGCACCCGGTACAGAGTTGCGAATCGATGACTGGCATGGCGCGGGTTTTGCCGTCCACTTCCACCGGCGTCTTGCTGATGGCCGGGCAACCCAGGCGCAGGCAGGCGCCGCACAGTTTGCAGACGTCCTCGCGAACGGCGACGCGGGCGCGTGCTTCATGGGGGATGAGCATGCACGGACGCCGGGCGATGATCACCGAGGGGCCGGGGTGACGGAGTGCGTGTTTGACCGCGCCGGTCGTGGTCTCCAGATCATACGGATCAACGACGGCGACATCCTGTACCCCCAGCGCGCGTACCAGGGCAAGGAGATCCACTGCTGCCGCCGGCGCGCCGTCCAGCGTGTGCCCGGTGCCCGGGTGCTCCTGGCGTCCAGTCATGGCGGTGGTGCCGTTGTCCAGGATGAGTATCGTCGCCGGCGCATTGTTGTAGACCATGTCGAGGACGCCGGTGATGCCGGAGTGCAGGAAGGTGGAATCACCAATGACCCCCACCACGGTCGACGGGTCTATGCCGGCCTTCACCAGACCGTGCGCTACGCCGATTGAGGCGCCCATACACACGCAGGTATCCAGTGCGACTAACGGAGCGGCGACACCCAGCGTATAACACCCGATATCGCCAGAAACGGTCAATCCCAGGCGTTTCAGAATCCAGAACACTCCGCGGTGCGGGCACCCCGGGCACATGGCCGGTGGGCGTTGTGGTAAGTCGGGAATCCCCGCGGGGACCGCGATTTCCTGCCCCAGGCCGGCGGCGATCACTGCCGGGGTAAACTCACCGCAGAGGGGAAAACGTTCTTTGCCGATGACCGGGATGCCCGCGGCGCGTATCTGCTCTTCCAGTACCGGGTCCAGTTCTTCTACCACGTAGAGCGTCTCCACCGCGGCGGCAAAGGTCCGGATAGCGTCCATGGGCAGCGGGTTTGTGATCCCGAGTTTTAAAATGCTGGCGTCCGGTGCGGCGTCGCGCACGTATTGGTAGGCGATACCGGCGGTGATGATGCCGATGCGGCGATCGCGGTATTCCACCCGCGTGAGTGCCGAGGCATTCGCCCAGGCCTCCAAGCGCGCCATACGCGCTTCCACGAATTCGTGGCGCTGGCGCGCGAAGGCGGGGATCATCACATACTTCATCGGGTTCGCCGGTGGTGTCGCGGTAGCGGTGTCCGTCAGCGGATCGCCCGGCGTTACCAGGCTTTTGCCATGGGAAAGGCGGGTGGCGGTGCGCAACAGCACCGGGGTGTCGAATTCTTCGGAGAGGGTGAAAGCCAGGCGGGTGAAGTCGTAGGCTTCCTGGGAATCTGCCGGTTCCAGCATGGGCACCTTGGCGGCGCGCGCATAATGCCGGCTGTCCTGTTCGTTTTGTGAACTGTGCATGCCCGGGTCGTCAGCCACCAGGATGACCAGCCCTCCGGCCACGCCGGTGTAGGCCACAGTGAAAAGCGGGTCAGCCGCCACGTTGAGGCCGACATGCTTCATGGTCACCAGTGCGCGACGCCCGGCGAAGGCCACGCCGATGCCCACTTCCAGTGCGACCTTCTCATTCGGCGCCCACTGGCCGACGCCGTCCTGCAGGGTCACCAGCGTCTCGAGCACTTCGGTGCTCGGAGTGCCTGGATACCCGACGCCCAACGCCACCCCAGCATCGCGTGCCGCGCGCGCGATCGCCTGATTACCCGTTAAAATGATGTCCACAGCCCCAACTCCCGCGCCACATTATGCGGATATCCGCCGCCCTCGTCAATAGCACACGCCGTCACTATTCGCGCTCGATGGCCGCCGGTTGGGCCACGATGGCGCGGATCGTCTCCGCGGGGAATTTGGCCTGGCGGGTGTAGGTATACAGCCCATTGACTTCCTGTTCGATATCGGTAAGTTGGGTATAGCAGAAGCCGCACATGCGCGGGTGGAAGAGCAGAGTTTCCACCAGGCCGCGGAAACGGGTAAGGAATTCCTCAGCGCTGCGCGGGTGGTTGCCGTACCCCCAGACCTTCTCAGTGCCCAGGTTGGGGTCCCAGCCGATGCCGCCGAACTCGCTGATGAAGTATGGTTGCCCTTGATAGGGTGCATCCTTGCCCGGAAAGAACACATGCGGGTTGTCGCCGGCGGCGAAAGATGCATGGCGGGCGGCCAGGCTGGCGGGATCCTGGTCGTAATCGTGAGCGTCGTAGACATCGGTGGCGCCTACGTGGTAGTTGCCGCTGGTATCGATGGCCGGACGCGTGGGATCGAGCGCTTTCGTCAGCGCGTAGACTTGCGAGAGCATATCAGTGTAGACGCCGCTCCACGTCTCGTTGAACGGACACCACCCGATGATCGCCGGGTGGCTATAGTCACGCGCCAGGACCGTGCGCCATTCGGTGAGGAAGCGATCAAGGGCCAGACTGTCATCCAGGCACAATCCCCAGTCGGGCATCTCACCCCATACCAGATAACCGAGTTTGTCCGCCCAATACAGGAAGCGTTCCTCAAAGACTTTCTGGTGCAGGCGCGCGCCGTTAAAACCCATGGCCTGGGAGCGCTCGATGTCCGCGCGCAGCGCCTCATCGCTTGGGGCGGTGTAGATCCCGTCGGGGTAGAATCCCTGGTCGAGAATCAGGCGCTGGAAAACGGGTTGTCCATTGAGCAGGATGGCCGGCGGCGCCAGGGTGATGGTGCGCAGGCCAAAATAACTGGTGACTTTATCAACGATTTCGCTTCCGGCGCGCAGCACCAGGGTCAGGTCATAGAGGGTGGGGGAGCTCGGCGCCCAGGGGTGCACAGCACTGAGGGGAAGACACGCGCGAAATGTCTGGCCGCTCGGATGCACCGTCGCCTGTCCCACCACGCGTCCGTCTAAGGTGGCTGTCGCCTCCAGCGATAATCCGACGGGATCACCAACCAGCGAGGCTTCCAGGTAAACGCAGGCATTTTCGAGTTCGGGGGTCAGTCTGGGGCGTCCCAGGTAGCGCGCCGGCACGGCTTCCAGCCACACCGTTTGCCAGATACCCGTGGTGCGGGTGTAGTCGCATCCCTGCGAGGCGTAGGTTTCGCTCTGTTTGCCGCGTGGTTGCAACGGGGAGCGGGTGTCGTCCTCCGCGCAGACCGTGATCACATTTTCCCCATCGCGCAGCCAATCAGTAATTTCCAGCGTGAAGGGTGAATAGCCGCCGCGATGCGTACCGGCGGAGCGCCCGTTGACCCAGACTTCCGCCCAGTAATCCACTGCCCCGAAGTGCAACAGCACACGCTGTCCAGACCACGCCGCGGGAGGTGTTAGCGTCCGCCGGTACCAGACCGCGGGCAGAAAATCGGTGATCCCCACCCCGGAGAGCACACTCTCCGGACAGAAAGGCACGACAATACTGCCGCTAAGCGTGTCGCGCTCCGGTAAACCGCGCGCGCGACCGCTGCGACCGGGGTCCAACTCGAACTCCCACACGCCGTTTAAATTCAGCCATGAATCGCGTACGTATTGCGGGCGCGGATATTCCGGACGAGGAAGCATAGGATCCTCCGATGATGCACGATGGAAATGAATAAAATGGATTGCTGCATGGTAACAAGCGCCCCCGCAGCCGTCAAGGCGAAATACGTACCGGAATTGCATCTGAGATAGTTGAAAGAAATCATCATTGCCGTTCGTTCTTACGCAATCATGACGCTCGTCGACCTGTTGGTTGTGTATACTTTCAGGTTTCCGCGGACTACAATTCTTCGCAGCGCATCAGCCCGCGCGTTGTACTTTGGAGACAGTTGCCGTATCATAATGCGTAAGTGCTGCCATGTATCACAAGGAACACCTGACAATGACGCTCAGTCTGAAAGGGCTGAGCGGGCCGGTTTCGGCGCGCTACTCGCTGCTGGAGAGCGGGTGCGTGCATTTTCTCAATGCGGCAGCCTACAGTCACCCCACGCCGACCTTCAACCGCGTCTTCCTTTTCGCGCAAGGCGGTTGTCACATCACGACTCTGCATCAGCAATACGATCTCGTCGCCGGATCCATCTATCTGCTGCCGCTGGGGATGGGTTTCACCACGGTCTATATGGCGGAGAGCCGGCTCTATTTTTTTCACCTGCAGGCGCGCGACGAACTGGGAATGCACCTGTTTCAACGGACGCAAGGTATGCTGGCGCTGGATGATGCCGCCGATCTGGCGCGGGAAATCATCGCGTGTTATGAATCCGCCGATTGGACGGCAACGCTGCGATGGCAATTTGCCTTGATGCAAAGTTTGGCGCGTCTGTGCCGGTCACACCTGCCGGCGCTCGTGCCCACCAGCGGGCAAGGGCAATCCCTGCGACACCTGGTGCGCCTGGTCGAGGATCAGTGCTCCCCCTCGCTGACCGTCCAGGCGCTGGCGCAGCAACTCGGTCTTTCCACGGCAGCCCTGTCCAAACGTTTTTTACGCGCCTTCGGCATTCCGTTGAGCACATTCATCACCGAGACTATTCTGCATCGCGCCGCGGATCTGCTCAGTGACACTGATCTCTCCGTTCAACAGATCGCTGATCGTCTGGGCTACCGGGATGTCGCCTATTTTCATCGCGTATTCAAGCAGCAGACCGGCACGACCCCACTGGAGTATCGCCAATCCGTGCGCGCTGCACGATACCCCAGTATGATTGACGAGTGATGTCTCGAAAATACAAGCGGTGTCCGATTTCTCCATTGCATGGATTTGCAGACGACGTATACTGTGAACACCAAATCGGCTACTTGGCAACGGTAAGTATTTAGCCCCATTACAGATATTGAGGAGTGCATGATGACTACGAGCAGCGATATGTCTGCGATGATTACGCATGCGCGGCAACTGCGCGAGACGCTGTTGGCTGACCCGCATCGTCCGACTTATCATTTCGCCACCCCGGAGGATATCGGCATTCCGGGTGATCCGAACGGCGCGTTCTTCGCCAACGGACGTTACCACCTGATGTATCTCTACGCGTGCCGCGCGGACGGCTTTCGCTGGGGGCATCTATCCAGTCACGATTTGGTGCATTGGCGGGCGCATCCCGACGCTGTGCTGCCTGACACGCTGGACGGCGGCATCTTCAGCGGCGGCGCCTTTGTGGATGACGATGGCGTCTGCTATCTGACCTACTGGGCTTTACCGGTCGAGGGGCAGGGCGATGGCGGCATCCGCATCATTAAAAGCTGTGATCCGCTCTACAACACCTGGGAAAAATTTGCCGACTACGCCATTGCCTGTACTGAAGGCGGCATCCTGAAACGCGCGGACGCCGACGGTCGACCGATATACCTGGGGTGTGCCGATCCCAGCAACATCTGGAAGAAGGACGGTGTGTATTACATGCAGACCGGCAATCTCTGCGTGCTGCTCAAGTTTAAGCGTGACGGCCTGAACACCTACACCGAAGAGGCGCTGGCGGAACTGACCGTACCCGAGGAAATCTACGGCGACTGGGTGGACCTGTTCAGCAGTCGCGACCTGCGCACCTGGGAGTTCCGGCATCGCTTTTATACCCGCGATGCGGCCAATCGCCTGACCGATCCCAACGAGGACGACATGTGCCCCAGCTTCCTCCCGCTGTCGATCGGCAAAGAGGGCGGCGCGTTCAGTGGCAAATATCTCCAGTTGTTCATTTCGCACAATCGGGGATGCCAGTATTATATCGGCACGTATGATAAAGCGCGGGACCTGTTTCTCCCGGAGACTCATGGGCGCATGAGTTGGGTGGACAATACCTACTTCGCCCCCGAGGCGCTGGTGGACGACAAAGGCCGTCAGATCATGTGGGCCTGGTTGACGGACAATCGCCAGGACGAGTTGACCTATGGTTGGTCCGGCGTCTATGGTCTGCCCCGCGTGCTCTGGCTGCGCCCCGACGGCTCCCTGGGCATGGCCCCCGCGCCTGAGTTGGCGCAACTGCGTTACAATCCGATGCCATTGGGCGCAATGTCCCTGGACACAACTCCCCGGCTCCTGTCCGGCATTAATGGGCGTTCGTGCGAAATTAACATCTCCGCCACTCTCCCCACGAACGGTGAGTTTAGCCTTTACCTGCGCGCCAACGACGATCTGACTGAATACACGAAGATCGGCTACGACGCTGTTGCGCGGCAATTGTATTTCGATGCGACGCACAGCGGTACGCAAGGCCGTCCTGTCCACGAAACCGCGCCGTTCGCATTGCAGGAAGGCGAACTGTTGGAGCTCACCATCTTTGTAGATAACAGCGTCATCGAAATCTACGCCAACGAACGGCAAGCCATCTGCCGCCGCGTCTATCCGGATGCCGATGGCGCCGGGGTGCTGCTCTTCGGCACTCCCGGCACGCAGATCAACGACCTGGTCGTCTATGAAATGGCGGCATCAAATTTCTGCTGATCATAAAAGGATTATCAACGTATGTGTTCCGCACGGATGCGGGACACATACGTTGATAAGGCGATCTTCGCTCGCTCGGATTATTCATGATGTATTTGGATAAGGAACGGGCTAGCCGATGCACCTTCGCTTCACGTATAATGCAGATTCGCACTGGATTGCATGGCGCAACCGGCGCAGGATACTCTGCCCCGCATAGCGTGAGAACAAGCGATGAATTAATAAGTATGTCCTGAAAATACAATTGTTGTCCGTTTTATCCATTGCTGGTACCGGTAATGACTGATAATATATTTTCTACGAACCTGCAATAGGCGCGGGTATATTCATTGCTCAAGGAGGTTTTTACCCATGGCACATCATCCTACCCGAGGGTTTACGCTGATCGAACTCCTGGTCGTCATCGCGATCATAGCGATTCTGGCGGCCATTCTCTTCCCGGTCTTTGCCAAGGCGCGCGAGAAGGCACGGCAAACGTCCTGCCTGAATAACCAGAAGCAGATCGCCACGGCGGCCATGATGTATGCGCAGGATCACGACGAGATGCTGCCCGATGCCGGCAGCTTCTGGGGCGCCGTCAATTTGGATAAAGGCGTACTGAAGTGCCCCACCGCGTCGCGGCTTACTAACGGTTATGTCTTCAATGGCGCCTTGTCCGGCGTAGCACTCGGTGAAGTGAAGACGCCTGAAACGAAGATCGTCACCGGCGACGGAGCGTTCACCGGGTCGGCGGCCACAGCGGCGATCAATGAAATGTTTGCCAATGTCGCGTATAAAGTTGAGCATTACCAGATGCGGCACAGCAGCAAATGCATTTACAGCTACCTGGACGGACATGTCGAACTGAGCAGCAATACGCCCGAGGCGTGCGGCGTGCCATTCAAAGGTGGCTCCTTGCCGATTACTGCCAATCTGGTTGCCTGGTTCAATGCCGGTGACATTCCGGCCACAACCAACAAAGTTGCCAGTTGGCCCTCCTCTATGCCGGCCGGCGCGATCACGCTGGCGCAAAGTAACGCCGGCAACCAGCCAACTTACGTAGCTAGCGGCTTCGGAACTCGACCAACCGTGCGCTTTGACGGCAGTACGAGTTATCTGGTCAGTGGCGCCGTCGGCACCGCGATGACCGCAAAAACCCTGATTGCGGTGTTGAAGATCAATGACCTGAATAACCGATCTGCAGCGCCGATCTCAATCCAGAATTCCTCCGCCGATAAGTTTGATGCGATTGTTTACGCTGAGCGCCAGTTGAAAGTGTGGATGAATGGATCGGACTATTGGAACCGTTCGAATTCCAATTCAACACCACAGGAATCCTCTACGTCGGGACTGGTAATGACGATCACGTATGCGTCGCCGAATGCCATTAAAATGTACCGCAACAGCACCAATCTGTTCTCCGACTCGTATAACCTGCAGGCATTCGACGCGTCCGCGGTGCTGGTTTCCGGTAAACGCTGCACCTCGGGGGCGCCTGAATGCCTTGCTGCCGATGTGTCGGAATTGATAATTTACAGCGCGGCGCTATCTGATTCGGATCGAACATCGGTGGAAGGCTGGTTGATGGCACGTTACGGCATCAATTAGCTCGTTTAGCCTGCATTATTCATAACATTTCGAATAATGCCACAGTTAGCCCGGCAGTCAATTACATCATGAATTATCCGGGTTAGAAGAAGTAGCTGGACACACTGCCCGCGGCATGGCCGAACCGGTCACGCCGCGGGCAGTGTCTGTTGCAGCCGGGGTCCAACACGAGCTCCCATACGCCGTCCGAATTCATCCACAAGTCGCGCGCGTATTGCGGGCGCGGGATATTGAATGAGGAAGCATAGCCCGGATTATTCATAAAGAAACTGACTGCCTGGCTAACCGCAGCATGATGCATCTGTTCATAAATAATCCGGGCTACAGCGTTGATTTGCCGGCATGCCCCCGGTTCAGCGCGAACAGGGGGCATGCCGCAGGTTGTTATTGAACCGTGATGCCGTATTTTTGTCCCAGGTATTGTTCAATTTGTGTTACCTGTGCAGAGTTCTGCGGCGTTTTATAAATGATCAATTCTGCAAGCCGCCCATAAAGGGAGGAGGCATACGAGCGATCGTGTCCGATATTCGATGCCGTCAAGTTCGCCGTGCTGAGGATCGTATAGACCGTCGGTGTCCTGTTGAAGGGTGTCGCGCTGGGCGTTACTGATTGGCCATTGACGCGTACCGTGCCGTTTAATATCCCCGGATTCGCCCAGGTACCGCTGAAAAATGATCCACACGCCCAGAATGACCCGGTGCAAAAGTCGTAGAGGGTATCATCGCCCAGGATTACGCTATGATAATCAATTCCGGCCGGTAGATTATCGTAAAAGACAAAGAAGATAGTGCGCATGTCCGTCATACGCGTGGTGAACTGCAGATAATTGGTCGGATAAAAGCCACCGGTCACCGGATTGCATTGCGCAGTAAAGTCGATGTATTGCTTGCCGTTATTCGTGGCGGCGGTTACGGTGCTCCCCGCCGCGAGTGTGGCATCGTTATGTGCTGTACTTTGATCCGTCCAGGTGGAGACATTGGTACCTGACGTGGTGACGCCGGCATCGGCTTTCAACCATAATTCCAGGCCGGCCATGGGTATGATCGCCGGCACCTGTGGTTTGCCGCTCAAGCCGGGAGGGGTGCCAGTCAATTCAGTGTGGCCATCCGCAAACGCGACCATAAACTTACCGGAATGGCGTGACGCCAGATCCACCGCCTCATAGGCGACATTGTCATAGGTGGCATAGTACACGGCATCTTGTCGCGTGGCGGCATGCGCGCCATCAGCGGTGATCATCGCGGTCTCAGGGGATGACAGTGGGGATTCACCCAGAGCTTTGCCCGCTACCAGATTATTAAAGACATACCCATTGGGCAGACGACTGGCGGTAGGGCATTTCAGCACGCCTTTATCCAGGTTGATTGCACCCCAAAACGCCGTCGCTTCGGGCAATTGCTCATCATGATCCTGGGCGTACATCAGCGTCGCGGTAGCGATCTGCCGTTGGTTGTTGAGGCAGGACGTTTGCCGCGCTTTCTCTCGCGCTTTGGCGAAGACTGGGAAGAGAATTGCTGCAAGGATCGCTATAATAGCAATAACAACGAGCAATTCAATGAGTGTGAAACCTTTTCGCATAATGGCCCCTTTCACAGGTATATTTAACAACGATTATAGAAGCATGCGGTGGGGTAGTCAAGAGATACCGCTGAAATTATTTGTACCGGAATGCCTTGACGACGCCAATTCCACCTGTTAGCATGCAACCGCTTACCAATAATATTAACCGTGCCATTTCACCATTCCGAATTTTCCGGAGGGACCATGTTGTATACAGACGGTTGGGCGGCGTTGCATCTGGACATGCCGGCGCGGATACCGCGCTCGGAGTTTGATGCGCAGTGTCACTGGGCGCTGGTGGAGCGTGTGACGGGCATTCCGGTAACGCGCGACAGCGCGCCGGAGACCCGCGACCGGGCGTCAAAGACCTTCATGCGCGCCTGGCACTACGACATCTTTCTGGGCGCCACCATCTTTTGGGAGATCTTTGGCGACTGCTGGACGAATATGGGGCATGCCGAATACAGCGACGGCGGCGCCGATTTTGACAACGACCTTCACACCCCGTTCCACAGCGTGGAAGAAGTGCTGGCGTTCGACCCCTGGGAGCGTTTTGGCCCACAGGACAAGACCGCCATCAAGCAACGCTTCACCGACCACTATCAGGCAAATCTGGCACAATTTCCGGAGATGGTGACGACCGTGGGCACCTATGTCACCCATATTTCCGGTCTCATCTCTTTGTTTGGGTGGGATTGGTTGCTGGAAGCGGCGGGCACCGACCCACGCGCCTTTGGCGAAGTGGCGAATCGGTATGCGTCATGGATGCTGCAATACTATGAAGCACTGGCGGAGACGGAAGCGCCCGTGGTCTATTCGCACGATGATATCGTGTGGACCGCGGGGGCCTTCATCCACCCGGAGTGGTATCGCACCTATGTCTTTCCCAATTTAAAGAAACTCTACGAACCGCTTATCGCCGCCGGCAAAAAGATCATCTTCCTCTCCGACGGGAATTACACGCAATTCGTGGACGACATCGCCGCCTGTGGGGTCCACGGTTTTTTCTTTGAGCCGCTCACCGACCTGTCCTACGTCGCTGAACGCTATGGGAAGACGCATGTGATTATCGGCAACGCCGACACCCGCATCCTGCTCATGGGTACGCGAGAAGAAATCCGCACTGAGGTTGAACGTTGTCTGTCCATCGGTCGCCATTGCCCCGGCTACTTCATGGGCGTCACAAATATGATCCCCCCGAATACCCCGATAGAGAGCGCTTTGTATTATAACGAGGTATACGAGGAATTAAGTCGCCGTTAACCTGAGGATGATGAATATGGAGAGTGAATTGCTCTCTACGTACCGGGAGTTGCGCTGCAGGAAGGGGGTATGGGAGGATCACCACGATGACCGGTCGAGAACGGATGCTGACCACGTTGAGCTTCCGGGAGCCGGACCGCATCCCACATTTTGAGGAGATGTTCGAACTGACGCCAGAAGCGTTTGGTCGCGAGTTCCCCAGTGAGGAAGCGATTGCGGCGGCTTTCGGGGAGGCGCGGACCCGCTTGTTGCACGAATGCGTGGAACTCTACGCGGCGATCATAGAACGCTTTCACTGGGATGCGGTGTGCATCTGGCGCCCGTGGGGTGGACCCCAGCAGCGCGAATGCCTGAGTTTGCTGCAGGCGGCGCTGGGTGAGTCGGTACTGGTGGGTGGGTATTATCGCCAGTTCGATCCACGCCATCGACACCATTACCGATTACGAGGCCTTCGCGATCGACCTCTACGAACGGCCCGCGGAGTTGCATGCGCAGGCACGGGCCATGTCTGATGCCGCCATCGTGCAGGGACGCGCGATGCGCAAGGCCGGCGCGGATTTTATCAACCTGGTCTCCGATGTCGCGTATAACAGCGGTCCGTTCATCTCCCCGGTCCACTTCCGCGAGTTCGTCACCCCCTATATGCACCGGCATATTCCGGCGTTGAAGGCGGAAGGATTATTGGTCATCCAGCATTCCGATGGCAACCTGATGCCGATTGTTGATGACTGGATCGCGCCAGGCATGCATGCACTGCACTCACTGGACCCCATGGCCGGCATGGATATCGCCGAAGTGAAGCGTCGCACCTATGGCCGGGTGGCACTGATGGGCAATGTGCAGTGCAACCTGCTACAGGACGGCCCGTTGTCCGCCATCCGCGCCTCCGCGCGCTATTGCCTGGAACATGCGTCGCCGGGAGGCGGCTATATCTTCAGCACCTCCAACACCATCTTTCCGGGCATGCCGCTCGCGCATTATGAGTATATGCTGGAGGTGCACCAGGAATTTCAGCGGACATAGCAACCCTTAGCCGCCCACCACGTCCATGGCAATTTCCGCCCAGCGCCACAAGCGTTGCGGCTCATACTTCACGGTGCTGATATCCTTGAGAATGATCTCCAGCGGGCAACCGTGTGACGCGCAGACATCCACCGTGGTCTGCAAATGGTTGCGCACCTCGGCTTCGTTGAAGGTGAACCACGCCAGGTGCGCGGGGTTGGGTTTGCGCGAGTAGACATATTTTCCGCCGATCGCGGCGGCGCCGATCTCTTCGTCGGCCCAGGGGCTCATGGAAATTTTGCGCACATTGGGAATTTTGCGTACTTGCGCCATCTTCTTGTCCAGCGGGTCGCAACACCCATAGTAGACCAGGCCAAAGCGTTTGAAAATGGGCATGCAGATATCGATCTCGAATTCCTCGAACATCTCCGGCGACACGGTGGAGAACATCTGCGCTAGCCCGAACATCCAGATATCCCTGGTGCGCGGGTGCGCAGGTGAATAGCCCGGCGCGGGCAATTCGTCGGTATAGGCGCCGGTGCAATGGACCAGCGATTGCGGCTGGCAGAGCAGCCCCTGGGCTTCCAACTGATCGAGCATGCTCAGATACCCGTTCACCATGCGCGTAGCCAGCGCATGCATAAACTCCGGCCGGTCGATCATCGCATACAGCGCGCCTTCGACACTCATCCAGGAACTGATTGGATCCCACACGGACAGGTAAGGGTCAACGCCCTGTTCCTTCACCTGCAGGATACCGTCGAAGAGTTCCGTGGCAACCTCCAGACGGCGCGCTGTTTCCGCGGCATCGTGGGTAATGATGGGTGTTTTGACCTTCTCCAGGTCGGCATCGGTTTCAAATTGGTTGGTAAAGGCATGGCCAACAACGCTATTAGTGGCATCCGTGACTGCCACCTCCTCCAGTACGCCAACCTGGAAACCGGTATTCGACACCGCTTTATGCACCGCGATGCTGGGCTCCACCACCATATCCACCGGAAAATGCTTCCACTGGTACAGGAGACGACGGAGATGGCCCTCATAGCCCCGGTATTCATCGTTCACACAGGTAAGGGTCAATTCGTCATCGACCGGCATCTCATTCCAACATACCTGATCGATGATCACCATGGGACGCTCCGGCTGCAAACCGTTGAGCTTCCGCCACAGCACACGTTTCTCTTGTTGTACCGGCAACGCGGCAATCCCCGCCACCTGATCGGCCAGACGGCGCAAAATGTCTTTGTCTTGAAGACTCGGCATGGTGTCACTCCTTCGGAAATGCGATAGAAAATATAGCCCGCATTATTCATAACATTTCGAATAATGCCTCAGTCAGCCCGGCAGTCAACTGGCAAGCACGCTAAAGCGTGCTCTTTCGATAATAGCATATTCGCACCCCTGGCGCGCGAGCGCGAAGTCATGAGTTACATCGAATGGTCCCCGCGAGCACGCGCGTGTGCGCTGGGCGCGTCAATCAGAAAAACGCCCGTGCGTGAGATAGGTTGCAGCCTGCGGCTCGCACGTAGCGGGGTTATTTCATCGGCGAGACCGGCGCATGCGCTCATCCAGGGTCGTGGAATATCGCCGCGCGTATTTTCGTGCCCGGCCATCATACCACGAGTTGTCGTCATTTCCAATATGCTGCTGTCGTGAAAAATAGTCGCGTGACTTACGGTTGCCCGGCGTCCAAGCGTCGCGCCACCCCGAGGAGTTTTCCGTCGGCGGTATATTGTCCGATAGTCCAGCACCCCTGTGAGGTGGTCAGTCGGCGGTCATACAGATTGGCGCGCGGTTCGACATGAAGAAAACGTGGGTACAGCACGCGCGTCATCAGCAGCAGGTTGAAGGACTGAATCTCATACTGCTCATAGCGGGTCAGGCGGCGTTCCACCGGCTTCTTCCCATTCTGTATGGAATGCCAGGCCGGTTGTCCATCGGCCCCGTCCACCAGAATACCGCGTGCTTTCAGGTGCGTGATGGCGCGCGCGACGGCTGTTTTCACCGCGTCCGTGGAGCTTTCTACCAGTGCGTGAATTTCCTCATGATGACTCAGGTAGAGTTGCGGATCATCTTTTAGCACGTTCAATGCCCGTTCGAGGGTTTCCTTCGCGGACAACTGGTTTCCGGTATCGCAACGCCACAACGGCTGACAGGTTGCCTGAACCAATTTGTCCAGGGCGATCGTCTGCTCCAGGTACGAGAGCCGGGTATCTTGCGCGATGCGGGATTTTGCCGCGGGGAACGCTTCCAGTACGCGCTGGAATTCCGTGTCACACTGCTGCAACTGCGCGCGATCGGCCGCGGAGCAGCGCGCGTGGAGTAGTTGGCCCGCCAGGTCTTTCCCCGTATCCACGGCACAGGCGAAGGCCGCATGCCAGTCGGTAATATCGTAGATGGGAACGTCCCCGGGGGGGAGCAATGCTTTTGTCGCAAACCCGATGCTGGTATCACCGGTGGCGTCATAGGCATCGATAAAGCGTCCCCGCGCGTCATAGGTGCGCAGTTCATTGTCGGGGTAAGCCACGGAGATAAAACCCGGCGCGGAATACTGTTTGCCATTGGTGGCAAAGACGCCGATATCCACCCGATTGGAGTCGATGTCCGATCCCGGAACGACCGGGAAGCGGTCATGGTAGGCAATAGTAATATCGGCGAGTGCCCCTTGCGCACGGGTGACTATTCGGATGCGCGTCGGATCGCCATGCAGCACAACCCACCGGAACGTCAAAGGGTGTTTGTTGACGTCGATGCTCTCCTGCGCGCTGACTACAAGGTGCAGATCGCGATCAAGCCGCCGATGTACGCGCGAGATGACACACGGCGTATCACTGATCTGTTCCGAGCGTGTTGCCGTGCTCAGGCCGGGCGTGGGCGCCGATTCCCGTACCACGCGCAACTGGATCAGCGGGGGAATAGTATCGACGCGCATGGCCTGCGCGCTCTGTACCATGTGCACCGCATCCAGGAGCTCGCCATTGAAAACAACTGGGTGGGCGTTACCCTTCAAGTAGTCCGCGGGAGTGCGGGTGCCGGCATATGCGCCGCGGAGCAGCGCCTGCACGGTGGGCATCACCAGCCCCTGGCGCACTAAGAGTTGTTTGACCTCCGGATGAAATGCGGCCAGCGTTTGGTAGATCGCGCACAAAAACGGCTGATCGGAACCGGAAGACCCGCGCGAGATAAGCAGATAGGGGGAATTCACCGGCAACAGGTCGCCATGGGCGGGACGTCCATTATGGCCGGGGGCGTAGTCACGGTGTCCCGGATAAATATACAGGTTGTTGCCGCGATATTGGGCATACAAGGCTTTCATACCCGCTGGCGACAGGTACAGGCTGCGCGGATTGCAGCCATCCGTTTCCGGTGGTCCGGAGGTGGAGGAGTTGCCCAGGGTAATGTGCGGAAGCACGGTCCACGCGGAGGCAAAGTCAGCGCCGTTGAGCCGTTCCTGGTCAGTGTACCCCTGCAACTGCAACTGTGGAAAAGCGCGCATATCGAGCATCGAATGGGTGCGGTCGCGGTTATCGTACCAGTCGCCGATATTTCCGGCCGCCGTCCCGGCCTGAAACCAGCGATTGACCAGGAGGCCGGCCGGATCATCTCCCTGGTAGGGCAGCTTCGCAGCAACCTTTTCCGGGGTGGGCGCCGGTGGGGTGGGCGCCGGTTCTTCGGTAGCCGTCACCTTGTCCAGGAGCTGTTCGACACGGGGAATCTCCCGCGCGGTGGCGGTGGGAGGGAGTTTGCCGTGATCGACAAAGGTCAACGTGCCCCAGGCCGGATGATTCATCCAGTAATAATCACGTTGCGGATGATCGGGATTATTCAAATCGACCACGCGGTATGCCGGCATTTGCCGGGAGACGGCATCACCCCAGAAGGACTCAATTCCCAACCGCACGGATTCACCGGCATGGTACGCCCGGCCATCACGGCGCAGCAAGGACCAGCCGATGCGCATCTCCTGAGTATATCCGCGCTTGTCGGCCTGGGGAAGGAAGGCGGCCTCTACTCCGGCGCCAATCGCTTCGTTAATGGTCTGCTCAACGACCTGTCCGGTTTGAAAACTCCCATAGACCACATGCGCGGTGGGTCGCTTGCCGTCCGTGTACCAGTAGCAATCCAGATGCGTAATGCGTCCCCCCTCGGGAGGCCCCAGCGGTTTCTCCGGCTCATTCCAGAAGCGGAGTTGCACTGCATCGCCACACCATCCCTCGCCCGGAGACCCCACCGGGTCGACATGGTTGATCATCGGGGTCAGATCAAAGAAGCGAAAAGAGAGATACAGGCCGGCGGCGTCGTACATGGCGGCAATACGGACAGCGTGCAACGGTTTATCCAGGTCGTCGCAGACCAGTATCTCCCCGGACGTATCCCAATCATTGAGTATGCCATCCAGAACCACGGGTCCCGGCGCCGGCACCGCGAGGAGCACGGCGTTGTCCGTGGGCCGCACCGCGGAGGCCACAGTGCATCCCAGGACCGTCAGCAGCATCAGCAGGCTATACTGCGTGAAGCCAATGCGTGTGTGCATGATCATCTCTCCATTCGTGCTCGTCGCTCGTTACAATCCGGCGGCGCTTTTTACCGTCACGCGGAGGGGGTCGGCAACGCCGGCGGCGCCCAACGCATCCGTCAGGCGCGCGGTGAGGGTGTAGACGCCGGGTCGGGTTGGCGTCCAACGCAGGGTGTATGGCGCATGGGTTGCTTCGCCGATCTTTGCTCCGTCGACGAAAAAGGCCACCGCACGTACCGGGGCTAACGCGGCGCCCGGGTAGGCGGCCAGCGTCAGTGTGGTCGGCAGGGTGATGGCGGTTTGATCGAGGGTTTCCAGCCAGATGCCTTGCAGGTAGGCGCGGGAGTCGCCGGCAGTGTCGGCGATAGCTACCGTCAACGTCTGGGCGCCACACACCATCACCACCGTTTCCCGCGTTTCGAAATTGCGGTTGAAATCCGTGGCGTAGCGCAGATCAGGGTAACTGGCCGTGTTGAGCGTCTTCCCACTCAGCAGGTCGGTGATCGTTAACGTGGCGCCGGCCGGGCTATTGTCCGTGTAGGACCCCCACAACACATGGAGCTTACCCGCCTGTCCGGGTTGCAGGCCCAGAGTGACGACCGTCGCCAGCGGGGTCGTCCGACTGCGCGTCCGTTGCCCGCGCGAATTACGGTTAGCGATCCCCACGGCATCCATGTGCAATTTCGCGGTGCGCCAGTCGCCATTCACGGGCGCACCGCCACCTGCCGGCGCGTCGATACGGAATCCCGCCCGCGCCGGGGTAGTCAGGAAGGTCTGCGCGCCGTTTTCTTCGACCCACCCACCGCCGAACAGGCAGCGCGGTACGGTGACGACCGGACCGTCGCCGAAGGTGTAACTGGAGACCGCGGTCGTGACATAACTGAGTGCGGGTTGCGCGGCGCCGGCACTGAACACGGTGAGCGCCAGTGATGGTGGATCGGTCACCACGCCCCAACGGGCCGGCGCCATGGTCGTGGGGTCGACGCCGGTGAAGCCATCCGCGCTCCACGGCAGTCGCGTCACGCCGCCGGCCCCGGTGCGCCAGATGGCGGCGTTGAGGCGCAACGGTATGCGCAGGTCAGCGCGCGTTTCGTGGTAGGCCTCACCATCGTCGGTTTTTGTAGACCCATGCCAGAAGGTGATATCCGTTCGCCGGGACAGTTCCGGGAACAACGCCAGCGGAATTTCCGCTTTGAGCGCATAGCCGGCGCCATCGAGCCGTTCGCGCACCTTGATCATGACCCCAGGCGCTGGTGTTAGCGCGGCATGGCAATCCAGCGGGGCGGTCGTCCCCCCGTCGCGGTAGCGTCCGGTGGCATCCAGCGGACTCAATTCCGGGGAGGCCGCCACGGGCGCGGACGCCGGGCGACAAGCGAGAACGAGGCCGGTGAGGTCGCCATTGGTCGCGCGGGTTGCGGTGAGAAAGAGGCGCGTGTCGCCGGACGCCGGTCCGGTTCGCGTGCCCGGCTCCAACGGCCCGAGCAGGAGTTCAAGTCCCGGTGCTTTCCCAAAGAGCGCACTCGGGGTCGCGGCGCCCGGGGTGGCGGGGAAGGTTGCGGTGTCGAGGACTTCTGTATACACGCACAGGTTGCCGGCGTCGCGACGCAGGCGCACCTCACCGCGCAATATCGCGCCGTCATAGAGGTTCACGGAGGGAACTTCGGGCGCCCATTCATAGGCAAAGCCGTCGATGTTGGTGCCGCGCCAATGCTCGTAAATCGACTTATTCCAGGTGCTGTACGGAAGCGCCGTCACGCCGGGTTGCGCGCCATCATGGCGCGGTAAACTCGTCGCCAGCGTCAACGCACCGGTAAGCCGCGTCACGTCGGCGCCGAATCCACCGGTCACTTCCAGTACGCGAACATCCTCGGTGGTATGACTGATCAGCAAATGCTTGCCGCTCTTCGCGTCCTTGATAAACAGATTCGGCGACGCATTCTCCACATAGATCGAATTCGGTCCCACATCCGACCGGTGTCCCGGCGCATCGGTGAGCAACCAGCCTAGCGCCAGTCCGTCGCTGGTGTAGCCGACGAATTGCGAGCCGACATCGGCGACGACGACCACCCCATCCGTCTCCCCGGCCACGCCGAAATAGACAATGCCGTCGCCGTCGTGCGCCAGCGTACCGTCATGGGCGCCGACGGTCCAGACGACTTTGCCGTCCTTCACTTTGATCAGCCGATTCTCCGTGCAGCGGTCCCAGAAGTCGTGGTTTTGATGCGGGCCGTTATTTTCGGTGAAGTAGATGCTGCCGTCCGAAGTGCCGGGTGCGACGCATGGCCAGTATGCCGGGTCGGTGAAAAAGTGCTGCAGCGGTGTCCCGGTGGCGACATACGGGGTAAAGGCGCCGCCGACATAGGTGGGCACCCCGCGCGCGTCGATGGCGGCAGGTTTCAGTGTGCCGTCGATGCCGTAGAGCGTCAGGTCGCGGCCAATCCAGCCCCAGCTTCCGGTGGGTGGCGTGGCGTCCGTGCATTCCGCGGGTTGCACCAGGCCGTCGCCGTTCGCGTCCGACCAGTATTTGATGGCGTCATTCCCGCCGACGGTGGCGGCAGCTTTCCATTTGCCGTCTTCCCAGAGAAACAGTCCCGTGCGTCCGCCGCCTGGCGACCAGAGATAGCGTTTGCCGTTCTGACCGGTGAAGATCATCACGCGGTTATAATCCAGCGTCATAGCGCCATTCTTCCCGGCCATCAGATCGGGAGAAGCACTATAGTCGCTGCCGTTCTGGCTCATGCACCAGATGCCGGCAATCGAAAAGCCTTTCGATGGATCGTGGGCCCGGGCGTAGGCGGCGTAGTCAACGCGGGCATTGATGAACTGCGCAACGCCGCAGCCATCGGTGAAGTAGAGCGACGTCGGATCATCCAGGTCAAACCCCACCACCGCGCCACAATGCGTTGGCCCGCAGATATCCTCCAGCCATTTTCCGTCGGGGGTGAGCCGGATGTAACGCCGCGGCGGCACGCCCGCTTCGATCAACCACAGGTTGCCGTCCGGTCCATAGGTCAACCCGGTGATGTTGCGGAAGGCCAGCGGATTATAGGGGACGGCCGTATACCCCCGCCCACCCGCGACGCCGAAGGTGGCCAGGAGTTTTCCGGCGGCCGAATATTTCTTCACCTGCTGGGAGGCGCCCAGATCGGCAAGGTAGATGTTGCCGGCGGGATCAACTGTCACCGCCGAAGGCGCGGTCAGCCCGGTAATGAGCGGAGTACGTTCCCCGGTGGCGGGACGCAGCGTATCCACTTCCTGCGCCGTGCAGACGAGGAGCGTGTCAGCGTCGCGGGCACACAAATTCACCGGCGCGGGCAGTGGGAGATCCTTCCCCTGTGCGCCGGTGGCCAGGTCAATGACCCCAATGCGGTTCTCCGCGGGCACGGTGAAGTACGCCTTGCCGCCGGTGATGGCCAGCCCGCTGGCAGTAATATTGCCCAGGGGCAACGGTGCCTGTTGTGCCCCGATGGGCACATCGCGCCCCGTAGCGGGATCCAGGCGCGTGAAGGTCGTCGTATTATTCACTGAGGAGATCATGTAGGCATACCGGTCATCCGCGGCGACCGCTTGCCCCCCGCCAAAGATTCCCGTGCTGTGGAACCAGCGTGATTGCATCGTTGCCGGGTCGATCTTTCGCAGGCACGGCTGGCCTTCTTCCCCGGCCGTCAGCATGTAGATGCCGCCGGCATCCGCGGCGACGGCAACCGGCCCGTAATGCTGCCCGCCGATGGACCCCAGGCCGTCGGCGGTTCGGTAGGGAGGCCGTGCGGAGTTGCCGGCGCTGGCGGCAAAATGCGTGACAAGACCGTCGAAGTACCCGATGAGATAGGAGTAGGACCCCGGCGGCAGCAGGCTATTCCAGCGATCGCGTCCATCCCAGTAAATCGTGTGCGCGCCTGCCGGCAACGGTTTGGCGCGCAGCAATTCGCGCACGATAAACCCCCGCGCGTTTTTGACGACGGCACTGACTTTGGCCGCACGCGGCAAGGAGAAATGGATCGGTAAGCCACGCGGTTGAAAGGCGGGGTCCACTTCGTGCGCCGTGTCCTCCGGCTGCGGACCGGGGTCCGTCGCATACAGGTGGACGGTGCCCCAGGTGTCCGGGTACAAACGCGCTTCCGTCGCGGTGTCGGTGGTGCAGGACGGACCACCGCCGCGCGCGTGCCACCAACTGGTGTCGACATTGGTCGCGCCGGCGGGATCCGAATAGATCACCTGGAGATCAAAGGGGAATTCCGCCCCCGCCGTTGGGTGGATACCCAGCGCGGCCCAGGGTAAAGATACTTCAGCGTCGTACCCGGTTTTCGTCGGCGTGAAGGCGACCTTCGCGCCGTCCGGCGCCAGATGCCACACCATATCCATCGGTACGCGACCCGCCGCCGCGGTAAAGTAGGCATAGGGGTGGCGCTTGTCCGGCCATTGCGGGCGCATCGCCACGATTTCCGTCCCTCCACGGATGCTGGCGAGCATGATGCGCTGCGCTGCGCCGTGCCCGTTGAGCGCGCCGAAACACAGACTGAGGGCGTCGCCGCCTTTCAACAGTTCCTGGAATACCGTGGCGCCGTTCTGCAACGGGGAAGCATCGGTGACGCGGATGAAAGCATAACAATTGGCGTCGTCGTAGGCCAGCGCAAAGGTGGCTGCCGTACCTAAGCGCCCCTGCACCGTCTGCCGCGCGGTGATGTCCGCCCACTCCGCGGGGTCGCCGTCGATCTTCATCGGCGTCGTCACCTTCACCATCGCCGCCGGTCGATCCTGCGCCGCCGCGGGTTCAACGCCGGCCAACACGATAATCAACAACAGAGCGCTCAACAGTGCAACTCGCAACGACGACATCGCCAACCCCCTTTTCGCCGGTGTTGCCGAAATTCGTGCGCCGGCAATACCGGGTGAACTGTAGCACCACGCGCCTGAGCGCGTCAATGATTTACGCAGCGCGGGAATCTTGACAACCCCCCCTACTTTTCCAGTATACTTTTATTGGATCAGGCGATGCCGGTGTGACCGGTATGCAGCTGGGCCCTGGTGGGCAGCGGGAGGATTCGATACCCGTGGGACTGATGCTTCCGTGGGGAGCCGCGTGCGGCCCCTTGCGAAATCACCGTGTTCCGCGGGTTTTTTGTCGCAACGCCTCGTGGAACAACCGGTTCCACGAGGCGTTGCGTATAGCGGAGGATTCGGTGATCAAGCCAGCTTCACCAGCAATGAAGGACTATCCTAAAGCGCCGGCGGCGCTTTCCCCAGAGCAGCACCAGCCACCGGTCGCCAACACCGGGGACAGCGGTGCCGCACAGCGGCGCAAATCAGCCGTCGCCCGATTATCCGTAGGGTCAAACACCACCCTGGTCCTCGCCAAACTGATCATTGGTCTCAGTATCAATTCAGTATCCGTCATCTCGGAAGCCATCCATTCCGGCGTCGACCTGGTCGCGGCGGTGATCGCGCTGGTGGCGGTTAATAATTCGCACAAACCAGCGGATGACGAGCACCCCTATGGTCATGGGAAGATCGAGAACCTTTCCGGGGCCATCGAGGCGCTGTTGATCATGCTCGCCGGCGTGTGGATTATCGTCGAATCGGTCATCAAACTCCTCCACCACGAACCGATGCGTACGCCAATTTGGGGCGTGGCGGTCATGTTGCTCTCGGCGCTGGTCAATATCTTCGTGTCGCACCGCTTGTTCACCGTCGGCAACGAAACGGGGTCGCCGGCGTTGCAGGCTGATGCCTGGCATCTGCGTACCGACGTATGGACCTCGTTCGGCGTGATGGCCGGACTGGTAGTGGTGCTGGCGGGTCGACGCCTCTTCCCCGGCGTCGCGCTCGATTGGGTGGACCCGGCGGCGGCTATCGCTGTGGCGCTGCTTATCCTGTCGACCGCGTGGCGCTTGACCGCGGAATCCGCGCGCGACCTGCTGGATGCGCGCCTGCCCGAAGAGGAAGTGCAGTGGATCGAGGCCTATCTGCTGCAACCGCACCCCAATATGCACGGCTTACATAAGCTGCGCACACGCAAGTCCGGCGTCACGCGTTATGTGGAGTTCCACCTGGTCGTGGAAGATACCCTCTCCGTAGCGGACGCCCACCAGATTACCGACGACCTGACCACCGGCATCCGCACCCAATACCCGGACACCATCGTGACCATTCACGTGGAACCTTGCGACCCCGCGCGCTGCCACAACAAATGCATCGGCTGCCGGGAAGGGGCGGCGCAGGGGTAAGGGTGGTACCCCGTATTATCCATGAAACACATGAAGCTTTGGTTAACCGAAGCATTATCCATGTGTTCATGAAGAATGCGGGCTGTTAGTGTTTGAATTGTGCTGATGACGTACAATTACGCCTCGTGGTAGACATACGATGTCTACCACGAGGCTTTTTATCAGGTCTGAGTTCGGGTCTTTATCCTGCTTCGCCTTCTTTACCGAGTCGTGAAGATATCCGTGTAACGGATTTTCCCTCGACTGACGAAAAGGCGCTCATGCCTTATGGGCTTTTCACCCACTTAAAAGCAACAATGGTATCACCCGGTTGAGGATCGAAGTATTCGATCATAACGTTTCCGTCAAAGACCAATCGGCCTGTTTCATGGATACGAACCCCGTGGTACGTTGCATCTTTGACGTACCGATTGGAATTATTGATGGAGTAGGTGAACGCGACACTGGCGCCATGCCCATAATCATCAGTCTCTGTCCAGGTCGTGTTGGTGACGTCCAAGACGAAGCCGATACCGGAATAGTCATCCGGCCCCCAGACGCCATTGTCATCATCCGCTAAGAAGTTGACCTGTGTCCAATGTCCGAGGACATTGGGGTTCAAGCTCTGCGCGGAATTACTGCCGCCGCCGCATCCGGTCAACCCGAGCACAACAGCGAGTGCAAGCAGGAAGATGATCACCACGCTACAGCGACGTGTTCCGTTGGATAAGGAGTTCATGGTTGCGATTCCTTTCTAACTCGCATTATTCACATCATTTCGAATAATGCCGCAGTTAGCCCAGCAGTCAATTACTTCATGAATAGAGCGTGTTAACGCAAACCAGCGATAGTGCCGCAAGTCAGTAAATTGAAGCCCTCCACCGGATTGCGCGACGCATTGGTGACGAGTGATGCGGCGCTGGCGGCGCGCTGTCGCGTAAAGATAACGGTCATTTGTGACCCGAGGGAGTCAACAGGTTGAATACCCGAGGAGTGGCCGGTGACCTGCCCCGGATATAAGGTCACATTCAGATGATCGTTGTCCGCTCCCGGCGCGACCTTTCCGCGGAAGTTCGCATCAAGATACTCGGTAGAGTAGGTGTAATGGATCGTGCCGGAATAGTCGCCAGTGTTGAAATTGATCGTTCCGTTCCCCGTGCCATGTAAGGTCGGGGGGTGCCAGGCGCGCATCACGGCGGTTTCAGACAGCTGAACCTTGTTGTCTGCGGTGATGGTCATGGTGATAGTGTTATAATCGTCTGCGTAATTCCACTGACCTATGAGTCGGGTCGGGTCGGGAGGGGCGACACTAGTGCCGCCACCGCCGCATCCGGTCAGGCCCAACACCACGGTCGCGGCTAGGGCGAAGAGCGCGAGGGTGAGCCAGCCAATACGGACTGTTCTACGGGGAGATCGTTTCATGAGTGGGATTTCCTTTCGAAATGTGTTTTGGCTATCAAGTCAACCATGAATGGCACTTTGTGATAGAACGGGCGTTTGCTGTTGACGGTCGTTAGCACTTGTTCCTCAGCCTCGCCATTCGTGACGACATAATTCCAGCAAGTTACATAATTTCCTTTAAAACGTTTTGTTTATTATGGTCATGAGCGCTTGGTTCTCTCTCCGGGTTTGGTTCTGCAGGTGCTTCATCCTGTGAGATAAAAAAAAACGAGCAAGATGATCCTGATGAGCTTGCTACACGCCGCCCAAGTCCGGGGGGTGGACCCCATTGCTGCCATCGAGCAGATGCTCCTCGGTACCCCCATATGTCCCGCCACCACTTAACGGGCTGCGAATAACTCTGATAAAACTGAACTGTTACAAATAAAAAAGACTATTGACATTATTAGACGGCACCCGTATTATACGAACCAATCTCATTACTCACTAATGAGATTGATCATCATATTAAGGAGGAAAGAATGAAAGTGCTGGTAAAGACAATGGTCGCCCTCGGACTAATTATGTTGCTCGGTGGCATGCCCCTCATGTTGACGGCATCACGATGTAGCGCAGCCGACGGTTCTGCGGATTATTCGCAGGGGGCGGATGCGGGCAAAGCTTCCGCGAAAACTGGAAGCGACGGTTGGATTGTTGGTGGATTCTGCTGCGGCATTTTCGGAATTGCCGGAGCTGCGCTCATTGCCCCGACCGTGCCGCAAGATCAGATTGAAGGCAAGAGCGCGGACTATGTCAAAGGGTTTTCTGATTCTTATAAGTCCGTCCGCTCCAAGAAAAACATTGGTAAGGCTGTGACGGGATGCATTGTGGCTATTCCAGTCAGTTTACTCATCAGCGCAATGGGTTCTTCGAACTAGGATTGTATTCAATACCTGCGTCCACTGCTGCCCCCGGGAGCATACTTAGAGCCACCGGGGGCACATTTCTATCGGATTAGTGGCATGAAATCTATTATCTGTATCACCATCGTGCTTGTCAGTTGCCTTCTCCCGGCAAATTGCCTGGGAACCAGTGCAAATTTTTCTTCTTTGATTACCGGATATACAAAAGTAACCACGAAAGGAAGCAAAACCGACACGATAAAAGGCACGATCTATTATCAATCCCTTGGAACGCTCATCTTTGTCATTCATTCGCCGGTTACCCAATGGATCGTGTATCAGGACAAGGCCATCATCTACTATTACCCGAACGAAAAAATCGCCTATCGCTTCAAACGGGCGGCAAATGTGCAATCATCCTCACCGCAAGCATTTCTCGGTTTAGCCGGCGATGACCTGGGTTTACCCGGTCTCGGGTATACATTACGAAAGAAAGAGATTGCCGATAAGAACCTGCGCTTGTATTGGCAGCCACCGAAAACGATGCGTGACGCCGTGAAAGAAGTGATCCTTACCCTCAACGACGACCATCTGTCCGCGATTGAGATCGTGGATGTCAACAGTAAATCATTGTTGACATATCAGTTCAGTAAATACATGACTTTCAAGACGAAAGCGTTCCCCATGGAAATCGTGACGATCAAGAATACCGGCACGGTTCCATCACGCGAAATATTGACTTATCAAACACCCCAATTCGATGTCCCGTTACCCGCGTCGATTACCGGATTTCATTTGCCCGCCGATGTGACCGTGCAGGAGTGCTCGGGATGAAGTTCTCCATCCTACTGGTGCTGGTTGGCCTGGTGGCGATGCTGCCGACAGTGGCACAACCGTTCAATCACGACCTGGCTTATATTCTGGCGCACCAGCCATCCGTGCCGCTTGTCGCGACCGGGGTAGCTCTCAGTGACGCTGCCAGCCCGACCAATGAACTATCGTTTCTCGCCACCGGGTTGATTCGCACCTATCAACGGTATATCTCTTCACAGGATATGTCCGTGTGTGTATTTTCCCCCTCCTGCTCGCGTTTTGGCGCCATCGCTATCAAGCGCTACGGGCTATTTGAAGGGGCTTTAATGATTTCGGACCGTCTGCAGCGTTGTAACCCATACGGTGTACGGTATTATCAGTTCGATGAGAAAACTGGCCATTACGATGACCCCGTTGACCGTTATCGTCTGTGGTAAGTGACTAGCTTTCAGAATAGCTCGGAATGCTCATGAGCGAATAGACTGCCGGGCTAATTGTGGCATTATTCGAAATGTTATGAATAATGCGGGATAGTGGTTCTATATCAATGAAGACTGCCTTGACATTTTTCCTGTATATCCTCCTGCTACTCGGCGCCGGTGTGTTGTGCCCAGCCGAGGAGATTGCCTATTTTTCTCCCGCTTCCGTGTTGCTGTTTGCGCAGGCATTGCTGCATGATGGCGATTATGCGCGGGCAGCCGGGGAGTACCAGCGTTACTTGATTCTGGCGCCCGGCGCCGTTGATCGCGATGCGGTGCTCCTGCAGATCGGTGATTGCTACCGGTTAGGAACGCAACCTTCAGAAGCGCTCCATTATTACCACCGCTATGTAGCAGAATACCCGAATGGCCCGTTAGCAAGTAAGGCACAGTTGCTCATCGCCGCTATCTATTTTGATCAAAATGATTATCACCAATCGTTGGCAACCTTGACGCAACTCCAGAGTACCGATGAAGAGACCCGCACGCGACAGGAGCTTTTATGCACGGCGAATTATTTGCGACTTCGCCAATGGGAGAAAGCACAGGCCCAGTTGCAGGATATTCCTGCGGGCGACACCCCGCTACTGAAGGAAGCACAATCCTTACGCAAGTTGGCACAAGAGGGCAAGCGCGCGCATGGGAAAAGCCCTTTGCTGGCCGCGATCATGTCGGCAGTGCTGCCCGGGAGCGGTAAAGTTTACGCTGGACGAGCCATTGATGGCGCGACCACATTACTTACTCTGGCACTCACCGGGTGGCAAGCATATCGCGGGTTCAACGACGATGGCAGCCATTCTGTGCGCGGGTGGTTGTACGGCACAATGTTCGTAACCTTTTATGCCGGCAATATCTACGGGTCGGCCGTCGCGGTAAAGATCTCTAATGAAACGCTGGCAAAAAAAATGGCGGGAAAGGTGCGCCTGGATGTCACCCTCGCCTGGTAAATTATTCACCATATTTTTGCTGACGTTACTGGCCGCCATGCCATTGTTCGCCGCGGACCCCGCGCTGCATATGGCCGAGGAACTGGCAAGTAATGGCAATTACCAGGCCTCCATCACGGAGTATAAACGGTATCTCTTCTTCAACCCAACCGTGCAGGATATTTCATCCGTCTATCTGCAACTCGGTATCACTTGCTATCTCGCCGCGTTGCCGGATGAGGGGGACAAAGCCTTCGCGCAAGCCCTGGATGCCGCAAGTGATGATGTCAGTCGTAACCGCTTGCGCATCGACGTTGCCATTCAGTATCTGGCGCACGATCGGAGCAGCCAGGCGGAATCGCTGCTGTTGCGCGTGGTGGCTTTTGACACACAAGCGGAAACCAAACAGCGCGCGTGGTTTTTTTTAGGTGTCGCCTACGTGCAGACGCATCAGTGGTCAGACGCGCAAGACGCCTTCGACCATGCATTCCCGGCGCCGGATGCTCCCGAAGCCCGGGCCATCCATGAGTTGCTGAACCCGTCGCGGTTGCCCCGATTGAAATCACCTCGCCGCGCGAAACAATTCTCCACGTTCCTGCCCGGGAGTGGACAGATCTACGCCGGCGACTGGAAAAATGGGATTAATGCACTCTTACTTAACCTGTTGACGGGCTTCTCGGTAGTGAGTCCACTCATGAATGGAGAATATAGTACGGCGTTCTCCGATTATTACACCTTTTTTGATCGTTACTATCGTGGCAATCGATATAATGCCGAACGAATCGCCAATGAGAAAAACGCCAGCCGCGTGGCGACATTCACCCAGCAAACGCTGGCCAATATCCTACGCATCGTACAGGAGACGGAATCTTTTGACCAGAAAACGGATACTGTGCCCGGGGCGAAACAATAGCAGGTCGCTTAGCAGAATGGCTGCCCTCTGCGTCTTGTCGTGTATGCTGGCAACTATTGCGACAGCGAACATCGCTGAAGATCAAACACGCGTCAATATCGCCCGCGCGTTGATTGAAGCGATGGTGCGACAGGATATGCCTGCTTGTTCCGGGTTGTTGATCAACGACCCGCATCAACGATTCGGACCGTGCCCGATCAAAAGAATAACGAAGATATCCGAGCCGTATGTACGGGGCGACCAGGCATATGTGACTGTCACCGGTGAGATGAACGAATCCTCGCTACCCCAGACGAGTTACCTGATGCTGTGCCGGGGAGACAAACGTTGTGGGGTAAATAACGGTAAATGGATGGCACGCATGTCGTGTCGGCATACAGCGATGGTTGACACGCTGCGTAACACGCATGGATTCGAATCTGCAGAGGATGTGCGCGCACGGCCAATGGTCAGCGCAGTGGCGACGCGGTATCTCGAGGCTTGGTGCATTGGCGATTACGCCGGCATGCAGTCCTGCTGGTACAATTGGACCAGCCGAGATCGTCGCGGTGAAGCCGGAGTGAAAATGACGGTGCTCTCGGCCACCAGTGAAGAGAACAGTTTACATGAGCCTACAGTGACTCTCGCACTTCGCGTGCAGGCCCCACTACTCGCGTTTATCCATAAGACCTATCACATGACTCTGGTATTCTGGAAAGAAGAAGGAACCTGGAAGGTGCGCGGAAGTCAGATGGAAATGTTCTGATGCTTTCTAGCCCCAGGTGACTCATGTATTCGTGAATAACCAAGTAGCCCGCTGGAAGGGTCATTGTACAATGACTCTCCCAGCGGGCTACTTGGTTCAAGCATCAGAACACAATCTAGATTATTCCTGTACAAGCCTCAGGTATTAGTCGCTTAGAAATTCATCCCGAAGCTGAGGTACACAGGCATGTTATACATCGATGGTGCATTATAGCGATCTAGATCGTTAGCTAATTGTCGCGATTTGGGCACATACCCCATTTCGGCTTCAAAATTCTTCCAACGGGCGCCAATACCGAAAGCAGTGCCGGGGTACATTTTGTAGAGGGTCTGTGAATTTTCGCTCCCATAGTAGTAAGTTTCCGTCGTCAGTAACGCCGAACGAGTGATGCCAAAGCGAAACACGCCATACGGACGAATCTCGCTGTTCTTTTCCATGGGCGGCATATATTTCAGACCGATGTTGGGAGCGGTAAGACCGATAGCAACCGTGGGGATGAATCCGGACATCTCCGGGCCATCGATTTTCACGCCGATTCCACCAAAGTCTAACCCCAGGCCTATGCCTTTCGTGATGCCGAAAGGAGTTGTTCCGGTGGAATTCTGTACCGGGCCCGCCGCCCACAAGGAGGAACTGAGCGCGATAATCAGGGAGAGCAAGAGGAGGGAAAAGGAAAAGATTCGGGTGTCCATAAGTATCTCCTTACTGTTTTGTGCTGACACGATGTCGCAGGAATAAATTTGCTCGTATCATTCACGGTGCGAATAATACGGGTTAGAATCATTCTCGTCCATAATGATTCTTCACTTCATGTCCAATTCGTGCATGAAGACGCGATCAGAGGGTCGTCTGAGATCGGTCATGCAGATCGCAGGCCGGCCGGGAGGGCGAGTGTCCTCACGAGCCGCGCACGGGAGTATCGGGGATGCTGCGTGTGTTCACGCCTACCTCTGCGAGAGGTGTCGATCACGATTCACCCGCGTGTGGCTCGTGAGGACACTCGCCCTCCCCTGATTTACCTACGCACCCGCATATCCGCATTGGCATGATTTATTTCGGACAGCATGGGGTTAATACCCATTAACATAATACGGCGCCGATTTTTTGTCTGTCAGTATGGGTAAGTGAGTGGTACCCAATAATGGTCCAATAGTAAAGGACGCCGGAAGAGCTGTCAATAAGTATAGCGACTCTGGCGTCCCTAATCTGCGATGATTTCTCGCAACATATTCACTTGATAATCACGCGCAGAGCGCCTGATGTCCGCCGTCGACGCGTAGCGTGATGCCGTTGATGTAGGCGGCTTCCGGGGAGGCGAGGAAGACGACGGCGTGGCCGATGTCCTCCGGGGTGCCGATGCGTCCCACTGGGACGCGGGTTTTGATCATCTCCGCCGGGCCGGGTTGCAGCCAGTAATGCTCCGTCATGGGGGTGAGGATCATGCCCGGCGCCACCGCGTTGCAGGTGATGCCGTGCGCGCCCAGCGCGGTGGCGAAACCCACCATGGTCATGCGCAGACCGGCTTTGGACGCGCCGTAGTCCACCTGAGCGGGGCCGGTGACATTTTCCGCCAGCGAGGTGATAAAGACGATGCGCCCGCCCGCCCCCTGGGCGATCATGCGCGCGGCGACCAGTTGCGTGCAATGGAACGCGCCGGTCAGGTTGACGTCCAGCGTCTTCTGCCAGGTCTCCGGCGTCATGGCCATCACGTCGATAAAGGGACAGATGCCGGCATTGTTCACCAGCACGTCGACGCGGCCCACCCGGGCATACACGGTGTCGACCATCGCCGCCACCTCGTCGCGCCGGCTCACATCACAACGCACCCCAAACGACGCGACCGCACCCGCGGTGTCCAGCGCCTGTGCCGCCTGCTCCGCCGCCGTCACGTCGAGATCGGCAATCACCAGCGTGGCGCCCTTCCGCGCAAAACACTGCGCGATACCGTATCCAATCCCGCGCGAACCGCCGGTGATAATGACCACTTGATTCGCCATATCGTCACCTCCGGCAGTGATTGTACCGTATTTGCGCCGGCACGGGTAGGGGATTATTCTCCCCTACCCGAGATCTATCTGGCGCTACTTCGCCAGTCTTGCCGCGGTGATGGCGAGCAAGGCGGGGATGCCGCGTCGATCGTTGCCGTATGTGAGATCAACGCTTTTGATGACGATGTCCGGACGTGGGTTGTTCCATTGCTTCGAGTAGGCCACGGCGCTGAAGGGTGTGCCTGCATAGGGGGAGACCCAGGCAATTTGCGCGTCGGGAATAGGCGTCGCGGTCTGCTGGCGGAAGTCGGCTACGTCGAAGTCCTGGTAGAGCGGCACGGTGACTTGCTGGCCGTCGGCATAGGTGATGAGGTAACGGGCCAGTTCATATTTACGGCCTTCGCGCACCTCAGCGGTGTTGCGCGGGGCGTCGATGCGCGCGGTGTGCAGGAAGAAGAGCGCGTCGGCCTTCACGTTGATCGGAATGCCGCGCACGTCCTGCGGCAACGGCGCCGGGTTGTTGGGCACATTGTTGCCGGCCAGCGTGATCACCGTGGGCAACGGCGAAGTGGCGAACTCATAGATGTTGTACGGCACGCCGGCGAACGCGTGGAGGCCCTTGGGCATGTCTTTGAAAGTGAAGGCCTTGTCGCCGAACCAGCCGCGTTCGTCACGGTAGGCATTCATCTGCTTGGAAATATCGAGTGGCGTGTAATCCATCTGGGCGCCGGCGATGATGGTGCGGTCGCCGGAGAACGGCGCGTTGAGATTGCGCAGCAAGGTGGAGAAGATGAGCCGTTTCTTGCCCACATTCTCCGGCAGCCCCTCATTGTCTTTGAAGAGCAGGTTGCAGAGCACCATGCCGCCCTTCCCTTGCGGATAGGCCATCAGACCGCCGATATTGAGCAGCGGTTTGACCTTCTGGTAGAACTCCGGCGTCCGTTTGGCAAAGAGGCGAATATTGTCCAGTCCGGTCACACGGGCGCGATCCGGGATTTTCTGCCAGTCGACCAAGCGCAATTTGAGCTTCTGTACCGTCAGCGGCGGGTTGACGTCAAAGAGCTGCGGTGCGTTGTTCGGCTCCACGTCGAAGGCGCGCGTGTCCGTGTCGCCCACCAGCGCCATCTTCGTCACCGGGTAGTAGAAGGTATTGCCGATCCACTCCAGGCGCATGATTTGTTCCGGGCGCGGCAAGGGCATGTTGAAGTCTAACGGCGGATTTTCCGGCGCCGGCACATTGACGATATATTTCCAGGCATCAGCGGAGACCATGCCATTGGTCATCAGGGCCACGAAGTCGTTGTCGAAGGCGGCGAAGGACGCCACTTCATCAAAATCGACGACGTAACTGAAGATGTCGTTGGCGATGAAGTTGCCGTCGGCCCAGGGGAAAATGCGCTCGTTCGAATAGAGCGCCACATCCGATAGGGACAGGCCGGCCATCAGGGGATGTTTCGGCACGGTGAACATCACCTTTTCGCGCTTGAAGGGGCGGATCAGGTGTTGCGCGCCAACGAGTTTGTTATAACTCGCCAATCCTTCCGGCGTCAGGTTGTTGTAGAAGAGCCAGCCCCCCGCGGTGGTGAAGGCGGTGGCTTTATCCATATTCTCCGCCAATTGCGCAAGGTTCGCCGGGGTGGCGTCGATGATCGCAATCTGGTAGCCGGGGGTCGTGATCGCGGCCAGCGGATCGGCCACCGCCTTATACTTCAGGCCCGTGGCCTCCATCGTTTTCGTCAACAGCGTGTTGCCCGCCGTGCAGGCGGTCACCTGGCGCACCACCAGCCGGTACTGACTGCTGTAGGCGAGCATGTTGGTCAGCAACTGCTGGGCCACGGCATTGGTGAGCAACTTCTCGCCAACAAGTAACTGGGTGGCGAGCAGCACACCATTGCCCACCGGAGCTTCGATGAGCCCGCTGTTGAGGAGATTCTCATGGCACTGGATCAGCGACTTGGCGCCGCGCGCCGGTTTCATATAGGCGTTGCGGTAGACAACGCCGTCGTCATCCGGCCCCCAGGTGAAGAAGTCCTGGTGGGTCAGCCCGCTTAACACCGGATGGTTCAAGTCTTCGACAAACGCCGTGCGGCCTTCATTCTGCGCTAGTTGGATTTCCGCCGGCATCCCCTGGTACTTCAGCGGGTTCTGTTGTTCCAGCACGATCGCCGTACGCCCGGCGGCGACGAAGGCGGCCAGCAGACTGGACGTGCTCTGTGCCGGGGTCAACGCGTCCTTGCCGACGATCAGCACGGTCGCGGTGGCTGGGATGGCGCCGAGTTGCGCCAGTGGAGTAAAGGGAATGCGCGCGGCGCGCAGGTAGGCAGTCACGTTGCCCTGTGGGTCATAGACGGCCACCTGGGTGGCGGCAAGGGTCTTGCCGTGCAATTGCGTGCGGAAATGCCCCTCGGGGTTAAGGAGCGTCAGCGGTTTACTGTCGGTAAATACCTCTTTGCCCCCCACGCTGAGCGCCATCACGAATTGCCCGTGCTGACGATCAGCGACCGTCGGCATGGTGATGGTGGCGTCGAACTTCTGATCTTCCCCTGCCGGCACGGCATAGGTCTGACTGGCGGAATTGACCTTCTTGCCATTGAGGACGATCTTCCAGGTAAAGGTGATCGGGTCGTTATAGCGGGTGTCGTTGAAAATGCCGAAGGTGCGATGGACACGCTGCCCGGAGAAGAAGGTCCAGTCCCATTGGCGACTGAAAACGGCGCGGGGAGAGAAGGAATTATACTGGTCGGTGGCATCACCCTGCCCCTGCCAGTAATGGAAGGCGCCGATATGGTTCCAGCGATACCCCTGGGTGAGGATATTGTCCCAGATGCCCACCGCGGGCCGATTGCCGGATTTCCCTTGAAAAACATCCTCGCCGCCGAAATAGGAGTAAATAGTGTTGATGCCCGACGCGTAGAGCTCCTCGCCAATGAAGCGCGGGCGTTTCATATCCCAACTCCAGCGGTCGCGCCCCCCGCCCTTGACATTAGTCGCATAGGCCAACGCAGGGTAGGCCCATACCGGACCGGTGGTATAGTGGTCGCCATGGACGGGCAAGGTTTGCGTCACGGTGGCGCCGCCGCCGTCGGTCATCAACGGACGAGTGGGGTCGGCCTGCTGCACGGCGTGGGCGATTTTCGTCAGTTTTGGTTCCCAGATATCGCTCTGTCCGCTGTTGAGGAAGTTGATGAAGCTCAACTCATTTTCGATGGACCAGATCATGATCGAGGGGTGGTTGCGCATCTCCTTCACCCACTGGACAACCTGGTCCTGCATGTTGGCGCAGAAGATATCGGTGGGGCTGGTATAGTTCATCCCCTCGCCGTCGTAAACGCCGGTGCGGCGCACCACGACCCCCTGCTCATCGAAGAAGTTCAGCGCTTCATCCGAGGTCATTCCGTACCACTTCGCATAGCCCCAGAAGCGCATCATCGTTTCGTGTGACTTGCGCTGCGCGAGCAGCCACTCGTCTTTTGAGTTCGCGGTGTGGCAGTCCGCCCAGCCATGGAATTTGATCCCGTTCAGCAGGAAGTCGATGCCGGCGATCGTCCACTCGCGGAAGCCGAAACGGGTGTCCTGCACATCCACCGGTTTGCCGCCGATGGTGACGGTGGTGCGCAACAGATAGAGGTTGGGGGCATCCGGCCACCATAGTTTCGGGTCGGCCCACGGGACAGAGGCGGTAATCGTGGCGGACGCTCCGGCGTCCACGGTAAAAGGCTGCCCCGGCAAGGTCTTTGTTACAGCGTGGGTGTTCACCTCCAGAACCTGACACTGGATCTCCCCCGTCATCGCGGTCGCCGCGCTATTCCGCAGCGTAATTTCCGCCGAGAGCATCTTCTTGGCGACGGAAGGCGTGCAAAAGACATCGTCCGCATACACGGCGCCGTTGCAGCTCAGCACCGGCGTCTCCAGAATGCCGGCATTCCAGTTATAGGACACCGGGTAATCGGCATTCATCGGAGCGAAGTGCATGAAGCTTTCCGGAATGTTGAATTGTTTCCGCAGCACCAGCGGGTCATTGGGGTCGTTATGCAGCCCATAATAACAGTCGCGGATGCCCACCCACAGTTCATTGACGCCGACTTTCACGCCATTGGTAATATCTAGCGCGAAGCTGGCGTAGGGGTTCTTATTGAAACCGCAGTAGACGCCGTTGACATAGACGGTCGTATTGACGGCATTGCGCGGGAACGTGACCGTGAACGCATGCCCCTGGCTGCCTTCCGGCGCCGTGAAGCGCGTGCGATACCACACACGGTGCGCGTAGGTCAGATCGAAACCGGGGTTCAGGTGGTCGTCATCTTTTCTCCCGGGCACCTGGATGGCGATAAAATGCGGCTGGGCGGGCAGCGCCGGGAGGGGGGTGGCG
>Ga0118677_10002179_pt1 | contig 39892 bp, 30 predicted proteins | sample AliMusrvi5mmetaG_FD_86154 | JGI IMG/M metagenome (GOLD analysis project Ga0118677, IMG submission 86154) | reverse complement strand
TTTCAATCCCCTATCGCGATCGCCTTGGGTGGCGGTTCAGTCCAACATGGTTTATCTGACGCCGGCCAACTGTCGTGCCATCGGCAAACATCTTTGCGGCGTCCGATAAACGCTATTCGTTAACGGGCGAGCATTTCGAGAAAATCATCGTCGGGAACGGGCACCAAAGAGCAGTTCACGGCCGGCCGCTAACCGGCATCGGAAATAAATTTGATCTTCTGGCGCCATACTGTGCTGACGAAGGGGCCACGATCGAGGGCGTTCAGACGTGGCCCCAACTTGTTTTACACCTCGGTTTGCTCTGCCAGATCAAGTGCGTCATCGACCTCGATTCCAAGATAGCGCACCGTGCTTTCAATTTTTCGGTGTCCAAGTAGAAGTTGGACCGCCCGTAGGTTCTTGGTGCGCCGGTAAATCAATGACGCTTTCGTTCGACGCATCGAGTGGGTGCCGTAGGCAGACGGATCCAAACCAATTTGCTCGACCCATCCATCCAAAATCCGGGCATATTGCCGTGTTCCAAGATGAGGAGACTCATGGATTCGGCTGGGAAACAGATAGTCCTCGGATCGCAGGTTGGCTGATTTGATCCAGGCCGTCACAGCATCCTGGGTGGGCGCAGTGATTTCAAACTGCACTGGCCGTGACGTTTTCTGCTGCATGACGATGGCACGGGGCGCCACACGTTCGCCATGGCAGATGTCTCGGACCCGCAGTTTGACCAGATCACAGGCGCGCAGTTTGCTGTCCAGGCCCAAATCAAAGAGGGCTAGTTCCCGAGTCCGGTGCTCAAGTTGAAGCCGAACGCGGATGGCCCAGACTTCTTTAAGTTTGAACGGTGCCTTTTGCCCAACTAGTTTTCCTTTATTCCACGGCTCTGCCCGGGCCTGACTGGATGTACGTTCCATGATGAACTCCTAAGTAGTTAAGGGAGCTCAACTTTGCATCCGTTTGACGGCTCTAGGTGAATTCTGTCGACGACGTCGAAGTGGTTCAAAACCTCAGCCTTCCACCAGTTTGACCCTCTCGGATTTGAAATCCAGAAGGGTTCAGTCCGGCGAGACCGATCTGCAATAGATAGCGAATACGCAATCCTGAGCGAACAGCAGCCCCAAAGAAAATGCCATTGATCATGATGATGATGATGGTCGTCCGCAGCATGGGCGCCCTTGATTGGCGTGCACATGAACGCGGTTGACGACGGGCTTGTCCCTTTGACATTTGAAATGGCGAAGGGGTGACCTTGCCGCTAGGTGAAATTACCAGACCGTTAAATGCGCAATTCTGAACGAACAACAACCATCCTGGTAAGGCGCGGGGTACCGCCAATACAGGGACTCTTTGAGAGCATCAGCAGCCAGCGGTAGGAAGGGTAGGAATTCAATTCCTACCCTTTGATTGCACAAGAATCGCGCTGCGGCACGGCAATCACGGTGGCTCGAATTACGAATACGTAATTCTTAACGTGATCAGTAATCTCGAGCGCCTGAAGAATGGTGACAGGGGTGTGAATTCAACTCACACCCATGGCGACATCAGAGTTCGGCGTTAAAAGGGTCTGCGTACCGTGCAGACCCTTGAAATTGGACAAGACATTGGCGATGACCACGCTTCGCCTTTCACTGCCTGGAGTATTGGTCACGCTGGCAAATTGTCAGTTGCAGATTCACCAGATTTGAAATCCAGTCAAAGTGCGTGGCATTCGTAAGGGTTGGCTCCAGCATGGGTGCCCGTATTGTGGGTACTCCTTGTGATCACCGCCGTTGACATTTACATCAAAGCAAAGCTTTCAATCACGCATTGTTCGCAGATAGAATACCGACGGTCGATTGCGTGAATGGCGGACTCGGGATTCGATTCGGTTACATCAACGACAAGACCGGGGAACAAACCGGGGAACAGCGACTCAGCCATTTAGCCAAAACCTAGCATTCATGCGGGTTCCAATCGATCATTCGTGCGATCTCATTCCTTGGAGGCTTTTTCCATTTCTGAATCACTCACGTCACCGCCACGGCGACGGATCACGCGAACGCGTCAGTGACCGATGACGGTGGCGGGGAAGTCGTGATCGCTTCGGCCTTCGCTGTCGTCACGCGCGGTACGCGGCAAATCAAACTTGACTGGCGACTCGACCTTCGGCACGGCGACGATCCTGGGTGCCAGCACCAGATTCGGCGGCGAACTCTTGACCTCGGCGCTTGCGGCGACGGGTGCCGGCTCCGGAACCGGTTCGTTGCGAACCTCCTGATCGATTGCGAACTTCCATACAAACAGCAGATCCGATGCCCGCGTGCTGTGGCTGAACAGGCAGATCACGTCGAACAGTTCGGCTTCCAGATCGGGGGCATCGTTCATCAATCCCTCGTTCCATTTCCGGATGATCAACTGCACCAGCATCAGATCGGCTGCACCGGGCCGCGACATGGGCTCGATTTCGCAGCCGATCGATTGCGGCGCAATGCCGCGTCGGCGCAGGACGTTGTTCAAGGCAACACGGATCACCTCGCGCTGCCTTTCATCCCGCTGCTCTTTCTTTTTCTTGCCAAAACCCAGAAACCCGAACATTTTGTAGTCTCCAAAAAGGTGTCGCCAAGTGGCCTGATCCGAACATCCCGTTATCAGCGACATATTCACGCGCGTAGGTTATGCCGGTTCAACCCGCTTGAGGCGGCAGACGTTGTAACAAATGCAACCGGTTGTAGCGCCAGCAGCGCTTCAGAATCCGGGAGCGCAGGCGTCCAGGCAATGGAAGACCGGTTCAAGGCCGCGTCGCGACGGATCATGGGCCCGTGCTCGCTCGCTCATGCGGATCGCATCGATCGGACAGACCCCTGCACACTTGTTGCAGCCGCTGCAGCGCTCCGCGTCCTGCAGGACCGAGACCTTGCGCCAGCCCATCCGTTCGAAAGCAAACAGGTTCAGATGACAGGCGGCGATGCAGCGTCCGCAACCGGAACAACGCGTCGCTTCAATGATCGGAATTCGGCTTGTCATCGCGCGCAATCCCTTGCACTCTAACGCCGTTGCAATGACCGGACGAAGCGCGGACCCATGGGCGCTACCGGTAGAACACTTCGACCCGGCCCTTGAGCTTGATCGCCAGCGGATTGCCCTTGCGATCGACGGTCTTGCCAGCGGGTACCTTGATCCAGCCTTCGCTGATGCAGTACTCGACGACATCGAATCGATCCTTGTCGTTGAAGCGGATGCCGACCTCGCGCTCGAACACGGCGGCAACATGGTAGGGACTGTGCGCGTCGATCGACAGGCGATCGGGCAGTGCGGGAGGTGCAATGGTCTCGTTCATGAATATCTTTCTTCAATCGGGTGGAATCTACACCAACTGGGCGCAAGCTGCAGCCTCCGGGCTCTCAGCCGCGCACCGGCGGCGTGGCGCGGCTCTGCCCCTGGCGTGCCAGCATCCAGCCCGGGTACTCGGGCGGCAGCGCGCTGACCTGGTCCAGTGCCATCAATTCCTCGGCGCCGAGCTCCAGTTTCGTCGCCCCCAGGTTGTCGCCGAGCTGCTCGATCGAGCGCGCTCCCATGATGACCGTGCTGACCTGCGGCCGGCTCAGCAACCAGGCCAGCGCCACGCGCGCGACCGAGACCTGATGGCGCTCGGCGATCGGGCGCATTGCATCGACGACGCGAAAGGCACGCGGCCGGTCCACCACCGGAAAGTCGAAGTTCGCGCGTCGTGCGCCGGCCGGGCCGCTGCCGTCGGGGCTGAACTTGCCGCTGAGCAGGCCGCCGGCGAGCGGACTCCAGACCATGAGCCCGAGCTGCTGGTCCTTGATCAGGGGCAGGACTTCGCGCTCCAGATCGCGCCCGGCCACGGTGTAATAGGCCTGCACGCTCTCGAAGCGCGCCCAATGCTGCTTCTCGGTAATCGCCAGGCCCTTCATGATCTGCCAGGCAGCCATATTGCACAAACCGATGTAGCGCACCTTGCCGGACCGCACCATGTCATTGAGCGTGGACAGCACTTCGTCGAGCGGCGTCAGCGGATCGAAGCCGTGCAGCTGGTACAGGTCGATGTGGTCGAGCTGCAGGCGCTTGAGGCTGGCATCGAGCTGGTTCATCAGGTGGTAGCGCGACTGCCCCTGCGCGTTGATCGCGCTCTCGTTCATGACGCCGGTCGCCTTGGTGGCAATCACCAGCTCGTCGCGCGGCAGGCCCAGGCTCCGGATCGCCTGGCCGGTGATCGTTTCCGACTCGCCGAGCGAATAGACGTTGGCGGTATCGATGAAATTGACGCCGGCATCGAAGGCCTGCTTCACCAGCGGTGTGGCAGCACCCTGCTCCAGTCCGCCCATGACTTTCCAGAAACCCTGGCCGCCGAAGGTCATGGTCCCCAGGCAAAGCTCCGAAACATAAAGGCCGGTCCGGCCGAGCAACCGATAACGCATGGTGTCCTCTCAGGAGTTGTGGAATCACTGTCGAGATTAGCATCTTCCGAAATCCCGCGGTGCGTGCCGAGCCGGCGCGATGGCTGCGGGTAGACTCAGTCCCCCCAAACGACTGCTTTCATGTTCACCATCATTCCCAATGTCCTGCGCCTGGCACGAGCCGATCTGCGGCTGCTCTGGCGCAACCGCATGCTGCGGCTCGCCGTGCTGGCGGTCTCTCTGGTGCCCGCGGTCTACGCCCTGATCTACCTGTCCAGCGTCTGGGACCCGAACGCCAAGACCGGCGCCCTGCCAGCGGCGCTGGTCAACCTCGACGCGGGTGTGCGCTACCAGGGCCAGGAAGCCAACGTCGGGCAGGAGCTCAGCGACGCCATCGTCGGCAAGGCCCTGTTCGGCTGGCGCCGCATGAGCGATCCGGAAGCGGCACGACGCGCGGTGGGCGCCGGAGAATTGACGTTTGCCGTCATCATCCCCAAGGATTTCAGCGCTCAGGCGCTGCCCGGTGCGGTCGCGGGCGGCGGCAAGATCCGCGTCATCCTGTCGGAGGGCAACAACTACTCGGCGGCCGGCTTCGCGCGCCGCTTCGCAACCGAACTCGGCCACCAGGTCAACGAAACACTCAACGAAAAGCGCTGGGCCATGGTGCTGTCCACAGCCGAAGGCTCGCAGAAGAGCCTCTCGCAGCTCAAGGCCGGCGTGACGCAATTGCGCACCGGAGCGCAAAAGCTCAGCGAGGGCATAGGCCAGTACAGCACGACGGCAACGCAGCTGGCCGGCGGATTCCGCCAGGTCGCCACCGGCGTGCGCAGCATCGAGTCACGCCTGCCGACGGACGCCGACCTCAAGGCGCTCAAGACCGGCTCCCAGCAACTCGTCGCGGGCCAGCGCGAACTGGGCGGCGGCCTGCAGCAATTGCAGACCGGCGCTGCGCAACTGGCCGAGGGTGGACGCCAGTTGCAGGAACAAAGCGAGCCGCTGCCCTTTGTCGGCGACAAACTCGCCGCCGGTGCCGGGGCGCTCGCCAGCGGCGCCAGCCAACTCGGCGGCGGGCTGGGGCGCGCCCGCAGCGCCAACGCGCAACTCACGCAGGGCGCCGAGCAACTCGACAGCGGCGTCGGCCAGTTGACCGACGGCCTGCGCGCGCTCGGCAGCGGCGTGCGCAGCATGACCGCGCGGCTGCCCGCCGACGAGCAGCTCGAAGCCTTCGCCGCTGGCGGCGCAACGCTGTCGGACGGCGCGGTACGCGTGCGCGACGGCGTCAAACTGCTCGATGCGGCCATGCCGGCTTCCATCGGCAAGCTCGAGGGCAGCGCGCGCGGCCTGGCCGATTCGGTCGAGACCGACCTGGAAAACCTCGCGCCGGTGCCCAACAACGGCAGCGCCTTCGCGCCCAACATGGTGGCGGTGGCGCTGTGGATCGGCGCCGTGATGGCTGCCTACCTTTTCAACCTCAACCTGATGCCGCAGAGCCTGGCCGACGCGCCGCGCCTGGCGCAGACCCTGGGCAAGTTCGTCGTCCCGGCGGCCATGACCCTGCTGCAGTCCGGCCTAGCGTTCCTGATGCTGGTCTACGGCCTCGGCGTGCAGGTGCCGTCCTACGCCAATCTGCTGCTGACGATGGCCGTGGCGTCCTGGGTGTTCCTGGCAATGCTGTTCGCGCTGCTGCGCGTGTTCGGCGAAGCCAGCAAACTGCTGGCCGTGCTGCTGCTCACGCTGCAACTGGCCGCCGGCGGCGGTGTGATTCCGGTCGAGCTCAGCGGCGGCCTGTTCCAGACCGTGCACGACTGGCTGCCCTTCACCTGGGTCGTCAAGGCCTTTCGCGCCACGCTGTTCGGCGCCTACGACCACGGCTGGGCGCAGGCCTGGGGCACGGTGATCATCGCCGGCGCGGCGGCCCTGATGCTCGCCGGCATCGCCGGCCGCTGGAAAGTCGTGCCCGACGCCGACTACCGCGCCGGCATCGACTTCTGAACCCGGGCGCTCAGGCCAGGCGGGCGCAGATCTGCAGAATGGCCGCGCTCTGGTTCATGCTGTAGAAATGCAGGCCCGGCGCACCGCCGGCGCGCAGCTGCTCGCACAGGTCGGTCACCACGTCCAGGCCGAAGGCCTTGATCGACGCCGTGTCGTCGCCAAAGCTTTGCAGGCGCAGCCGGATCCAGCGCGGGATCTCGGCGCCGCAGGCGTCGGAAAAACGCATCAGCTGCGATGAGCTGGTGATCGGCATGATGCCCGGCACCACCGGCACGCTCAGGCCCAACGCATCGACTTCCTCGACAAAACGGAAGTAGGCGTCGGCGTTGTAGAAGTACTGCGTGATGGCCGAGTTGGCGCCGGCGCGCACCTTGGTCGCAAACGCCTGCAGATCGCTCGCCGGCGACTTGGCCTGCGGATGCACTTCGGGGTAGGCAGCCACTTCGATGTGGAAATCGTCACCGGTCTCGGCGCGGATGAAGGCCACCAGATCGCTGGCGTAGTGGAACTCGCCGCCCGTGCCGTAGCCGCTCGGCAGGTCGCCGCGCAGCGTCACCAGGCGCCGGACGCCCATCGTCTTGAGCGTGGCCAGTTGCGCCGCCACCGTGGCGCGCGTGGCGCCGATGCAGGACAGGTGCGATGCCGCGCTCTGCCCTTCGGCCAGGATGTCGCGCACAGCCGTGAACGTGCCTTCCTGCGTCGAGCCGCCGGCGCCGAAGGTGACAGAGCAGAACTCGGGTTTGAGCGCGTACAACTGCTGGCGCACCAGGCGCAGCTTCTCCACGCCCTCGGGCGTCTTCGGCGGAAAGAACTCAAAGCTCAGAGGTGTTTTCGAGGTATCGCTCATGCTGGTTCCTGAAATAGTGCGAGCTGCTAGGAAGGGTCGCGCCAGACGGCAGAAATGAAGAACTCGCGGTTGCCATCGCCACCGGCAATCGGCGAATCGAACCAGGCGGTCACGCGCAGGCCAAGCGCGGCGCAGGCCTCGCGCAGGCGCTGCTCGATCAACGGATAGAACGAAGCGTCCTTGACGATGCCGCCCTTGCCGACCTGGCCCGGCTGCAGTTCGAACTGCGGCTTGACCAGCGTCAGCAGCGTGCCGCCGCGTTTGAGCAGCGGCACGATGGCCGGCAGCACCAGGGTCTGTGAAATGAACGACAGGTCGGCCACGATCAGGTCGAAGGCCGGCACAAACTCGGATGCTTCGCCCTCCTCCACGGCAAACTGCCCTTCGACGCTGGTGCTGCGCGCGTAGGCCTCGACCAGGTCGGCGGCGACGAGTGAGCGCGCATTGACCTTCTCGACGCACAGCACGCGCGGGTCCTCGCGCAGGCGCGGGTGCAACTGCGCGCTGCCGACGTCCACGCCGACCACCGAGGCCGCGCCCTGCTGCAGCAGGCAGTCGGTAAAGCCGCCGGTGGACTGGCCGACATCGAGGCAGGCCAGGCCGGCGACCGACAGGCCGATCTTCTGCAACGCCGCCTCCAGCTTGAGGCCGCCGCGCGACACGTAGCGCGCCTCCGAGTCATCGAGCAGGCGCACTTCGGCTTCATCCGGAATCTCGTCACCGTTCTTGCTGACGGTCTTCCATTCCTCGCCCTTGCGCCATTGCAGGCCGTTGGCAATCAGCCGCTGCGCCTGCGCGCGGCTGGTTGCCAGTTGCCGCGCCACCAGAAGTTGGTCAGCGCGCATCAATAGCGATACGTGTCGGCCTTGTACGGGCCGGCCTTGCCCACGCCGATGTAGGCGGCCTGCTCGTCGGTCAGTTCGCTCAGCATGGCGCCGACCTTCTTCAGGTGCAGGCGCGCCACCTTTTCGTCGAGGTGCTTGGGCAGCACGTAGACCTTGCCGACCTTGTATTCCTTGGGCTTGGTAAACAGCTCGATCTGGGCGATGGTCTGGTTGGCAAAGCTCGACGACATCACGAAGCTGGGGTGGCCCGTGCCGCAGCCCAGGTTCACCAGGCGGCCCTTGGCCAGCAGGATGATGCGCTTGGAAGGCGTCTTGCCTTTGGCCGGGAAGATCACGTGATCGACCTGCGGCTTGATCTCTTCCCACTTGCACTTGTCGAGCGAGGCGACGTCGATCTCGTTGTCGAAGTGGCCGATGTTGCAGACGATGGACTGGTCCTTCATGGCCGCCATGTGCTTGTAGGTGATGACGTTCTTGTTGCCGGTGCAGGTCACGAAGATGTCGCACTTGTCGGCGGCGTATTCCATGGTCACGACCTTGTAGCCTTCCATCGCCGCCTGCAGGGCGTTGATCGGGTCGATCTCGGTCACCCAGACCTGGGCCGAGAGAGCGCGCAGTGCCTGGGCCGAACCCTTGCCGACATCGCCGTAGCCGGCAACGCAGGCGACCTTGCCGGCGATCATCACGTCGGTGGCGCGCTTGATGGCGTCCACCAGCGATTCGCGGCAGCCGTACAGGTTGTCGAACTTGCTCTTGGTCACCGAGTCGTTGACGTTGATGGCGCGCAGCTTCAGGCTGCCCTTGACCGACATCTCGTTGAGGCGGTGCACGCCGGTGGTGGTCTCCTCGGTCACGCCGATGATGTTCTTCAGGCGCCGGCTGTACCAGGTCGGGTCCACCTTGAGCTTGGCCTTGATCGCGTTGAACAGGCAGACCTCTTCTTCGCTGCCGGGCTTGGCCAGCAGTTTGATGTCGGTCTCGGCGCGGGCGCCCAGGTGCATCAGCAGCGTGGCATCACCGCCGTCGTCCAGAATCATGTTCGGGCCTTCGGTCTTGGAACCCTTGGGGCCGAATTCAAAGATGCGGTGCGTATAGTCCCAGTAGTCGGCCAGGGTCTCGCCCTTGTAGGCAAACACCGGCGTGCCGGCTTCGACCAGCGCCGCGGCGGCATGGTCCTGCGTCGAGAAGATGTTGCAGGAAGCCCAGCGTACCTCGGCGCCCAGGGCCTGCAGCGTCTCGACCAGCACGCCGGTCTGGATCGTCATGTGCAGCGAGCCGGTGATGCGCGCGCCCTTGAGCGGCTGCGACTTGGCGAATTCCTCGCGGATCGCCATCAGGCCCGGCATTTCGGTCTGGGCGATGTTCAATTCCTTGCGGCCCCAGGCGGCCAGGCCCAGGTCGGCAATCACGTAATCTTGGTTCTTGACAGTTTTCGATGCGGCGCTCATGGCTTGCTCCAAAGTTGATTTGAAAAAGCCACTGCCGGCGCAAGGGATCTTGGTGGAAGACTCACCTCACGCAGCAGTGGGTGAGCGCGGTTGATGCGATGACCGGGCCCCTGCCAAGTCATGCGGTCCGAGCCTCGTTCACCATCATGTGAACTGCAACGCTCCTCGGATGAAGGCGGATTATACGGATTACTGGCCGTCCGGTGCGGCATGCCACCAGCGCCAAGCCACCACAAGGCCCCAGAGCATGACGGCCGCGCTGACCACAGCCGCCGGCAAGCCTCCTCCGGCCTCGGTCGCGACCACCATGTTGTAGGTCGTATGCCAGAGCGCCACGCACAGGATGCTGTGGCTGCAACGCACATAGACATGCGCCAGAACGAAGGTGCCGCACAACAGCCCAAAGGCCCAGCCGAACAGCATCGGACCGACCAGTGCCGCCATGCTGGTGTTGAGCCAGAAGACGGGCAGGTGCCACAGGCCCAAGAGCACTGCCAGCAGCAAGGTTCCCTGGAAGCGGCCGTGGCGCTCAAACAGCCGCTCGGTGGCAAAGCCGCGCCAACCGATTTCCTCGCCAAAGCCGTTCACCAGCATGACAACAACAACCGTTTGAGTCAGCGGCCAACCCTCCGGCACGCCCGGATATTTCGCAAACGACGCCAGTGCCGGCAGCGGTCGGCCCAGCGCAGCGAGCACGCCGAACACGGCCAGGCCAAGCGCCAGCGGCGACAACGCCAGCAGCGCCTAGCGCCAGCGCGGCGCGCGAAACCGCACGACGCGCGCAAACAGCTCACGCAGGCCAGCCCCGCCGCCCAGCAGCACCGTCACCACTGCAGCAGCAACGGCGGGCCCGAGCAGACCGGGCAAGTGCGTGGCCGCGCTGCCGGGCTCAACGCGCTGACCGAGCGCAACCAGCGTCAGCCAATAGGTCCAGGACAGGACGAGCGTCAGCGCGTAAAAACCCGCAAGCGAATGGGCTTGCAGCCAGGCACGCACGGCCGGCTACCAGCACAGCATCGGCAACGGCCGCCACGGCTTGCGGCAGAACTCGCGCGCCGTCAGGGTGACCAGACGCCAATGGAAACCCTCGTCCGGGAATGCCGCCTGGACGGCGCGCACAAAGGATGCGGGCAAGCCAAAGCGGATCAGCCCAAGCGAGACATCGATCCAGTCGGCCTGGCGAAAAGGCTCGATCGTGCCCGCATGCGCCGCACCGTACTGCATGACCTTGTGGTGCTGCCGGACGATCGCCTCGACCTCGGGCTCAATCGCGCCGAGTCCATGAGCGTCCAGGTAAGCCCTGACGCGACGCACCGTGGGGTCCAGGTAATCAAACGTGTGGTCCGACCAGATGCCGATGTCATGCAGGGCCGCGGCGATCAGCACCGGCTCGGGCAGCCATTCCTGCGGCGCGATCAGCGCCAGGTAGTAGTTCAGAACGCGAAACACGTGGTTGCGATTGGCAGGCAGATCTTCGCCCAGGTCTGCGGCAAAAGGCTGGAGCAGCGCATCGACGCGCGGGAACGCCAGGCGAACCTGCGTCGTGAATGATGGGACTCTGGTCTTGTCGTCTTGCACGTGATCTCCCTCCCCGTTCGACCTGGCACCCATGCCAGACCGTCAGTACTTCGCCCTGATCTTGTTCAGTTCTTCCTTCGTGACCGCGGGGACGCTTGCTCGGGCGTCCCATCGCTTGTGCGTCCAGCCCTCCTCGCCGATCCAGGCCTTGAACAGCTTGAAGTTGGCCTGCCGCTCGGTATCGCTGCCGCCCAGATGCTGGTACATGTTGCCGGGCTTGTGGTCGGCGCTGCCCGAGCCATCGTCGAGCCGTCGCATCAGTGCGCCGGTATCGGGCCCGTCGACAAAATGAGGCAGGTCCGCATAGGTGTCCATGCGCGGTCCCTTCATCTGCTTGATGTACTTCTTGTCGACCTTCAGGTAGTCCCCGAGTTAAGGTGAGCTCGCGCCGTGGCAGGCCGAACATTGCGCATCCCACACCGGAAGAATATCCTTTTGATAAGTGACGTCGGCCGCGAAAGCAGGCACGCAAAGCAGGACAGACAGAAGCGGAGCGGCGAAATTCTTCAGCATGGGACTTAGGTCCGGGATTGAGTTGAACAAAGCGGGTGACAGCGAATGAAAAAATTCTAGTCGCCCAAAACGAATTTGGACGCGTTCCGGAATGGCATTAAGAAAACCATAAGGTACGGCCGCCGCGACCCGCCGTTTAGAATCCAAAGCTCTCCAAGCACCTGGAGCCAACCGGAATTCACCTGTGTCTTTTGCCAACGAAACCCGCCGTCGCCGCACTTTTGCCATCATTTCCCACCCCGACGCCGGCAAGACCACGCTGACCGAAAAGCTGCTGCTGTTCTCGGGCGCGATCCAGATCGCCGGCTCGGTGAAAGCGCGCAAGGCGACGCGCCACGCCACCAGCGACTGGATGGAGATCGAGAAGCAGCGCGGCATCTCGGTGGCCTCCAGCGTGATGCAGATGCTGTACCGCGACCACGTCATCAACCTGCTCGACACGCCCGGCCACAAGGATTTCTCGGAAGACACCTACCGCGTGCTGACCGCCGTCGACTCGGCGCTGATGGTGATCGACGCGGCCAACGGCGTGGAGGCGCAGACGCGCCGCCTGATCGAGGTCTGCCGCCAGCGCAACACGCCCATCATCACCTTCGTCAACAAGATGGACCGCGAAGTGCGCGAGCCGCTCGACATCCTCGACGAGATCGAGCGCGAACTGGGCATGCCCTGCGTGCCCATGACCTGGCCGGTGGGCCAGGGCAAGACCTTCGGCGGCATCATCAACCTGCGCACCCAGGTCATGACGGTTTTCGAGTCCGGCAGCGAACGCCTGCCGCAGGACTTCGACGCCATGCCGCTGTCCAATCCCGACGCGCTGCTGAAGCGCTTCGGCCACGAGTTCGAGACCGCCATGGAGAGCATGGAACTGGCCACCGGCGCCTCGCCGGCCTGGGACCGCGAAGCCTTCCTGGCCGGCAGGCAGACACCGGTCTTCTTCGGCTCCGGCGTCAACAACTTCGGCGTCATGGAAGTGCTGGAAGCGCTGGTCGATCTGGCGCCCTCGCCGGGACCGCGCACCAGTTCGCTGGTGGTCAACAAGCAGCCGGTGATCCAGGTCATGCAGCCCGAAGACGAGGCGTTCTCCGGCGTGGTGTTCAAGGTGCAGGCCAACATGGATGCGAACCACCGCGACCGCATCGCCTTCGTCCGCATCGCATCGGGCAAGTACACGCCGGGCATGAAGCTCAAGGTCATGCGCACCGCGAAGGAACTGCGCCCGACCAGCGTCGTGACTTTCATGAGCCAGCGCCGCGAGGCCGTCAGCGAGGCCTACGCCGGCGACATCGTTGGCTTCACGACGCACGGCGGCGTGCAGCTTGGCGACACCATCACCGACGGCACGGTCAACCTGCAGTTCACCGGCTTGCCCTTCTTCGCGCCCGAGCTGTTCATGACCGTGGTGCTGAAGAACCCGCTGCGCACAAAGCAGTTGCAGCAGGGCCTGGCGCAGCTCGGCGAAGAAGGGGCGATCCAGGTCTTTCGCCCCGAGATCGGCGGCAACATGCTGCTCGGCGCCGTCGGCCAGCTGCAGTTCGAAGTGGTGCAGCACCGCCTCAAGGGCGAGTACGACGCCGATATCCGCCTGGAAGGCAGCCAGTACACCGGCGCGCGCTGGATCACGGCCGACACCCCGGCCGAACTGAAAGCCTTTTGCGACGCCTACCCGATGCGCATGGCGCGCGACGCCGCCAACACCCTGGCCTACCTGTGCACCTCGCCCTACGACGTGCGCCTGGCGCAGGAGCGCTTTCCCAAGATCCACTTCCACCCGCTGCGCGAGCACGCCGGGCTGGCGCTGCAGTCAGCGGGCTAGGTGATGCATCTGAAGCCTTTGTCCGATCTGCCGCACGCCGTCGCCGCGGGCATGCACACCGTCTTCAGCGACATCGACGATACGCTGACCACCGACGGCCAGCTCACGCCGCCCGCCTATGCCGCGCTCGGCGACCTGCGCCGCGCCGGTCTGCGCGTGATCCTGATCACGGGCAGACCAGCCGGCTGGTGCGACCACATCGCGCGCATGTGGCCGGTGGACGCCGTCATCGGCGAGAACGGCGCCTTCTACTACTGGCACGACCACGCGGCGCGCAAGCTCAAATGCCGGCACCTGCTTGATGAAACGGCGCGCGCGGCCAACTGCGCCGGACTGGCTGCCGTGCGCGAGACCATCCTGCGCGAAGTACCGGGCTGCGCCGTCGCGTCGGACCAGTTCTGCCGCCTCTATGACCTGGCGATCGATTTCTGCGAGGACGTGCCGCCCCTGCCGCAAAGCGCTGTCGAGCGCATCGTCGCGCTGATGGAAGCAGCCGGCATGAGCGCCAAGGTCAGCTCGATCCACATCAACGGCTGGTTCGGACAGTACGACAAGCTCAGCATGGCGCACTTGCTCATGCGCGAACGCTACGGAATCGAGTTGGCGCAGTTGCGCGAACACTGCATGTTCGTCGGCGATTCGCCGAACGACGCGCCCATGTTCGCCTACCTGCCACACGCGGTGGGCGTCGCCAACGTGGCCGCCTTCGCCACGCGCATGAACGCCCTGCCCGCCTACATCACACCGTCACGCGGCGGCGCCGGCTTTGCGGAGCTGGCACGGGCGCTGATCAGTGCGCGCGCTTAAGCCTGCTCAAACCCAGCGAGCACATTGACCGCGTTGACGCCCACCGCGGTCACGGCGTAGCCGCCCTCGAACACGAACGCCGTGGGCAGTCCAGCCGCTGCTATGTCGGCGCCGACACGCAGGTAATCGTCGCTCTTCAACTTGAAGCCCGCCACCGGGTCGCCGTCGAAGGTATCGAGCCCGAGCGACACCACCAGCGCATCGGCACCAAAGCGTGCAATGCCTTGCAGCGCCTGCGCGAGCGCGGTGCGCCAGACGGCAAAGCCGGTGCCGCGCGGCAGCGGCAGATTCCGGTTGCAGCCCAAGCCGGCGCCTTCGCCCTGCTCGTCGGCATAGCCAAGGTAGAACGGGTATTCCGTGTTCGGGTCGCCGTGGATGCTGGTGAAGAACACGTCGGAGCGCGCATAGAAGATCGCCTGCGTGCCGTTGCCGTGGTGGTAGTCGATGTCGAGCACCGCAACGCGCGCCGCACCCCGGTCACCCAAGTGCTGCGCGACCAATGCAGCATTGTTCAGGAAACAGTAGCCGCCAAAGAAATCGGCGCCAGCGTGATGCCCGGGCGGGCGCGTCAGCGCAAAGGCCGCGCGCGCCCCGTCTGCCACCTGCTGCGCCGCGCTCAGCGCGCAATCGGCGCCGGCACGCGCCGCCGTCCAGGTGCCAGCCATCAAGGGCGTTCCGGCGTCGAAGGAAAACAGTCCCATGCGCGCCGTGAAGTTGACCGGCAGCACATCGGTGCGAAAGCTGCGCACCGGCCACAGCGAGGGCAAAGCGTCGCGCGCCGCATTGGCCGGGTCCAGCGCCACCCACTCATTCCAGGCGTGTGCCAGAAAGTCAAGGTAGCGCGGCGTGTGGATGGCGGCCAGCGCGCTGTCGTCAAACGCCATGGACGATCGCACCGGCCCCAGACCACGCCGCTCGATCTCGGCCAGCACATGCTCAACGCGCGCCGGCACTTCGAAACACGGCACCAACTGGCCGCGAAACATTTCGAGCTTGCCCTGGTGCAGGGTGTGCAGGGGGTTGTGGAAGGTGATCATCGAGCGCCGCTGCCTCAGCTCCGCGCCAGCACATGCCGCAACGCAACCCCCGTATGCGTGCCAAGCAGAACCACGTCCTCTGGCGTGGCAGCGGCCACCACACGGCCGCCGGCCTTGCCGCCGTCGGGGCCGAGGTCGATCACCCAGTCGGCTTCGGCGATCACGTCCAGATCGTGCTCGATCACGACCACGCTGTGGCCGCCGTCAACCAGGCGGTGCAGCACCTTGATCAGTTTCTCGACGTCGGCCATGTGCAGGCCGACCGTCGGCTCGTCGAGCACGTAGAGCGTGTGCGGCGCCTTCATGCCGCGCCGCGTGATGTCGTCGCGCACCTTGCTCAGCTCGGTCACGAGCTTGATGCGCTGGGCCTCGCCGCCGCTCAATGTGGGCGAGGGCTGCCCCAGCGTCAGGTAACCGAGGCCCACGTCCTTTAGCAACTGCACCGGGTGGCTGATGTTGGGCATGGCGGCAAAGAATTCCACCGCCTCGTCCACTTCCATCTGCAGCACGTCGCCGATGTTCTTGCCGCGCCAGGTGACGGCCAACGTCTCGGGATTGAAGCGCGCGCCCTTGCAGGTTTCGCACAGCACTTTCACGTCGGGCAGGAAGCTCATGGCGATGGTGCGGATGCCCTGCCCTTCGCAGCCGGCGCAGCGCCCTTCGCCCGTGTTGAAGCTGAAGCGGCTCGCGATGTAGCCGCGCGCCTTGGCCTCCAGCGTGTCGGCAAAGAGCTTGCGGATGATGTCCCAGAAGCCGATGTAGGTCGCCGGGCAACTGCGCGGCGTCTTGCCGATCGGCGTCTGGTCCACTTCGAGCACGCGGTCGATGCCTTCGAAACCGCTGACCGATTCGCAGCCGGTCCACGCGATCGGTTCGCCCGCCGCAAGCGCATCGCGGCCGGCTTTGGTGCTGCGCTTTTGCACGGCCGTCTGCACGTTGGCCAGCAGCACGTCGCGCGCCAGCGTCGATTTGCCGGAACCGGAGACACCGGTGACTGCCACCAGACGGCCCAAGGGGATTCGGGTTGTGATGGTTTGCAGGTTGTGCAGGGTGGCGTTGGTGACGGTGAGCCAGCTTTGCACTTCGGGGTCCGTGAATATGGGGTCAGAGTCCAATTTCTCGACGGTCTTTTTCTTCTTCGACGGCTTCAGGGGGAAATTGGAATCCGACCCCCGGACTTGGGGTTTTGCCAAATTCACTTGCGGCGTCGTCATGCCACCGACCGTCCGGCGCAGTTGCAGCGGATGCTTCATCGCGTGCAGCAGGTAGCGCCCGGTCTGCGAGTCAGCGGCCTGCTCGATGTCGGCCACCAGGCCCTGCGCCACCAAGCGGCCACCGCGCTTGCCGGCGCTCGGGCCGATGTCGATGATGTGCTCTGCGTGGCGGATCGTGTCCTCGTCGTGCTCCACCACGACCAGGGTGTTGCCCTTGTCACTCAGGCTTTGCAGGGCGCCGAGCAGGATCTGGTTGTCGCGCGCGTGCAGGCCGATGGTCGGCTCGTCGAGCACGTAGCAGACGCCCTGCAGGTTGCTGCCGAGTTGCGCCGCCAGCCGGATGCGTTGCGCTTCCCCACCGCTGAGCGTGGGCGCGCCGCGGTCCAGCGTCAGGTAACCCAAGCCAACCTGCTCTAGGAATTCGAGCCGGCTCTTGATCTCGGGAATCAGGTCGCGCGCGATGTCGGTCTCGCGCTGGCTCAGGCCGCCCGCGACCTGCAGCGTCGCCACCCACTGCCGGATGTCGCTCACGCTCAGGCGCGCGATCTCGGCGATGCCGACACCGTAGAACTGCACGGCGCGCGCCGTCGCGTTCAGGCGCGTGCCCTCGCAGGTCGGGCACGCCGTGTCCAGAAGGTCCTCGACCTCTGGCTCGGCAAAGGTCTGCTCGCGGCCCTTGTTGTCGTCGTCGCGCACCGAATCGTCGAACAGCTTGCGCTGCTCCTTGCTCAGCCGCACACCGGTGCCGACGCAGTCCGGGCACCAGCCGTGCTTGCTGTTATACGAGAACAGGCGCGGGTCGAGCTCGGCGTAGCTGGTGCTGCAGACCGGGCAGGCGCGCTTGGTTGAAAACGCGTGCAGTCTGCCGATCGCCGCCGTCGGACTCCCCTCGAGCATCGCTTCGCGCAGGCCGGCGAGATCGCTCAGCACGTGGACCACGCCCTTGCCATGCACCAGCGCCTGCGCCAGTGCCGCGCGCAGTTGCGGCTCATTCGCCGGCAGCACGTCGAAGCTGGCCACCGGCAGCTCGACCGTGTGCTCCTTGAAGCGGTCGATGCGCGGAAAGCCGGTCGTGGGCAGGAAGTTGCCGTCGACGCGCAGGTGCGTGAAGCCGCGCGGGCGCGCCCAGTCCGCCAGCTCGGTGTAGACGCCCTTGCGGTTCATCACGAGCGGCGCGAGCAAGCCGATGTGCTGGCCACGGAAGTTCTTCAGCAACTGCGCAGCGATGCTGTCGGGTGTCTGCGGCGCCACCGGCGTGCCGTCGCGCGTGCAGTGCTGGGTGCCGAGCTTCACGTACAGCAGGCGCAGGAAATGCCAGACCTCGGTCGTCGTGCCGACAGTGGATTTTCTGCCGCCGCGCGAGAGCCGCTGCTCGATCGCCACCGTCGGTGGAATGCCATAGACCGCGTCCACTTCCGGGCGCCCGGCCGGCTGCACGATGGAGCGCGCGTAGGCGTTGAGCGATTCCAGGTAGCGGCGCTGGCCTTCGTTGAACAGGATGTCGAACGCGAGCGTCGACTTGCCGGAACCCGAGACGCCGGTGATGACGCTGAACTTGCCGCGCGGGATGTTGACGGAGAGGCTCTTGAGGTTGTGCTCGCGTGCGTTGATGATCTGGATGCTGTTGCCGATGGCGTCGCTGGCCTCAATCCGCTTGTTCGATGGCCGCAAGGACGAAGCCGCGAGGTACTTGAAGCGCACGTCCTCGGCCATCGGCACGCCGATGCCGAAGGAATTGGCATAGTCGCGCAGCGCCTTGCCGGTATGCGAAGTCGGATGCACGCGCACGTCTTCCGGCGTGCCGAAGGCCACCACCTCGCCGCCGGCGTCGCCGCCTTCGGGACCGAGGTCGATCAGCCAGTCGCTGGCGCGGATCACGTCGAGGTTGTGCTCGATCACGAGCAGCGAATGCCCGGTGTCCTGCAGTTTGCGCATGGCGCGCATCAGCTTGGCGATGTCGTCGAAATGCAGCCCGGTGGTCGGCTCGTCGAACATGAACAGCGTGCCGCGCCGCGCCGTCGCCTGGCGGCTGGCGCTGCCCGACTTGGCCGCGTCGGCGAGGAAGCCGGCCAGCTTGAGCCGCTGCGCTTCGCCGCCCGACAGCGTGGGCACCGGCTGTCCCAGCTTGACGTACTCGAGGCCGACATCGACGATCGGCTGCAGCGCGCGGATGACGTCGCGGTCGTTGCCAAAATAGACGCTGGCTTCGCTGACGGTGAGATTGAGGACGTCGGCGACATTGAGCAACTGCGCGCGGCGCTCGATCATCACCTCCAAGATTTCTGGCCGGTAGCGCTTGCCGTCGCAATCCGGGCAGCGCAGGTAGACGTCGCTGAGGAACTGCATCTCCACGTGCTCGAAGCCTGAGCCGCCGCAGGTCGGGCAGCGGCCGTCGCCACCGTTGAAGCTGAACTTGGACGCGGTATAGCTGCGCTCGCGCGACAGCGCGGCGTTGGCGAAGATCTCGCGGATCGCGTCCCAGGCGCCGACGTAGCTGGCCGGATTGGATCGTGCCGTCTTGCCGATCGGCGACTGGTCAACAAACACAACGTCGCTGAGTTGCTCGGCGCCGAGCAGGCGCTCGTGCGCGCCGGGCGCCTCGGTCGACTTGCCGAAATGGCGCATCAGCGCCGGCGCCAGCACGTCCTGGATCAGCGTCGACTTGCCCGATCCGCTGACACCGGTCACGCAGACTAGGCGCTGCAAGGGGATTTCAACGCTGACGTTCTTCAGGTTGTGTTCGCGCACGCCCTCGAGGATCAGGCGCGGCGTATTCGCCTCGACCAGGCGCTTGAAGCCCATGCCGACCTGCTTGCGCCCGCCGAGGTAAGCGCCGGTCAGCGTGTCGGCGTGGCGCAGGTCGTCGGTCGAGCCGTCGAACACAATCTGCCCGCCGCGCTCGCCCGGTCCCGGGCCCATGTCGATCATGCGGTCCGCCGCCAGCATCACGGCCGGGTCGTGCTCCACCACCACCAGCGTGTTGCCGGCATCGCGCAGGCGCTGCATGGCCACGATGATGCGTTGCATGTCACGCGGGTGCAGGCCGATGCTGGGCTCGTCGAGCACGAACAGCGTGTTCACGAGCGAGGTGCCCAGCGCCGTCGTCAGGTTGATGCGCTGCACCTCGCCGCCCGACAGCGTGCGGCTTTGCCGGTCCAGCGTCAGGTAGCCGATGCCGACTTCGCTCAGGTACTTCAGGCGCGTCGTGATTTCCTCGAACAACAGGTTCAGCGCGCCCTGCTCGCCCGATGAACCGACTGGCGTGGGGGTGACCTGCAGGGTATCGAAGAAGCGCCGCAACCGGTCCAGCGGCAACAGCATCAGGTCGTGCAGGCACAGGCCCGGCAGCGCCTCGAGTTGCGCGCGCGACCACTTGACGCCGGCGGGCAGGAAGCGCCGACTTGGCTCCAGCACGGCGTCGGCATCGGCCTTGCTGCCGATGCGCCAGAGCAGGCTCTCGGTCTTCAGGCGCGCGCCGGCGCAGGCGGGGCAGGTGGTGTAGCTGCGGTACTTCGACAAGAGCACGCGGATGTGCATCTTGTAGGCCTTGGTCTCGAGGTAGTCGAAGAAGCGCTTGATACCGAACCAGTGCTGGTTCCACTTGCCGTTCCAGTGCGGCGAGCCGTTGATGACCCAGTGCTGCTGTTCGGGCGTTAGCTTGTTCCACGGCGTGTCGCGCGGAATGCCTTCGGTCACGGCGTGGCGCATCAAATCATCCTGGCATTCCTGCCAGGCCGGCGTCTGCATCGGTTTGACGGCACCGGCGCGCAGCGTGAGCTTGTCGTTCGGGATCACCAGGCCGTAGTCGACGCCGATGACGCGGCCGAAACCGCGGCAGCTTTCGCAGGCGCCGACCGCTGAATTGAACGAGAAGGCCGACGCGATCGGCTCGGTGTAGCGCAGGTCGCTCTCCGGGCAGTGCAGTCCGGTGGAGAACTTCCAGATCGCCGCCGTCGTGTCGGCATCCGCGCCCAGGCTGTACACCGCCAGGCGGCCGCTGCCGTGCTTAATCGCGACCTCGATCGCTTCGAGCACGCGGGCGCGCTCAGCACTGCCCAGGCGAAACCGGTCTGCCACGACATCCAATACGAGACGCTTGCCCACGTCCGCCTCGGTGCGAGCGACCTTGGCCTTGACCGAAGCCTTGCCCTTCTTCCCACCCTCCAGCGCGGTGACCGGCTTCTCACCCATCACCTCACGCTTCGCCTGCACGCGCGTGAAGCCGCTGAGCGACAGCCACTGCTCGATTTCTTCCGGCGTGGTGCTCGCCGGCAGCTCGACCGGAAAGGTCACGACCAGCCTCGGGTCGTCCGTGCCCGCGCGCGCCAGCAGCTCGGCGTAAATGGTTTCAGCGGAATCATGGCGCACGGCCTGCGCGGTATCGCGGTCGAACAACTGGCCGGCGCGCGCGAACAACAGCTTCAGGTGGTCGTTCAGCTCGGTCATCGTCCCGACAGTGGAGCGCGACGAGCGCACCGGATTGGTCTGGTCGATAGCGATGGCCGGCGGCACGCCTTCGACCTTGTCGACGGCCGGCTTGTCCATGCGGTCCAGGAACTGGCGCGCGTAGGCCGAAAAGGTCTCGACATAGCGCCGCTGACCCTCGGCATAGAGCGTGTCGAACACCAGGCTCGATTTGCCGGACCCGCTGGGGCCCGTGACCACGGTCATTTCACCGGTGCGGATGTCGAGGTCGAGGTTCTTGAGGTTGTGCTGGCGCGCACCGCGAATGCGGATAAGTCCGTGTGGCATGTCTTGCTGTCTTTTCTGCAAAGGACAGACATTCTATTGAGACTTTCGAAATTCACGTCCCCTCTGGCCTGGCCTGGTCGATGCATCTCACTTTGGCGAGGTCCCAACCGTGTGTAGGCCGAGGCCGCCGCAGTCGGTGCCTCCCCGAATGTCCCCCGGCCCCATCGGGACCTCCTCCTTGATTTCGCTGCGCCACCCACTGCATTGTCCACGGCAACGAGCACCTGTGGTTTACGCTCCCGACACACCAACCCTGCCTGAAGGATCAGGCTGACGAGACGCTCAGCGCAGCGGCATCAAGGAGGAGGCCGAAGACCGGGGGACAGCCGCGAAGCTGAGTGCCTCAGCGGCCTGATCCTCTCCCCGCATGCAGAGCGGGCTTTCTCTGTCATTATTTGAGGGAAGACACACAGGCGAGAAGGCCTCAATATTTCAGGCGTGCGTAATAGGTTTCCTGCGCGGCCTGGCGCGCCTGGCGCAGCGTGCGAATGCCCATGGCGGCCAGCAGCGGGATTAGGCGCAGCCAGACCTCGGCCGTCACCATCGCATCCCCCATCGCCGTATGACGGCCCTGAAACGCGATATTGAATCCTTCGGCCAGGGTCTCCAACTGGTGCGACTCCTGATTCGGGTGCACCACGGCGGACAGCAGCAGCGTGTCGAGCACAGGCTGGTGAAAGGCGACGCCCGTGCTGGCCTCCTTGAGCTGCAGAAACTTCATGTCGAAGGCGGCGTTGTGTGCCACCAGGACCGTGTCCCTCGCAAAGGCATGCAAGGCCGGCAGCACCGCGCCGATGGCGGGCTTGCCGACGACCATAGCCTGCGTGATGCCGTGGATCTCGCTCGATGCCGGCGGAATCAGGCGCTGCGGATCGACCAGTTGCTCGAAGGTCTCCTGCCGCCGCAGTTTGCCGTTAACAATGCGCGCCGCGCCGATCTGGATGATCTCGTCGCCGTCGGACGGATTGAGCCCCGTGGTCTCGGTGTCGAACACGGTATAGGACAACTCCGACAGCAGCTGATCATCGAGCTCGCTGCCCTGCGCGCTGGTCTGGAACAGGTCGAAGTCGTAATACTCGGGGCGGCTGTCGCTCTGCGACAGCGCAGTGGCCTCGATCCGCTCCTGCGCCGTGGCCAGCGGCAGCAGAAAGCGGAAGAACGCTTCATGGCGCACGCGCTCGCGCTCGAACCACATCTCGCCGCCGTGGCGCTCGACCACATCGCGCACGGTCAGCGGCAGGCTCTCGGCGCCGAAGCGCATGGGATCCATCTCCCAGGTCATCACGGTCTCGGTGCTCATGGCGTGGCCGGTCCAGATCAGGTCCAGCTGAGCACGCGGGCCTGCGGCCTGCAGGCGCAGGCGCAGGAACTTCACTTCAAACTCGTCGACCAGCCGGCTCGACAGATAGGTCAGGACCTGCAACAGGGTGAAGCTTTCCACCTTGAGCCACAGGCTCTCGTCGACGCTGTCCACCGTCACCGAGCGCGCGCAGTAGGCCTCGATCTGCCGGCGCGCCGCTGTGACCAGATCGGAGCCCAGCATTTCCTCCAGCGGCCAGCGCGTCTTGAGGCCTGCTGTGGCGTGCTGCGCCAGATCGGTAATTCGGGCGCTCATGGCCGTCAGCTCCTCGCGCAGCACGCGCATGAAGCGCTCGCGCATCTCGGGCTCGATGTCGGCGTAGCCCAGCATGTCGAGTGCCGCCTGCATGCTGGCCAGCGACGACCGGCTGCCCTCGGTGAGGCCGTGCATCAGGCGGTCGCGCAGCGACTCCTGCTCGAAGTTGCGCGTCACGTTGTCGAGCATCAGGACGAAGCCGCTGAAGGCATCGACATCGTCGGCATCGGTCTTGCCCGGGCGCACGGGCGCCATCTGCACGCGCAGCAACTGGCCCGAGGGCGTGGTCGTCACGAACTGGGTGGACGGGCTGGCCGCGCCGCGCACCATGCGCTGGTGGATGTTCTCCAGCGCATGGGCCACCATCTGGCGGTCGAACACGGCATAGATCGAGCGGCCGATGCCGATCAGCTCGGCGCCGGCCGCCAGCTCCGGCATCTGCGAGAACTCGCGCAACTGCAGGCGGGCGCGATTGTTGTAGAGCAGGATGCGGCCATCGAGGTTGCACACCACCACGCTTTGCGTCAGCTCGGCCATCAGCGCCGACAGGCGATTCTTCTCCTGCTGAACGCGCTGGCTGGCCTGCGTCACCTGGCGCGCCATGTCTTCGCGCAGCAGGTCGCGCTGCGCCGCCAGGGCGTTGATGGCCTCGCCCAGCGCGCGCAGCTCGCGGCTGCCGCGCGCGCGCAACTGCTGCGCGCCGGTCGCCGCCAGCAGGACGCGGGTTTCTTCCAGCAGTCGCGCCGGCCCCTTGACATAGGTCCGCCACAAGGCGCGCAGGCCGGCTGCTGCCAGCGCGAAGGCGATGGCCCAGCTCATGCCGAGCAGCGCGAGGCGCGGGCCCAGCAGTTTGCCCGCGAGCTCGCGCTGGTCGGGCTCGAGCGTGAACCAGAGCAGCGCCAGGGTCGCGCCCAGCCAGCCAGCCATGACCAGGCCGGCCGCGGCCATCACGAGGAGCAGGCGCCGGTCCAGCCTCACGGCAGGCCGCCCAGCAGCTTGGCCACCTTCTCGACCAGTTCGCGCGTCGAGAAGGGCTTGGTCATGTAGTCGTCGGCGCCAAGAGCCGTGCCCTTGGCCACATCGGTGTCGCGGCCCTTGGCGGTCAACATCAGGATCTTCGTGCCCTGCAGGTCCTCGTTGGCGCGCACCGCCTGGCAGACTTCAAAGCCGCTTTTGATCGGCATCATCACGTCGAGCAGCACCAGGTCGGGCCGCTCGCGCGCAATGACGTCGAGCGCCTCCTGGCCGTCGCGCGCGACCAGCACGGCGTAGCCCTCGCGCTTGAGCAGGTACTCCAGCGAAATCACAATATTGGGCTCGTCGTCCGCCACCAATATCTTCTTGCTCATGTCGTGTCTCCTTGTTGTGTCGCGCCGGGCCGCGGCGCCAGCCCATGCCATGGCAGCTGAAATACAAAGCTGGAACCCTGCCTCGGCTTCGATTCAATCCAGATTCGTCCACCAAAGTGTTCCACAATCTGGCGGCTGATGGGCAGACCCAGGCCGGTGCCCTGCGGCCGGTTGGCGCCATCGCCGCCCTGGCGAAAGCGCTCGAAGATCAGCGCCTGCTGCTCGCGCGGCACGCCGGGCCCGTTGTCGCGCACCGAGATCGTGACACCGGCGGCGTCATGATCAAGCCGCACCGTCACCCGCCCCCCCGGCACCGGCACGAACTTGGCCGCGTTGGACAGCAGATTGAGCAGCACCTGCATCAGCCGGTCCGGGTCACAGCGCAAGCTCGGAAGCTGGTCCGGCATCACGACATCGACTTGCGTCTGCCGCTCATGGAACAGCTCGGTGGTGGTGCTGACGGCCTGCTGCACGAGCGCGCGCAAGTCGACGTCCGAGGTGTGCCACTGGGCGTGGCCCGACTCGATCTTGGCCATGTCGAGCACCTGGTTGACCAGGCGGGTCAGGCGCTCGGTCTCGGTCACGATGATGTCGATGAACTGGCGCCGCTGCGCCGGCGGCATCTGGGCATCGTCGCGCATCAGCTCGGCCAGCGCCCGGATCGAGGTCAGCGGCGTGCGCAGTTCGTGCGTCACCGAGGACATGAAGTCATCCTTGAGCCGGTCCAGGCTCTTGAGTTGCTCATTGGCCTGGCGCAGCTCGGCGGTGGCGCGCTCCAGCGATTCGGATTTTTCCTCCAGCTCGCGCGAATGGGCGCGCAACTGCGATGCCTCGTCGAGCATGCGCAGCACGTCCTCGGCCGTAAGCGATTCTTCCTCGACCGCAGAAGCCACCAGCAGGCGCGCCGACGCGCTGCCGACCGCGCCGGCCAGCTGCGTTTCGACAAAGTGCACCAGGCGCGCATCGGCCCGGATCGCGTCCACCTGCGCCGCACCGGCGCGCGCGGCATAGGTCTCGAACAGGCTGCGCGCCTTGCCGGCACCCAGAAAGCGCTCGCACAAACGCAGCAGGTCGGGCACCTTGGCCTGGCCGCGCCAGAAGATCGGGCTCGACGCGGCGCTGCGGTCATAGACGTCGACAAACAGCAGGGCCTGGCTGGCCACCTGTCCCGACGGCGCGCGCCAGAGCGAGATGCCGACGTAGGCCACGATGTTGACCAGCATGCTCCAGAACAGCGAGTGCGTCAGGCCGTCCAGGCCGCGCAAACCCAGCAGCTGCTCCGGCCGCAGCAAGGTCAGGCCCCAGGGCCCGTGCTCCAGAAAGTCCGTTCCGAGCCAGCCCGACTTGGCGATCGAGGGCAGCATCAGCGTGTAGACCCACATCGAAAACCCGGCCAGCAGCCCGGCCAGCGCGCCGGTCGGGGAGCCGCCCTTCCAGTACAGCCCGCCGAGCAGGGCGGGCGCGAACTGGGCCACAGCGGCAAAGCTGACCAGCCCGATGCTGACCAGCGCGTAAGCCTCGCCGGCCAGATGGAAGTACGAATAGCCCAGCAGCATCAAGCCCAGAATGGCGGTGCGACGCACGCCGAGCAGCACACGGGTCAGGTCATGCCCGGCGCCCGGACGGAATTGGCGCGTGCGCAGCAGCAGGGGCATCACAAGTTCATTGCTGACCATGGTGGAGACCGCAATGGTCTCCACGATCACCATGCCGGTGGCCGCCGACAGGCCGCCGACAAAGGCAAACAGGGCCAGCGCGTTCTGCCCCGCCGCCAGCGGCAGCGACAGGACAAAATTCTCGGCATTCATGGGTGTCGAACCAAAGTACAGCAGACCGCCCAGCGCAATCGGCAGCACGAACAGGTTGATGACCAGCATGTAGAGCGGGAACACCCAGACCGCGCGCCGCAGGTGGCTTTCACGCACGTTCTCCACCACCATGACCTGAAACTGGCGCGGCAGGAACACGACCGACAGCATCGACAGCAGGATCTGGGCAAACCACTGGGCCCAGGAAAAGTCGGCACCCTGCTCCAGCCGCAGCAGGTTTGCCAGCGCCGGCACCGCACGCGCGCGCGCAAACAGGTCGGTCAGGCCGTCGAACAGGCCATAGACCACGAACACACCGACGGCCAGAAACGCCACCAGCTTGACGAGCGACTCGAAGGCGATGGCTGCCACCATGCCCTCGTGCCGTTCGGTGGTGTCGAGCTGGCGCGCGCCAAAGACCATGCTGAACCCGGCCAGGATCAGGGCCACATAGAACGCGCCATCGCTGTCCCAGTGCCGCCCCGGTGCCAGGCCGGCGCTGCCCGGCGCCGTCAGCAGCGTGTAACCGGCGGAGACGGCCTTGAGCTGCAGCGCGATGTAGGGCACGATGCCGACCACCGCGATCAGCGTCACGAGACCCGAGAGCAGCGGGCTCTTGCCATAGCGGCTGGCGATGAAGTCGGCGATCGAGGTGATGCGGTAGACGCGGGCGATGCGGATCATCTTGCGGATCACGACCCAGCCCAGGACCATGGCGAGGGTGGGACCGAGATAGATCGGCAGAAACCAGACGCCGCCGGATGCGGCGCGGCCCACGCTGCCGAAGTAGGTCCAGGCCGTGCAGTACACCGCCATCGACAAGGCATAGATCCAGGCGCTGTCGATCACCGAGCGCCCCTGCCGCGCGCGCCAGTCGCCGACATAGGCGACCGCGAACAGCAGCAGCAAATAGGCGAACGAAGCAGCGATGACGGCAGCGGGTGACACCATGGCTATTTCTGATCGGGGTGTTCCATCCACCAGGCGAGCGTGGCAATCAGAAGCGCCCAGAGAATGAACAGCGCCGCCGGAAACAGCGGGACGCCCAGCAGCGTGGCATCACGGTCCCACAAACCCAGCAGCGGAAAGCTGAACAGCAGCCAGCCCGTAAAAAAAAGAGCAAGCAGACGCTGCGTACCAAGTCCTTCAAACACTCTTGCCTCCTTGCCAGGGTCTGCGCCGCGGCCCGTCTCGGGCCAACCCATCGCATTGCGACCGGACTATCCGTCCACTTGCTTACGGATGTCTGATAGCGATGAACAAAACAAGGGCCTGCGAGGCATACCGAGGGAAAACACCGACATGCACCACTTCTCCAATGGGGCGACGCCGTACGCCGCAAATATCGCCGCGCTCGCGCAAGTTGGTCAGTTAACGGTAAGGACCGGCACTTAGCCTTCGCGGCGTCATCACTTATAAACAGGAGACGAACCATGGCAGATGATTGGATCGAACGGGTTGTCAGCAACCCAAAGTACCAGGAGCTCAAGGCAAAGCGCAAGAGCTTCGGGTGGTGGCTCACCTTGTCGGAGATGGTCGTGTATTACGGCTTCATTCTGCTGGTTGCCTATGACAAGCCGTTCCTTGCCACCAAGATCGGCTCCGGGGTCACGACCATCGGCATGCCGCTCGGTATCGGTGTGTTGGTCTACACCATCATCATTACCAACATCTATGTCCGTCGCGCCAACAGCGTGTACGACGATCTGACCCAGCAAGTGGTGAAAGGAGCCCTGAAATGACGCGTCTTTTCAACCCCAAGCGCACAATCGCGCTGATGGCCCTGCTGGCCGTCGCAGCCGGCGCCTTTGCGGCCGGCCCCGATGTGGGCCAGGCCGCCAAGCAGCCGACCAACTGGACGGCCATCGCGATGTTTGCCATCTTTGTCGCCATCACCTTGTGGATCACCAAGTGGGCCGCGTCGCGCACCAAGAGCGCAGCGGACTTCTACACCGCAGGTGGCGGCATCACCGGTTTTCAGAACGGTCTGGCGATTGCCGGCGACTACATGTCGGCCGCTTCGTTTCTCGGCATTTCGGGCCTAGTGTTTGCCAGCGGCTTTGACGGGCTCATCTACTCGATCGGCTGGCTGGTGGGCTGGCCCATCATCACCTTCCTGATGGCCGAGCGACTGCGCAACCTGGGCAAGTTCACCTTTGCCGACGTTGCCGGTTACCGCTTTGACCAGACCCCGATCCGTGTGTTCGCCGCCTGCGGTTCGCTGGCCGTGGTGGCGTTCTACATGACGGCCCAGATGGTCGGCGCCGGTCAGCTCATCAAGCTGCTGTTCGGCATGGACTACCTGTACGCTGAAATCCTAGTCGGCTCGATCATGATGATTTACGTGCTGTTCGGCGGCATGACGGCCACGACCTGGGTGCAGATCATCAAGGCCTGCATGCTGCTCGGCGGCGCCACCTTCATGGCGTTCGCGGTGCTGCTCCAGTTTGGCTTTTCGCCCGAAGCGATGTTCGTCAAGGCAATTGAAGTGCACTCCAAGAAAGAAGCCATCATGGGACCGGGTACGTACATCAAGGACCCGATCTCTGCGATCTCGGTCGGCATGGCGCTCATGTTCGGCACGGCCGGTCTGCCGCACATCCTGATGCGCTTCTTCACCGTGCCGAGCGCCAAAGAGGCACGCAAGTCGGTCGGCTGGGCCACCACCTGGATCGGCTACTTCTACATCCTGACCTTCGTCATCGGCTTTGGCGCCATTACCAACCTGATCCCGAATCCGGCCGATTACTTTGTCGGCGGCGACATCAGCAAGGGCTTGCTCGGCGGCGGCAATATGCCAGCGGTGCATCTGTCCAAAGCGGTCGGTGGCAGCGTGTTCATGGGCTTCATCTCGGCCGTGGCTTTTGCCACCATTCTGGCGGTGGTTGCCGGCTTGACGCTGTCGGGTGCCTCGGCCGTCTCGCATGACCTGTATGCCTCGGTCTGGCGCCATGGCCGCGTCGATCAGGCGCAGGAACTCCGTGTTTCCAAGATGACCACGGTGGCGCTGGGCATCATTGCCGTCACGCTCGGTATTGCGTTTGAGAAAGAAAACGTGGCTTTCATGGTAATGCTCGCGTTTGTGATCGCTGCCTCGGCCAACTTCCCGGTCCTGTTCATGTCGGTGCTGTGGAAAGATTGCACGACCAAGGGTGCGGTGACCGGTGGCTTTGTCGGTCTGGCCCTGGCAATTGTGCTGACGGTGCTTTCACCGGCCGTCTGGGTCGCGGCAATGCACCATCCGGCCGGGTCGGCCTGGTTCCCGTATGACTCGGCGGCCATCTTCTCGATACCGGCGGCATTCATCACGATCTGGCTGGTTTCCTTGATGGATCGCAGCAAGCGCGCCGCCATCGACCGGGCTGGCTACCCGGCGCAGGAAGTGCGCTCGGAGACCGGCATCGGTTCGTCATCCGCTTCCGGCCACTGATACGCTTGCAAATGCATCGGACAACCTGAACGTTGTCCGATGAAGATGCCCAGCAAGGACTGCATGCGTTAAGCTTGCAGTCCTTCTTTTTTGTTTTGCAGCAGGTCACTGGTGACAGACCCATTTTCCTTTGCCGTGGCGCCCTTCGACGAATTGAGCGCCATCGAACAAGCACTGGTGCGCGAGGCCGCCGTCCATGTGCGCGTGCAGCCCGGCGAAACCCTGTTCGCGCCGGGAGCGAAGCCGCAGCACCTGTGGCTGCTAATCTCAGGGCATGTGCAGCTCGTCGAGGACACGCAGGCGCTGGTGCTCGGCGCCGGCGAGACCAGCGGATGGCGCGCCCTGCTGACCGAACGCTGCCAGGCCACGGCAACGGCGCTCGACGAGGTCGCGGCGTGGCGCCTGTCCCGCGACACGGTGCTGAGCCTGCTGGCCGGCAACGCCCGCTTCAGCGCCCGCGTCTTTGCCGGACTGTCGCGCCAGCTCTCCGACGAGGAGGACATCAACCACAACCGCGAGCTGCTCTCCCTGATGCTGGTGCGCGTGCGCGACATCCCCTTGCACCCGCCTTTCTACGTCGACGGGGCGATGGATCTGGTCTCGGTCTGCCGCCTGATGTTCGAGAACAAGCGCACCAGCGCGCTGGTGCGCGACAGCGAGGGCGGCGTGCCGCGCCTGGGCTTCTTCACCACCACCGACCTGCGCGATGCGATGCTCAAACCGCAGCCGCTGGCAGTGCGCGAGGTGGCGCACTATGCCCTGATCACGCTGCCGCCGGAGGCCGAACTTTTCGATGCCCTGCTAACGATGCTGCGGCACCGCGTGCATCGCATCCTGGTCAAGCAGGACGGCGAGATCCTCGGCGTGCTCAGCCAGCTCGACCTGATGGGTTTCGTCTCGAACCACTCGCATCTGATCACGCTGGCGGTCGATCAGGCGCAGAGCGCCGAGGAGCTCCGGGTGGCGGCGCGGCAAGTGGACGAGACGATCGCGCTGCTGGTGCGCGGCGGCGTTCGCATCGACATCGTCTCGCGCCTAGTCAGCGGCCTCAATGCCAAGATATTCGCGCGCCTGTGGTCGCTGGTGGCGCCAGCCGAGCTGATGCACAACAGCTGCCTGCTTGTCATGGGCAGCGAGGGGCGCGGCGAACAGATCCTCAAGACCGACCAGGACAACGCCCTGCTGCTGCGAGACGGCTACCACTGCCCGGACCTATCCGGGATCGTTGCGCGCTTCAGCACCGAATTGCTCGGCTTTGGCTATCCGCCTTGCCCGGGCAACATCATGGTCACCAACCCGCTCTGGTGCCAGCCGGTTTCCAGTTTCAAGGAGACCATCGGGCACTGGTTGTTTGACGCGGACCCGGACGGCACGATGAACCTGGCGATCTTCATCGACGCGCATCCGGTGTCGGGCGATGCCACGCTAGTGCATGACGCGCGCACGCACGCCCTGAACCTGCTCGCCGGCAACGACATCTTCATCGCCCGTCTGGCGGATGCAGTCAATCAGTTCAAGGAACCCGGCACCGGCTGGTGGAGCCGGCTGACGCGGCTGCGTCAAGGCACCGAGCCCAGCTTTGACCTCAAGAAACTCGGCACTTTCCCGATCGTCCATGGTGCGCGTGCGCTGGCGCTGGAGCACCGCCTGGATGCCCTGAGCACGGTTGAGCGCCTGGATGCCCTGGCCCGGCAGCAATTCCTGTCAGCCGAACTCGCGCGCGACCTGACCGAGACCCTGCACTTCATGATGACGTTCAAGCTGCGCAACAACCTGCGCCAGATCGCGCTCGGACAGCCGGTCAGCAACCTCGTGAAGCTGGCCGACCTGAGCACGCTGGACCGCGACCTGCTGCGCGATTCGCTGGCGGTCGTGCGGCAGTTCCGGCTGCACTTGCAGCTGCATTTCCATCTGAGCGCATGACGCGCGGATCAGACGCCCGGGCCTGAGCGGGTCACACCGAAAGCGACTCGCGCCGCCTCGTCCCAGGCCGCATCGAACCACGGATCACCGGACAGGCAGGACGCCAGCATCGGCAGCGCGTCAAAACCCCAGAACAGCTTGTCGTCAACGGCGAAGGTCGGCACGCCAAAGACGCCGCGCGCCATCGCCTCCTCGGTGTTGGCCTTGAGTTGCGCCTTGACCTCGTCGCTGTCGGGCGCGCGCTGCGGGCTGAGTTGGCGCTTCAGTTCCTGCAGCCGCGCCGCGTCGCCGGCCTCGGCGCCGCCGTGCCAGACGTGGCGGAACACGGCCTCGCAGACATAGCGGTTCGGCTCGCCCTGCGCGTCACAGGCCGTGGCCAGGCGCAACAGCGCCAACGGGTTGAAGGGATGCGTCGCCGGCAGTTGCAGCGTCACGCCTTCGCGCTTTGCCAGCCACAGCACCTGGCGGTAGGTCCAGTCGCGCTTGCCGGCGATCTCTGCCGGACCGAGCTGAGCATGGTGCTTGAGCAGCGCGGCAAACAGCACCGGCTTGTAGCGCACGCTGTAGCTGTGCCCCATCAGCGCCAGCGGAAGCTTCTCGAACGCCAGATGAGCGTAGGGCGAAATGAAGTCGAGATAAAAGGTGATGTGCTTCATGATGGCTTGTGCTGCGCGCGTTCCTCGATGTGCTTCCAGATGAGGCGCTTGCCCGCATCATCGGCGCGGCTCCACAGCGCGATCTCGTCGAGCGTGCGGTAGCAGCCCGCGCAAAGCCCCGTGCGCGAATCCATCTGGCAGACCGCGATGCAGGGCGAGGGCACGTCCTGCGCGCCGGAGCGGGCCAGCGCGGCGCGCGCCGCCAGCGGATCGGCCGCACCAGCCTGGACCAAGCGCAGCGAACCGGCCACGACATCGGCCAGCGGCGCGCCGGACAGGCGCAGCAGGTCCTGCGGGCCGAGCTGGAAGACGCCATGCGGATGCCCGGCCGCCGCCCAGATCACTTCAAAGCGCAGCAGCTCCTGGTCGATCAGCGTCACCGAAGGCGTGGCGTGCGCGATCGGTGGCACGCCGCCGATCGAGTAACCGGTCTTTTCCTTGACGAAGGCGGCGTCGGCGCGGCCCAGCTTGCCGACCAGGGCCTCGACCTTCTTCTCGTCCACGCGCCGGTCGCCCGAGGTCACGACCAGCACCGCCGCGTCGTCGGCCTTGCGCCGGAAGATGATGCTCTTGGCGATCTGGCCCAGCGCGATGCCCAGCGCGTCGGCCGCCTGCTGCGCCGTGCGCGCCGCATCGTCGAGCAGCACCGGCGCATGCGGATGACCCTGCGCGCTCAAGGCCGCCGCGATGCGCTGCACGCCTTCCGGCCATGATTTGGATTCTTCTTCGCTCATCAGGAATTGCGCTTGGCCAGCATGGCGGCCGCAACGCGCGAGCCGGATTTGCGCTGCAGGAATTCGCTGATGAACGCGCCGGCGTCGATCAGCTTGTCGAGGTCGATGCCGGTGGCGACGCCCATGCCGTGCAGCAGGTAGACCACGTCCTCGCTCGCCACATTGCCGGTCGCGCCCTTGGCATAGGGACAGCCGCCCAGGCCGGCGACCGAGGTGTCAAACTGCCAAACCCCCATCTGCAGGGTCGCCAGCGTATTGGCCAGGGCCTGGCCGTAGGTGTCATGGAAATGGCCGGAAACATCATTGATGTCGAAGTGCTGGAGCGTGGCCTCCAGCGCGCGCTGCACCTTGATCGGCGTGCCCACGCCGATGGTGTCGGCGACGCCGACATGCTGCACGCCAATGCCCTTCATCAAACCCGCCAGGTAGCCGACGCGCTCGGGCGCCACCTCGCCTTCGTACGGGCAGCCCACCGTGCAGGACATGGCGCCGCGCACGTAGATGCCGGCCGCGCGCGCCGCCTGCACCACCGGCGCGAAACGCTCGATGCTCTCGGCAATGCTGCAATTGATGTTCTTGCGGCTGAACGCCTCGCTGGCGGCGCCGAACACCACGATCTCGTCGGGCTTCGATTTGAGCGCCGCCTCGAAACCCTGCAGGTTCGGCGTTAGCACCGAGTAGCGCACGCCGCTCTTGCGTGCAATGCCGGCCATGACTTCGGCGTTGTCGGCCATCTGCGGCACCCACTTGGGCGAGACGAAGCTCGTGACCTCGATCTCCTTCAGGCCGGCGTCCTGCAGGCGCTGTACCAGCTCGATCTTGACCGCCGCCGGCACCGCCTGCTTTTCGTTCTGCAAACCGTCGCGCGGCCCGACTTCGACCAGTTTGACGCGGGAGGGGAGATTCATGTTCAAGTCCTCGATTCAATGCAAGCTTGACGCCGCTGTGTTCAGTAACCGCGCACCGGGTCCACGACGCCGACGATGGCGTGCCCGGCTTCCAGGGCGCGGACTTTGCCGACGATCTGGGCGATGCTCTCGTCGCGCAGAGTGCGCGCCGAGGTGTGCGGGGTGATCGTGATTTTCGGCTCGCGCCAGAACGGGTGCTCGAGTGGCAGCGGCTCCGTGCGAAAGACATCGAGCATGGCGCCAGCCAGGTGGCCGCTGGCGAGCAGGGCCAGCAGGTCATCGTCGACCAGATGCGCTCCGCGCGCGACGTTGATCACATAAGCGCCGCTTTGCAGTCGCGACAAGGTCTCCAGGCGCATGATGTCTCGCGTCTCGGGTGTCAGCGGCAACAGGTTGACCAGGATGCGCGTGGCCGCCAGAAAGTCATCGAACTGCGCGGCGCCGGCGAAGCAGCGCACGCCCATCAGCTCCTTCGCCGAGCGGCTCCAGCCCACGACCGGAAAATCGAACTGCGCCAGGCTTTGCGCAACGCGCGCGCCCAGCACACCAAGCCCCATGACGCCGACCGGAAACTCGGCGCGCTCGCGCGGCTTGCGGTACGACCAGGTGCGGGCCTGGATGTCGGCCGCGTAGCCGTCGAACTCGCGAAAGTGCCGGATCACCGCGTGGCACACGTACTCAGCCATCTGCACCGACATGCCGGCATCGTCCAGCCGCACCACCGTGGCCTGTGGCGGCAGGCGCAGCTTGAGCAGGGCATCGACGCCGGCGCCGATGTTGAAGACACCCTTGAGTTTGACTTGCTCGTCGAAGAACTGCTGCGGCGGCGCCCAGACCACGGCGTGATCCGCCGCCGGCGCGCCCGCCTCCCAGACCGTGACCTCGGCACCCGGCAGGGCCGAACGCAAGCCGGCCAGCCAGGGCTCGGGCTTGGTACCGGTGCAGCAAAACGTGATTTTCATGGGTGCCAAGGGTACCTTGAAAGTCGATTCCCCCGCATCGCCCGGGCTTGCCTTATGACACCACCAGCTTGAGCAGCTCCGCGCCCTCGGGCACCTGGTCGCCGGGCGCGTAGAGCAGTTCGCCGACCACGCCGTCGGCGGGCGCGGCGATGGTGTGCTCCATCTTCATGGCTTCGAGCACGGCGAGCGTCTGGCCGATCTTGACCTTGTCACCGGCCTTCACGGCAAACGAGACAACCTTGCCCGGCATCGGCGCCGTCAGGCGCCCGCCTTCGACCTGCGCGTCGCCGGCGTGCGCCAGCGCATCGATGACAACGATCTGCGTCGCGCCCTGCGCCGAGAACACATGCACAATCGCGCCGCTCTGGTAGACGTTGACGATCTGGCGCCGGCTGCCGAAGCGCACATCGATGCCGTGCGTGACCGTGACAAAAGCGAACGAGGCGACTTCGCCGGCCACGGCGAGCTGCAACGTGCCGTCGTGCAGCGTCGTCATCTCGATCACATGGACCTCACCGGCAAACTCGTAGTCGAAGCGGCGCGTGCTCGGGCCGTGCGAGCGCCAGCCGTCGCGCCGGGCCCAGGGGTCGAGCCACTGCGCCTGCACGGAAAAACGCGCCTCAAAGGCCTGCTCCTGCAGCAGCGTGTTGGCGATGGCGCCGGCCACGGCCAGCGTCAGACCGACCTTCTCCTGCTTGAACAGCACAGCCGCTTCGCGCGGGATGAGGCCGGTATCCAGATCGGCCTGCACAAAGGACTTGCTCTGCACCACGTTGCGCAGGAACTGCACGTTGGTATTGAGGCCGACGATGTGGGTCTGCGCCAGTGCCACGTCGAGTCGCGCCAGCGCCTGCGCGCGCGTCTCGCCGTGCACGATCAGCTTGGCCACCATCGAGTCGTAGAACGGCGAGATCGCGTCGCCCTGGCGCACGCCGGAGTCGACGCGCACGCGCGGGCCACCGGGCGCATCTGCGCGCTCGAAGGTCACACAATCCGGCAGGCCATAGACCTGCAGCGTGCCGGTGGCCGGCAGGAAGTTGTTGTCGGGGTTCTCGGCGCAGATGCGCGCCTCGATCGCATGGCCGTTGATCCTGAGCTGATCCTGGCGCAGCGGCAGCGTCTCGCCCGATGCCACGCGCAATTGCCACTCGACCAGATCCTGGCCGGTGATCGCTTCCGTCACCGGATGCTCGACCTGCAGCCGCGTGTTCATCTCCATGAAGAAGAATTCCATGCTGCCGTCGGCGCGCTGCTCGACGATGAACTCGACCGTCCCGGCGCCGACGTAGCTCACGGCGCGCGCCGCCGCCACGGCCGCCTCGCCCATCTTCTGGCGCAGCTCGGGCGTCATGCCAGGCGCGGGCGCTTCTTCCAGCACCTTCTGATGGCGGCGCTGCACCGAGCAGTCGCGCTCAAACAGGTAGACGTAGTTGCCGTGCATGTCGCCGAAGACCTGGATCTCGATGTGGCGCGGGCGCTGCACGTACTTCTCGATTAGCACGGCGTCGTCGCCGAAACTGTTGATCGCTTCGCGCTTGCAACTCGCGAGCGCGGCGGCGAAATCCTCCGCCTTGTCGACCGCGCGCATGCCCTTGCCGCCGCCGCCGGCGCTGGCCTTGATCAGCACCGGGTAGCCGATGGCATCGGCCTCGCGCTGCAGCAGCGCCGGGTCCTGGTCGGCACCGTGGTAACCGGGCACCAGCGGCACGCCGGCCTTGCCCATCAACTGCTTGGATTCGGCCTTCAGACCCATCGCCTTGATGCTCGACGGCAGCGGGCCGATGAAGACCAGACCGGCATCGGCGCAGGCCTGGGCGAACTCTTCGTTCTCGCTGAGGAAACCGTAGCCCGGATGCACGGCCTGCGCGCCCGTGGCCTTGGCCGCTTCGAGGATGCGCTCCCAGCGCAGGTAGCTCTCGCGCGGCGCGCTGGCGCCGATGTGCACGGCCTCGTCGCAGACGCTGACGTGCTTGGCATTGGCATCGGCATCGGAATAAACCGCCACCGTCTTGATGGCCATGCGCCGCGCCGTCGCCGCGACACGGCAGGCGATTTCTCCCCGATTCGCAATCAGAATTTTGTTAAACATGGTGGTCTCTTTCCATTACATCCGGAACACGCCGAACTGCGTATCGGGGATCGGCGCGTTGAGCGTGGCGCTCAGGCCCAGCGCGAGCACGCGGCGCGTGTCGGCCGGGTCGATGATGCCGTCGTCCCACAGGCGCGCCGTGGCGAAATAGGGGTGGCCCTGGCTCTCGTACTGGCTGCGGATCGGCGCGCGAAACGCTTCTTCCTCTTCCTTGCTCCAGGTGCCGCCGCGCTCCTCGATGCCGTCGCGGCGCACGGTGGCCAAGACGCTCGCGGCCTGCTCGCCGCCCATCACCGAGATGCGCGCATTGGGCCACATCCAGAGGAAGCGCGGGCTGTAGGCGCGCCCGCACATGCCGTAGTTGCCGGCGCCGAAGCTGCCGCCAATGATGATGGTGAACTTGGGCACGGCCGCCGTCGCCACAGCGGTGACCATCTTGGCGCCGTTGCGCGCAATGCCTTCGTTCTCGTACTTGCGCCCGACCATGAAGCCGGTGATGTTCTGCAGGAACACGAGCGGAATCTTGCGCTGGCAGCACAACTCGATGAAGTGCGCGCCTTTCAGGGCCGACTCGCTGAACAGGATGCCGTTGTTGGCGATGATACCCACCGGCATGCCTTCGATGTTGGCAAAGCCGGTCACCAGCGTCGTGCCGTAGCGCGGCTTGAATTCATGGAACTCGGAGCCGTCAACGATGCGCGCGATGATCTCGCGCACGTCGTAGGGCTTGCGCGTGTCGGTCGGGATCACGCCGTACAGTTCCTCGGCGGCAAACAGCGGCGCGCGCGGCGCGGCCACCGCCGCCTGCAACGGCTTCTTGTGGTTCAGGTGCGAGACCGCCTGGCGCGCCAGCGCCAGCGCGTGCAAATCGTTCTGCGCCAGATGGTCGGCCACACCCGACAGGCGCGTGTGCACATCGCCACCGCCCAGGTCCTCGGCCGTCACCACCTCGCCGGTGGCAGCCTTCACGAGCGGCGGGCCGCCCAGGAAGATCGTTCCCTGGCTCTTGACGATGATGGTCTCGTCGCTCATGGCCGGCACGTAGGCGCCGCCGGCCGTGCAACTGCCCATGACGACGGCGATCTGCGAGATGCGCTGCGCGCTCATGTTGGCCTGGTTGAAGAAGATGCGGCCGAAGTGCTCGCGGTCCGGGAAGACCTCGTCCTGCGTCGGCAGATTGGCGCCGCCCGAATCGACCAGGTAGATGCAGGTCAGGCGGTTCTGCTGCGCGATCTCCTGCGCGCGCAAATGCTTCTTGACCGTCATCGGGAAGTAGCTGCCGCCCTTCACCGTCGCGTCGTTGCAGATGATCATGCAGTCGACGCCTTCGACGCGGCCGATGCCGCAGATCACACCGGCGCTGGGCGCACTGTCGCTGCCGTCGCGGTCGCGGTACAGGCCCATCGCGGCCAGGGGCGAGAGTTCCAGGAACGGCGTGCCCGGATCGAGCAGCATCTGGATGCGGTCGCGCGGTAGCAGCTTGCCGCGTGCCGTGTGCTTGGCGCGCGCCGCGTCGCCGCCGCCGAGCGCGGCCCTAGCGATCTGGGCATTGAGGTCCTGCACCAAGAGGCGCATGGCCGCGACATTGGCCTGGAATTCGGCCGAGCGCGGTTTGAGTTGGGATTCCAGAACGGGCATGGTGGTCCTTCTATGGTTCGGAGGCGTCAAACGCCATTGTCTACCGGACGGGCACCATGCGTTTGCCAAACAGGTTGCAAATCCTGCCACCGCCAAGCATACTCGGCCGATGCCCGCCAAGCCTGCCACCGCGCGTCCGCCCAACCTGCCTGTAACCGCCGGCCAGGCACTGACGCCCATGGAGTTTGTGGCGGCGATTGTGGAAGGCTACCGGCGCTACGGCAAAGACCCGGCGCTGGCCTTGAAGCTGGCACAAATTGCGCCAACCACGCTGAACGATCCGGCGGCGCGCATCAGCGCCGCGCAAATGGAATGCATCTCGGGCGCCGCGATGCAGGAGCTCGACGACGAGGCGCTGGGCTGGTTCAGCCGCCGCCTGCCCTGGGGCAGCTACGGCATGCTGGCGCGCGCCTCACTCAGCGCCACCAGCCTGGGCCGCGCGCTCAAGCGTTGGTGCCGGCATCACAGCCTGATTGCCAGCGACATCACGGTCGCTCTGACGGTGACGGGCGAGACCGCCACACTCGCCATCACCGAGCACGGCGACCTCGGCCGCTTGCGCGAGTTCTGCCTGATCTCGGTGCTGCGCAACATCCACGGCCTGGCCTGCTGGCTGATCGATTCGCGCCTGCCGCTGCAGGGCGCGCAGTTCCCGTTCCCGGCGCCAGCGCACCACGAGGTCTACGACGTGCTGTTCCCGGGGCCGACACGCTTTGATGCCGGCAATGCGGCGATTCGGTTCGACGCGCGCTACCTGGCGCTGCCGCTGCGCCGCGACGAGGCGGCGATGAACCAGATGCTGCAGCGCGCCCTGCCGCTGACCGTGCGCCAATACCGGCGCGACCGCCTGCTGGTGGCGCGTGTGCGCCAGGCGCTCGCCGCGCAGCCGGCGCAGACGCGAAGAGCCGAGGACTTGGCCGCGCTGCTGCACGTCTCGCCGCGCACGCTGCACCGCCAGCTGGTCGAAAAGGGAACCTCGCTGCAGACGCTCAAGGACGCGGTGCGCCAAGGCCGCGCGCGCGAGTTGCTGCTGCGCACGGCGCGCCCGGTCAAGCAGGTGGCCGAGGCCGTGGGATTTCAAAACGAGAAGAGCTTCATCCGCGCATTTCGCACCTGGACCGGGCAGACGCCGGCGGAGTTCAGGCGCACCGGAAGAAGCTAGACATCACATGGATTGCGGATCGAGATGCTATGGATGCCTCCCTCCCCACTGGGGATAAACAGGAGAGCGTTGAACGCCAGGAGCATGAACAGCCGTTGTTCAGGAAGACACTTCGAGCAATCGAGGTGGATCCTCTGATGGATACGGCATCAGAGTGCCCATGCGTGATAAACAGCAGTTTTCACAAACACCATAGAGGATCCGCTATGAATCTTAATACAGCAACCAAGGCAGGACAAATCATCGGCACTATGAAAGGCTTGCAAGTTATCGGTCTGGACATTGCCAAGAACGTATTCCAACTCCACAGCGTGGACATGAGTACGGGCGAGATCATCAACGTTCAGATCAAGCGCGCCAAGGTGCTGGAATACTTTG
>Ga0118677_10002178_pt1 | contig 39909 bp, 38 predicted proteins | sample AliMusrvi5mmetaG_FD_86154 | JGI IMG/M metagenome (GOLD analysis project Ga0118677, IMG submission 86154) | reverse complement strand
GCGCTTCAAAAAGAAAGGTTGTACGAGGAGTGGGACGTGGCGGCCCAGGAAGGGCTGTCGGAGGCTGAGGTTGTCAACCGAACTTCGGCAGAAAATGTTTCAATTTGAACTGGACAGGACAGGGTCAGCTTGTCGTCCTCGACCACAAGTATCCTAAGCTTTTCCATTATGGAAGTCCTCCATTTGAGCCGCCATTCTCCCGAATGAGTGACTGAGTATCGATTATACCTCTATTCCAGATTGCTCGGAGCAGTATTCTGCCCGCCGCTCACAGGGAACACGGAACCAAAACAACAAAACCCCAGAGCGCAGTCTTCCATGGCATCGCAGTTGCTCTGTACAGGCTAGAGCCGGACCAAGCAGGACGAGGGGGAACTCAAGCATGGCAAGCCAAACCGCGATACTGAAGAACACCGTGACGACCTTCGTGAGCTCCGGGGGAGGCAAACAGCTGACGTCCCGGAGAGTTCTGGCTCATTTCCCGGAGAGGCTGTCCGGTTACGACGAATCGGACCATGAGCGCGTCATTCAGACTCGGCTTCGGCCCGTTTCTGTTGCACTTTGCCCCACCGCATCCTGCGTACGCCAATGTAACTTCTGCTCCAACACGACGAGGAACAAACACGGCAAGCAGATGTGCGCGGAATACGGCAACGATATGTTCCGGGAGGTCAGCGAGGACCTCAAGAGGATGGGCGTCCTCGGGGTGACCATTGCCGGCGGCGGGGAGCCTTTGTCGTACGACAAGCCCGCCTTCGATTCGTTCCTGGCCCAGGAAAGTCCTCCTTTCAAGATCGGCATCCATACCAACGGAGTGCTGCTCCAAAGGCTCTTCACGAAGCCAATTGTCGATGCCAGCAACATCAAGTACATCAACGTCAGCGCGGTGGCCCATCGGCCCGACCTTTATCAGCAGGTGACCGGCTCTCCGCATGAACAATTCTTCGAGATCGAGCAGGGCCTTAGGAAGGCCGTGGAGCTCCAAAGCGGGCATGACAACTTCCCCGAATTCGGAGTGAAGATTATACTCTGCAGGTCCAACTACCGCCACGTGAAGGGGATGGTGGACTATTTCCGTGGGCTCGGGATCAAGAACGTCCTGCTGCGGTGCGTGGGCAACTTCGAGCCGGACCAGGACGTCGAGCTCCGAGCCGAGCAATATGACGAGCTCGGCGCCATCTTCAGGGAAGATCTAGGCATGAGCGAAGACCAGATCAGCGCGGTCACGGGCAGGAACCCCGTCAAGCCGCCCATCCCTTCCCGGTGCTGGATGACGGCCCTGCAATTCAACGCCGGCATTTATCCCGATGGAGAAGTCTACATCTGCACCCTGTGGGCTCAGAAAGAGTTCTCCATCGGGAACGTCAACAAAGAGCGGTTCTCAAGCTTGTGGGGCGGAGAGAGACACAGGCAGGTAGCCCAGGTGCTCAACCGCAAGCTCAAGGAAGGGATATGCGACCCGCTACGGTGCCGCCTCTACTACAGCAACCTGTTGGTGGACAAGTATGTCGAAGGGGCGCATGACCTTCTGCCTTCGAAGAGCAGCATGGACGACTGCTACGGCCGCTTTATATAGCATGGGAACTAAAGTGCGGGGCTGATCGTATATATATATGGGGACCATGCACATGAATCAAGCACGGCAGCCACTCTTGAGGGGATGGCGGACGCGCGTTGCGGCGTGCTCGCAGGGCGCGGTGTGCGCCAGGAACGAGGACCATGTCGGCCATGTGGCGCGGGATGGCCGACTGGCCGCTTGGGTCATCGACGGAGCCAGTCCCCTGGTGGAGGCGGGGCGCATCCATGGTTCCTCCAGTATGGATGTCCAGTGGTTCGTCCGGGAGATCGAGCGGTATTTGCACGAGAACAGCCTGGGGGCCGCCGAATCGCGGACGATGTTCACTCAGGCGGTCGATGCCGTCTACAAAGCGTATCTCCTGCTCGCCAGGGAGGGGATCGATACGCCGCTGTTTGAGCGCCCTCTGGCCGCCGTCTCATGGGTCCGCATCAACTTCAAGGACCATCACGCCGAACTGGAGTACCTGTGCCTGGGAGACTGCCCGCTTTTCGTGATGTCAGCCGAAGGCTCAGTGCTGCTGGAGGCCGCGGGGGATGCGACCGCCGAGAGCGTCGTCCGCGACAAGGTCCGGGACACCCTGCGATATGAGGACCCCCTGGAAGCCGCAGGGCTTATCGAGCACTTGAAGCTGCGAAGGGCGCGCCAGCATACCGACCCATCGGCCGGCGTCTTCGCGATGGCTCCAGGGACGGTCGAGCGCGGTCTCCACGGCATCCTGCGGATGGAGCAGCCGTTTGATGTAGTGATGATCACCGACGGGTTGTTTAGGCTGGTGGATCTTTTTGGGCGATATTCCCCCGCGGGTTTCTGCGCCCGATGCGTCCGCGGAGACTTCGAATCCCTTATCAGCGAGCTCCGGAAATTAGAGAATACCGGTGAGTCTCGATGGCGATTCCCGAGGCTGAAGCGGAGTGACGATGCCTCGGGAGTACTCATTCAATGCCGCAATTCTGATCTTTGCCTCGACAGGAGGGCAATATCGTGAGCGACAAACTGTGGCCGGTCTCGGTGAAGGGCGTTGTATTTAACTCGCGTGGCGAGGTCCTTCTGCTCAAGAACCCGAGAGACGAATGGGAACTGCCGGGCGGGCGACTGGAGGAGGGGGAGGCTCCGAGGGAATGTCTCTCTCGGGAGATTAGGGAAGAGTGCGGAGTTCAAGCCACGCCCGGAAAAGCGCTGAGCCCGCATGTCTTTGAGGTCATTCCGGGCAAGTATGTACTGCTGGTGCCTTTCTTGTGCACTGTTGACGGGGAACAGGTTGACCTCAGCAGCGAGCATAGCGAGGCAGATTTTTTCGGGAATGAGGCTCTTGGCGGAATCCATCTCCCTCGCGAGTATGTCCTGATCATCGACGAGGCCCGAAAAGCGCTCTGATGCAATGAGTTCTATCTCCGTCGTCCTTCCGTATAGTCCGTCGCCCTATTTCGAGTCAGTGCTAAAGCAGTTTCTTTCCATTCCTCTCGTCCGGAAGATATTCGTGGTCCATGCCGGTGGCTTTGCGAAGGCGCATCCCAATTGCGAGGGTGTCCTCTCCGGGGCATTGACGGCTGGCGGAGCGATCAGCCGGATCGTCGCGCGGACCGACACGGAATTTCTTCTTGTCGTCAATCAGCCGTGCGAAATCCGACTGGAGCGGGGTGCGCTTGAGCGTTTCATCCGTTTCGCCGGGCAATCCGGGGCGGGCTTGGCGTATTCGAGCTACTGCGAGCTAAAACAGGGAGGCAGCCAGGAGCATCCTGCCATCGACTACCAACTCGGCAGCATTCGCGATAGTTTCAATTTCGGACCCCTGATGCTCTTCACAACGGCGGCCGCCAAAGAGGCGTTGGCGGAATATGGGGCTCGTGAAGAACTCCGCTGGGCCGGATTGTACGACCTGCGCCTGAAGGTGTCAGTCGGTAACGTCGTTCCCCATATCCCCGAGACCCTTTACACGAAATGTGAGGCAGACCTCAGGCTCAGCGGGGAGAAGCAATTCGACTACGTGGACCCGCGCAACCGGCCCATACAGCGGGAGATGGAGATTGTCGCGACCGACCACCTGAAGCGGATCGGCGCCTATCTCCCGCCCGTTTTTAAGAAGGTTCCCCAGACCGACGTGGAGTATCCGGCGGAAGCGAGCGTGGTGATTCCCGTCCACAACCGCGCGCGGACCATCGCCGAGGCGGTGCGCAGCGCCGTCCGGCAGAGGGCTGATTTCTCCTTCAATATCATCGCCGTGGACAATCATTCGACGGACGGCACGACCGAGATCCTCCGAGACCTGGCACGCAGCTGCCCGGACCTCAAGCACCTTGTTCCCGCAAGACAGGACCTCGGGATAGGCGGACTCTGGAACGAGGCCGTCTCCTCGGAGCACTGCGGACGCTACGCCGTCCAACTCGATTCGGACGACCTCTACAGCGGAGAGGACACCCTGCGAAGTATGGTCGGTGTCTTCCGTGAAGATGACTACGCGATGGTGATAGGTTCATACAGGGTCGTGGACGTCGATCTCAACGCCATCCCTCCGGGAGTCGTCGACCATAGGGAGTGGACGCCGGACAATGGCAGGAATAACGCCCTTCGCGTGAACGGTTTGGGCGCCCCCCGCGGATTTCAGACCTCCTTGCTGCGGAAACTTGGGTTCCCCAACGTCAGCTATGGCGAAGATTACGCGGTGTCGTTGCGGCTTTCGAGGGATTACAAAGTCGGAAGGATATTCGAGCCTCTCTATCTTTGCCGCCGGTGGGAAGGCAACACGGATGCCGCGCTGACGATTGAACAGACGAACGACAACGAGCTGTACAAGGACCGCGTCAGGACCTGCGAGATACTCGCGCGCCAGAGACAGAATCGCTTGGCGGGCATGCGAGCCATCGCGGCTGTTGAGCGGTCTCCGATCTTCTGTTGAGAAATGTTCATGCCTGCGCGGCCACTGGAACGGCGTAGCCCCTGGCGCTGGGTGCCCTCGCTTTATCTCGCCGAGGGAGCGCCCTACGCGGTTGTGATGGAATTGGCGGTGATCATGTACAAGCGGCTTGGAATATCCAACGCCGACATCGCCCTTTACACGAGTTGGCTGTATCTGCCCTGGGTGCTCAAGCCTCTCTGGAGCCCCGCAGTCGATCTTCTTGGGACGAAGCGTTCCTGGATAATCAGCCTCCAGTTGGTAATCGGCGCGCTGCTCGCCGGCATTGCATTCACGATTCCTCTTCAGGCATCCCTGCAATGGACGCTGTCACTCCTTTGGCTTCTGGCATTTAGTTCCGCCACGCAAGATACAGCGATCGATGGCCTCTACATGCTCGGACTCAATGAGGCGGACCAATCCGCCTTCATCGGCATCCGGAACGCTTCTTACCGTATCGCGATGATTGCGGGGCAGGGCGCCCTTGCCATATTGGTAGGTCGCCTGGAGAACACCCTCGGGCTCAAGTTCGCATGGTCGGCAGCTTTTGGAGCCCTTTCCGTGCTCTTTGCCGTTTCTTGCGTCTATCACAGAACCGCACTGCCCGCGCCGGCTTCGGACAAGCCGTCCAGGAGCGGGAGCCCCGGACGCATCGTCTTGGATTTCCTGGGGACATTTCGAGAGTTCTTCCAGCGCAGGGGAATCCTTGCGATTCTGGCATTTCTTCTTCTTTATCGCATCGACAAGGCTCTGCTGGTCAAACTCTCATCGCCGTTTCTTCTTGATCCCAGGGCCAGCGGAGGCATAGGACTCACGATGGGGCAGATCGGCATCGCCTGCGGTACGGTCGGGGTCCTGGCCATCACATTGGGCGGATTGTTGGGAGGCTATGCCATATCGAGGCATGGCCTCAAGTCCTGGCTCTGGGTCATGGTGGCCGCGCTCCACGTCCCTGATGCGGTCTATATCTATCTTGCCTACGCAAAGCCGGAGAGCCTGTTCCTTGTCAGCGCCGCCGTCGCTGCAGAACAATTCGGATATGGGTTCGGTTTTGCGGCGTACATACTCTTTATGATCCTAACCGCTGAAGGGAAGCACAAAACGGCTCACTACGCAATTTGTTCCGGGTTCATGGCGCTTGGGATGATGCTGCCTGGGATGCTTAGCGGTTCAATTCAAGAGTTCTGCGGTTATAGAACTTTCTTTTGCTTGGTATTGCTCTCAGGCCTTGCCGGCTGCGCCGCCGTCACCCTCGTGGACATCCCGCCGGAGTTCGGAAAAATACGGCCCAGGAACGAGGAGCTGGTTCAGACTCCCACAGCGGAACTTGTGGCGGTCTGATTAGGGCGAATGACTGCGGAGTAGACGCCTTTCGTGACGGCCCATGGGATGATCTTCGAACCGGAGCATGCGTCGCGCTCCCCGGACGCAGGGGCCCAGATGCCTGGCCATTTGTCATCCTCGACCACGAGTATTCTGAGCTTCTCCACGGTTGAATCATTCGCATGAGCGAAACGTCTTTCAAATGAGTGACAGGCCATTATGATTATACCGCACTTCCAGGCACTGGAAGGCTTTTTCCTGTCCGCTCCACATGACGCAGCCGTGGCATTACAATTGCTCCGCAAGGGATGCCGGGCAAGAGCAGACACGGAGGACGCAGATGGACGCCAACACGAAGGTCGCTGAAGACGCGCCGGACATGCAGCACGAACTCGAAACAGCGGGGGTGTGGGACAACGTGGTCTACACCCTGGCCCACACGAGGTCGGTCCGGTTCTGAGATGCCGCCAGCTCTGGGATGTGACGTGCAACATAAAACGGAGGTAACAAAGCATGATCGACTACGTGGCGCCGCAGATCGTCCGCACCGACATGGAAGGCGGGCCGGAGTAAGCAGGGACGCCGACACAGACTCCCCCTGGAGTTCCTGCCGGCCTCAAGCCGGCGGGGCTCCGGGGGGGGCAATCTGAATACTATGTTATTCTCAAGTCCCCCTTGCATAACCTGGCACATCACGAACCGCTGCAACCTCGACTGCAGCCACTGTTATTCCAGGCGCTCCGCTGCGGAGTCGGAGATGGGGATGGCGGACGTGCTCCAGGTCGTCGATAGGATCGCAAAGGCCAACACCTTCAAGGTGCATTTCGGCGGCGGCGAGCCTTTCATGAGACCGGAGATCGTAGAGGTCACGGCCGCCCTGGCCCAACGCAATATCTTGGTCGGGGTCTCGACCAATGGAATGCTCGTAAACGAGTCCCTTGCCGAGCGCATGAGAGCCGCCGGCTTGTCCTCCGCCTATGTCAGCATCGACAGCGTCGACCCCTGCGTACACGACGGCATCAGGGGCCGCGCCGGCACCCACAAAAAGGCCCTCGCATGCGCGCGTCGCTTCGTCGCCATGGAGGTCGAGGTATTCCTCTGCACAGTGATATCGCGACGCAACCACAAGGACATCCGCGCCCTTGCCGAGTTCGGCGCGGCGAACGGGATCTTCAAGATGAACGCCAAGATATTCCGTCCAGTCGGCAACGGCCTCGCCAGCGCCGCGGAGCTCATGCTGTCCGAGGATGAAGCCGCGCAAGCCCAGGCCTCGATAGCGGCCGTCAACAAGTCCGGAGCGTGTCGGATCATCGTCGAGTCGTGCCCCTGCAAACCCGAGCATCTCATCGTGCTCCCGAACGGAGACGTTCCCAGATGCTGCTACAAGCCTGGCCCGCTCGGCAACGTGCTCCGCGACGACCTGCGCTCGATCTGGGCCAGGGTTATTCAGGGCCCCCAATGCCCCGGCATTCTCCAGGCCCCAGCAGAGGTGGCAGCATGACACGAGCAAAATGCTACGGCTTCTTCTTCCTCTCATGCTTTAACGGCTATATGCCCTTCCTTGGCCTGTTCCTGGCCACTCGCAAGGGTTTCGACAACGCCTCGATACTCCAGTTCCTGGCTCTTTATCCTATCGTCGAGGGACTCCTGGAGGTCCCTGCCGGGATATTCGCCGACCGGGTTGGGGAGAAAGCCAGCCTGATGATCGGGACTCTTCTCCGGACGGCCGCCCTGTTCATGGTCGTCTGCGGAAACGGCCTGATGATCGTGTCCGGACAAGTGCTGCTCGCCGCGGGAGACGCCTTCTGTTCCGGTTGCGACCACGCCATGCTCTTCCACTACTTCCAAGGCGAGGACTACGACAAGGTCGTGGCCGACTGCACGGCGCTCTCCTGGACGGCGGGCGCTCTGGCCGCCTTTTCCGGCTATTTCCTCGCGAGGGTCGACGTCACATGGCCGTTCATCGCGACGGGAGTCGCGTTCGCGCTCAATATCGCCGTCGTGCGCTCCCTGCCGCCGCTCGCCATCCACCGAGAGAAGGACACGAGCGCGGTTCTCCGCCGGACACTCAGCAGCCTTGCCGGCAACCGCCGCCTCCGCTATTGGTTCCTCGTCGCGACGCTCCTCAATGCGGCGATTCTCACAGGATACCTGTCGCTCCAGGCTCTGCTCAACGAGAAGGGCTTCGCGGGCGCCGGCAACGGCCTCCTTTACGCAGCGGTGACCGTATTCGCGGTCCTGGGCTCCATCTGGTCGAAATCCAGACGATTCCGCTCCGACAGCGCCGACCCGCGGCTGGTGGTGCTGGCTATGGGAGTCGCACTTGCCTTCTGTTTCTGGCTCATCCCGGCCGCGACGAATCTGGCTATCCTCGGTTTTTCGCTCTGCATCTTGCGGGTGGTGTGGGGGTGCTCGGGGCCATATCTTGTGAGGCAGGTCAACGCCTCGTTTAGCGACCATTCCATCCGCAGCACGGTGTTGTCCTGCCATGCCCTGGCGTCGTCCGTCACTGTCTCCGTTCTCCTGTTCGCCTTCTCGCGAGTCTTTGAGCGTGTATCTCTGAGCTACCACCTCATGGCGGCCTTGACCCTGGCCTTGGCGGGAGCCGCGTGGGTCTTTGGCGCGCAGACAGAGGAAGCCGCCGACGCGCGGATGGTCTCAGGTGCAGCCGAAGTGATGTCTTAAGGGAGGATCACCATGATACTGTCATCAGCCTCGTTCGTGAACTGGAACCTGACCGACACCTGCAACTTCGCGTGCAGGCACTGCTATACGAGAAGGAGAGCGGAGCAGAATGAGCTGACGGCCTCCGAGTGCAAGGACGCCATCAAGAAACTCGCCCAAGCCAACATCTTCGAGGTCAATCTGGGCGGGGGGGAATCGCTCCTGCGGCCGGACGTCTTCGAGATCCTGGGAGCCATGTCAGACCACGGCATCATGGCGGACCTCTCCACAAACGGCTGGCTGGTCGATAAAGATTGCGCGCGGTCGATCAAGCGCGCGAGGGTGTCCAAGGTCTATGTCAGCCTGGACCACGTCGAGGCGCAAGTCCACGACTACATCAGGGACAGGGAAGGGTCGTTCGACAAGGCGATTCAAGCCATCCGGAATCTCCAGGAAGAAGGCATCCCGGTCGGGATATCCGCCGTCGTGTCACAGAAGAACCGCGCTTCCTTGGTCGACATCTTCGAGTTCGCCAAGAAGCTCGGGCTCGTGGAGGTGAACCTCAAGAGGTTCCGGCCCTTCGGCAACGGCTTCCTCAACGCGGAGGAATTCGAGCTGGGTGACGAGCAATGCGACCAGACCGTAAGCCAGCTGGCGGCCTGGAAGCGCCAGTACCAGGACTCCATTAAAATAACCTACGTCTACTCGGATTTTCCGGTGCCTGGACTGACCGACGGCTGTCCTTGCGGTCGGAAGTCCCTGGCCATTCATCCCAACGGTAATCTGTTGATGTGCGTCCACGGGAAGACGATCCTGGGTCACATCCTCAAGGATGATGTCGCCCAGATATGGCGCACGCATCCCTTCCTGGTCAAGAACAGGTGCTCGCACATCTGCGAGGCGACCGTCGGAAAAAACAGGACCTACGCCGCCAACGGCAAGCTGCTCAAGCAGCGCGACATCAGGATCCCGGAAGGCATGACGGCGTACGAGGCGGCCAGCCGCAGCCTCTTCAAGCCCGACACGGCTGACGCCTCTGTCTCGGCCGTATCGCTGGACGGGAAGGTCTACAGCCTGAACCTGGCCGGGACCATGGTCTTTGAATCCATCACCTCCGGAGAAAAAGTCGGCGACATCACAAAGAAGTTCAAGCAAGTCTTCGCGGGCAGAGAGGACGGCAAGCTGCGGGAAGACATAGGCGCGATGCTCGAAAGGATGCTTGAGACGAAGGTCGTCCAAGAGGCACCGCTCACGACTTAAGGCGCGCCAGCGGCCAGGGGTTCACTTGTCTCTCTGGGCCCAGGGTTGCTAAAGTTTGGCTATGCGTGGAAAGAAGGCTCTGGAGAAACCGCTCGGCGTGGGTCGCGAGGTCTATGACGCCGACTTATATGATGCCTTGACCCGCTTCGGCTACGACCTGCCGTTCTATCGCGGCTTGGCCCGGGCGGCACGCGGGCCCGTGCTCGAGCTCTGCTGCGGGACGGGACGCCTCACCATTCCGATCGCCAAGGCCGGCATAGACATAACGGGGCTGGATTTCACGCCATCAATGATCGACCGTGCTCGGGAGAAAGCCCGTGCGGCAGGCCTGAGTATCCGGTTCATCCGCGGGGACATGCGGCGGGCGTCCCTGGGGCGAAGGTTCAAGCTCGTCTTCATCCCCTACAACTCTCTCCAGAATACTTATTCCATCGCGGACGTGGAGCGCGTTTTCGCCAACGTACGCCGGCATCTGGCCCCTGGCGGCAAATTTGTCTTTGACGTCTTCAATCCCAGTCTCGACTACATCGTGGCGGCTGAGCGCCGGGTCCAACGCGGCAAGTACCGGTTCAGGCTTCCAGATGGCCGCCGCGTTAGGATCGACGAGCACTACCGCTATGACGCGGCCCGGCAGACCGGCAGGGTGACCTGGGTCCACCATATTGGAGCTAGGAAAGTCGCATCCCGCCTAGACATGCGTTGTTTCTACCCGCTGGAGATGGATGCCCTGCTCAAGTACAACGGCTTCGTGATCCTGCGAAAGTACGGCTCGTTTGAGAGGAAGCCCTTCGGGTCCGAGTCCCCAAAGCAGATATTCGTCTGCCGGCCGCGATAGGTTGTCGGCGGCCTCGTAGTTCGTTTTCATCTCCAAGCCCCGCAGGCAGTTCGTGGGCGGCCTTCTCCTTCGCTTCACGCCAATGTCCCTTCAGCTTCTTGTCCCGTGGCATTGGAATTGCTCCGCAGACAGTGAAGGCAGCAGCCTTCAACCTGTGTAGCTTGGGGGATTGGCCCCAGGGTATCCACGATCCCGCCGGAACGGGATGAGCCCACGGGAAACGACCAAAATCGTTTCCCACTTTTGTTCCGGCTGAAGAACGGCCGACCGGAAGCGGGAAGCAACGCCGAGGGTCAAATGAATAGGAGAGAGCCTGGATGCTTAAGCGAAGGGAAAGTGCTGACGGCGGGCGGCATGGGCCGCCGCAGCCGAGCTGGATGGGTTGCCGCCGAGCCAGAGGGGGCTGGCGGCTCGCGGGAGGCCGCAGGGGATGTCGTGGCGGAGGTGCTGGGGTCCAAGACCTCAAGGGAACGCTGGATGACGCTCATGAAGCTCGTACGCGAGGGATTCCCGCATTGCATCATGTACGGGGTTCACATCGCCGGCGGAGTGATCATCTCCTGCGAAGCCATGCAGCGAAGCCTCTTGTTCGGACCTTCCGCGGCGACGAGGGACGGCGTAGAGCCGGCCTTCGACGCCAACTGGCAGGAGTTGGAGGCGCTGTGCAAGCGTATGGGCACGGGCCAGCTTGCCGAACTGCGGTTCGGCAACGGCCGCCCCACACGCGGCAAGACCACGCCGCAAGGCAGGAGGTTCAAATACTTCATTAACGATTAGCGACGTTCCAGCAGCAGATTCGGCTAAGGTTAAGTACGCAGTTACCCGCGCGGGTCCGAGCCCCGCGCCAGGTCCCAATAAGGGGAGGGGTGAGATGCCCCAGGCTTCCCAAAGAAGCCAGCCGGCTGGTCCTCCGGGCTTGAAAGCCCGGCCCGACAGCAAGGCGACAGGTACCGTCTTGGCAAGGCATCCAGGCTATGACCTGGAGCCTTAAACCTAGATTCACTCGCTGACCGAAAAACGGAGGCGAGTGATGGGATGGTGCCATCATGGCCCCTGTACAAAATGCCATCGTCGTTTCCGTTTCCGCCGCAGACAGACAAGTCGAGCTGGATGAGAAAGCCCTCTCGGCTCCCGCCTTATGCCTGCATGAGAAGACCCGCAAGCAGATCGTGGATGACCTGCTTCTCGGTTTGCAGGAGCAGTTGCGAAGCAAGAAGATCGCCGAAATCTACAAGGAGACCCACGGCCAGCTGCGGGCTTTCCTGCGCCCGTTCTTCAAATCCGAGCAGGACGTGCAGGAGATACTCTCCGATGTCTACATAGCGCTGCTGGAAGGGAAGTCCGGGGAGGGGTACCTTCGCCGAGCGGCCAAACTGAAGGCCATCAACCGGCAAAAGCGGCTTACTGTCGAGGCGCAGCTCTTCGAGCGGCTCGATACCTTGCATGTCGGGCGAGATGCGGAGTCCGGTGCTTTAGAGGAATGTGCGGAGTCGATGTCCGCTTGCGACTTCTCCTCTCCCCATGCTGACGACCAGGACCCCTTGGAGATACTGATCAGGCGGGAGGAGTCCTCATCGTTCGAGGGCGAGCTTGCCCAAGCGCGGGGGATCGCCGAGAACGACCGGCGGTTCTGGTGGATCAGGCAGAAGAAATGGGGAAAACAATTGAGCATCGGGGCCCTTCAGGAACCCGCGCTGTCAACGAAATGACCACCTGGATTGAACAATAGAGTGAGGGGTCACTTTGCGGGCAGCCTGGTAGCCAGTCAGGAAAAAGCGGGGGAGCGAGGCAATCCCCACCTGCCCGGCAATCTGACCAAAGGCATCGAAAAATGATGGATCGGTTTGGGCAGCCTGGTAGCCAGTCAGCGGAAACTCGGGGCGCGGAGACCCCACCTGCCCAAGGGATTCGGACCGAATGGAGGAGACGCGACACGCGATGAGTACCGGGAAAATAATGGCTGGCTGCGAGGGTAATTCGGCGACGACGGGGCCTGAAAATCCCGCATCCGGTCGCGAGGAAATAGCCGCGAGGAGGAAGGAAATGGAGACTCCGGAAGCGTCGGAAATCCCGCACAAGGACGGCCGCGGTCGGCCGGGCAAAGTCATCCGGCTGAGCGTCGAACTCCCCATGGGGGACGCCCAAGCTGCCCACGGCTTGGCGGGCAAGAGGATGCGCCAGCTGGGCGAATACGTCTCCCTGGACCGCATCATCTCCGAGGCGATCCAGGCCTACGCCAAGTCGCAGAGCACGGAGGCGGCGAGCTGATGGACCGCATCGAGCCGGCTGTCTCGACCCCAACGGGCGCTGGCGCCGGCAGGAGAAAGTCGGACGGCGCAGCGCCCGAAATAAATCCCACGGGCGCCGAGTCCCGGAAAAAAACATGTCTGTCCATTTGTCTGTCAGGACAGACAAAACCCAGACCAGTGGTGAAATCGAGAAAGCCTGCTTTTCGCTGCCCTTTTCGCCCGCCTCAATCCCGCGAAAGCGCGGTTTTGCCTCCTGACCACACCCCCACAACCACAATAAATATGTGGTTTGGAGTGGGAGTGTGGTCAGGAGGTCGGCGGGTGTTTTGGGCAGCGAAAAGTGTGGGAAAAAAGGTGATGGTCTGGAAGAGAATTAGGAACTGATGAATCTTACAAAGAACAGTATCAAGGTACTTTTAGGACTGGAAAAGTGGGGGATTTTAAGTTTGGGACAGGTGGATGGAATGTTGTGTGGGATGAAGGTGGATACTAAAAAAAGAATTGAATTATTTTTCAACTCAAAGCCAAGGAATGGATACAGAGGAGGTACGTACAAGGCAATGAGCAGATGGGAAACGGAGTGTTGGGTACAGCCAAGGGTTTATACGAATTTGCCGAGACTCTATACATTGACGCAGATCGGGCATGAGGTCCTGTGGAAGGATAACAAGAACAAGAAATATAGCTTCTATGAAACGGCCGAGATTTTGGTGCGGCATGAGCTGACGGTGAGTGCGGTGGGCTTGGTCTTGAGCGAGATGTTGGGCCTGCGGGTTTCGACCGAGATGGAACGCTATGTGGCCAGCAAGCTCAAGGATAAGGGGCTCAAGCTCTCCGATTTGGATTTCTCAGATCTCTGGATTGAAGACCCGGTCCAACCGAAAGCTGTCGAGGTCGAGAGGACGCAAAAGTCGGCGAAGCGCTACGCCAAACTCTGGCGTGGTTATCGCAAGGACCTGCCTCCGAACGTGGTGGTTCTCTACATCGTCTGCTTCCCGGGCGGGGTCAAGCGGCTGCTGCGCAGGGCTGAAAAGCTCGGCGCGGATCACGTCTACTTCTGCGATTTGGAAGTCTTTAGGTCGTCGTTGGGGCGCGGGCCATTCGTGGGCTACCGGGGCGGCTGGATCACTCTGGGCTCAGCCACGGACCGTCCCCAGGGCCCTGCTTCGCGGCGCGTCCCGGTGGAGAGCCTCTCAGCCGGCCAGGACGCTTCGGCACGGGAGAGTCACACCACCGGGCCGTGCGCTGCGCCGTCCCGCCCTGCGGTCGGGACGCACTCCCTGCAGCTGCTGCAGCAGGGACTGTTCGCTCCGCCGCCGCAAAGCTGGGCCAACGGCCCCCGCCCCCTTCCTCTGTCGTCTCCTTCCCCGTCCCCGGAAGGAGACTGGAGGAATAACTGATGAGCACTGCATTCTTCTTGGCTACCGGAGCCGCGGGCTTGGCCGGACTGGTCCTGCTGGGCAAAGGCTGCAAGAAAAGCGGCGCCGTCATGCTCGGCCTCTGCATCGCCGCTTTTCTGGCCTTGATGCCGTGGCGGACCTTCGACCTGCTAATAAAGGAGAACCGGAACCTGGCGAAATGGGCGGTGCCGCGGATGCATACCATCCGTCTGGGCTGGTTCGGCTTCTCCGGAGCTTTCGGGCTTCTCATCGGAGCCTTCATTGCCTATGCCAAGCCTGCCGGAGGCCGCAGCCCAGGCTGGGAGGTTCCCGAGGAGCAAAAAGGCTTGGACAAGGCGCTGGAGGCCTGCCTGGCGCCGGAATCGGAGGATGAGGGGACGCTGCTTGGCATGGACGCCCGGGGCCGGAAGATACTCCTTGATGCGCGCTCCCGCGAGGCTCACATGCAGGTCGTGGGCCCCACTCGCTCGGGGAAATCCCAACTACTCTTCGCCTTAAGCAGTCAGGACATGAGGCGCGGCCTGCCGGTGTTCTTCATGGAGGCTAAGGGCGACGCCAGCGACTTCGACCAGTTCCTCGGACTGGCGCTGCGCTGCGGTCGCGGGCATGACGTGCGCTACTTCAACCCCCAGGACCCCCGGTCCATGAGCTTCAACCCCATCCGGAAGCTCCCTGGCCAGGATGCCACCGCCTTGGCCAACCAGATCGCCAGGATCATAGGCCGGGAGCCGACTTCCTCGGGGGAAGGGCAGGACTACTACCGCTCCGTGGACTACGCCAAGATCCAGAACATGGCCGAAGTGTTCTGGAACACCGGCCTGGATTTCACCCTGCGGGACTGCTTCCTCTACTTCGGCCATGAGAGCTGTCGGGAGCGCGCGTTCACGCTGTGCAAGGACGATAAAGTCGCCGAGGCGGCCAGGCATGAGTTCGAGAAGAACCCGGAGACCACGGCCCTGACCTCGGCTATCAGCCCTTGGACCACGGGGCCGCTGGGCGCCCTCCTCAATACCTACTCTCCCCAGATCGAGCTCGACAAGATATTCGACCGCAGCCAGCTCGCCTACTTCGCCATCCCCATCGGCCACCTGCAGGTCCTGGCCAATCCCTTGGGCCGCATGCTGATCTCGGGGATGCTTTCCGTGGCCGCTTGGCGCCAGCAGAGGCGGGAGAAGCCCGGTCCGGCCTCGGTCATCCTCGACGAGTTCGCCGAGTTCGCGACCCCGGCCTTCGCTTCCTTCATAGCCACCGTGGGCTCAGCCAGGATGTGGACCACGCTCTCGCACCAGGACCTCGGCCAGCTTAAGAAGGTTCAGGGCATGGACGCGGAGGCCTTCAACTCCGCGGTCTTCAACAATACGTCCGGCTGCAAGGTCTGCTTCCGCTCGCCAGACCCGGAGGATGCCGAGTTCTGGGCGTCCATCCTGGGCACCTTCCAGACCTTCGAGGACACGGAGCGCGTGACGAAGAGCTTCATGGGAGTGCGCAAGAGCGGGGAGATGTCCCGCCGGAGCGTAGATCACTTCAAGGTCCATCCCAACAAGCTCAAAAGCCTGCCCGCGGGGACGGCCTTGGTGTACTCCCCCGGCTGCCAGGATTGCCTGGTGAGGACCGCCCGCGTCTTCCAGCTGGCAGGCGGCAAGGACGCTTGGCTCTCGCCCGTGCCCGGTTCGGACAAGGAAGGGCTGCACCTCGAGTCCGCCGTGAGAGTGGCCCAAGAGACGGGAGAAATGACCCAAAAGGGAGCGCGCGTCCAATGAGAATGTTTGCGACCATCCTGATCTTCGTTGCCTTGCCCGGCCGGCTTTTCGCGGGCGCCTATGTCCAGCAGAGCAGCTTCACGCTGCCCATGGCATCCATGAAGGCAATGGACTCGGACGCGGTCGGCAATCTTTATGTCCTTGGCCTGCCGCCTGGGGCTACCACTTACGCCGTCGCCTCATATTCGACCCAGGGGATATCCCCGCTGTTCTCTTTCGACACCGGGATTGCCACCCCGGTCGCCTTTGCCGTGGAGGACAGCGGCATCGTGGACGTTCTTGACGGCTCCGGTGGCCTCGCCGCCATCGTGCTCAAGCGCTTCCAGAACAACGGCGTGTTCCTCGGTCAAACCGTGTATTCGTTGACGAGCCCCTACTACATCTTCAACTGGGTTTCTTCGGCGATCGACAAGGCCACCCGCCGCGTCTACCTTACTTACCAGGTCACCCACACGATGTTCTACCCGATGTGCCTGGGCTGCGGAGGGCCGCCCACCAGGACAAACGGCATCATCAACCAGTTCGATTTCTCGGGCAATCAACTGTTGTCCGTCACCATGCCCGGCGACAACAACACCTCGGGGACTTGCTACACGCCGTCGCTGATGACCGCGGACTCGCAAGGCAACCTCTATGTGGCGGACGCCGCCTGCCAGCATGTCCTCAAGTATTCGGCCGCAGGCTCACTGCTCAGCGATACGCCGGCCTCGAACTGGACGTACAACTTCGCGCCCAGAGGCCTGTGGACGGACCCGTCGTCTAACCTCTACATCAGCGAGCCTGTATGCAGCCCGGCCGGCTGCCCCTATGGGGTCGTGAAGGTCGGTCCTGACGGCTCGTTTCAAACGAGCCTCGTCGCGGACTCGGCCATGGGCTGCGCCTGGGACCAGCGCATTCTCTACCTCAGCTCTTCAGGCTCCCAGCCGTTGCGCCGGCTTGTTTTCAATGGAGCGCCCAGCGTCCCTGCTCAGTCCGGACCGCTGGGAACAGTCGTCCAGCACTCCTCCGCGGCGGCGTTGTCGTGGCAGTCATCCAACGACCCGGACAGCGATCCGGTGGCTTACTCGGTCTTTATGGGGACCGGCCCCACCCAACTGGCCTCGATCGGCAGCGCCGCGCAGAACAGCTTGACCAGCCAGCCCCTTGTCTTCGGCGCCACCTATTACTGGCAGGTGGTGGCGAGCGACTCGTACCAGGGCCTACCCGTGCAGGCAATGCCTTCGCCGGTCATGAGCTTCAACCTCAACTTGGTCAACAGCCCGCCCGGCAGCTTCAGCGTGGCCGGCGGCACCGGCTCGGTCGTGACGCGAGCCGCCGCCATCAATCTGTCCTGGCAGGCAGCCAGTGACCCAGACGGCGATCCCTTGGTCTACGACGTGCTGTGGCGTCCGAGCTCGCAGTCCACGCAGACCGTGGCTGCCACCACGGACCAGACCTCCTGGCAGATGCCAGGACTCGCCTTCGGCGCTACCTACTATTGGTCCGTCCGGGCGCGGGACGCTTATGGCGCTTCCCGGCTTATGTCGGGGGGAGTGGAACAGCTTTGTCACCCCGTCTTTAAGAACTCTCCGCCGGCTATGCCTGCTGTGCTCTGGGGCGCAGGCCTCAACGCTCAACACACGTTGACGCCTCAGGCGAACCTGGCATGGTCTCCAGTGGATGACCCCGACGGCGATGCGGTGGCCTACCGACTCTTTGTGGGGACCGACCCCGTTGCCTTGGCGCTGGTCCAGGATGGCGCCTCCTCCTCGTACAACTTCACGGCCCCTATGACGGGAACGACTTATTATTGGCAGGCAAGCGCCTACGACCCGTACGGCGGGGCCAGCACCATTCCGGTCCAAAGTCTGTACCTGTCCCTGCGCAACTCTCCGCCCTCACCGTTTGCGGTCACGGCCGGGACCGGAACGGTTGCGACCCGGGGATCTTCTCTGCCTCTGTCCTGGCAGGTCGCCTCCGACCCTGACGGGGATTCGGTCTCCTACGACCTTGCGGTCTCGACCTTCCCCGGCCTCATGCCTGTCGTACAAAGCTCGACCGCCACAAGCTTCAGCCTGCCGTTCTTGTTCGGGACCACCTATTACTGGCAGGTCACTGCCCGTGACGGATATGGCGGGGCGACATCTTCAGGCCTTCAGACCCTCATCCCGGCCTTTCGAAATGCGCCCCCGACTGCGCCGGCGAACCAGTCGCCGACGGGGACGGTCCCGTATCATGGCCTGACTCCCTCGCAATCCTTCTTCTGGCAGGCGGCGATCGATCCGGATGGGGATTCGGTCAGCTACCAGCTCTATCTGGGCACGGACGCGGCCAACCTCGCCTTGGTCCCGTCCGCGTCCTTGGGTTATACGGCCTCGAACCTTGCGCTCAATACGGCCTATTACTACAAGGTCGTGGCCGTGGACAGCTACGGCGCGGCGTCCAACTCGCCGGTCAACTGGGTCTACTTCCAGTTCACCGACGCCCCGCCGCAACCTTTCAGCGCGGTCTCGGGGTTCGGAACAGCCAACACACGCTCCACCGACGATTCCCTGGCCTGGACCGCCGCCGCGGACCCTGACGGCGATCCAGTGGCATATCGCGTCTACTTCGGTACCGCGACGGCGGCGCTCGCGCTGGCAGCCGATACCCGGCAGACCTCAGCCTCGGTCGGCCCGTTAGACTTCGGGACGACATACTACTGGCGCGTCGAGGCCTACGATTCGTTCGGCGCCACGACCGCGATCACCGGCGGCGCCCAGGCTCTCGTCCATCTCTTCAAAAACTCGCCGCCTGCTCCTATCGTCTATCTCAGCACTGCCGGCGTGCTCAATCTGCACGCAGCTTCCGCGGCCATGACGCTCAGCTGGGCGGCTTCGGCCGACCCGGACGGCGACCCGGTCTCCTACGAGTTGGATATGAGCACCGGAGCGGGGTTTGCCGTCGTCTCGCTCGGTTCCTCGACGGCCATGACCACAGCACTTCGATTCGACACGGCATATCAATGGCGGGTGATTGCCGCCGACCCCTACGGCGGCCTCTCTATCGGGGCTTGGATGCCGCTCATCGCACACATGTCCAACCAGGCGCCAAATGCCATCCAGTACCTCGCGCCCGCAAGCCTCAGGACGCGGGCCACAAGCTACCTCCTGACTTGGGGCGACACGGGGGACCCTGACGGCGATCCTGCGCTCTACCGCTTCGAGCTTGGCGGTTCGAGCAATGCCCTGGCTGCGGTGCAGTTCGGCTCAATGACGGCCTACGCGCTGCCGCTTCAGTATGGGACCACGGCGTACTACCGCGTAACAGCCGTGGACTCCTTCGGCGCTTCAACGGCAGGCCAAGTCCAGGCCTTCTATTCCACGTTCCTTAATGACCCGCCGCAATCCCCGAACGTGGTCGGGCCGTTCAAGAGCGCGCCCGTCGTGAAGACCATGAAGAACTCGGTGGCCGTGTCGTGGGAGCAGGTCACGAACCCCGAGGGTGACCCCATCACCTATACGGTCTATTTCGGCGACTCCGCCGGGAACATGAGCCCGCTGGCGACTATAGTCCAGGCCGGCTTGGCCTCGCTGGCGCTGCGGCCCTTGCAGATCCGGCCCCAGGCCGAAGTGCAGACGGCCGGCAACACGGTCACCCTCAGCCTGACCGGGCTGGACTTCTACAAAGGCTATTACCTGCGCGTAGAAGCCTCGAATCCCTACGGTGCCTCGGCCACGACCGGGATACAGCATTTCTCCCTGGCTTCCGCCGACGGGTTCCCGACCGCTTACAACTATCCCAACCCCTTCAACCCGAGCCGCGGCGGCACCAACATCGTATTCAACGCCCCGCCCTCGGGCTACGGCCAGGCCACGGTGGAGGTCTACTCCGAGTGGCAGGACCTGCTTTTCAAGCAGGACTACTCCAACATCCCGCCCGGCATCAGCCAGGTCCATTTCGACGGCCGCGACCGGAACGGCAAGGCGTTTTTCAACGGCAGCTATATCTGCCGGGTGCGCTTCTCGAATCCTGACAACAGGCAAATCTTCTACATGGCGGTGGTGAAATAATGGCCCTGTTCATAGTCCGCCTTCTGGCGTTGTACCTGGGCGGCGCTCCCCTGTTCGCCCAAACGGCCGGATCGACTCAGCTGCTTTCCCGCGGCCCGGGCGCCGAGGCCGCAGCCATGGCCAACACAGTGGTCGCCACGGTCCACGACCCGACAGCCCTCTACTGGAACCCGGCGGGCCTGGCCTATGCCGGGGGCATGGTCACGGGAGAACACCTCTTCCTCTACGACGGCGCGCGCTACGACTTCATCGGCCTGTCCGTGCCCTCGAAGGCCGGCACGTTCGGCTTCGGGGCCCTGCAGCTCGACCGCGGAGGCATCATCGCCCGTTCCGCCATCGACGACCCGGGCTCCACCGTCTCGAACACCCAGTCCGATTATCTGCTCGGCTTCGGCCGCAGCCTGACCGAGCATTGGTCGGCCGGCGCCACGGCTAACGTGCTGGACTTCAATGTGGCCGGCTCCAAGGACAAGGGCTGGGGGCTCGATGTCGGCACGCAGGGCGCCTACCCGCAAGAGGAGTTCTGGGGTCTCAAGCGCGTGGTCTGGTCCTTCGGCGCGGCCATCAAGAACCTCATCGAGCCAAAGCTCACCTTGGTCCAGGATTCGGAGGCCTTCCCGCGCGAACTGCGCGGCGGAGCGGGGATATCCTTCCAGACCGCTTCGCGGCCTTCGGAATCCGGCACCGTGGCGCACGACCGGGCCATGGCCCTGCTTTCGGTCCGGCGAGTCTCCGGCGATCCCGCCATCTACCCGGGCCTCGGCCTCGCCTACGGGTTCGAGAACCTGCTGGTCTTCCGCCTGGGCTTCGACGGCGCCCTTTCCGCGGGCGCGGGCTTCCATACGCGCGACGGCAGGTTCTTCCTGGACTACGCCATGGAGAACCGGCCTCTGGCTTTCAACCACCGGTTCACGCTCTCTTACCGCTTCATCCAGCCGGACAAGAAGTCCATCGAGAGCTACCAGGATGAGGCCGACGACGAGTATGTGCGGGCCAAGGGGCAGGCCGAGGCTCTGGCGCGGGAGAGCTACGCTACGGGGCAGTCCTTCTTCAAAGACGAAAACTACCGGGAAGCCCAGGAGCCCTTCCGGCTGGCCGTGTTGCTGGCGCCGGACAAAGGGGAAATGGCCTCAGCGTACCGCCGCGGCCAGGAAGCGCTCAGAAGAAAGCAACTCCAGGATCTCTCAACGGATGCCACGCTCAACCCAGCGCCAGGACAGGAAGCCAAGTCGTTGGCGAGCATCGCGCAACTGCTGGACATGGGCGCGACCAACAGGGCTGAGCTCAGCGCGGTACTCAAGAGCTTGGTCCAGCGCCTCCCGGATGATGAGCATGCCCGCATCGCGCAGCAGATATTCGACCAGCGGGCGGCAATGGCCCGCCGCCTGCTGGACACGGGGCATGTCGCGCAGGCGCGGCAGCTGGCGGACAACCTGCTCTTGGTGCAGAGCTCCCAGACCGCCGCCGGGGTCGAAGCGCTGGAACAGGCGGTCGCGGTCAAGGCTCAGGTGATTCGTGAGGGCTTCCTTGCGCTCTCGGCGGACGCAGCCACGCGCCCGGACGCGCGGCTTGCCAAGGCGGCCTTGGCCGCCAAGCGCGCCTTCCCGGATGAGCCAGAAATCACGGGACAGGCGGATGCGGCGCTCGCGCGTTACCGCGCCGAGAATCGGCTTACGGTCAAAGAGCGCTATTACCTGCGCAAAGTCTACTGCCTAGCGGCGGTGCGCTACGCCAAGAAGGGGAACGCGGATGAGATGCGCCGCGCGGGCGACCTGTTGGAGGACATCCTGCGCCGCGACCCAGCGGACGAGGCCGCGGACACGCTCTTGGACACCATGGCCAAAGACGGCTTGGTGAATAGGCAATAAGGGGGAAAGGCATGAAGAAGAGGATAAGGGAAAACCTGTTGGCCACGGGGATGATGCTGATGCTGGCCGCGCCGGGCTTCGCCCAGTACGGGGGCAGCGACACCCAGGTGGGGAGCTTCCTGAGCTCGTCTACCACCTGGCTGATCACGGTCCTGGGACCCGGCGTCTTTATCATCGGGGTCATCATGGTGGGCATCAGCCTGGCCATGGGCGACCAGGACGCCATGCGGCGCGGCGGCTATGTGATTGGGGGAGGGGCGCTGATCTTCCTCTCCCAGTCCGTGGTGGCCCTGCTCAAGAAGCTCGCGGGCGGATGAGGCTCGGGGAGGAGGCGGAGGTCGTCCATATCGGGACCCTGGTCGCCGAGTGGAAAAGGCGCATGGAAAATCGCATGAGGAGGTTGGCGATGGAAAAAGGCAAGGAAGGCGCGGCGCAACCGCCGGACGAGGGCCGGCTGTCGGCCCTGCCTGAGATCAACGAGGTCGTGGTCGTGGGGCGGCTGCTCAACGCTCCCAAGACGAGGCTCGTAAACGGCGAGCACAAGATGGCGCGCTTCATGCTGGCCGTGGACCGTTCGTATCACAACGGCGCCGGCAAGCGCGTGCACAGCACGGCCTACGTGCCCGTGGTAGCGTGGCGGGCCGTGGCGCAAGCGGCCGAGGCCCTGGGCAAGGGCGACGCAGTCCGTACCGAAGGGCGGCTGCACACCTGGCAGTCGACCGAAGGTCAGAAGTACCGCTGGGAGGTGGAGGCGGACCTGCTGGAGGTCCTGCGCCAGCGGCAGGGCGCGAAGGCAGGTCAGCCGGAGCCGGCGGGCGTCTGAAAAGTCCCCGGTCCCGCGAGAGCGGGACCGGGACAGATTTCATGGATACAATCAAGGTCTACCGAAACATCAACGCCGTGGACAAGTTCCTGGGTATGGAGCTTGCCGACGGCTGCATACTGCTCCTCGCCTTCTTCCTGGCCTTCATGGTCAACCGCGAGGGGCTCTTCACCAATGCCGCCCTGCTTCTGGCGCTCTATCTCGGGCTGCGCACCCTCAAACGCGGCAAGCCGGACGGCTACATGCTCGTGCTGTCGCGCTTCGTGCTCATGAGCCGGTTCAAGCGCGCCCCGGGCTTCGAGGAAGCGGAGGGTCTGCGATGAACGGCATAGAGCTAGGACTTACAAACCTGCGCAGCGCCGTGCACGGGCCCAAGGTCGCGCCCTTGGCGCAGTACCTCAACCTCTGGAGCCTGCGCGACGGGGCTCTGGTCGGCGTGAACCTAGACTTCTCCACGGTCTTTGAGCTGGAGCCCGACAACGTATTCCTCATGGACCCGTCCAGGCTGGACCTCTTCGGCACCCAGACCCAGGCCTTCCTCAACTCCCTGCCGCCCGGCGCGACCCTGCAGTTCGTGGTGCAGATCCGCAAAGGAGACCCGGACTCCATCAGCGAGTACCGCCGCAACGTCCTCGGCGACTCGTCCGACGACCTGACCAGGCTCATCACGGACAAGAAGACGCAGTTCCTGGAAGGCAAGTTCACGCAGCGGCGGCGCTGCCTGCTCTTCGTTACCAGCCATGCCAAGGGCCGCAAGGCGCCCCTGACCTGGCTGCTGCCCGTCTACCGCAAGCCCTTCCGTGAGACCACCAAGGAGCTTCACGCCATACGCCTGCGCGAGCACTCAGGCCTGGAGCAGGTCGTCGCGGAACGGCTGCAGAGCATGGGGTTGCGCGCCAGGAAGCTTTCGTCCCAGGATACCTTGGACTTGGTCTTCCGGCACCTCAATCCGAAGAGAGGCGGCGCTTTGGCCGAGAAGAGCCTGTCGCCCTTTCGCACCCTGCGCGAGCAGGCGGTCTTCAGCCCCTTGAAGGAAGAGTTCGACCATGTCCAGGTCAACGACACTTTCTTCCGGGGCCTGAGCCTGCTCCGGCTGCCCGAGGCCGCGCATCTGGCCTTCACCCAGCGCCTCCTCAACAACCTGTGGCCCGACTGCGACCTCTGCCTCACCGTGCATACCCTGGACACCGAGACCGCAATATCCAGCCTGAAGCTCAAGGACAACATCACTAGGACGTTGGCTTTCTCCACCGGGAGCAAGAACTACGAGGCCGAGCAGAAGCACTTGGAGCTCGACGAGCTGATCACCGAGATCCGCGGCTCGGCCCAGCGCCTCTTCAGGTTCTCGCTCTCCATCCTGGTCCGGGCGAACAGCCCGGAGGAGCTGCGCGACAAGACCCAGCCGGTCCTGGGCGCTTTCCGCGACTTCGCCTCAGCCGAGGGGACCTCGGACGACATGAACCACTTCCGGCTCTACCTGCAGCCCATCCCTGGCCACGGCGAGCTCAACGACCGGCAGTTCTACATCCAGACCAACGCCTTGGCCGGCTTTCTGCCCCTGACCGGCTGCTGGCGGGGCTCCAAAGAGAAGAAGATGCTGGTGGAGACCCCTATGGGCGAGCTGGTGGGCCTCGACCCCTTCGACGGCGACCTGCCGGCCAAGCACGGGCTGGTCCTGGGAACGACCGGCTCGGGCAAGAGCTTTACCACCAATTACCTGCTCAACAACTTCATGGTCGAGTCCACGGACAACCACGTGGTCATCATCGACGTGGGCGGTTCGTACCGGAAGATAGCGAAGGTCTTCGGCGGCCAGTACCTGGAAGTCTCGCTGTCCGACGAGTTCGGCTTCAACCCTTTTCCGCGGCGCGAGCAGATCGCCCCGGGCGGCCAGTACGATGATGACGCAGTCGCCTACCTCTCCCTGCTCATCTCGCGCATGTGCGCAAGCCCGGTCGATATCGGCTCGACCTATGAAAAGGGGTTCCTGGAGCGCGCCATCAAGGAGGCCTACGCAAAGAAGTCGGAGATAGTGTTGGGGGATGTCCGTGCGGAGTTGGTGCTGCTCGCCGGCACCTATCCAGCAGCCAAGACCTATGCTGATTCCCTTGAGCTGTGGACCACCGGCATGTACGGCAGGCTCTTCAACAAGCCCGGCAACCTCGACATCTCGAAGCGCATGGTGGTCTTCGACCTCCAGAACCTCGAGAACCATCCCGACCTGCAGAGCGTTTACTTCTTCGTCATCCGCTCCATCATCTGGGGCAAGCTCCTCAACCGAAGCCTGAAGAAGATCATCGTCATAGACGAGGGCTGGAAGTTCTTCAACGACGAGGTGGGCGCGGAGCTCATCGAAAACCTCTACCGGACCGCCCGCAAGTTCAACGGCGCGGTGTTCTCCATCTCGCAGTCGCCCAAGGATTTCCTGGATACCAAAGCGGCCAACGCCATCATCACCAACAGCTACATCAAGTACGTCCTCAAACTCACCAAAGGCCACGAGCTTCTGAGCCAGTTCGAGCTCAACCCCAACGAGATCGAGGCGGTCAAGCTTCTGCAGTCCAAACCGCGCGTCTTCTCGGACCTGTTCGTGAAGTACGGCAACCACTCATTGGTCGCGCGTATCGAGCCATGCCTGCTGGACTACTGGATATGCACCACGGACGCCAAGGACCACGTCTACGAGGCCAAGGTCCGGGCCGAGAACCCCGGCCTCTCCGAGGCCGAACTGCTGCTCAAGCTCACGGAGGCAAAGTGAATCGCACCTATTTCCTTGCGGGACTGCTGTTCTTCGCGGGGCAAGCGCCGGCCCATGCCTTGTTCACGGATGATGCCACCCAGGCCATGATACTGGCTGAAGAGAGGATATTCCACGCCTTCATGAAGATCCAGGTCGTCGAGCAAGTCCTGACCCTCAAGCAAAACTATGAGGCCTCCGTCCGCTATTTCAACGACTTCAAACAGCTCAACTCGGGCAAGGGCATCTTCCAGAACATAGCGGCCCAGATCAAGACGGCCCAGACGAAAGAACTCAATTCGATGCAGCAGCAGATCAACCAGACCTTCACCCAAACCTACAACTCGAGCACGGCCGTGGACAAGTTCTTCCAGAGCCTCGACCAGGGCATCTCCAACAACATCAAGTACGCGGGCGACGAGATGGCCAATGCCATCTCGAACCGCAAGACCGGCGAGCAGATCGCCAACAGCGCCGAGGGGCTCTCGCCCAAGGACGCAGCCAACCTAACCGCCAAGGCGCAAGGCGTCCAAGTTCAGGTGCTGACCCAGATCCACGAGGACAACCTGCGCCTCATCCAGCTCGGTTCCATGCAGCTCGCCAGCCAGGCCAGGAAGGAGAAGAGCGAGGCCCAGGCCATCTCGGGCTTGCGCGAGAGCGTGAAGAGCCGCGCGCCGAGTTTTCAGGAGAGCGCTGACGATTCCCAGGGAGGAGCCCAATGAGCCACAGCGTGCTGCTCGACATCTCGCAGATTCCGACTCAGATGGCCGGCTTGGCCAGCCTGACCAAGGCAATCGCCATGGCCATGCTGACCTTCATCATCCCGTGGACCATATTCGAGATGAACGTGAGCGGCATGCGGGCCAGGGAGTACCCGGACTACAGCGGCTTATTCGTCAGGGTATTCTCGGCCATGCTGGCGCTGTTGTGCTACCAGCGCATCTTCTCCTTCATCACCAAGATCTCGCAGATGCTGTCCTTTGCGATCTTGAGCGAAGAGCAGTGGGGGGACTTCTTGGTCCAGAGCTTCCATGGCGTAGGACCGGGTGTTCCCACCCTCAATATCCTCCTGCACCCCATCAACTCCATCCAGGAGATAATCCTGTTCTTGAGCAGTCTGGTCGCCGTGACGGCTAGGGACGTGATCGTGATGCTCCAAGGCTGTTTCCTGAGCCTGCTCTTCGCCTTCGGCCCCATCGCCATAGTCTGCGCCATCAACCGGAAGACTTCGCAGGTGACCCGCGGTTGGATCGCCAACTCCTTCCAGGTGGCCTTTTGGAGCTTCTTCCTGAAGCTCGTGGTCCGGGTCTGGCTCACCTTGAGCCCCATCGCCGGGAATTCCGGCGCCGGAGCCGCCAACGACTACCTGGGCATCCTGACGGTGAACGTGACCTTCCTGCTCATGGTCCTGGGAACTCCCATCGTCTCGGCTCGGCTGCTCTCGGGGGAGAGCCTGGCCATGTTCGGGGAGGCGGCGCTGGCGACGGTCCAGACCATCATGGTCACCAGAAAAATGGGCGTTGGGAGCTTCTTGAGCCGGGAGATTGAAAGATACCGAAAAGCCTCGCCGGAAGACCGGAAGAATCACGCGCAGTTCCCGCTGCGCGCGCTGGCGTTCCATACCATCCCGACTACGGCCACGTCGGCTTACCGCAAATTATTCCCTCGGCCGGGGGCCGCCACGCCGCCGCGTCAGACCGCGGCTGCAGATTCCGGGAGGAGATGATGCTCGCCTTTCTGGGAAAGCGCGCCCCGTCGCCCGGCGCTGCCGCGGCCAAAGTGCCGGAGGCGCCTGCCTATTACGAAGTCTGGGGCAGCATGGAGAGCGCCAACCGTGCCTTGTGGGCCGCGCTTTGGCTTGCCGCGACCGTTGCGCTCCTGGCGCTCATCATCGTGCGGGCTCTGGTCTGCAGGCCGCCGGTCGTCATTCGCGTGGACGCCGCCGGTCAGGCACTGGCGGCGGACGCCGGCCGCCAGCCTCCGGTCAGCGAGGCGGAGATAAAGAACTTCCTCATGCTCTTCGAGCGCTTCTTCACGGAGCTCAACTGCTACACCTACGACGCGGATTTCAAGCTCGCGTTCTCCATGATGACCCCGGAGTTCCAAGGGAAGGCCAACGACATGCTCAAGCGCAGCGGTTCGGTGGAGAACATCAAGGCCACGCAGGGCAAAACCGTCCTGACCCTGACCGAGATGAAGATCGTCAAGGACACCCCGCAGGTGCTGGAATGCCACGTCAAAGGCTACCGGCAGATTAGCTCTTACAAGCAGGACGCGCCGCAAAGCGAGGTGGTCTTCGAGGACAACGTGATCCTGAAGAAGATGCCGCGTTCCGAGCATGCGCCGTATGGGGTTCTGGTGCAAGACTGGGCCGAGAGCGTATTTAAAAAATGAAGCAACACGCTTGGTTGCTGGCGGCAGGCCTGACCTTGGCCCTTGCGGTCGGTTTCTGGCTGCCCACCAGCCTCTCCGTGGCCGGCTCCACCGCCTACTCCCGGATGGAGGGCACCAGTCTGACCCTGGTGCAGGCACAGCCGAGCGCCTCTACCGCGGTGTCTGAGCAGGGAGTGAGCCTGCCCCAGGGACAGGCTCAGCCGAGCGTCTCTGCCGCGATACCTGTACCGGCCCCCACACCCCTTCTAAAGGCCGATCCAGGGGTCTGGGGCATAGAGCGGCCAAAAGCCCGCGCACGGGCCGGGGAGAGGCCTTTATCGCGAAGAGCGGCGGTCACCGCGAAACCGACCGCCAGTCCGATTCCAGCACCGCCGCCCGCGCCGGCGTCGGCCACTGCTCAGGAGGCCAAAGCCGAGCCCGCTCCTGCGCCTGCGACTACCGTCGCCTCCCAGGACATCGCCCTCGACAATATAGCGCAGAAGTTCGAAAACGACCCTTCCAAATACCCCTTGGACCGAAGCCGGAAGCTGGAGGGGGTTACGCTCACCTTGCTGGCGGTCGGACGGCTGGATCGGCTTTTCGTACTCAAGGTCGCGGTCGCCAACGAGACGGACGCGGATTTCTTCGTTAAGGGATTCTCCGTGCAGGCAGGAGCGGACGACCTGGGCAGCCGGTCGAGTTTTCGCATTCTTGTAGAGCCACGCAGGTCGCGCACAGGCTACGTTCTTTTCGGACAGCCGCAACCAGGCGCTGCCGTTAAAATCAAACTAAAGGAGGATGGGGGGAAGGGATTGGCTATCGAGATGCCGGTCCCCTACCCGTTCTAATCATGCTGACAACCGAACATCCGGTCCTCGCCGTGCCTCACTCCGCGCAGCCGAAGGAAAACCGCCAGTCACCCCCGGCCGCGGCGCTGTTCCGCTTCGTATTCAGGAAGGAATACGGCGGCATCTACAGCAACCGGCACGACAAGTTCGTGCTGCGCGAAGAGCACATCGCGGAGCTCAAGCGGCTGGTGAAGGAGCACAACGGGGAGTACCCCCGCCTGACCGAGGCCATCAGCATGTCGGACATCGTCAACGCGGCCTTGGACTTCGCCCTGGAGCACCCCATGGCCTTCCAATACCGGGCCACGCCGGCGACCTTGCGCGACGCGCTCTCCCGGGAGGTCTACCGGCGCGCCTTTCTGCACTTCATGCGCAGCGAGGTGCTCTGAATGCGGTTCGCCGCGGTACTCTTGCTCCTCCTGCCCGCCTGGTGCGCTGCCGGGCAGCCGCTCCTGGACCCAAGCCTCTTCGACAACGTCCTGGCGAAGGATGAAAAGGCTGCTGGGTGGCAGGGGGTGACACTGAAGGTGGAGACGAAGAGCCGCTACTTCCTGCCCACGGGCTTCACCTTCCCGGCCAGGCTTGAGAACGCCGTCTACTCCTACAACGTGGAGACGCCGGCCATGGCCGTGGTGGAGCGGGGCGTAGAGTACCTCAAGAAGGTCGTCATCCCGGCCGGGACCAAGGTGATCGGGACCGTCACGGTCCAGCAAAGTCATGACCGCATCCTCATCAACTTCCACACGCTCGTCTTCCCGGAGGGTGATGAGGTGAAGTTCTTGGGCATGGGGCTCTCGCTGGACGGCTCCGCGGGAATCAAGGGCAAGGTCGAGACATACAAGGACTCCGCCGTGGCCAACACGGTGCTGAAGTCTGTGCTCGGAGGGACCCAGCAGGCCCTCGTCATGTCCGGCATCAGCCCCATTGCCGCAGGGGCGACCCAGGGGCTGACCAACGAGGCTTCCAGCACCCTGGAGACCCAAAGGCAGCAAGTCAAAACCAGCATCTCGGTCGACGCGGAAACCGGCCTGCGGGTGTATCTCCCGCAGAGAATCGAGTACTAAGGGGGACTATGAAGTTAAAAATCGCCTGCGACTCTTTTCTTGGACGCTGCGCGGCGCTCAACTTGGCCAAGGGGACCCTCGCCTGGTACGGGCATATCCTCGAAGAGCTTTCAGCCCTCCTGGTCACCCGAGGCCTCGATGAGTTGGCGGCCATAGGCCCGGCGGACCTGCGGGGCTTCCTGGGCCATCTGCGGCAGCAGGGGCAGGCAGCTGAGACGGTATTCAAGAAATACGGGGCTATCCGTTGCGCCTTCAGGTTCTGGCACCGAGAAGGGACCCTGGAGCGCAACCCCATGCTCCTGGTGGAGCGGCCGCGAAGGGAACGGGTGTTGATCCGTCCGATGAGCCCGGAGCAGACCGCCAGGCTCCTGGAGCAGCCCAATATCCGGAATAGGGAGGGCCTGCGCGACCGGGCTCTCATGATGTTGCTTCTCGACTCGGGCCTACGGGTGTCGGAGGCACTGTCCTTGGAATCCAACCGGATCGACTGGCTCAACTGCGTGCTGACCGTGATGGGAAAGGGCCGCAAGGAGCGCAGCGTCCCGTTCTCGTCACGCACCGGCCAGACCATGCTCGAATACGCGCGGGAGCGCGCCAAGGGCATGGTATCCTCGCCACATTTTTTCCTTGGTCGGACCGGCCACGCCATCGACCGAAGCAAGGCGCGCAAGTTGGTCGCCGGCTACGGCAAAAAGGCCGGCATCGAGGGGGTGCGCGTGTCGCCGCATACGCTGCGCCACACCTTCGCCGTGCTCTACATCCGCAACGGGGGGGACTCCTTCAGCCTTCAGGAGATTCTCGGACACTCGACCTTGGAGATGACCCGTCGCTACGTTCACCTCGCGCGACGGGACGTTTCCGAGCAGCATAAGAAGTTCTCCCCTATGGGACTGCTTCTGGGAGGGGAGCCGGCCAGGACGGTGAGGCCCAGGGTACTGGACTCCGCCGCGGGACGTGGTGAGACGGGCTATATGGCTGCGAGATAGCCATGCATGGCGTGAAAGAGGCTGGCGGAGCCAATAGCAGCGGCTGGCATGGAGTTCAGATCGTCGCCGCTGCGGAGACGTTCCTGGCCTTGGGCGGGCCGCAGGCTAGGCGGGCAATCCTTCACACCGTCCTGGAACTGCACCGGCTCTTGGCGGCTGAGATTGCAGGAGAAGGTTAACATTTCTGCAAAGGATGCCCTCCTTGAAGTTGTCGTCGACCGTCGGCAGATTCTTAATAGATTCGACCTGGGCTATTTGATGCGACCATGGCGAATCGGTGCCGAAGAGAAACCGCTGGCGGTCATGCCTCGAAAAAATCTTATTCCGTAACGCCTCATCGACCTCATGAATGAAGGGCGGTTCCTGATTGACTAGAATTGGCTTGACATCCCCGAGTCCATCTGTTATAAAGAGGCTGGCCGGGGAACTAGTCACCTAGTTTTCGGTTTCGCCCAGAAGTGGAAGAAACTCCCGTTCCGCGGGTATATTACCTTCCCTTTCCGGACGATGTACCTACAAAAGACCTCGACCTCACCGTCGAGGTTTTTTCTTTTGTTGGCCACTTGTCATCACCCCCCGAAGGGTCAAGCATTCGACCCTTCATAGTGGGGTAGAATCCTGGAGAGATGATGGCGAAAGCCAAAACCCCGGCCAGCCTCAGATCGGTTGAACTATAGGTAGGAGACCTGCTATACTATCTACAGTTCAGCACAGAGACTGTACGTCTCGGACGCCCCGGTCTAAGATCCCGGCCAAAGGATTTACTTAGATTGGGGCGTTTGCTTTTGGGTCGCCGAGCCGGCCCGCTTCATTGTCATCTTGTTCATCCTGGCGTAGTCTGCGCAGATTGTTTAAGCCCTCTTGTATTTGGCGGCCTCCGTCCCTTCGCGCTCCTTGGCAACCTTGATGCTCTCTGTTTCTCGGATTCTCATAAGTACGCTAGACAGATAGGCCATATTGAATTTGACGCCCGGATAGTTGTTGCGGAGACTCTTGGCGATATCATGGATGTTGAACTCGCTGTCAGCATCCATCTTTGAGATGATCTCCTCTACGATCTTTCTTACATTGACTTTTTGTGCTGGGGCAACTACCTGGACTTCGCTTGCCTGGGAAGGGGGCATTGCCTTGGAAATCTCTGATAAAACTTTATGGGCCTTTGGCATGGGCGGAGGGCCGCCATTGGCCAATCGCCACACCGTCTTGATTGACTCCAAATCCCTTTGGTATCGTGACTCCGCTTCCTTTAGAAGGCGAAAGTATTCATTTTCTTTCATAGCTCCTCGCGCCAAGCTGGCATGATGATCATAGCAAGTTTGATATGAAGAGTCAACGGCCTTGTCGCGCAAGGACTATATTGGGCGTGGGAATCTGGGCAGCGGGAATGGTCAGGTCCACCATGCCGACGTGGGTCACTATAGGCAGTCCAAGGAAGGGAACAGCCTCCAAGTAGTATAATTTCAGCATGGCCGTGGTCTCGCGGTGGGTTGCTGGAGTCGACGGATGCCGGGGCGGCTGGTGCCTGGCCCTGGGCGACGCCTCCTCCTCGCAGGGCATCAGGATCAAGTGCGCGGTGTTCCCGACCTTCGCAGAGGCGGTGGACGCAGCGGCAGACGCCGCCGACATCGCCGTTGACATCCCAATCGGCCTGACTGACGGCGGGCCCAGGGAGTGCGATCGCCTCGCCCGCGCGGCCCTGGGGCCTAGGGCGTGTTGCGTCTTTCCGGCGCCACCCCGGTCCATTTTGGCGGTCTTGGCGGCCAAGCCCTACGCCGAGGCTAAACGCTTCTACAAGGACCACTGCGGGCAGGGCCTTACAGTGCAGGCCTTCGGGATCATGCCGAAGATCGCCGAGGTCGATGACTACTTGCGCGCGCAGCCGGGTGTCAGGGACCGCGTCTGGGAGGTCCACCCGGAGTTGTGCTTCAGGGTCTTGAACGGCGGGGCTCCGCTGATGGTCGGCAAGAAGAAGGCGGAGGGCCTGAAGGCCCGGCGGGCGCTGCTGGCACCTTTCGTCGCGGACCTGGAGCGCGTCGTCCGTGAGGCCCTGGCCGCCCAACCCCGCCGGGTCCTCCAAGAGGACGACGTCCTGGACGCGATGGTCGCCTGTGTCACAGCCGCGACCTGGGTGCCGGAGGCGACGCTCCCGGGGCCGAGGCCGCCCGTGGACTACTGCGGACTCAGGATGGAGATGCGTTGCCCGGCCTCGGTCTAGGGCCTGGCCGACGAGGTTAAGAGGTTTTTTGAGAGAGCGGGAGTCGCCATTTCATAAGATGGCCTTGCATATGCCTGACGACGCCATCTACGACCTTGAGTGTACGAAGGGTCACCGGTTCTCTGTCGATGCGACCGAACTGGAAGATTACATCGATGACAACGGTTTCCACTGCAAGAAGTGCAAAAGTCCAGTGGACCTTTGCGATGAGGTATCCCTTGAATGCCATATCTGCTCCGAGACCTACTCCGCCAATTCCCTGAAAGAGGCGCGAGATGCTGAGGGGACCCAATGTGGCCATTGTAGTGGCCTGGGGTTCCGATCGTATTTTTTGGTTCCAGACTCCTGGCCATGTCGGCTCGCTGAATACGATTGGACGTACAACCCGACAAATCCTGAGCAATTGCAACGGCTGGGTCGAGACGATTATTGGGAAGGGGTTATCCATTTCTGCACGCAGAAGGAGTTCATCTCGATTTACGACGATCAGAAGATCAAGGCTAGCGGGACCGGCTATTTTAGAGTCCCGGCAGTCTGTTTGACCGAGACGCCGAAGCCGTGTTCTTCCGGGCTACAGAAAGTTCATGGTGATCATGGCTTCGTATTCAAGAAGAGCCGGATAATTGCTGCCGGGGGCAACCCAGCGATTTACATGGGACCTAAGTTAATTGCCCGGCAGACCAGGGCGGGGGGATTCGCCGTTTCCGTCAGGCCGTTCGTGAACCTCCTTCGTTTGAGTTCCGTGCACAGTGGAAGTCACTATGATTTCTTGCACGAGCGAGAGTGGCGCGTCCCTGGCGATATTGACCTGCGCGCAGTGAAGCCCTTCGCCGTCATCATCCCGGGGGACACTGTTCATCAGAGATTTGTGGGCAACCACCGGGAGACGCTGCTCGCCGCAGCGATGCAGTTTGGCGAGCTATAATAGATGGCGTGAAGGGAATAATCTACCTCGACTCCAGCGCGATCAACAAGCTGGCCGACGACCCTGCGGCTCCCGCTATCATCGCGGCGATTGCTGCGGCAGGTCATGACGTGCACATAAGTTGCCTGAACGTTCTTGAACTGGTGGCAACTAAGGACCCGGCGCGGCGTACGCACCTGCTGTCGGTCGCACGGCGGATCACCCAGAGTTTTCACCCTCTCGATCTGCCGGGTCGCATTTTGCAGTTGTCCCTCAAGGCGCACCTCTCGGGCGAGAACGAGGCCGTGATGTCGATCGACCCGAAGATGAACGGGGCCTGGGCCGCATTGCGCCGTCCTGAAGCGATCGACGAAGCTATCCGACTCAATGCCATCCGGGAGAAGGAGGTGCAGGAGACCTGGTTCTCAGATCAGCACCAACGCTACCGCCAAGCACTTACCGATCGTGAGCGCCCCCAAGTGTCCAAGCCCGTCCACTATATTCAGCCCGCGATCAAGGACGCCCAATTCGTGCGTTCGTTCTTCGAGGAGATCGTGCGTGCGGCTGGCGGCAACCCCGTGACGACCGATGCGGTGGAAATCCTACAGAAGGTCGGACCGTGGCGCGGTTACTTCACGGCACTCGCCCTGGAGAACTACAACCGCGCCGTCCGAGCGCAGCGGTCCGGCAAGGCTTACAATCCGGGCGGGATCGACGTGCAGCAGGCCGCCTACCTCTCCGGGCATGACGTGTTCATCACGGAGGACAGGCTCCAGCGGCGCTTTTTGCGAAACGTCTGCCGGATCGCTGATATTCGAGTGTCCGTCGTTGATTACTTGTTTGTCACGAGGATAATGTGGTGATGGGTGCTGTGAGACCCAGGACAGTCGCGAGCGCCGTATTGTAGAATCACGGCATGACTCCAGAAGCCGTGACCTCCGTTATCACGTTCATCCTGAACTCAGTGCTGCTATCCAGCTTCATCATCCCCCAGGTGCAGAAGCTGAAAGAGATCAAAGACCGGCTATTCCAGTTCCAGTTACCGGGCATCCCTCCGACGGGGACGCTTCCCCGAGCGATGCTGGACAGCCTACGCGAGCCCGGCAAGGAAGTCGAAAAGCTTCAGGCCATCTTGGACATCTACCGGGTGCGGTCAACAGAGTTAAGGGCGACGCTCAATACATTCTATATTTCGGTTCTGCTGGCGGCGGTGACCCTGGTCGCATCTGCGGTCTGGTCCCAGGGCCGCGACCTCTTTCTTACGGTTTATCCGGTGCTGCAACTAGGGCTTCTGCTATGGGCCATTCGGAGTTATGGTGCAGACCCTGACCGCGTCTCCTCACCCCTGTATCTCGTCAAGGAGTGCGAAATCAACCCGCACCTGGTGATCGCGGCGATGGGGATGAGCATCACTTTCTCCAGCGGCCTCCCTATCAGTCAACGGCAAGATTGGGAGGACCCGCTCAACATCGACCTCTGCATGAAGCTTCGTGTCTACGGATTTCGATTCTTCTTCGTCATCGCGGACGCTGAAGGCAAGGTCTACTACGTTTCCTTCGGCCCGATTACGGCTCAAACCAACAATTGGCGCCACCTGCTGAATCCAGCGTGTGGCATGAACGAGATCAACAGTACCAATATCGGCAAGTTCCAGTTTAACCACTTCGCGACGGCGAAGACCTTCACATGCCACCTTTTGGTCTTCTTGCCGTTCTTCAAGCATGAGAAGCTGAATCCCATGTTGCGGACAGAGAGTGTCTGTGCCGGAGGCCGTGGGGGTAATATGATCTCGGCTGCGGGGACTACGGGCAAGGTCGAGTCAGACAGGGTCTATCGAGGGATCACATTCTCGGGCACGGGTGAGAAAATCGTTGATGTAGGCGTCGAAGACCTACCCAAAGACAATAACCCGGCAATCAACCGAGTGGTGCGGAAATTCCAAAAAGAGTTCCTCCAGGCATCGGAGATCAAGAGCCTGACCGACATCGAAGGGCTGATCGCCGCAGAATAGGGCGGTGGAGATGATGAAGCCCATGCCTTCGTCGAAAATGATCGCCGAGACTCTAGACCCAGAGAGCCCCGACGGCCTGGATCAGACGCTTCGGATTCTGGCGGAACTCCTGGCAAAAGAATACGAGCGGCGGCATGGGCAGCGCGCGCCGCAGGTGACTGCGACGGAAGTTCCGCCGTGCGGTCAAGACAAAAAGCTGTTGGACATCGATGGGATAGGGTTTCCGCGCCCCTGAGCTTTGCTGGATGCCACCGCATTTCAGAACTAAGATCTCAGTGGACCACAACCCGCTTCCTGCCACCGGGGACGATTCCGATGTTGTCCATCGGGCTGAACTTCCGGTGCTGCTGCGTCACTTCCTGGTCAGCCAGCCCGACGTAAACCCGCACCATATCCAGCGTCGAGTGCCCCAGGATCTTCTGTAGGCTGAACGCATCGCCGCCGTTCTTGATGTACTGCGTCGCGAATGTGTGCCGCAGCGTGTGGGGGGAGACCCGCACTCCTTGGATATTCACCGCTCGGCCGAGGTTGCGGATGGCCTTCTCGATCCAGAACCGGCAAAGCCTGTTGCCGTATTGGTTCACGAACAGCAGGTCCTGGCCGGGGATCTCACCCCGGCGCATCAGGTAGCTCCATAGCGCCTGCTTGGCCGCGGCCCCGAAGGGCACTTGGCGCTCCTTGGCACCCTTGCCCATGACGCGGATGACCCCGCCGTGGAAGTCTATTTGGTCGGTCCTGATGCTGATCAGCTCCGAGACCCGCAAGCCGGTGTCCAGGATGACCAGTATGATGGTCCAGAGCCGCTGCCCGCTGAAGCGCTTCTTGTTGGCATTGGCGAGCAGGAGACGCGCTTGGTCCATCGATAGGGGCCGAAGCATCTTATGCTCCATGCGGGGTTTCTCAACGAGCTGGAAGGGGTTCTGAGGGATCATCCGCTCCCGCGAGAGGAAACTAAAGAAGCAGCGCAGGCCACCGTAGGTCCGGGCCACCGTGCCCGAGGCGTTGCCCCTCTGGCGCATGTCTTCGATATAGCGCCGGATGAGGTCCGGCGTCACCTCCCGGGCCAAGGTCACTCCTTTGGACTCCAGGAACCGATTCCAACGCTTCAGGTTCTCGCCGTACCAGACCAACGTGCCGGCGCTCAGGTTCTGCGCCTGGCAGCGGAGGCGGAACGCCTCCGAGGCTTGGCCTGGGGAGACTTCGCGGGCTGCGAACGGGCGGTAGACAGTGGTTTTGGCCATTTCCATCCTCCACTAACCTTGTGGCCACAGGGCTCCAGAAAGCGAAAAACCCCGGCCGTTTTTGGCCAGGGTTTTGTCGCTTTTCCCGTCGGAGATGGTTGCGGGGGCTGGATTTGAACCAGCGACCTCAAGGTTATGAGCCTTGCGAGCTACCGGGCTGCTCTACCCCGCAAAAGAATGATAGCAAAAGCAGGGGAGCTCACGCAAGGAAGAAATTCAGTATTTCGGGACTGCTGGGTCGATGCGTTCGGACCAGGCCGCGATGCCGCCCGCCACGTTCACCGCGCCGGAGAATCCTTTCTCGCGCAGCAGCCGGACGGCCTGGGCGGAGCGGCTGCCGCTGCGGCAGTGCACCAGAATGGACCGGCCCCGATACGGCTCCAGTTCCTTCAGACGCTTCGGGAGCTCTCCCAGAGGGATGAGCTTGGAGCCCGGTATGCAGGCCAGCTCGCGCTCCCCGGGCTCGCGCACGTCCAACAGCAGGAAGTCTTCCTTGCGATCCAGCCGGGCCTTGAGTTCCTCCACCGACACCTCGGAAGCGCCTGGGCCGCAGAAGGCCTCATAGTCCACCAGCGACTGGATGGAGGGCGCCTTGCCGCAGAGCGGGCAGCGCGGGTCCTTGCGGATGGTGATGGTCTGCCACTCCATGGAGAGCGCGTCGAAGACCACGAGCTTTCCGATGGCCGGCTCTCCGGCACCCAGGATGAGCTTGACGACCTCGATGGCCTGCAGCGAGCCCATCACCCCGGGCAAAGCGCCCAGCACCCCGCCCGCGGCGCAGTCCGGCACCGTGCCGGGCGCGGGCGGCTGCGGGAAGAGGCAGCGATAGCAGGGGCCTTTGCGGCCGTCGAAAACGGATAAGCGGCCCTCGAAGCGGAACACGGCCGCGTACACGTTGGGCTTGCCGGCCAGGACGCAGGCGTCGTTGACCAGATAGCGGGTCGGGAAATTGTCCGTGCCGTCGGCTACCACGTCGTAGTCCCTGATGATGTCCAAGGCGTTGCGCGAGGTCAGGCGCTCTTCGTGGCGGATGATCCTCACCCCGCTGTTGAGGGCCTTGAGCCGCGCCTCGGCCTCGGCCAGCTTGGGTCGCCCCACGGACTCGCCCGAGTAGAGGACTTGGCGGTGGAGGTTGGCCAGTTCCACCGCGTCATGGTCGACCAGGCCCAGGGTCCCGACGCCGGCCGCGGTCAGGTAGAGGCTCAGGGGCGCGCCTAGGCCGCCTACGCCTACCACCAGAACGCGGGCAGCCTTGAGCTTTTTCTGTCCCTCCGGCCCGAGCTCGGGCAGCACGATCTGCCGGCTGTAGCGGCGAAGGTCCTCGGGGCTCAAATCCGGAGTGGGCATGGCAGAAGATATCATACCATGGGGGCGGCGGACCAGGTTCCCGGCGGCCATCTGCTATACTCTGATCATGACCTCCGTCACGACGGCCATGGCCATCGGCCTGACGGCCTTGCTGGTCAACGTGCCTCTGGGACGCCTGCGGGCCAGGAGCCGCACCTACTCAACGGCTTGGTTCCTCTGCGTCCATCTCTCCGTCCCCTTCATCATCGGCCTGCGCATCGCCAGCCACGTCAGCCTCTGGGCCATCCCCGCCTTCATCGCCTGCGCGGTCTGCGGACAGGTGCTGGGAGGCAGGTCCGCTCCGAGGGAGCCTACCGGCAGCTCTTGAGAGGGGAGCCGGACCATTGCGAGCCGGCGCGCAGGCGCTCGCCCTTCATCAACAGCGAGAGGTCTCCCACCTTGACGTCGTCCTCGATGACGCTGCCGTAGAGGATTACCGTGTTGCTGCCGATGGAGACGCGCGAGCCGATCTCGACCGGGCCCATCTTCATGACGCGGTCCTCGAAGAGATGGGTCTGGATGGTGCAGTCCTCGTTGAGCGCCACGTCGTCGCCCATCGTGACGAGGTCGAATTCTGTGAAATCCGTGGTCAGCAGGCAGGCGCGCCGGCCGACCTTCATGCCCAGGATCCGGTAGTAGAAGGGTAAAAACACCGTGCCTTCGAGCTGGCGGACGAAGAACTCGTTGGTGAAGTTCTCACAGAAACCGGTCATGAGCTCCGTGCGCCAGACGAAGGTGCTCCAGAGCGGCTGCTCGTCCGGACGGTAGCGCCCCACGATCGCGTGCTTCATGACCGCGGTGAGCAGCATCGCGACGACCCCGAAGCCGATATAGACGGCAGGGAAAGCCAGGATGGTCAGCAGAGCCCCATGCAGGTCCTCCATCTGGACGGCGAAGGAGAGCATCAAGGTCGTGAAGATCACGAAGGCTGTTGAGGGCAGGATGACCCGGAAGAATTCGATGCCCAGGCGTTGGGCATAGAGCTTCCGGGTGGGATGGTAGGTCCTCTCCTCGGCGAACTGCCTGGCGGGCTTCTGGCGCTGGGGGAGATTCACGGCCGGCGAGCCGAGCCAGGAGGTCCCGTCCGGGGTGTCCTCTCCGGGCGGGATGGACTGGCAGCCCAGCAGGCAATTGCTGCCCAGCCGCGAGCCCACCGGTACGAACGCGCTGTTGCCGATGAAGGTCCGCGTCCCCACTTCGGTCTTCCTCAAGATGATCTCCCCGCCCACCACCTTGGCCGGCAACATAACCGCAGCGGCGTCAATATTGGCCATGCCCGGAAATAACGGCGGCTGCGGCAACATACTGGTTTGCAACTGCTGGGCGATAAGCAACTCCTTATCCAGCATTTCCAGGCGTAAGGCTTGTTCCAGGGATTTCTGCACCGCCTGATTACGCGCCCTGACCCGCTTGATAATCTGTTTCAGCATATTCCGCGCCGCCTCGGGCAGCATAATAAACTCCGACCACAGCAAAGACTCGGGAATGCACAACAACAGAC
>Ga0118677_10002177_pt1 | contig 39915 bp, 39 predicted proteins | sample AliMusrvi5mmetaG_FD_86154 | JGI IMG/M metagenome (GOLD analysis project Ga0118677, IMG submission 86154) | reverse complement strand
GAGCTTCACCAGTCTGCTGTTCAGGATGATCTTTTGAAAATCGAGAAAGCGCTGGGCATATATTATTTCAAGGCAGGAAAATATCCGGACAAGGCCTCAGAGCTGGTTGAGGCTGGAATTCTTACCCCCGATGATCTATCCTCGCTCACCGATAATGCCGCTGTGTATGTAAAGGCACAGGGTTCCTACGAACTAAGAGCCTTGCAATAGCAGGGGCTGCAGCAGGACTTTTAGAGCATTTAACTTTATTCTGTAGCTGTTTGCACCGGGGAGTTATTGGCTCATTCGCCCGGGCTATGTTCTCGCAAGATACGCCAATGGTGGAAATAGGCCAATGGCTCGAACCGCACGGGCTGCTTCACCAAAAACTCCCCGGTGGCCATATGGCCCATTTTGTTACATGCTCTAGCCATCCCGTTAATCAGACAAGCATATTCAGATAACGATCCGCATCAAGAGCGGCCATGCAGCCCATACCCGCCGCGGTAATTGCCTGCTTATACACCGGGTCTGCAACATCGCCTGCGGCAAAGACCCCGGGTATATTCGTGCCTGAGCCGTTCTTCAGGCTGATAAATCCCTGCGGATCAAGCTCAATCTGCTTATCCAGAAAAGACGTATTGGGAATATGGCCCAGGGCCAGAAAAATTCCATCGCAGGGGTGGACCCGGGTCTGTCCGGACTGGACATCGCGGATTACCGCGCCGGTAACCTTGTTCTGCGAAATATCCTGAACGTCTTCAATGACTGAATTCCAGAGAAAGGAAATATTGGGTATGGCCCTGGCGCGCTCCTGCATGGCGCGCGCTGCCCGCAGCTCATCCCGCCGGTGAACAACCGTCACCGATGCGGCAAGCCCGCTCAGGAATATAGCCTCCTCCAGGGCCGTATCGCCGCCGCCGACCACCAGGATATCTTTTTTTCTGAAAAAAAAGCCGTCGCAGGTCGCGCAGACCGAAAGCCCCCGGCCCATGAGTTTTTTTTCAGCCGCAAGGCCAAGAAGTCTCGGGGATGCCCCTGTCGCAATGATGATGCACTGAGTTTCAATGCGTTCATTCTCCAGCGTTATGGTGAACGGCCCCTTGCCGAAATCGATATGGGTAACCTGCCCGCCCTGAAACCGGACATTAAACCGTTCGGCATGGCTGCGCATATCGGCCATGAGCTTCGGGCCGTCAATGCCGTCGGGATAGCCCGGCCAGTTTTCAATAACCGTTGTTGTGGTCAGCTGCCCCCCCGGCTGCAATCCTTCTATGACCAGAGGTTCAAATCCTGCACGGGCAGTGTAAATTGCGGCAGTCAGTCCCGCGGGGCCCGCCCCCAGTATGGTCAGCTTTTGCATGGCTTTCTATGCTCCGTTTGAATAGGAATCATTAGTTGATTGCTTCTGCTTGTGTTCGGCGACAATACCATACATTAGATTGTATATCCCGGATGAATTTATTGTCGCAATAAAAATTTTGAAGTAAATAAAAGTGATTTATCCCGGCACTGTCAGTGCTATTCCTGCTTCAGACAGGTCCTGCCGCAACTTGTCAACCGAGGTGAATATAAAAGCCCTGATGTTGAGCTGATTGGCGGCATGCACATTATCGGCGCTGTCATCAATGAAGATGCACTGCTCAGGCCGGGCATGGGCTTTTTCCAGGGCTTGTATAAAAATTTTGCCATTCGGCTTGCAGCATTTTTCTTCATAGGAAAGAATAAAGTCATCAAAAATATTTAAAACAGCAAAATGCTCCCGGCACCAGTTGAAATGCCAGGGGTTGGTGTTGGACAGGCAGAGAAGACGGTATGTGCCGTGAAGGGTGTTGAGCAGGGAATCAATGCCCGTCTGCAGGGTGAAAATATCGCTCCACAGCCGTGAAAAATGGTCCATATCGATAGACAGGGAAAGTGTGGTGCGCGCAGCTTCAAAAAATTGCGCGGGAGAAATCTTTCCGCTGTCAAAAAGTTTTTCCAGGCCGGCGTGGAAAATATGCTCATATATTACAGAAGCCGGCAGGGGGCAAAAAGATGCAAGATTAGTGCAGAAAGTCATGTGGTCAAAATCAACAATTACCTTCCCCAGGTCAAAAATGATGGTGCGAAAAGGACTGCCGGTGTTCTGGGATGAAGCCATTTTCAAAAAACCTGAATTTTTTCGGGGTATGAAGCGTTGCCGAGCCGAAGGGGGTAAAAAAAGGTGGTGGCGGTGCAGGGACTTGAACCCCGGACACTGCGGATATGAGCCGCATGCTCTAACCAGCTGAGCTACACCGCCGCACTTTTAATCAAAAAATATTAACATTTAGTGTCGAAAAAATCAAGCTATAAAATCCGTTCATAACATATATGCAAAAACCGCTGTGCTTGCTGCTAAGTCCAGCGCCACACAATAAAGGGATCGGTTGTGTGCGGGCTGAAAATCTCCGCTAAATCACTCAATTTAGCTTATAAAAAACTTTACAGTATGCGAAAATATAGTGTATGTAATTTTTCCGCAGGGCAACTGCCCCGGCTGTTCCCATTAAAGGTAAATACACCCTATGCCCAAAAGACTTTTTCGCCGCAAATCTCCGCAGCATGTTTCCGAAGAACTGGCTGTGCAGCAGCACGGGCTAAAAAGATCACTTAATGCGTTTGATCTGACAGTGCTCGGGGTGGGCGCCATCATCGGCGTTGGCATTTTTGTGCTTACCGGAACAGCGGCGGCAAAATACGCCGGCCCCGGCATAGTGCTTTCGCTGGTCATCTCCGGTTTTGCCTGTCTTTTTACGGCATTATGCTATGCCGAATTTGCCGCTCTCATACCAACCTCGGGTAGCGCCTACAACTATGCCTATGCCACGCTCGGCGAGCTTGTTGCCTGGATCATCGGCTGGGACCTTATTCTTGAGTACATTGTGGCCTGCATCGCCATTTCAATCGGGTGGTCCGGCTATTTTGTAAATATTATGGCTAGCCTGGGCATGCAGGTGCCTGCCTGGTGCGCAAGCGCCCCGGGAACCACGCCCGAAGCGATCATAAACCTGCCGGCCATACTTGTGGTGCTTTGCCTGTCAGCTCTTCTTATAATCGGCATCAAGGAAAGTGTCCGTTTCACCAGCGTTATGGTTTTTATCAAGGTGCTTACGGTGATCGTTTTCGTTGCTGTCGGGATATTCAAGGTGAAGACCGCAAACTGGGTACCTTTTATGCCCTACGGGTTTGGCGGAGTTATGACGGGTGCGGCGATCATTTTTTTTGCATATATCGGTTTTGACGCAATTTCAACGGCTGCAGAGGAGACGAAAAATCCGCAGCGAAATATGCCGATTGGCATTATTGCTTCTCTTGTCATCTGTACGGTTCTGTACCTGATCGTATCGGCCATTCTCACCGGCATGGTTTCCTATAAAGAATTAAATCACCCCGCTCCTGTCGCGCACGCGATGAATCTTGTGGGCTATACCTGGGGCTCTGCTCTGGTCTCTGTCGGGGCACTGGCCGGCATCACCAGCGTGCTGCTCGTGATGCTCATGGGCCAGCCGCGGATATTTTATTCCATGTCTCGAGATGGTCTCCTGTGGCCTTGGATTGCCAAGGTGCATCCCAGGTTTCGAACACCCTATATTTCCCAGATATTGACCGGCACGGTAGTGGCATTGTTTGCCGGTTTTCTTGACATCGGCACCGCTGCAGAACTCTGTAATATAGGGACGCTGTTTGCTTTTTGTATTGTTTGCGGGGGGATTGTAGTGCTCAGGCAGACTCACCCCGAGCTTCAACGCAGTTTTAGCTGTCCCTTTGTTCCGGTAATTCCGCTACTGGGTATCAGTTTCTGTGCCGGGCTCATGCTGTCTTTGCCGAGACTTACCTGGATACGGTTTGCCGTATGGTTGATAGTTGGCCTGGCAGTTTATTTTTTCTACGGTATCCGCCACAGCCGTTTATCTCATCAACACAAATCCGGCGTACACCGGTAAAAGAAGTGTTTTCTTTTTGCACCTGTCGCTAGTGACACACGGCATTTTTATGCATGCATAAATAAACAAATCTGTTTATATGTCTAACATTTATCGTGCCAACCTTGCGCAGCAGCACCGTTTTATCTTGCCTTATATAGTTAATTACATTATAAACAATCATTTAATAAATATTGCTAACGGGCATTTTAACGACCATGCACATTGTTGCGATAATTCCTGCGAGGTATGATTCGACCCGTTTTCCCGGCAAGCCGCTTGCGAGCATTTGTGGAAAAACGATGATCCGGCGGGTGTATGAAAATGCCCGGGCCTGCGGATTGCTGAATCGCGTGGTGGTTGCAACCGACAGCGATGAGATAGCCCGGGAAGTTCTGGGGTTTGGCGGCGAAATATGCATGACGTCATCAAAGCATGAAACCGGCACCGACCGCATCGCAGAGGCGGCAGCGCATTTTCCCGCTGATTTCATCGTCAATGTGCAGGGAGATGAGCCACTGCTCGATCCCGCTGCTATTGAGCAGGCCCTGCTGCCGCTGCTGGCGAGCGATCATATTCCCATGGGAACCCTGATGGCCCGGATAAGATCAAAAGAGGATTTTGATAACCCCAATATTGTCAAGGTCGTTACCGACAGCCGCGGCTGCGCTCTGTATTTTTCCCGTTCTGCAATACCGTTTTTTCGCGGAAGCGGGCATGAGCAGGTGATGTTTCGGCATATCGGCTTATATGTATACCGGCGGGAGTTTTTGTTTCTGCTGAACGGCATGGTTCAGACGCCCCTTGAAAAAGCTGAAAAGCTCGAACAGTTGCGGGTCCTTGAAAACGGCTTTTCGATACATGTGGCGGAGACCGGTTATGCGCCTATCGGGGTTGATGTCCCGGAGGACATTTTGCTGGTTGAAACAGCTTTGCGGCAGCAGGGCAGGGCAGTATGACGTATACCTCATTCGAGAAAGCGCAGCTATGACAACCCGGCAGGTTCAGGCAGGTTCGATACCCGTTGGCGGCGGCATGCCCCTCGTGCTCATTGCCGGCCCCTGCGTTATTGAGGGCGAGCGGGAAGCGCGCACCTGTGCTGCAAAAATTAAAGAAATAGCCGCGAGGTCCGGAGTTCCGTTTATTTTTAAGGCATCCTATGATAAAGCTAACCGGACATCTCTGGAATCTTATCGCGGCCCCGGCCTTAAGGAGGGTCTCGCGATTCTTCGGGCTATACGCGCGGAACTGAGTATCCCGGTTTTATCAGATGTCCATCGGTTTGAGGAAATTGGACCTGCCGCTGAAGTTCTTGATATTTTGCAGATTCCGGCTTTTTTGTGTCGGCAGACAGATTTTATCACCGCAGTAGCTCGCACGGGCAAGACGGTCAATATAAAAAAGGGGCAGTTTCTTGCACCTCATGATATACTTCCAGTTCTCGAAAAGGCAGCATCAACAGGAAATCAAAATATTATTATAACCGAAAGGGGATCAAGCTTCGGCTATAATAATCTGGTTGTGGACATGCGGGGCCTGGTTATTATGCGATCTATGGGCTACCCTGTTGTTTTTGATGCCACGCATAGCGTGCAATTGCCGGGCGGACAGGGAACCGCCTCGGGCGGCGACCGCCGCTTTGTTGAGCCCCTTGCCCGTGCAGCCGCAGCAGTTGGGATTGACGCGCTGTTTCTGGAAGTGCATGGAAATCCTGATGCCGCGCTGTGTGACGGCCCAAACTCAGTAGCTCTGTCGGATTTGCCGGAGTTGCTTGACGTTGTTTTAAAGATTGATGCTGCAAGAAAGAGGTGAGGCGTTGCTGGATCTGGCAAAAAAAGTGTTTGCAATAGAAGCCGAATCGATACTGAAGCTGCAGGACCGGCTTGATGAAAAATTCATACAAGCCGTTAATATCCTGCTAGCCTGCACCGGAAAGGTGATCGTGATCGGCATCGGCAAGTCTGGAATCATAGGACGGAAAATAGCCGCAACACTCGCCTGCTCGGGAACGCCTGCTTTTTTTCTGCATCCCGCCGAAGGCATTCATGGAGATATCGGCATGATGGCCCGGGATGATGTGGCCATTGCCATTTCAAACAGCGGCGAGACGGAAGAAGTGCTCAAGGTCCTCCCCGTTGTGAAGCGCATGGGGATACCGCTCATCGTTCTTACGGGCAACAGCCAGTCGCTGCTTGCCCGCAACGGCGATGTTGTCCTTGATATCGGCGTGAAGGAGGAGGCCTGTATTTTAAATCTCGTCCCGACGGCATCAACTGCCGCCACCATGGCCATGGGCGATGCCTTGGCCATATCTGTTCTTGATCGCCGCGGGTTCAAGGAAGAGGATTTTGCCTTGCTCCATCCCGGCGGAGCCCTGGGCAAGAAGCTGCTGCTACGGGTAGAGGACCTCATGCATGTCAAAGAAGCCGTCCCCATGGTATTCCAGGACGATTCCATGAAAGTTGCGCTTATCGAGATGACGTCAAAACGAATGGGTATAACGGGCGTCTGCGACAGTGATAATAATTTTGTCGGTGTGATAACTGACGGCGATTTGCGCCGGGCCCTTGAGAAGCGCGATGACGTGCTGGCAAAAAAAGCCCGTGAAGTCATGACCACATCCCCTAAGACCATCACCATGAATGCCCTTGCCGCGACGGCTTTGCAGATAATGGAGCGGCATTCCATAACGTCGCTGTTTGTTCTTTCAGAGTTTGCGCCGAAAAAGGTTGAAGGCCTGATACACCTTCATGATATACTGAAGTCAGGTGTGGCATAAGAGCATAAGAAGATGGATGTACAGGAAAAAGCAAAAAAAATCAGGCTGCTTATTCTAGACGTCGACGGGGTTATGACCGATGGTAAAATAGTGTATACCGATAGTGGCCAGGAACTGAAGTTTTTTGACAGCCGTGACGGTCACGGCATAAAAATGCTTATGCGCACCGGTGTTGACGTGGCGATAATTACCGGCCGGATTTCTCCGGCCGTTGAGCACCGGGCGGCAAATCTCGGTATCTCGATGGTGTATCAGAAAGCGATTAATAAGATTGATGCTTTTAATGAAATAGCCGCTCGAAAATGTTTTTCCGATGCCGAAATCTGTGTTGTGGGCGATGACCTGCCAGACCTGCCGGTACTGCGCCGCGCGGGGCTTTCGGTGGCCGTTCCCGGTGCGGTGGATGAAGTGCGCAGGCTTGCTGATTATACGACCCGGCATTCGGGCGGCAGTGGCGCAGTCCGGGAAATTTGTGAGATTATCATGAAGGCACAGGGCGCCTGGCAAACAGCTACAGCCCGTTACGTGTTATAGAAGTCCTGCACAAGCAGTGTGCAATGGCTTTATAAATTTTCAAGAGATACAGGCATGAAAAACATTAAAATACTTCGCTGGGTCCTTTTGGTCGCTGCTGTCATTGCCTTTGCCGCTATAGTCTATGTCGGTGTTGGCACCAAGAAAAAACAAATTGTCGTGAAAGCGGATATTCCCGAGATTCTTACAAAGAGCGGTCCCAAAGTTGACGTGAAAAATGTTTCCTACTCGACAACAAGCAATGATAATGTTAAAGAATGGGATCTGGTTGCCGAATCCGCCCAGTATCTTCAGGGTGAAAATCGGGTCCTTCTTGAAAATCCTTTTGTCAATGTTTATCGGCCCAATGGAAAAACATTTAGAATACGGAGCCGCAACGGTGATTTCAATACTGAAACCCGCAATATAAAGTTACGCGGAGCGGTTTGGGGAGCCATGTCCGATAATACGACCATTGAAACCGAATCCATTGATTACGATCACCAGAAACGGCTTATTACCACGCAGGATCAAATAGTGATCCATCGGGGCAGCCAGTTTGCCCTGGAGGGAAAAGGCATGATCGTTGATATGGATAAAGAAAAAATGTCAATTTTAAGTAACGTAAAGGCGCTGGGGAGCAAATGAAAAAAATTATACTAGGTGTAGTACTGAGTGCGCTGCTTGTGCCCTGTCTGGTATATGCCGAACAGGATATAGCGGTAAGTGTTGCGGTCGTGCCGTTTGAATCATTCAGCGGCGAGCAGAAAACAGCTCTAGGGCGTGATGTTGCCGTCAAGCTTTTACAGCAGATGTCTGCAAATCCGTTGATTGTGACCCCGGATATTCAGAGCTTGAAAGAGGTTATTACCAAGGATGATGCGGGAGCCCCAACTGAAGACCGGCTTCGCGAAGTCGCCAAACAGCTCAAGGTCAACTTTTTGCTGTTTGGCAGTGTTACAACCGTGAAGGACTCTACCAGCATAGATGCCCAGGTTTTTTATAATTTTCCGGGTGACAATTATTTTAAAACCTATGCCGAAGGGCCGGATCTTGATAAGGTTATTGAAACGCTCGCCGGAAAGCTGCAGCAGGAACTGCTGGACAAAGCGGCAGGTATACCTGCCGCCCAGCGACTGAAAATGAAACTGAGGCAGCAGCCCCCGACTGCTCACCCTGACGCGGCTGATTATGAAAAAGCGGTTAACCGGGAGCTTGCTGCAGAACGGGATGCTGATGAGGCGGAATCAAAGACGATAAAAACAGCTGAATCCTCCGAGTCTGAGGTTATTGAGGAGGACACCGCCCCCAGAACCTCAGCCCCGAAAAAGGTTAAAAAACAGACTTCGGAAAAAGATGACAAACAGTCTGCGCAAAGCGATAGAAAACAGGAGAGCCTACCGTTCAAGCTTGAACAGCCGGTCAATATCAGCGCCGATACCATGGAGTATAGCAATAATAACAGCACCGCTATTTTTCGCGGCAATGTCGTTGCGCGCCAGGGTGAGCTCGTCATGTTTGCAGAACAAATGGAGGCGACCTACGCCGGAAAAATTGGCGAAAAAAATGAAAAAGGCGGCATTAAAGAACTGGTCGCAACAGGAAATGTCAAAATCATTCAGGGGGAGCGAATCGCCACGGGCCAAAAAATCGTTTTTTACGGCGATGAGCAGAAAATTGTAGCAACCGGAAATCCCCGTGTCTGGCAGGGCGATAATGTGATTGTCGGCAATAAGATAACCGTGTACCTGAAGCAGGACAGAAGCGTGGTCGAAGGCTCTACCCAGGACCGGGTCAGCGCAACGATTTACCCCAAGGAAAAGAAGAGTATAAAAAAATAAAACATACTATACTGTATATAGAGCAAAGGGACTCATAGCTGAATGTTTATGGGTGCTTTGATTTGGAAGGTTTAAATGAGTCAGATTAGTTCACAGGGTCTTGTAAAAATATTTGGGAAAAAAAAGGTTGTTGATAATATCTCAATTGAGGTTAAAAAAGGCGAGATCGTTGGGCTGCTTGGCCCCAATGGAGCCGGTAAAACAACGACCTTTTACATGCTGGTGGGAATATATAAACCCGATGCGGGCAGTGTTCATTTCAACAGGGAAAACATAACCGATTACCCGATGTATGTTCGGGCGCGCAAGGGCATTACCTATCTGCCGCAGGAAACGTCAATTTTTCGCAAGCTCACGGTTGAAGAAAACGTCATGGCCGTGCTTGAAACTCTGCCTATCACCCGCGCGGAAATGCAGGAGCGACTGGAGGAAAATCTTCGGGAGCTCAATATTGCCCATATCGCCAAGCGAAAAGCCTACCTGCTGTCCGGCGGCGAACGCCGTCGAGTGGAGATTACCCGCGCCCTTGTCACCTCCCCCCAGTTTATTCTTTTTGACGAGCCATTTACGGGCGTTGATCCCATCGCGGTTCAGGATATCCAGAATATCATCATCCGGCTCAGCGCCAAGGGCATAGGTGTCCTCATATCCGATCATAATGTGCGTGAAACACTCAATATCTGTAAGCGCGCGTATATTATTTATGAAGGCCGCGTACTTGAAGAGGGTGAGCCTGAAAAGATTGTCAAGAGCAGCAGCGCCCGGGCCATCTATCTAGGCGAAAAATTCAGCATGTAGTGGCTTTCCCGGCTATGGAACTTAAGCAACAACTAAAACTCACGCAGCAGTTGGTTATGACCCCGCAGTTGCAGCAGGCCATCAAGCTGCTTCAGCTTTCTCGCCTTGAGCTTTCCGATTTGATAGCCCAGGAAATCAATGAAAATCCCGTGCTTGACGAAACTCTTGTGCCGGATGCCGAGGTGAAGGATGACGGCGGCCAGATCACTGAACCGGTGCGTGAAGAGGAAAAGGGTCCACCCCCCGATGACTTTGACTGGCGGGATTATGTCGACCGCTCGGTTACTCCTTCCGGCGGCAGCTATTTTGACGCAGAGGAGCGGGAGGACTATACGCCTGCGATAACCGGCAAAACAACTTTTGCCGACCATCTGCTCTGGCAGTTGCATCTGCACAGCTTGAGTGATCAGGAAAGGGATATCGGCGAGTATATTGTCGGCAATCTCGATAAAGACGGTTATTTGCTGCTGAGCCCTGAGGAAATTGCGGTCGATCTGGGGGTGGAGCTTCAGGCCGTCGAAGACGTGCGCAGGAAAATTATCCGGTTTGACCCTGTCGGCGTGGCGTCCCGCACTCTGGCCGAATGTCTGCTTGCTCAGGCTGACCTTTTGCCCTGCGACAGCACGTTAGTGAAAGAAATACTCTCTACCTGCATGAAAGAGCTCGAGCGCAAAAAGTATCCGGTCATCGCGAGGAATTTGAAAATACCCCTGAAGGATGTTCTGGCAGCCTGCGATATCATCGCCAATATGGAGCCGCGGCCGGGCAGGGCCTTTAATGATACTGACACTCAGTATGTTACCCCGGATATTTATGTTTATAAAATTGACGGCGAATATGTGGTCATGCTCAATGAAGATGGCCAGCCGAAACTCCGCATCAACTCATTTTATAAAAACATACTTGCCGGCAATACGGTCAGCTCTGAGAAAACAAAGGAGTACATTCAGGATAAGCTGCGCTCAGCCGTCTGGCTGATCAAAAGCGTCTATCACCGGCAGTCGACCATTGTCAGCGTTATGAAAAGCATTATTAAATTCCAGCGGGACTTTTTCGATTATGGGACCGGCAATCTCAAGCCCCTGGTGCTACGCGAAGTGGCCGATGATATCGGCATGCACGAATCGAATGTCAGCCGCATCACGACGAACAAATATGTGCTCACGCCGCATGGCATTTTTGAGCTGAAGTATTTTTTCAATAGCGGGCTTCTCTCGGATGACGGCGATTCCATCGCATCGGAAAGCGTTAAAAATATGATGCGGGATCTTGTGCAAAATGAGGACTCGCGCAAGCCGTATAGCGATCAGGAGATCGTTAAAGTTTTAAAAACAAAGGGCGTTAATATCGCCCGCCGTACCGTAACAAAATACCGTGAAATGCTGGGGGTCCTTTCCTCATCCAAGAGGAAAAAACATATTTAAACACTATTCCAGAAAGGAAGCCGCTATGGAGATGACAGTTACTTTTCGTCACCTTGAGCCAAGCGATGCACTAAAAAACTATGCAATGGAAAAGGTCTCGCGGATAGAAAAGTACTTGAGTAATATAACCGAAGTGCATATTATCCTTACCCATGAGAAGCTCGTGAATACCGCCGAAGTGATTGTCCACGCCAACCGTGCAAAGATCACCGCACGGGAAAAGCATAAGGATAATATGTATGCCTCCATCGATCTCATGGTGGATAAGCTCGAGCGTCAGGTGAAAAAGCAGAAGGACAAGATCACCAGTCATAAAGAGCATAGAAAAGCACTGCATAATATATTTTCGGCCGAGCAGATGGAAGGCTCCCGGGACCAGAACATCGTCAGAACTGAAACGATTGCCATCAAATCAATGAGTCTTGATTCAGCGCTTGAACAGATTGGACAGAATAACGAGGAGTTTTTTGTATTTAAAAACAGCGCGACCAATAATGTCAATGTTCTGTACCGCCGCCGGGATGGTGGTTTTGGACTTATCGAGCCTGAAAATGCGTAAGAGCTGTATACTATTGACAGGATCAGTGTATGAAAATAAGCGAGCTTCTTAATCAGAAATTGATAATTGCCGATCTGAAAGCAAGCGCCAAAAACCAGGCGCTTGAAGAAATGGTTGCCTGCCTTGCAGCTTTTCGCCAGGGGATAAATCCAAAAGAGCTGTACACAGTGCTGATAGAGCGCGAAAAACTCGGCAGCACGGGCATTGGTAACGGAATTGCAATACCTCATGGGAAGCTTGACGGCCTTGATTCCATTTGCCTGGTATTCGCCCGAAGCCCTGCCGGAATTGAATTTGACTCCCTTGACGGCAAACCCGTGCATCTTATTTTCCTGCTGGTTGCGCCCTTCAATTCAGCCGGCGTGCATCTGAAAGCTCTTGCCCGTCTGTCCAGGCTTTTGAAGGAAAAAAATTTCCGCGACAATCTCTTTGCCGCTGCGGACGGCGCCGAACTTTTTACGATTGTGGCTGATGAAGATGAAAAGATAACCTCATGACCGCAGTCGCATCTGTGCCTTTGAGATGATTTTCGAACCACCCCGTCAGTTTCTGGCTGGGTGGTTTGCTTCAACAGGGATATGGAAAAAACAATTGATATTATAATAGTGAGCGGTCTCTCGGGCTCGGGCAAGAGCACGGCGCTGCACACCCTTGAGGATCTGGGCTTTTACTGTGTCGACAATTTGCCGATACTGCTGCTGCCCATGTTTGTAGAGCTTTGCCAGAGTTCCTCGTTTGATATTTCCCGGGCCGCGCTGGTAATGGATGTTCGTGAGCGAAATTTCCTTAAGGATTTTCAGCCGACGCTTGAAAAACTTCGGGCCGCGCACCATGCACCCAAGCTCATATTTATGGAATGCTCTGATGCTGTTCTTGTGCAGCGCTTCAGCGAAACGCGACGGCACCACCCTCTCAGCGAGGGCGGCATGGTGCTTGACGGAATAAAACGCGAGCGGCTAATGCTCAAAGACATAAAGGAGCTTGCCGATCATATCGTTGATACCACCGAGTGGAATGTCCATGAGCTGAAAAGCATCTTTGAAAAACAATTCCAGGACATATCAAGGCGCACGATGACCCTGACCTTTCTTACGTTCGGTTTTAAATACGGTGTTCCGCATGAGTCTGATATCGTTATAGATGTCCGCTTTCTGCCGAATCCCCACTTTATTGCAGAGCTGAAGCCGTGCACCGGCAATGATGAGCAGGTAGCCCGCTATGTTTTCAGCCGCAGCGAATCCTTGGAATTTATGGAAAAATTGAAGGATTTTTTGTCTTTCCAGCTGCCGCTTTTTGAACGGGAAGGTAAATCGTATTTAACCGTAGCCATCGGTTGTACGGGTGGCCGGCATCGATCGGTAGCAGTGGCCAACAGCCTAAAAGATTTTTTTCAAATACATCGCCCGGGCGTCACCGTGCAGCACCGGGATATTGAGAGATAATCAGTCTCATTGCACCTTCGGGTCATGAGTACGCACGCTAAGGAGAACCCAGCGGATGATTGGAATTGTTATTGTCGGTCATTGCAGATTTGCCGATGAATTATACCTGATACTTAAAAATATTGTCGGCGAAATTGATTTTATCTGTCCTGTTAATTTCGAGCCCGAGGAATCCCCTGACGACTCAATAAAAAAAGTTGCGGCAGCCATACTTAAAGTCGATACGGGTAGCGGCGTACTGGTGCTGACGGACATGTTTGGCGGCACACCTTCAAATTTGAGTTTATCATTTTTGGAGTATGGTAAGGTCGAGGTCCTGACCGGGGTGAACCTCCCCATGCTCATTCGCCTGATCACCCTGCAGAATACTTCAAACCAGCTTTCAGAGCTTGCCTCCGAACTTAAAGCTTATGGCCAGAAGAATATCTGCATTGCAAGCGAACTGCTCCAGCAGCAAAAAGATGCGGGTAATTAGCGGCAGACCATGGACTTTGTAATCACCGCCATGCAGGAGCGCCATCTTGACGCCGTAGATGAAATTGAGGGTTCTGTATTCCCTGACCCGTGGTCGAAGGCCATGTTTTCTCGGGATCTCGAAGCCGATCATGCCATGAGCTTTGTGGCGTTGCAGAATGATTTTGTGATCGGCTATGTGAACTGCTGGCTTGCGGCAGATGAATGCACGATAAACCGGATTGCCTGCTGCAAAAAAAAACAGCGTCACGGCATTGCAACGCAACTTTTGCGGCATGTGCTCGATCTGGCGGCCAAAGAGGGCGCAAAATCCTGTTTTCTTGATGTGCGCTCGGGCAATGCCGTAGCTCAGGAATTTTATGCCAAAGACGGCTTTTTACGTAGTGGTCTGCGCAAAAAATATTACAGCGACACGGGTGAAGATGCGGTTTGTATGAGCATGGTTTTATAAGGCAACTTTTAGAAGCAGCTATAATGAAGCCTGAAAAATTCAGCGCAGAACTTATTGCAAAACGGGAGATCCTGTCCGGCACGTTTCACTTGGTGCTGCAAGCTCCCCGGCTTGCCGAGGCGTCCCGACCGGGCCAGTTTGTCATGGTTCAGGCTCAGGATGGCGCGGACCCGCTGCTGCGCCGCCCCATAAGCCTGTGCGGAGCGGGAAATGGCACTGTTGAACTTCTTTTTCAGGTAAAGGGCAGGGGGACCCGGCTTATGGCTTCGTGGGAACCCGGTCGCTCAGTAAGTCTCCTGGGGCCCCTTGGCACTGGTTTTACAATTCCCGATACTCTTAAGACTGCCGTACTTGTTGCCGGGGGTATAGGTGCCGCACCGCTTTTGTATCTTGCAAATAGCCTTGTTCGATTGTCTGATGTAAAATGTTGTTTCTTTTTTGGTTCAAAAACCGGCAGGGAAAGATCTCTGGTTGAGGATTTTATCAGGACAAAAGATTTTGAATATCTCTGTGTGTGTGAGGACGGCAGCACGGAAATAAAGGGCTTTGTTACTGAAGTATTTGCCGGTGAACTTACGGGAAACAAAATTAATACTAAAGGGGCTTGTATATTCAGTTGCGGCCCCGAGCCGATGCTGAAAAAAGTTTCCGAACTTGCAGAGCAGTACGAAATCCCCTGCCAGGTATCACTTGAAGCCCGCATGGCCTGCGGCGTAGGCGCCTGCCTTGGCTGTGTGGCGGCAACGATTGACGGGTATAAGCGCGTTTGCGCCGACGGCCCGACTTTTAACAGCAAGGATATAGTCTGGAGCCATGACTGATAGAGCCTTAGATCTCAGCGTGAACATCGCCGGCATCAGGATGCGCAATCCCCTCATGGTAGCCTCCGGAACCTTCGGCTATGGCGAGGCATACGCCTCGTTTATAGACAACAATATTCTGGGCGCCATTGTCACGAAAGGCATATCCCTTGAACCCTCAAAAGGTAACCCGCCGCCACGGATCGTGGAGACGCCCTCGGGTCTGCTCAATGCGATAGGGCTGCAGAATGTGGGCCTTGAGGTTTTCATACGGGAAAAAATGCCCTATCTGCGGCAGTTTGCCACGCCGGTGATCGTTAACTTTTACGGAACATCAATTGATGAATATGTCCGGCTTGCGGCACGGCTGAGCGATGTGCCGGGAATAGCCGGCCTTGAGGCAAATATCTCCTGCCCTAATATAAAAGAAGGCGGCATCAGTTTTGGCACTGATGCCGCAATGGCGGCTTGTGTTACCGCGGAAATCAGAAAGGTAACCAGGCTGCCGCTGATTGTAAAGCTTACGCCCAATGTGACCGATATCGGCCTGATTGCTCGTAGCGTACAGGATGCGGGAGCTGACGGCTTGTCGATTACCAATACATTCACCGGCATGGTCATAGATATCGATACCTGCATGCCGGCGCTCGCCAATACCACCGGCGGGCTCTCGGGCCCTGCCATACGGCCCCTTGCTCTTCGCATGGTCTGGGAGGCTCTGAAGCGGGTGACAATTCCGGTTATCGGCCTTGGCGGCATAATGACGGCAGGCGATGCACTGCAGTTTCTGATAGCGGGGGCCAGCGCTTTTCAGATCGGTACGGCGCTTTTTGTCAACCCCGATGCCCCGTTTGAGATTTTACAAGGAATAAAAAACTATTTAATTGACCGGAAGTTGGGATCGATATCAGATGTCATAGGGAGCCTCAGAATATGATAGCCAGAAAAAAAACTCGACGCATCATGGTCGGCCCCGTTGCCATAGGCGGCGCGGCGCCGGTAAGCGTCCAGTCAATGACCACGACCGATACCCGCGATGCGCGTGCTACGCTGGCCCAGATTCGCAGGCTTGTTCACGCGGGCTGCGAGATAATACGTGTTGCTGTGCCCGATGAAGCTGCTGCAGCGGCCCTGCCGGCAATTGTTGCGGGCTCCGTGATTCCGGTGATAGCCGATATTCATTTCAATTACCGGCTGGCCCTTGCCGCCATGGATGCGGGCGTGCAGGGCATCAGGATAAACCCCGGCAATATCGGCAGCAGGCAGCGGCTGGAGCAGGTTGTTCATAAGGCCGGGGAGAAAAATATTTCCATCCGAGTCGGCGTCAATGCGGGCTCTCTCGAGAAGGATATCCTGAAAAAATACGGCCATCCCGTCGCCGAAGCCCTTGTGGAAAGCGCTCTCCGGAATGTCCGGCTTGTCGAGGACATGGGCTTTAAGCAGATAAAGATATCGCTGAAATCATCCGATGTCATGACAACGGTGCACGCTTACCGGCTCCTGTCAAAAAAGACCCGCTATCCCCTGCATATCGGCATAACCGAAGCGGGCACGCTTTTTTCCGGCACCATTAAGTCGGCTGCGGGCCTCGGGATACTGCTTTCCGAGGGGATCGGCGATACCCTGCGGGTGTCGCTTTCGGCTGATCCTGTCGAGGAAGTGCGTGCTGCCTTTCAGCTCCTGAAATGTCTTGATATACGAAGGCGCGGGCCCGAACTTATATCCTGCCCGACGTGCGGCAGGCGTCAGATCGATGTCATAGCGCTGGCAACTAAAATAGAAAAAAAACTGGCGGATTTCCCCCTTGCCCTTAAAGTTGCCGTCATGGGCTGTGAAGTGAACGGCCCGGGCGAGGCAAAGGAGGCTGATGTCGGCATTGCCGGCAGCCGCACCGGCGGGGTCATTTTTAAAAAGGGCTCAATCGTCGGCAAATACCCGAAAGAAAAACTCATGGAAGAGTTTCTTAAGGAAATTAATAGTTGTAATCAAAACAGTTGAGTTGAACAAAAGGAGAGGACACACCGATGCGTTATTCCCAGTTATTGATACCGACCCTGCGCGAAGACCCTGCCGAAGCAGAAGTCGCGAGCCAGCGCCTGATGATGCGAGCGGGCATGATCCGCAAGCTTGCCGCCGGCATTTATTCAACCCTGCCCCTGGGGCAGCGGGTCATACAGAAAACCAAGCAGATTGTCCGTGAAGAGATGAATCGCGCTGGCGGCCAGGAGGTGTTTTTGCCCTTTGTCCAGCCGGCCGAGCTCTGGGTTGAAAGCGGCCGCTGGGAGGTGTACGGCAAGGAGATGCTGCGCTTAAAAGACCGCAACGACCGCCAGTTCTGCCTGGGCCCCACGCATGAGGAGGTCATTACCGACCTTGTGCGCAACACGGTCAATTCCTACCGGCAGCTGCCGATAAATCTCTATCAGATTCATATCAAATTTCGGGACGAAATACGGCCCCGCTTCGGCATAATGCGCGCCCGAGAATTTATCATGAAGGATGCCTACAGCTTTGATATCGATGAGAAGGGAGCCGAGGAAAGCTACCGGAAAATGTATGAAGCCTACAGCAGAATTTTTGAGCGCCTGGGCCTGAAGTTCCGGGCGGTGGAGGCTGATACGGGCCCCATCGGCGGCAACTTTTCCCATGAATTCATGGTTTTGGCCGATACGGGCGAAGATATTATCGTTACCTGCACGGGCTGCGAGTATGCCGCCAATACTGAAAAAGCAGAGATCGCCCGGCCCGCGGCCGTAGCGCCGGAACCCGCCGCATTCAAGGAAATCTTGCGCGTTGAAACGCCCAATATGCGCACCATTGAAGAAGTGGCGGGATTCTTGAAGGTTGAACCAAAGGACCTGATCAAAACGCTGGTGTTTTCAAGTTCCGACGGGCCGGTTGTCGCGCTCGTGCGCGGAGATCATGACATCAATGAGGTGAAGCTGCGCAATTATCTCAAATGCGACACCCTCGAGCTTGCCGAGGAGGATGTCATAGAAAAAATCACCAGTGCCCCGCGCGGATTTGCCGGCCCCCTGGGCATGAAAAATGTTCGCATGATAGCAGATTTCGGCCTGCAGGCTGGGGTCAATATGGTAACCGGCGGCAATGAACGGGATGTGCATGTAATAAATGTGAATTTCGAGCGCGATTTTACGGTGCAGGAATTCGCCGACATACGGTCGGCGGCAGCAGGGGATATCTGCCCCCGGTGCGGCAGCCCTCTTGCAACAACGCGCGGCATCGAGGTGGGGCATATTTTCAAGCTTGGCACCAAATACAGCAAAGCCATGAACTGCTGCTATCTTGACCAGCAGGGAAGATCGCAGCCCATGATCATGGGCTGCTACGGAATTGGGGTCGGCCGCACGGTTGCCGCCGCCATCGAGCAGTCCCATGACGATAACGGCATTATTTTTCCCAAGCCGATTGCTCCGTTTTTGGTGATCGTGGTGCCGGTAAATTGTAAAGATACGGTTCAGATGGACATAGCCCTTAAGCTTTATAACGGCCTTCTTGAGCGGGGTATCGAGGTGCTGCTTGATGACCGGGATGAGCGGCCGGGCATCAAGTTTAAGGATGCCGATCTTATCGGCATACCGCTTCGGGTGACCGTGGGTAAAAACGCGGTTGAAAAACAGCAGATCGATATAAAGGAACGAAAAGGCGGAGATGCTCAGCAGGTCGCTATCGATGAGGCAGTAGCCGCTATCGAGGGCCGGCTGAACCAGCCGGGCGTATGATCAAGCCGAACATTGTTCGCATAAATGATATAATCGACCAGGTTTCATCCTATCATCCCGAGGCCGACACCGGACTTTTGCAACGCGCCTATGTCTATTCGGCAAAAGTCCACCACGGGCAAACGCGGCTTTCGGGGGAGCCCTATCTTATTCATCCGCTGGGAGTTGCCCGGATACTGGCGGGGCTTCATCTTGACGAATATACGGTCTCGACCGGTTTACTCCATGATACGGTTGAGGACACGTACGCCACGCTCGACGAAATCGAAAAGATATTCGGCCATGAGGTGGCGTTTTTAGTCGACGGCGTCACCAAAATCAGCAAAATCGCCACCGCCAGCCATGAGGAGCGCCAGGCCGAGAATTTCCGGAAAATGATTCTTGCCATGTCCAAGGACATTCGTGTGATCCTTGTGAAACTTGCTGACCGCGTGCACAATATGCGCACTTTGCAGTATGTCCCTCCCGATAAACAGATAAAAATCGCCCAGCAGACCCTTGATATTTACGCTCCCCTGGCAAACCGCCTGGGCCTCTATGAAATTAAAAGCGAACTGGAAGACCTGGGGCTAAGCTATACGAATCCGCAGGGGTACCGTGACATTGAAGGTAATCTTGTTGTCACGGCCGAGCAGCGCAAGAAATACGTGACCGAAGTCATTGACATAATCGAGCACAAGCTTCAGGAATACGGCGTCAGTGCAGTCGTGCAGGGCAGGCCCAAGCATGTGTATAGCATCCATAACAAGATGATAAACCAGAACCTTAATTTTGCCGAGATCTATGACATTACGGCCTTTCGCATCATTGTCGGCTCGCGGCAGGAATGCTATGAAGTGCTCGGCATGGTGCACTCCATATGGAAGCCCGTGCCGGGCCGCTTTAAGGATTATATATCATTGCCCAAAGCCAATATGTATCAGTCTTTGCACACGACGGTCATCGGGCCCTATGGCCAGCGCATTGAAATCCAGATCCGCACCGAGGATATGGACAGCATAGCCAAGCAGGGTATCGCCGCCCACTGGCGTTATAAGGAGGGGCGGCACGTTCCGCAGAAGGATGACAGCCGGTTTGCCTGGTTGCAGCAGGTCGTGGAAACCCAGAGCGAGTTGAAGGACTCTCGCGATTTTCTTGAAGCCTTCCGGGTCGATGTATTCCCCGATGAGGTTTATGTGTTCACCCCCGCCGGCCAGGTGATCGAACTTCCCAAGAGGGCGACCCCTGTTGATTTTGCGTACCGGATTCATACCTCCATCGGCCATAAATGTATCGGAGCAAAGGTCAATGGCTCCATTGTCCAGCTGCGCTATGAGCTGAAGACCGGCGACATGGTCGAGATACTTACCCACGCAAATCACCAGCCCAGCCGCGACTGGCTTAAATTTGTCAGGACCACGCGGGCGCGCAATAAAATCCATCAATTTGTCAAGCAGCAGGAGCGGGAGAGAAGCCTGTCTCTTGGCCGCGATATCTGCGAGCGGGAGTTCAAGAAGCACAAGCTGACCATCGCTCATCTTCAGAAGGACCCCGAGCTGTTCAGCTTTGCCGGCCGGGACGTAAAAAACCTTGATGATCTTTTTGCCGCCGTCGGACATGGCAGGATAAGCGTTAAGCAACTTGTCCATAAACTGCTTCCCAAGGAACTCGCTGACGAGAAAAAGCAGGACAAGGAACACGGGGAATCAGCAGATAAAAAAGCTTCCGACAGAGCAGGCAAAGGCATCAGCATAAACGGCATCGATGATCTGATGGTGCGCTACGGCAAATGCTGCAATCCCGTGCCGGGGGATGCGATCCGGGGATTTATCACGCGGGGCAGGGGGGTGACGGTGCATACCGCGCAGTGCCCTTTTCTTGAAGGCTCGGATCCCGAGCGGATAATTGATGCTCAATGGGATGAAATATCGCGGCATCTGGCAAGCGTTCCCGTTGAGGTGATCTGCGAGGATACCAAGGGGATTCTGGCCGATATTTCATCGGCCATTTCAATATCGGAGACAAATATCATAAATGCCCGCGTCAGAACAACGCCGGATAAAAAGGCCATAAATATATTTGAAGTGGAAATCGGCAGCCTGAAACAGCTTGATGCCGTCATGACCTCCATAAAGAAAGTCAGGGGTGTGCTCAAGGTTACCAGGCTGCGATCCTGAGGTGCTTATACTGAGGCTGCTGCTTCTGCTTTTGGTGCTGCTTTGCGAACCGGTTTCTGTACAAAGCCGGAGCGGATGCACCGCGTACAGATATATTCCCGCTTTGTTGTTCCGTTGTGTACGGTGCGAACCTTTTGAATATTAGGCTGCCAGACTTTTTTGCTTTTATTGTTGGCATGGCTGACCTGATTGCCTACCTGGCGGCCCTTGCCGCAAACACTGCATATGCGTGACATGTTTATTCCTCCAAGTTGTTGATATGTCTCTTGAAAACTGTTGTTCGCCTTGATAATAAGAAATAGCTACTGCTGTAAAACATAAATTAATATCATAATTATTACACTAATTCAAATTAAAACTTTTGTACTACAGCCGGATTGAGAGCGGGGTCAGTTATGAGGGGATTTTTACTGCGAAGAATAAGGGAAATGCTGTTGCCAGAGGCGTTGAACCTGACCTCGTCAAAAATTTGTCGTATGAGAAAAATGCCGCGTCCGTGGGTCTGGTCGATACGGCTCTCGCTGGTCGGATCAACCAGGGCGGTATAATCAAATCCTGCCCCCTCATCGGTGATGGTAAACCGGGCAATTGATGAATCGATGATGCTTTTAATGGTTACCTTGCGGGAAGCAAACAGCGGATCCTTTAGGCGATTTTCCTTGAGATTTTTAAAAGCCGCCATGCCGGAACTATCTGTAAATTTGACAGCCGAATCAAGCTCCAGATTGCCATGCTCAACGGCATTAACCAGGGCTTCGTAAATCGCCATGGTCACGCTGATTATGCAGGTGGGATCAACAAGCGAGATTTGCTCAAGGGGCTCCGTCAGGTATGTCGCCAGATCGCTCACATACAGCTCACGGGTCGGAATGGCAAAATGCCGGGATTCATAGAGGAAATATTTCGAAGCAGTACGAATCGCTTTTTTTCGGGATTTGAGATCAAGAATTTTGTTAATTGTTTCAAAGACTTCATTGAACCTGATCGGCTTGGTGATAAAATTGATCGCCCCGAGGCGCAGCGCTTCAACGGCATTATCAATGGTTGCGTGGCCAGTTATTATCAGCACCTGCAGCTGGGGTTTTTTTTGTTTTATTGCTTTAAGAAGTTCAAGCCCGGTCATTCCCGGCATGGAGATATCGCTTATCACCAGATCAAAATCAGTTCTATTGATTTTTTCCAGGGCATTTTCGCCGTTTGCAGCGGTATCGCAGCGGTAACCGGCTTTTGTCATCTGCAGTTCAATGAGCCGTGTAATTGTAGGGTTATCGTCCACAACTAAAAAATGCAGTAGTGAAGGCTTTTTGCTGAGATGTAATGCCGCGGGCATAATAAGGGGAACCAGTAATCCGAGCCTGCAACGCGAGGCCGGTCAGTTATGTTTTGTGCGAAGAGTATCCATGGCTTCGTCCTGAGTATTGCAAATGATCAGGCGTTTATTGAGGTGCGTACGGTCAAAAATTTCTTTGACGCTGTCCCGTATACCGTAGAGGATGAATTGGCCGTTTTTTTCACGTATGTCCCGGTAGAGGGATATCAATGTTCCGATTCCCATGCTGGAAATATAATCGACTTTTTCAAAATCAACTAGAATATCGACATTGCCTGGACCGATCTGTTTTTCAACCGCATTCATCAATTCATCGGACCTGTGCCCGTCAAGATTTCCGGAAACTTTGATTACAGAATAGGTATTGCGATTACTGTTGGTATCCATAGCTACCTCAAAATCTATAGAGTTGAAAGTCTATAACGGCTTCTAGCATAAAAAACGGAACTTTTAAATTGAATTATAGCTTTTTGTTTTGAAAATGCAAACAAACTAAATGTTTTTCAATTCCGGGAAACGAGTTTCGATTTAACTCAAGCCCGCAAAAATTTGAATTAGTATTGACGTGCCCGATGCTTTAAATTAATATAAAAAAAATGTATAGTACAAACGAGATAAAATAACAGCGTACTATCTGTACAATTCACAGCGTATCTTATTTTTAAAAAAAATTCCACTATTAGCAATGCTGTCTTGGGAGATACCATGGGTGAAGATAATCGGGAAAGCCCCCGCATCGCAACAAACATTGAAGTTCGTTTCCGGGAAAAAAGCTCCTTTGTACGATCCTACATGCTCAATGTTAATAAGGGCGGGCTGTTTCTCCGGACTGAAAGGCCTTTGAACATTGATGCGGAAGTTGTCATGCATGTTCGCCTGCCTGATGATCAGGAGATCATGACCATTGAGGGCCGGGTTGTATGGACCAATGCAAAATCCAAAGCCTTCCCCACGGGCATGGGCATACAGTTTACCAAGATTGCACCCGGGCATCATGACAAAATTAATGCCTTTGTTGAGGCAAACCGGGCCGAGATACAAAAGTTATCAGTGCTGTAAGGCTGCAGGGCGGGTAATTTTTATAAAAGTATCCCTGAATGCGGGGGTGTGTGTCTTCTGAAAACGGTTCTGTAAAAATCGGCGTCACCAGTGCTGTTGCTCTGGTTATTGCAAATATGATCGGCACGGGAGTTTTTACTTCTCTGGGATTTCAGCTTGCTGGAATCCGGCACCCCCTTGCCGTGCTGCTGCTGTGGGTGCTGGGTGCGCTTGCAGCGCTCTGCGGAGCAATGGTGTACGGCGAGCTTGGTGCTTCGATGCCCCGTTCCGGTGGCGAGTATCAGTATCTCTCAAAGGCATACCATCCGTCGATAGGTTTTCTCTCAGGCTGGGTTTCTGTTTTTGTCGGCTTTCCCGCCCCGATTGCTCTTTCAGCCATGGCTTTCGGCGCTTATTTTTCCGCTGTCGCGCCTGTTGCTTCCGCCGGGATACTTGCTGTTGCGGCGCTTGTTTGCCTCACGCTTATTCAGTGTACGGGAGTCAAGATCGGCGCAGCTTTCCAGAATGTCTGCTCAACACTGACTATCATTCTTATCGTCCTTTTTTCCGTGTGCGGCCTTTTCTTTTCACGGAAACTGGTGCCGGTTCCGCTTGCGGTAAACATGAACCTGCTCAGGGATATCGCTTCGCCTGCTTTTGCCGTATCGCTTGTGTATGTTTCCTATGCATTCTCGGGCTGGAATGCCGCAGCCTATATTGCCGGGGAAATAGACCGGCCTCAAAAAAATCTGCCCCTGGTGCTGCTTGCCGGCACTGGGCTTGTGGCGCTGCTGTATCTGCTGCTGAATTATACTTTTCTGGCAACGGCAACGGTTGCAGAACTTGCCGGCCAGATTGACGTAGGCTATATTTCTGCGGGAAATATCTTCGGTCCACGGGGCCGCGATATTGCGGGGTGCATTATTTCGGCGCTGCTGGTTTCCTCCATCAGCGCATTTGTTTTTGTCGGGCCCCGCATCACGCAGGTCATGGGCGAAGATCACCGGTTGCTGCGTTTTTTTTCTCGACGGACGACCCGCGGTGTTCCGCTTCCGGCAATGCTGCTCCAAACCTTCATAAGCCTCATAATGATTGCAACTTCATCATTTGAAACCGTGCTGATCTACGTAGGTTTCACCCTGAACTTATGCACGTTTCTCGCGGTTTTAGGCGTATTTGTCTGCCGGAAGCGCTTTCCTGATATGCCGCGTCCATATAAAACCTGGGGATATCCCTTTGTTCCTTTGATTTTTTTAGTAATCATGGGCTGGAATCTTATATACCTGCTTGTAGAACGGCCGCTTGCCTCTACCGCAGGTTTAGCTGTAATGCTGCTGGGACTTGGGTTGTATTTTCTCAGCATGAAATTGTGCCCGGCCATGGAAAGCGGAAAGGAAATTATATGAGCAGCAAATGTATGTGCCTGATGCTGGCTGCGGCAGTACTGCTATGCGCACCAGGGGCCACGCAGTGCTCGATGCCCGAAGCCGCAGACAACGCATCAGTTGAAGGAGCTGTTGCGGATTTGCAGCAGCAACAGCCCCCCGGTAGATATAATGATATCGCACTATATATTTCCGGGATAAAGCTCGCAAAAACAAGCGGGCTGCACCAGCTGACAGACAATCCTGTCTGGCGCCAGTATGCATCGGTTACCGATTCAAACTGGGGCAGTTTTTCCAGAACAAAAATAAAAAAAATATCCGACTGGGCGCAGGCCGAAATACCTGATATTACCCGGAACTGCCGCACTCTGTTGTACCCTTTCAGCGGGCCTGACTTTCTCTATGCCCATGCTTTTTTCCCGCAGGCTGATGCCTATATTCTGCTGGGGCTTGAGCCCGTGGGAGTTGTGCCTGAGCCGGAGAAACTCCAGGGGGAAAAGCTCGGCGTTTTTTTTAGAATGCTGGACAAGTCAATAGCTGATTCGCTGACACTGAGTTTTTTTAGAACCAATGACATGGCCGATGAAATCAATACAAAGCAGCCTGTTACGGGTACGGTACCGGTGCTCATGCTGTTTCTTGCCCGCACCGGCAATCACATAACGGACATTCGTTTTTTTGATCTTTCTGATAACGGAACCATTGCCTATCGGGACGAATCCCAGGCCTGCAACGGGAATACAGCCCCTCGCGGTGCGGAAATTGCTTTTCACAAGAAAGATGATGCCCGGCAGCGCAAGCTGATTTATATCAGCTCGGATATATCCGATAACGGCCTTGCCCGGCGCGGCAATGTGAAGGCCTATCTTGACCGGCTTGATGCGGGCATGACCACGTATGTGAAATCGGCTTCATACCTGATGCACAAGAATTATTTTTCTACAATTCGCTCGCTCCTACTCCGGCAAAGCGCGGCTATTGTGCAGGATGATTCTGCGATTCCCTACCGTTTTTTCAAAAAAGAACTCTGGGATGTCCGCCTGTATGGCGCTTACACCGGACCAATTGATCTTTTTAAAGTGCATCTTGAGAAGGATTTGAGAGATGCCTATGCCCGTGATTCAAAAAAGCTCGGGTTCCGTCTGGGGTATGCCAGCCAGTCAAATATGCTGGTTGCCCGCAGAATAGAACAGAAGAAGCAGCAATCCCCATGAAGTTGTTTTTACCTGCTATGTGCTTCGCCCTTGCCCTGTCTCTTGGCTCCTGCACGCCATCAGGACGGCCGATGCCCGCGCCTGTGCCGGTGCCACAAAAAATGCAGCCCCGATGCGCAACAGCTCAGGCGGAAGTCGCTGAAACACCTGAGCTGCTGGCGCGTCTGCTGTCGGCCCATCCTGAAAAATTTAAAAAAATTATCGACGCCGCGGAGACGTATGAAGTGCAGATTCTCTATACGCAGATCAACCGGGATGAAAATAACCGCCCCGCCTTCAAACAGTACTCCTACCGCCTGAACAGCCACAGCTATTTTAATCCCGCAAGCCTGGTAAAGCTGCCGGTACTGTGTCTTGCGCTGCAGAAAATTCGCGAGCTTCGCGTGTCGGGGCTCGGCAGAAATACGCAGCTTACCATAGGCAAACAGCATGCCTGCCAGACTTCACTGGCGCAGGATCAAAGCGCGCCGGGGGGGCGCGCAACCATTGCCCGTTTTATCGAAAAAGTGCTTCTGGTCAGTGATAATGATGCCTACAATCGTTTGTACGAATTTCTCGGCCAGCAGTATATTCATGATCACCTGAAATCCTTGGGCTATCCCGATGTCCGCATCATTCGCCGTTTCTGCGGCTGCGACTATGATGAAAGCCGGTACACCAATCCGTTTTCATTTTACAATGACCGGGGGGCGATTATTTACTCCCAGCCGCAGCTGGTAAACCCGAAACCGCTTACAAATCCGCTGCCCCATCTGCTGCGGGGCAAAGGGTATATAGATTCCCATGGCAAATATGTTGCCAGGCCTTTTGATTATTCCTATTCCAATAATTTGAGCCTTGCTGACGCAAACGGTATGCTCATGCGGATTATGTTTCCCGAGGCATTCCCGCAGCAGCAGCGCTTTAACCTCTCCCCTGATGATTATCAGTTTGTGTATCGGTATCTGAGCATGCTGCCTGGCGAATCAGGTATAGACACATATGCCCGACAAGACAGGTATCCTGACAATTATAAAAAATATTTCATATTCGGCGATGCAGTTGGAGCGCGCACTGATATGCGCTCTGTCCCGGTCAGGAGCTTTAATGTCGTCGGTAAAACGGACGGGTATCTTGCCGATGTCGCCTATATTGCTGATTTTGAATGCGGGGTTGAATTTTTTTTGAGTGCCGTCATTTATGTCAACAGCGATAAGGTTCTCAAAGACGGCAGATATGAATATGGCTCAATCGGCATGCCTTTTCTTGCCGAGCTTGGCCGGACACTGTATGAGTATGAACTAGCCAGAAAAAAGAAATTTTTTCCAGATTTAAGTTGTGTCAGGACTGCAACTCACGAGCCGGAATACAGAAGCCGGAATTCAGAATAAAATTCATATAATTTTCGATCATGACTCATGACACCTGAACCCCTGGCTTCAGGCCCTCAAATTTTATCCGCTGGGCATGGTTTTTTAATGTTTGACATGCCGGAAGAAAGCAGCTTATAATTAGGTGCATTAAAGAAAACAATAGTTCGCTGATACCATCTACTCGTCAAGCTATTCTGCAACCTGAAACTAATTTAAGCAAACGGGTGAGTTATTGCTGGAACAAAGAACATGCTTCAGGGTTGAAGCCTTGCTGACTAAACGCAGCGCAAGGCTTGCACTTCCAATATTGATGGCAGTTGCTATTGTTGCCTTTGCCGCAACAGGAGCTGCGGCCAGCCATGTCGTCACCCCTGCGAATAAAAATCCATCAAAAAAACAAGTGAACCCGCACCGGCCGGCCGTAAAAAAAACCACCAAAGCTAAAAGCTACGATTTTATCGCAAGAAATGAGCTTCCCGCACGGGCCCCGGAAAAATATACGGCAATGAAACAGCCACGGGCAGGCAGTTCCCTGCTTAAATCCGATGATAACCGGCAGGTCAGAAACGAGCTTGAGAAATATATCGGCACACGCTACAAACCGGGCGGCACGGGCAGCGACGGGTTTGACTGCTCGGGATTTGCCCGCAGCATGTACCTCAAGCTGTTCGGCATTGAGCTGCCGCATAATGCCCAGTCGCAGTTTCAGCTTCCCTCGTTAACAAAGCTCAATGCAAATTCCCTGCGCACAGGTGATCTCGTATTTTTTTCACCGACTACGAAGAAAAGCAGGATAAATCATGTCGGTATTTATCTTAACGACGGCCAGTTTATCCATGCGGAATCAAATCGGGGGATCATCATTTCAAGTATAGACGAAGAGCACTGGCGCCAGAGGCTTGTTTCCGCAAAAAGTCTTGATAACAAAAAGCTTTTAGACGGTCAGGCTTTGCAGGCATGGTCGGAGCCCGGTGATGAACCGGAGGAAAATGATTACGAAGACTCCGGGCTTAAGGTGCGCTATGAGACAAAGCCGCAACGTCCCTCTGAGCAGCATGTCTCATTGAAAAACACATCGGCAAAAAAACCGCAGTTTTTCGAGCTTGATTATATACGGCCCGTTTTCGGCAAATACTGCAATCTCCAGTTGGGTTCCTTCCGCGAGGATTTTGATGTTTACAACCGTGATGCCGATATGCCGGAGGGGCTTCATGAGCCGTATGGCGCATATGCACAGTACAGCTACACGCAGGGCCTCCGCATCGCCAGCGATATAAAGCCGTTTCAATGGATGAGCATCACCCCCAGCTTCATGTATTATAATCAGGGGCCTGCGCTCGGGAATTTTGAAATGCCCACCCGGTCTCTCGGCATCGATATGAGCCTCGGTTCCCTGCCTGATGCGGGATGGTCATTGTCAACGGGCCTTAAATATGAAGCTCTCAGCACTTCGGCTTTGCGCAGATCATCACGGGCCGCGGAGCCGAGCCAGCTTGACGTGTCGCTCACCTACTCGCAGCGCCTTACCCGCAGCATGCAGCTTTCTCTTATGGGACAGAGTCTGCGAAGCTCACTTGCCCAGCGGGCAGAGGATACCGGCTCCGGCACTGGCGCTGACCAGCGTGTGTTTTTTATGCTGAATTACAACTATTAAGTCGAGCCTGCCGTTTTCTCCGTTATCGAGCAATCCGCCTCCTGCCAGCAGTCTGAAAATTCTTGTACCCGTTTGCGTTAAATTATTTTCTGCATATTGACACTGTCCGGCTTGACAACTATACTGTCAAAATGCGCGGGGGCAGAAGACAGAAGTCAGTAGCTTGGATGTATGGGTCTTGTATCCTGAATTCCGACTTCACAGTTCTGCACGGTAAAAATTATTTATATTATGTTTGTCAGGAGCTGCCATGAATCCAAATGAACACATTAAACAGTTTTATCTGCAGCACCTTGAGGGTGTGCAGATGGATGGCTTTCAGTTACAGGCACCATGTCCATTCTGCTCAACCGTCGAAAACGGGGAGCCCGGAAAGCTGATTGTCGATCTTGATCCGGACAGTTTTTTTTACGGGTATTTCAGATGCCTGAACCGCTGCAAGTCCGGCGGCTTCCCCCTGTATTTTGCAAAATTGCGCGGTATCGACCTGAAGCTGGCGCCCGGTTATGACCCTGACCGGAACCCCTATGTCCGCAGCATCGTTTTTCCGGCAAAGAATCTGAACCTTGATATTAAAAAATATCAGAGCCTGTGCTCGAAAAACCAGTTTGAATTTTTTGCTGCAATCGGCGTCTCAAAGCCGACCATTGATGAGATGCGGATAGGCTTCAACGGCCGCTACATGATTTATCCTTATTTTCTCGAAAACAGCCACTGCTATGCCGCCCGCTGCATTCTGCCGACCAATGAAGTCGATAATTTCTGGATCGGAGACGAGAAATTTTATCCCGTTGAGTTTCAGGTTTTTAATGCCGAGGAAATCGACCGTTGCGAAAACGGGGCGCTAATCATCACCGATGGCGAGCGGAATTTTCTCACCCTCAAGGAGTTGGGATACCCAGCTATCGCCGTGCCGAGCATTGCAGCTCTCGATGCCCTCGATCCTGAGCGCCTGGCCTATATAAAACATGTGCTCATTATTCTTAATAATTCTCCCGAGGCGCAGTCCTCAGCCCGGAGCCTTGCTACCAAGGTCGGCTTTAAAGTCCGGATTCTCAAATGGCAGGGTGACAAAAAGCGCGATTTCAATCTGCTGCACCTTTACAAGGAAAAAGGTGAGGGTTTCGCAGCGGAAGTAGCGCATATGATAAAAACCTCGAAGGCGTTTTCCCCCTTCGCCTCTCCTGAGCGCGAGCACATGGAGTTCATGGACGTGCTGGAGAAAAACATGGGCAGGGATGTTCTGGGGGTGCCCACGGGCTTTGAAAAACTGGACCGTTCCATGAACGGCATTCGCGGCATTAATATCATGGGCGGCCAGCCCAAGGCAGGCAAGTCGTGCTTTTTCATGCAGCTGTCAAGTGAAGCTGCCCGGCGCGGCATGCCCGTCATTTATTATGATTTTGAAAACGGCCGCGAGAAGATTTATATGCGCACCCTGTGCCGCTTGAGCAGGCTTTCAGATGATGAACTCAAAAAGCCGGACCTCGATCCTGATGCCGCCGAGCGGCTCAGCCGCGCCAAGGAAGATCTGAAAAACCTGCTGAACTTTTTCCGGGTCGTCACGGACCGCAAATTGAGCCCCGACGTCATGCGCCGCCAGATCGATTTCATCAAGCATGAAACCCGCCTTGACAGCTGCCTGGTGGTCATCGACAGTCTGCACAAGCTGCCGTTTAAAAATCTTTCCGAGCGGCGCACGGGCATCGATGAATGGCTGCGCATCATGGAATCAATCCGCGATGAGCAGCATGTGTCGTTTCTGGTAATTTCGGAATTGTCCCGCGGCGGGGAGGGGAGCTATAACCGGACGCCCGACCTCGGGGCGTTCAAGGAATCAGGCGATATTGAATACAGCGCCGATAATGCCATTATTTTGCAGCCCAACTGGGACATTCTTGACCCCCTGTCGACAGCGGTGCGGCAAAGCAGCCTCTGGATGGTCGCCAGCCGTGAAAACAGCCCCGGCAAGATTGCCGACTATGCCCTTGATTATCCTTACTGGGGATTTAAGGAGGAGTAAGCAGAGAATCTTGGATTCATGCTGCCATCTCTCATTATCACGGCCCTTGCACGGAGAGTGGCAATGATTGCTTCAGTGAAAATAATGCCCGATTAAAACGATTGATTTGTTTTAAATCGGAATATGTTTTCGGTGTGCAGGGCGCGCCAGAATGTAGAATCTGGTTGAAAGTCGGTATGCTGGGCAAAGCGGAGCGTGCCCAACGACATTGAAACCAATTAAAGAATGCTGGGCACACTTCGTTTTGCCCAGCCTACGAACTCAGGATTTTTAGTTAATAGAGTTAACCCAAGGTAGGGGCGGTTCGCGAACCGCCCCTACAAACCTGCAAGCCCCGTAAAGATTATTTCCCCTCCGAATACTGCAATTCATAGAGCTGCTTATAGAGTTTTCCCCTGTTCATCAGTTCATCATGCGTGCCCATCTCGGCAATTTTTCCCTTGTGGAGCACAATAATTCTATGAGCTTTTTTGATGGTTGAAAACCGGTGGGCGATTACTATGCAAGTGCGGCCGTGCATGATTTTGTCGAGGGCGTCCTGTATAAGACCCTCGGTCACGGGGTCGATATTGGAGGTGGCCTCATCAAGGACGAGTATTTTCGGGTCGATAAGCACTGCGCGGGCAAATGACAGCAGCTGCCGCTCTCCGGCGGACAGGGTTTTGCCGCCTTCGGTCACCTCCTCATCAAGACCGCGGGGCAGCTTTGCCAGCAACTTATCAGCATTGGCGACTCTGAGAGCCTCCCGTATCTGACTATCGGTATAGCCTTCACTGTTCAGGGTGATATTGGAGCGGATCGTCCCGGCGAAAAGAAATACATCCTGCAGCACCAGCCCGATTTGCCTTCTGAGGGTAACTTGCGCCATGGTGCGGATATCTACTCCATCTACCGCGATGCACCCTTCTCCGACATCATAAAAACGCTCCAGAAGATTGATAATGGTTGTTTTCCCCGAACCGGTAAGGCCCACGATGGCAACGGTTTCCCCCGGGCTGACGCTAAAGGAAACATTGTGGAGCACGGTTTCCGTTTCATTGTAGCCAAAGGTGACATTGTTGAATTCGACCGAACCTGCTGAGCGAGAGGGGTTTTGTGCATCAGGCTTGTCGGGTATCACCTCCTGTTCCTCAAAGAGCAGGTACAGGCGCTCAAGAGAGGCAAATGCCGATTGCACGATATTGTATTTTTCCGCCAGATCCTGAATGGGGGTGAAAAACATGCGCAGGTAATAGAGAAAAATGACCAGCGTTCCGATAGATATCGCCTCCCGCAGCGACTGCCCACCGCCATACCAGATAATGAGCGCAAAGGCGCTTACCCGGCAAAGGTCCACAAGGGGCGTGAATATGGCAAACACAATGGTCTGCTTCATATTGGCCAGATAATTTTCATGGTTTATGCGGTTGAACAGGCTGGCATTGCGCGCTTCGCGGCGGAATGCTTTTACAACGGCAATGCCGGCAAGGTTTTCCTGAATCATGGAGTTGAGGGCGGCAATTTTTATGCGGACCTCGCGAAAGGCATTATGGGAGGTATAGCTGAAGACAGCAGCCCCGGCAATCAAGAGCGGCACCAGGCCGAAGCACACAAGGGCAAGCTTCCAGCTCAGCACAAACAGCGTTGCCATGATGCCGATAATCAGGAAAATATCTTTAAAGATGCTTGAAAAAAGGGCGCTGAACATTTCATGCAGATTCTGCACATCGCTCGTGGCGCGGGTGACGAGCCTTCCGACCGGGTTTCTGGTGAAGAATGACATGGCCCTGCCATGCAGATGCTGAAAAATGTCCGTGCGCAGATCATGCATAATGAACTGGCTTGTTCGTTCGACCAAAAAAATCTGCATAAAGTTGAAAGCAAAGCCGATGATAAGAACACCGATAAAGGCAAGGGCGATGCGGGCGACGCCCTCGAGATCACGGCTGCGAAGCGCGAAGAGATCAGCCTGAGCGAGATGCTCAAGATCGGCGTAGGAAATTATGAAATAGCCCCCTGCACGCTGAAACTCCGCAGGGTATTTTGACGCAATCGCTGCTGCCGTGGTGTCGGCGGGCGCTGCATAATATTTATCGGGAAGTAGGATTTTGCCGGTCTCTAACCGCTTCAGCTCCTCATCCCGGAGGCTCCGCAGGCGCTCAGGCAGAACAAAGGCAAAGCCCGGGCGGTTTGCCTGCAGGAGTTCATGGGGTGGGAACATTGTGCTGCCGCCGGACGCAAGAGAAACCATGCGGGCCGCAGGGGTGATGCAGCGGTCCAGGGCGATTTTTAACAGCTGCGGCAGCAGCAGGTCCGTTCCCGTGACCAGCAGCGCCAGCAGCGACGTCAGGGCAACAGCTTTTTTATACGGAATGAAATATCGCTTGAAAAACACCAGCAGGCGGATGACCGGAATTTTGGCGGTAGAGGATTCTTCGATATGTGAGGATGCTCCGCGCATAATCAGCAAACTTGCCTATTCATAATTAACTGCACCGGCTTCTTCAAGGCGCTGGCGCTGATAGAGTTGATAGTACAGCCCCTGCCGGGCCAGTAGGTCCCCATGGGTCCCCTGGGCTTCAATTTTTCCCTTATCGATAACATAGATGAGGTCTGCATGCTGGATCGAAGCTACACGGTTAGAGACCAGTATACGGGTCTGGACACTGTCCTGCGCTTTCAGTTCCTTGATAAGCGATTGCGTGGTGGCGGCGTCAAGGGATGACAGGGCATCATCAAAAATAAGCACCGGCGCCTGCATGAGAAGTGCCCGGGCTATGCAGAGCCGCTGCTTCTGTCCGCCCGAGAGCGTAATGCCTTTTTCTCCAACGAGCGTTGCAAAGCCTGAGCTGAACGATTCAATTTCACCGCTCATCTGGGCAAGTCCGGCCTGCGCTGCTGCATCGGCTATCCCGGCATCGGGCCTGCCGAAAATGATGTTTTCAAGGATCGTATCGGAGAAGAGGAAACTGTCCTGCGGGACATAGGCCACCAGTGCCCTGAGCTCGTGAAGCGGTATATCGCAAATATCCCGGCCGTCAATAAAGATGGCGCCCCGGGGCGGATCAAAAAAACGCATCAGCAGGCTGCACAGTGTTGATTTGCCCGACCCGGTCGTACCGGTAATGCCGATGGTGGCGCCTGCCGCAATGGCGAGCGTTATATCCTGAAGCACGGGCTGCGTATCCTGCCCGTAGGAGAAGCTGAGAGCGGAAATGTGTATGCTGCGGCTGCCGGAAGCCGCAGCTGCCGGCATGCCCGCACCGGATGGCTCAGCCGGGATTGACAGAACATCGTTAATGCGCGCCATGGAAGCCGCTCCCCGCTGGAAAAGGTTCACGATCCAGCCCAGAGCCATCATCGGCCAGATAAGTATCCAGATATAGCTGGCGAAGGCCACAAAATCACCTGCTGTAATGGATCCTGCGATTGTGGCGCGGCCGCCGAAATATATAAGAACACAGACGCTGATATTTGAGATAAATATTATAAAGGGAAACAGGGCCCCCCATATCTTCACCAGGGCAAGGTTTTTTCGTACATACTCAGAGCTGACTTCTCTGAAGCGCCGGCCTGTGTCCTTTTCACGGACAAAAGCACGGATAACGGCGATGCCAGCAAGCGTTTCGCGGATCATTTCGGTCATATGCGAGAAGGCTGCCTGAACCTCTGAAAACCGCTTGTGCAGCTTTTTTCCCAGCCGCCACGTTGCAAGTACTATGATCAGCATGGGGGCGAGACACAGGACCGTGAGCTGTATGCTGAGAAAACCCATAAATATGATCGATGCCGCGCCGAGAACCACGGTATCGATCAGTGCGACGAAGCCGATGCCGGTGCACATCCTGACCGCATCAAGATCATTGGTCATGCGCGACATGAGATCGCCGGTTTTGGTTGCGAGCAGGCGGGAAAGCGGCAGATGGATGGCATGAGAAAAAAGCCGGTCGCGAAGGGTGGCTTCTATTCTACGGGACGAGCCGATAATGCAGTAGCGCCAGCAGAAGCGCAGCGCGGCGGCGGCTATGCCGATGCCGATAATGACCAGGGCATGACCAAGCAGGGCGCTTTGAGTACCTGCGCCGCGGGTCAGGGCGTCGACTGCCGATTTTATGACCAGCGGGATGATGAGCTGCAGCAGATCAACGATGACGAGGCAGATGAAACCGGCAGCCAGATACCAGCGGTCTTTCTGGAGATACTCACGCAGGGTCAGTAATGCTCTCATGCTGCTGCTATATTATCCATCGGGTTGTAGAGAGGTGAAACATGTCTTCTTGTCAAACGATTTGTCATTGTTGTAGCATTTGCGTTTCATGTTGACAAGGCAATGCTCGTGATGTAATACAAAAACAATATAGCGATTTTTTCTTGCGGATGGCTGCGCGTCAGTCATCCTTTCTGTTTTTTATGACATGCACAAAGGCGGAAGTTCTATGAGCGAAAACATCATGACCAGGCAGGGGTATGAAACGCTGAAAGAAAAACTCAGGCGCATGACAGTCTATGATTTGCAGGACATCATAAAAGAGGTTATGGTTGCGGCCGCTCATGGAGATCTGTCCGAAAATGCCGAATACACGGCGGCAAAGGAGAAAAAGTCCTTCATCGAATCCCGGATCCGGGAAATGGAGCAGCGCCTGTCCAGCGCCACGGTCATTGACACGAGCGGCATGTCATCGGACCGTGTCGTGTTCGGAGCCACGGTACTGCTGCAGGACGATGACAAGGGGGAAGAGGTATCCTATACCATCGTCGGCATAGATGAGGCAGATGTTTCACTGGGGAAAATATCCATCAGCTCTCCGATTGCCCGGGGCCTTATCGGCAAAGAGGAGGGTGACAGCATTGCAATAAAAACTCCCGGCGGCGTTCGCAATTATTCTATAATTGAAATATGCTTTAAATGAAAACTTCATCAGGGAGGTACGTATGCGATACTGTACGAAATGCGCAACCGAATACCGCGATGATATTGCCAAATGCACCGATTGCGGAGCCGCCCTTGTCGGGCCGGATGTCTGGGAGCAAGTTCGCCGCGCCCGCGAGCTTGAATCTGCCGAAGAGTTCGTACCGGTAAAAACCGTTGAGGACCAGTTCGCAGCGGAAGTCATCCGTGATGCTTTGGAAAAGGACGGCATACCGGTGATTGTCCGTAGTTTTTTCGATACTTCATTCGACGGCATTTACATTTCGCAAAAAGGCTGGGGCATGATTCTTGTGCCGGGGGAGTTTCGGCTGCAGGCGGAAAAGCTCATTACGTTGCTTGATTAATCCCTGTTCCATGATTATATTATATCCTCAAAAGGCGGCTTATATTATCTGCCCAGACTAATAATTATTTTGCAATAAAATTCATGAATAGAATATTTATTTGTATCGTTTTGCTGCTCAGCGCACCGGTTTGCTCCAGCGCGGCTTCACTGTACGACACCGTCAAAAAAGGCAGTGATCTCTATGCTCAGGGAAAATATGATGAGGCGCTCAATGTTTTTGTTGACGGCCAGATAGAAAATCCGGAAGACGGGCAGCTGAAATTTAATATCGCCTCATCAAAATACATGATGAAAAATTATGAAGAAGCGTTGAGCGGCTTTCTTGATGTTGCTGCAATGGCCCGGGATGCGCGGCTTGAGGAAAAAGCGCTTTTTAATGCGGGTAATACCCTGTACCGTCAGGGCAAGCTTGAGCAGGCCGTTGAATATTATACGAAAGCCCTACAGCTTGACGCCAATGATAAAGAGGCTCAGCAGAACCTTGAATTCGTGCGCGAAGAAATAAAGCGCCGCATGAATGAAGCGAAAAAAACCCAGGAGCAGCAGGAACAAAAAAAAGAGCAAAACAGCCCCAATCCCCAGCAGAAGCAGCAGCCGGATAATCAGACCTCGCAGAGTCCCTCTGATCAGCAGCAAAAGCAGGAGCAGAATCAGGGCGAGCAGCCGGATAAGCAACAGCCGGATAAGCAACAGCCGGATAAGCAACAGCAGCAGGGTGATGACCAGCAGCAGAAGCAAAACCCTGACCAGCCGCAGGAGCAGCAATCTGCCGCAGCAAAAGGTGAGCAGCAGTCAAAAGGGGACCAACAGCAGGCGCAGGTTCAGGATGGCCGCGACATGAGCAAGGAACAGGCCGAGCAGTTGCTTAACAGCGTTCAGGAAAACCGCGATAATCTCAAAGAAGGTAAACAGAGAGCAAAATCGCAGGGTGGCGCCCGTTCCGGAATGGACTGGTAGGAGCTGGGTATGATGTCTTTGGCTTTGACCTGCAGGTCAGCAGGGGCGGCGGCAGTGCTGCTGTGCACTTTGTTTTTCGCGTCTGCGGCATATGCCGCCACTACAGCAATAACGGCAACCGTTGACAAGAATGAAGCCTCCCTTGATGATTATATTGTTTTGAAAGTTGCTGTCGAGGGAACGCGCGCTGAGCCTTCAATGCCGGACTTGAGCGCTTTTAAATTTCAATCCCGCGGCACTTCAAGCCAGATGACCATTATTAATGGCAGCATGTCGTCGAAACTTGAATATACCTATATACTCTATCCGCAAAAACCCGGCACATTCATTGTCGGACCGTTTACCCTTGATGACGGCGGCAAAAAAGTTCAGAGCGCTCCGCTGACCATTACCATTTCGCAGTCCGAGCCTCAGCAAAAAGATACGGGCGAGGTTTTTGTCACAGCTTCAGTTGATAATGAAAATCCCTATCTCAATGAACAAATTATTTATACGTTTCAGTTCTGCCGGCGGGTAAAGGTTGCCAGCGCAAATCTTGCCGAGCAGCCCTCATTTGACGGTTTTTTGGTCGAAAGCCTTGGTAAAGAACGGGAATTTTAGAAAGTCATAAACGGCCAGCAGTATCTTGTAACCGAAATTAAACAGGCGCTTTTTCCCCTGAAGTCCGGCGATCTTGAAATTACCTCAACGACACTGCAGGCGGCGGTAGTTGCGCAGGGCAGATCCAGGCGGGGGCGAGGCGGCGACCCGTTTTTTGATGATTCGTTTTTCGGGTATACGGAAACAGTACCTAAAAATTTTAGAACAGCGCCGGTTAAGGTTTCAGTGAAACCTCTGCCCGCGGAAGGCAAGCCCGCGGATTTTAAAAATCTGGTCGGCCAGTTCATTTTGACAAGCCAGCTTTCCACCACCAAAGCCCAGGTCGGTGATTCCCTCACCCTGACGCTTACCCTTTCCGGTACGGGCTCGCTGAAAAATTTGCAGACAGTTGATACTGGCCCGCTTGAAAACTTCAAGGTTTATGATGACAAGCCCCTGTTTGAGGCCTCTGTTATGAACGGTAAAATCGGCGGAAAATTAACAATTAAAAAAGCGCTGGTGCCGCTTGCCCCCGGCGCGCTCTCCGTCCCGGCAGCCAGCATGTCGTATTTTGACACTGTTTCACAGAGCTATAAAACCATCAGGGGCAATTCCTATGTCGTACAGGTGAGTCAGGCTTCGGCCAAGGAAAAGCTCGATTTAATGCAGTCTCCGGGGCAGTCCGGTTCACAAAAACAGGAGATAGAGCTTCTTGGAAAAGATATACTGCCAATTCATACAAACACTGCAGCTTTCTCCAGTCAGAGACTCAATCCGCCGCTCAGCATGTTCCTGATTTTCATGCTCCTGCCGCCTGCTTTCTTTTTGATCCTCCTTGGTTTTAAAAGAGCCCGGGAGCGCTCAACAGGTGACCCCGGCGCGCAGCGTCAAAAAAACGCCTATAAGATGTTTTTGAAAAATCTAGCAGATGCGCAAAGAGCTCTGGAGGATGAAAGTCTCTTTTATCAGGCAGGAGCAAAAGCGCTCAAGGATTTTATTGGTGATAAATTAAATATAGCAGGGCAGGCTCTTACGGCCAAAGACCTCGACAGCCTGTTTGCAGTGAAAATACCTCCCGACATGCTGCATGAGTTAAAAAGCATGCTTGATTTTTTTGATTCCGGTCAGTTTGGCTTTAAAAAAATCAGCGCTAGCGAACGTAAGGCGGTTTTGGAAACAATGCAGAAAATCGCCCAGCTGTTGAACAGGGCCGTGCGGAAATGAAAAAAATAATTTTCTTTATCTGCTTATTTTTCGGTAGTTCCTCTGTTGTACCGGCTCAAGAGGGCCAGGTGGATGCAACTTTGTATCTCCAGGCTAATCAGGCATATAAAAGCGGTGATTTTACTACCGCCGCCATGCAGTATGAAAAGCTCCTGAGTTCAGGCCTCGTTAATGGCGATATGTATTACAATCTCGGCAATGCCTATTTGAAAAAAGGCGCTATCGGCCATGCGGTACTGAATTTCCGCATGGCCGATAGATTTCTGCCGCGGGATGCCGATATTGAAGCAAATCTGCAGTATGCTCTTGACCAGACAAAGGATAAAATCGACTGCAGCGGCAATGCTTCATTTTGGAAAACATTTTTTTTCTGGCTTTATAAATTTAGCAGTCGTGAGCTTTGTTATGGGTTTCTCGGCTTCAATATTATTTTTTGGGTTATCTTAGGCATTAAATTTTTCTTTCGCACGGACAGTCTCGGTATTGCCGCCTCTATAGCTCTTTTTTTTACAATCCTGTTTGCCGCCAGCTTCCTGGTGAAATATTACCAGACTTCCTGTGTGATAAACGCAGTTGTACTTGCCCCGGAGATTCAGGTCCGCTCCGGCAGCAGCCCGAGCGATACGGTGCTTTTCAAGCTCCATGAAGGCGCCGAGCTGACCGTTGCCGAAGAGGAAAACGAGTGGGTGAGAATTTTACTGTGCGACGGCAAGAAGGGCTGGGTTCAGAAATCCTTGATCGGCATTCTGCCGGGCGCATAAAGGCCCGCTGAGGGCTGAAGGGTGCTGCACTCCATACAGATACTTTGTGTCAGGGCGCGGAATTTATCCAGGTGGTGCAGCGGGCAGTAGCACGCTGTGTTTACCAGAGCGTTTTTTTTTGCATCCGTTTATACAGGTGAACTCCCCCGGCGCCATTGATGCTGGATTATACCGGCCTGCCCTGTTATCTATAATAATCCTGTCTCTTATACACATCTCCGAGCCCACGAGACTAGG
>Ga0118677_10002176_pt1 | contig 39917 bp, 24 predicted proteins | sample AliMusrvi5mmetaG_FD_86154 | JGI IMG/M metagenome (GOLD analysis project Ga0118677, IMG submission 86154) | reverse complement strand
CGCGGAGTGGTGCCCAGGAATCGTCGATCGAACACGAGCGCGACCGCGGCAATGATCTGGACGAGGAGATCGAACGTCACCGTCGCCAGGTCGTGTCGCTCAGTGCCCGAGCTGACGACTTGCAGCAGCAGTGGCGGGAGACAGCCGAGGCTGTCGAAACAGCCGAGGAATTGCATCACAAGATCGCACAGCGGCTGGTTGAGGGCGAGCGCGCCCTGACGGAGCTTATGTCGCGGCTGGATCAGACGCGCGGTGAGCACGAACAACATCGTGAGGCCCAACTCGAACAGATGCGAGCCATTGCCGTGCTGGGGAACGAGATTAGCGGCCTGGAAAACCAGGTCGCGACTACCTCGACAGCCCGAGATCGAAGCCGCAGTCGCATTACGGATCTAGACCGGCAGATCGCCTTGGTCGCCGCGGAACTCGACGGTTTTCGCCGACAACGCGATGAACTGGCCCAGAACGTCCAGACGCACCACGAGTTGCGCCAGGCGGCGGAGCAGCAGCTTGCCCAGGATCAGCGCGAACTGGCCATTCGCAACGACGAACTGGCGGCCTTGCGGCAACGGCGAAGCGGCGTGGCCGAGCGCGTGGCCGTGTTGGAAGAACTGCATCGCCGACAGGAAGGTGTCACGGCGGGCGTGAAGGAAGTGCTCGCCCGGGCCGCGAGTCCGGACGCGGGACCACTTAAGGCGGTGCATGGCCTGGTGGCCGATCTGCTTAGTGTGAGCTTGGAAATGGCCCCGCTGATTGAAGTCGCCCTCGGCGCCGCGGCTCAGCACGTCGTCGCCCAGTCTAGCGGCGAGTTATTGGAATTTCTCGGACTCAACGCCTCTCGCTTCGCTGGCCGCGTCGGATTTGTGTGGCGGGAAGAGGCGATTGAAGTCACGCCCCGATACCATGTACCCAAGGTTGTGGTCGGCGAAATGCCGCCTAAAGGTGGAACTACAAGCGACAATGAACCCGATCTGACCGGTCAGCCGGGCATTGTGGGCCGCGCCGATCATTTTGTCGAGACGCAGCCCCAATATGCGCCGCTTGTCACCCGACTGCTCGGCCGAACCTGGATCGTCGAGAAGCTCGAACATGCCTTGCAACTGGCCGGTGCTAACGATCGGTCGGTCCATTTTGTCACTCTAGCCGGCGATCTTCGCCAAGCCGATGGCACACTGGTAGTCGGTCCTCGACAGGGCGCCAGCGGTCTGATTTCGCGCCGCAGCCAGTTAAGGGAGTTGTACGAGCAAGTATCGGATCTCGACACACGCATCGCGGCCGCTGAAACCTCGGTCAACGAGATGCAAGCCCAGATTACGCAGCGGCAAGAGAAGGTTGGGCATCACGCGGCAGTCCACACCCAAGCGGCCGAAGCCTTGGCCGACCATCGTCTCAAGCTGACGACTGCCGAAGAGCGCAAAGCTCAGTTCAATCAGCAGCGCGCGGCGCTGGACGGCGAATCCCGGGCCGCATCGGTGCAGCATGATGCAGCCGTGGCACGGCTGGCCGAAGCCAACGAAAAACGCCAGCGAAAAGAAACTGGCTTGTCCGATATGGAAACTCGCCTGGCCAGTTTTCAGCAGCAGGTCGCCCGACTGGAAGGCGAGCGACAAGCCCGTAATCGCGAGACGACGGAAACGAAGGTCGAGTTCGCCAAGAGCGAGGAGCGTTTGCGAAACCTGCGTTTGCGCTTGGGGCAGTTCGACGAAACCCGCCATGAACGGGGTCGTGCGATCAACGAGGTCCGCCAGCAATTGGAACTTTGCATCCAACGTGCCGAGGCCTCGCGATGGAACATTCTGCGTGCCGAGTCGGAGCTTGCCGACCTGTATCTTCAAAAAGAAGCCTTCGCCGCCGTTACAGTTCGCTGCATGGATCAGTGCGAAGCCGTGAAACAGCAGCGCAATCAGTTAAACTCCGAGGTCCAGCGGGCTAGATCGCGGGGCCGCAAGCTCGATGAACAACTCCACGCCCGGGATCTGGCTGCCAGCGAGGTCCGCCTGGAACGCGAAGCCCTCGCCGCCCGGCTCCGTGAAGACTATCGCATCGAACTGGCCGAGCTTGAACACCAGCCCAATAGCGAGGAACAGCGGCAGCGGGAAGAGGTGCAGCAGGAGATTGAAGAGTTGCGGCATAAGATCAATACTCTGGGGCACGTGAATCTCGACGCCCTAGAGGAGTTGGAGTCGCTGGAGTCGCGGTTCAAAACGCTTTCCGGGCAATATCAAGATCTGGCTGGTGCGAAGTCCTCATTGGAAAAGATCATCGACCGCATCAATACCGACAGCCGGCGACTGTTCGCCGAGACGCTGGAAACGGTCCGCGGTCATTTTCAAAAGCTGTTCCGCGATCTGTTTGGTGGCGGCCAGGGAGACATTGTACTAGAGGAAGGAGTTGATGTTTTGGAGAGCGGCATCGAGATTCTGGCTCGCCCGCCCGGCAAGGAACCGCGCAATATTTCGCTCTTGAGCGGCGGCGAGAAGACGCTGACCTGCGTGGCCTTGCTCTTGGCCATGTTCCGCAGCCGTCCCAGTCCGTTCTGCGTGCTGGACGAAGTCGACGCGGCCTTGGACGAGGCCAATATCGACCGGTTTTCCAAGGTCTTGCAAGACTTCCTCGCGTGGACCCAATTCATCATCGTCACGCACTCCAAGAAGACCATGACCTGCGCCAATACGATCTACGGCGTGACGATGCAAGAGTCAGGCGTGTCGAAACAGGTCTCGGTGCGGTTCGACGACGTCAGCGACGACGGTCACATCCGCCCCGAACGCTTGGCGGAGGTTGAGGCCGAGAAGGATAGCCAGGCGGCGTAAAGTGAATGAGCGAGTCTAGTACATTGACGCCCAAGCACGATCGGCGACCGTCTACACCAGTCCCGATCATGACACGGAGATTGGCGTTGATGGCGTGCCAAGAACCTGTCCAACATTAACTCCGTGTATTTGTGGTGCGGCCGTCCCGGCTGCATGTGCAGGCGAGACGCCCGCACCACAAGTTGTTTTTGGACGTGTACTAAGCCTTTTGCTCCAAGCATTCAATGAATGTCTCACCTGCTACAGTGCCAAACAGAGCACCTGGGTTCCGCTGCGCAGATAAAGCCGATCGCCAACCACTGCGGGATGGGCCATCACGTCGCTACGGCCGGGAAAGACATCCAGCCGGGAAAGGCATTCATAGGCATTGGCGTGCGCGTTGACCAGGATCAATTCGCCGCGATTCGACGCGATCAAGACCCGCTCGCCATCGGTCACAAGACTTGCATAATCCTGAAAGGCGTCGTCCGTACTGGTCCACAAGGGTTTGAGCGTCCGTGCATCCAGACAGTGCAGCCCAGCGGAGCAGCCGAACACTCGGCCACCGGTTGCCACGGGTGTGCTGCAATCGGGGCAAAGGTCTTCATAATGAGCCAACGGCTTGGGAAGGATCTTGCCGGTGGAGTCAAAATCGTACACGCGAGCGCGGTTGTTCTCGGTGGCGACCAACAGCTTGCCGCCGAGGTCAACGGGCGTGGGCACGTTGAAATCGCCGCGCTCCGGCGGGAAAAGGAACCACAGCCGGCGGCCCGTGGCCGGATCCCAGCCACCCAGGGAAATAGCATCATAGCCCACTATCTGCTGCACACCGCCGAACCGGCCCACGATGAACGATGCGTATGCCGCCTGCTTGCCTGGTGATTGCCAGATGAGCTTGCCATCGGCCGGATCGAGCGCCACCAGTGCTGCCTTCTTCGCGCCCGGGTTGACGATCAGCTTGCCATCGACGATCAAGGGCGAGGCCGACATGCCCCAGCGTAGCAACTCCGCACCGAACTCGCGAAAGATATTTTTCTTCCAAATCAGGCCGCCGTCGTCGAGCTTCACACAATGTAAATCGCCGAAGCCACCGAGCAAATAGACGCGGCCCTCGTGGATCAGCGGCGTGGCGCGGGGAGCATTGCCATAATCAAGCTTGCCGGGGGCCGGATACTGGAGCTTCCAATGGGGATTACCGCTAGCCGCATCCAGACAGTAAAAGATGTCTTCCTGGTCCGAGGCGTCACGGTCGGCCACAATCACCACTTCGTGGGTGGCCGCGATGCCGGAGAGCGCTGCCCCACTGAGCGGCATCTGCCAGAGGATCTTCGGCTCCGCGGAGAGTTTTTCCGGCAGCCGCGCCACGTGGCCGTCACGGTTCGGGCCGCGCCACCCCGGCCAACCGGTATCGGTGGTACTCGTGGAACTCTTGGCAGGCGGCACGCACTTCTCGATCCGCTTCGATCGGCCGTCGGGTGACTGCGGCAGGCCCTGGCGGACGTCGGCCTTTTCCTCGCTTTGCTTCCCAAGGCCAATAAAGCCGTTTTTTGTCTCCAGTGCCGTTAGCAGCGACGGTTCGTATTTCACGGAATAGAGGGCGGCAACAATCTTCTTTTCGCTCTCTTCGTTGACCGCGGACGTGGCAAAGACGGCGATGAACGGCACATCACCCGTCTGCCCAACCACGCGCAAAGCCTCCCTGGGCACGCTGCCGCAGCCTTCCAGCAGCGGTGCCGCATAGTTGGAAATGACCCCGGCCATCCGCTGCGAAGTCTTATTTTCCAGAATGTCCAGGGCTGAATCGCTACAACCGGCCCGGGTTTCGACCTTAACCGGGACCGCGATCCCTGCCTTCGTTAGCGCAGCGATCGCCGCCGCATGTTTTTCATCAGAATCGGCCGGCCCGAAGAGAATCGTGTAATTCTTGAGGTCGGTGATTGTCTTGGCTGGGTCGTTTTTGGGAACGATGAACCAGCCTGCGATTGTCGTGCCGCCTTCCTTGCCGGTGAGCATGACCAAGGGGCGGACTTTCAGGTGATACTCGCCCGCGTCGTAACGGACGACCGAATGCTTGCCGATCACCAGGTCGAGCCGGTGAGACGGCGATGCCTTAAACGCCTTGGCCAAGTCTTCGGCGAAGATTATATGCGTTTTCCGGCCGAGCTGCTTTTCAAGATAAGTTCCCAGTTTCTCGTAATCGCGTTGCGCATATCCTTTCACGCAGGGACACGAGAGCGGCGCGGCCAGCGGATCCATCACGGCAACCGTGAGATCGGAGGCATGTAGCGGTGCGGCAGTGAAGAACACGAGGACCGTTAAACCGCAAACCAGTAGCGTCAAATTCCGTTTTTGTGGTGCAGCCGCCCCGGCTGCATGCGCAGGCGAGACGCCTGCATCACAAGGTGTTTTTGGACAGAAACTTATCGAGTATCTTCTTTGCATTGAGCGTCCTATTTTCCCCTCACCCCCTGCCCCCTCTCCCGTGTATGGGAGAGGGGAGTTGTTCTCAGGCGAGTCATCAGGGCTTGACAACCACGGCCTTCTTCTCGGATGAGATGCCCTTTTCAAAGACATAGATCGCGTTTTCACCGGGGCTGAGGCAGAAAACCTGTTTCTTGTCGGCGGACACCTCCACGCAAACCCGCACGCATCCGGTTTTGTAGGTTGGCACCGCCACGATGCCCTGGAAGCGGCCGCCCTTGGAGAAGTGTTTGATTTGCACCGGCTGGGTCGATTCGGCGGTGAAGATCTCATCGCCTACGATACGGATGTTCTTCGGCTCGCAACAGCCGCCGAAACCGTCAATTGCCGCGCGGTCGTTCTTGCCGAAGCTCGAAAGTTTTTTTCCGTCGCGATCATAGCGATGGACCCGGTGCCGGCCGTTTTCGGGGATCCACAGTTCGTCACCGTCGGCCTGAAGGTCCATCTGACCGCAGCAGCCGGACAGACCGGTGATGATCTTCTTCGGCTCGCCAAAATTGAGATCGGTCCGCCAGACTTCATAGCCGTAGCCCATGTCTGGCATGCGACAGACGAACAAGTCGCGATTCGTGGCAGCGATCCCGGTCACGGTGCCGCCATTGGCGGCGGGCAGCTTTACCATGATCTTTTGCAGGACCGGCAGGCGTTCCATAAATGTTTTTTGTGCAGCCTGCGATTTCTCGGTCGCCGCGCGGCTTTCAGACTGGTTTTTTTCGACTTGCTCTGCAAGTTTATTCTTCGCCTCGTCGTTTTTGGCCTGGGAAACTTCCCGTTGGAGTTTGACCAATTCCTGCCGCAATTTCATGGCCTTCATTTGCAGTGTTTGGTACTCCTGAATTGCCTTCATGTAGCCGGCCTGCACGGTCTTGAGTTCTTCGCGAAGCTTCACTTCCTCCTCGGGCGGGAGCGGCTTCATATCGCTGGGTAATTTGATCTCCTGAAGTACCTTGCCATCAGCGTCCAGCTTCGCCACCTTGCCCGCACCACCAGCGTAAATGGTGCCTTCGGCCGCACGGTTGATCGCCTGGGGCACGAAATCGAGTGTCCACGTTTGGAGGAGCTTTCCTTCAGGACTAACCGCGCGGATGTCACCCTTGCCGGCCTGTCCCGTGCAAGCGGCAAGTACGTTGCCTTTAGAGTCGAGGCAGAAACTGTTTAATTGCACCCGGGAACCTTCGCCGTCCGTAACGCCGATCTTTCGGACGAATTGATGAGAGGGCACTTTCCACTGGTCAGCAAAGACGTGGATTGTGCTTTCGCTCGGGTTGAGGATAAAGATGCGGCCGTCCTGACTGGCGGCAACGCAAACGTGGACGCAGCCACTCTTGTACTTGGGCATGGCGACCACATTCTGGAACTTGCCCTCATGCGAGAAACGCTTAACGACCACCGGCTCGCCCGATTCGGCGGTAAACAGATCGCCGCCGGGGCCGATGGCCAGGTTCTTCGGTTCGCAGCAGCCGCCGAAACCGTCGGCCGCTTTGCGATCGCGCTTGCCGAAGCTGGCGAGCTTCTTGCCGTCGCGGTCGTAGCGGGTTACGCGATGGCGACCGTTTTCCGGAATCCACAGATCGCCGTTAGCGGCCTGGATGTCCATCTGTCCGCAGCAGCCGGTCAATCCGGTGATGATCTCCTTGGGATGCTTGAAATCATGATCCATCCGCCAGACTGAATAACCCCAGCCCTTGTTGCCCAGCGAGACGACAAAGACTTCGGTATCGGTCGCGGCCAGGCCGGTGACGCCGCGGCGGTATTGCTCCATGGCTGCGGCCTGGGCCTTGGTCATGGCGTCGTCGCACTTATCGTCCGCGGACTTCTTTTGCTCGACCTGCTTCTCTTCCTTCTGGGCATCGCCTGGTTTGCTGTCGTTCGCCTTCGGTTCCTTGCTCTTGGCTGTAGGCTTTGTTTCGGCCAGCGAGGGCAAGGGGGCCTTGGCTATTACAACACCGTCGGAATCGAGTTTCAGCAATTGGCCATCGCCGGCAACAAAGAGGGTTCCATCGGGAAGGACGGCAATCGCTTGTGGCTCGGTGCTTACATTCCAAGTCATCAACAGACCGCCTTCCGGCGTGTAGGTCCGCAGTTCCGTGGGGTTGGTCTCGGTGTGTCTTTCCGCCCGGTCACCCTTCATTTCAACCTGCTGTCGCTTGCCGCCGCAACCGACCAGCAGGTTTCCCTCCGGGTCGAGGCAGAAGCAGTGTACGAAGTCGTTCTTCGGCTTCGGACTGACATGGATCTCGCCCGTCTGCTCGTGCGTCGGCTGCCAAGCGGGATCCTCGCGGAGTTGCTTTTCAAAGGCTTTTTGTTCGGCCTCCATTTGCTCTTGGATAAGCTTTTGCTGCTGCTCGGCCTGCTTCTCGACCTCGGCTTCGACCATCGCGGCCGCCGGTTTATCTTTGGTAGGCGGCTTCTCTTCGCCGCGAACCGTCGCGCTCAGCAGCACGGTGGCCACGAAGATTGTGAAACCCATGAAGGAAACCCAAACCAAACGTCCGTCGTGCTCCGCTGTGCTTTGCATACCGTGCCTCCGAAAAGAAAAAAAATAGTTCGTCCGCGAAGCGACCCGCGGAACCCGCATTATCGGGCTGAAAGGTGTGGGTGTCAAGCGCGCAAAGGCGTCGCTTGTAGTTCCAGCCTTAGCCGGCTGACTCCAATGCGACTGCTACTTCAATTTCCGCGGCATACCGACTAGAATTGCTAGCAACTGCAATCCGCGACGGAACCGACTATGGATTCACATCAACTCGTGCAACTGCTGGGCATTCTGGCAATCGTGCTGGCTGCTGCGCGGTTTTTGGGGGCTGCGGCCCGCTGGTTCGGCCAGCCAGCGGTGTTGGGCGAACTTCTGGCGGGGGTGTTCCTGGGAGCTTCCATCCTGGGTCTGATCGATCTGGGCGATCACCATGCCCCTCAATCTGCCATCTTTCATTTCTTGCAGGAAGTGGGCGTGGTGATTCTCTTGTTCGAGATTGGGCTGGAAACCGACTTGATCCAACTACTGCGGGCCGGCGCGGCGTCGAGTGCGGTGGCTATTGCCGGCGTCGTGCTTCCCTTTGCCGGAGGATACCTCGTCTGCCATCTCTTCGGCCTGGGAAATACTGTAGGTATCGTGGCTGGCGCGGCACTCACGGCTACGAGCGTCGGCATTACCGCCCGAGTGCTCAACGATCTCGGCCGGCTGCACGAACCGGAAAGCCAGATCGTGCTGGGGGCTGCCGTGATTGACGACATCCTGGGCCTGATTATCCTGAGCGTGGTCAGCGGTCTGGCCGCCGGACAGGAGCCAACCGTCGGCAAGGTTGCAGGCATCACCGGACTGGCGTTCGGTTTCCTTATCGGCACGCTCGTGGTGGGCAATTTCCTTGTACCGCCGTTGGCTCGATGGCTTAGCCGCTTGGCCTTGCCGGGCATGTTGACAACCTTCGCTCTCATGCTGGCCTTCGGCCTGGCCTGGGGTGCCGAAATGGCCGGCTCGGCCTCGATCATCGGGGCCTTCGCTGCCGGACTCTTGCTCCGCAAAACTCCGCAGGCCCACGATATCGAGAAGGCGATTGTCCCGTTGGGGCACTTTTTCGTGCCCATCTTCTTCGTTGTCGTTGGGGCATCGGTCGATGTCCGAACTTTCGTTCCGCAGGATCCGGCAGGATGGAAGATGCTGTCCGTTGGCGGACTCTTGATCGTCGTGGCCGTGCTGGGCAAGTTTGCCGCCGGGTATGCTCCGTTCTGGTTCCGCGGCAAGAAAGCCGTGATCGGTGTCGGCATGATCCCGCGCGGCGAGGTTGGCCTGATTTTTGCCCAGATGGGCCTAGCGGCCAAGGTTTTTGACAAGGCCCTCTTCAGTGCCGTTACGCTCATGGTGATGGTCACCACGTTCCTGGCCCCGCCGCTGTTGCGAGTACTCTTTCCACCGGTGAAGAAAGAAAGCGAAGAGGCTGATGAAGAGCCGTAAAGACTCCAAAGGTGGTTTGACACTCAATTCGCCAACTGCTAACATCATTCTAATCATGAAGATGCCTCCAAGGAACTGGATGGGATGGTCGGCCGGCAGCCTGCTGCTGTGTGTCATGGTGGGCTGTAGCCCAGCCGCGGAAGGGGTCTGCGTTGAAGGCTCTGATACGATGGTCAACTTGGCCCAAGGCTGGGCGGAAAATTATCATGCGACCCATCCCGAGGCCATAGTCCAAATCTCCGGTGGCGGCACGGGCGTCGGCATCGCCAGCCTCATTGACGGTAACTGTGAAATCGCCAGTGCCAGCCGTAAGATGAAGGATAAGGAAGTCGAGCGGGTTCGCACAAAACGCCACGAGGAACCCATGGAATACATCGTCGGCTATGACGCCTTGGCTGTTTACGTCCACAAGGACAACCCCTTGGACTCGATCTCGATCGAAGAATTGGCCGAGGTCTATGGCGAAGGGGGAAGGATCACGCGCTGGTCGCAATTGGGCATTGATCCTAAGTTGCTGCACAATGATACGATCATCCGCGTGAGCCGGCAGAACAGTTCAGGAACCTATGTCTATTTCCGCGAGGCGGTGATGGGCAAGACGCGCGACTACAAACTCGGCTCGATCGACCAAAACGGCTCGGTCGACGTTGTGGCCTTGGTCGCCAACACGCCGAGTGCCATCGGCTATAGCGGCATGGGATATTCCATGCCGGGGGTGAAGATGCTGAAAATTTCCAAGCACAAGGCTGGGGTCGGCATCGCCCCGACAGTCGAGAATGCCAAGAAGCGCGAAGGTGGCTATCCGATCACCCGGCCGCTACTGCTTTACACCGCCGGCCCACCCAAAGAGAAGGCCAAGCAACTTCTCGACTGGATTTTGGACAAACCGGGCCAGAAAGTCGTCGTGGAGCTGGGATACGTGCCCGTGGCCCCTTATGAATGATCGACCTTCGACAGCTCGGACTGCGACGAAGCGTGGCCGTGCGCGGTTCCATGCCATGCTCCAACTCGTGCTGGACCGTACGGAACCAGCCGTTGAATGGCTGATCCGGCTCTGCGGCTGGAGTGCGATACTGCTGGTCTTCGGCATATTCTTCTTCGTCTTTCGCGAAGCTTTGCCGATGCTCTCGGGCAAACTGAACCTGACAGAGTTTTTCACCAGCCCCCAGTGGCGGCCGACGGCCGAGCCGGAGCCGCATTATGGCATTCTGGCCCTGCTTGTGGGTACACTTTCGGTGACCGGTCTGGCGATGCTCATGGCGGTACCGCTGGGCCTGGGGGCGGCGGTCTACATTTCCGAGTTTTCCAGCGGCCGCATGCGAGAAATACTCAAGGTGCTTATCGAGCTTCTGGCAGCCATTCCGTCGGTGGTCTGGGGGTTCATCGGTTACATGGTGTTGGGGCCGATCATCATCCGGCTGACCGGCGCCCCGGTCGGCGTGAACCTGTTGAACGGCAGTATCATCCTGGCTTTGATGAGCGTGCCGATCATCGTTTCGGTCGGTGAAGACGCGCTGAAAGCGGTACCCGATTCGTATCGCGAGGCGGCATTGTCGCTGGGTGCTAGCCGCTGGGAGATCGTCTATCGCGTACTCTTTCCGGCAGCCAAGAATGGACTGCTGGCCGCAGTCCTGCTGGGCGTCGGCCGCGCGATTGGCGAAACGATGGCCGTGCTCATGGCAACCGGCCACGCCATTCAAATTCCACACAGCCTGCTCGACCCCATCCGGACACTCACCGCCACGATCGCTGCCGAACTGGGCGAGGCCGTACAGGGCGAGCCTCATTACCGCGTGTTGTTCGTAATCGGACTGGTCGTGTTCGTGCTGACGTTTATCGTGAACCTCACCGCCGATCTTGTGGTCAAGGGAATTCACAATGAACGAGCCGCTTGACGCAAAATCAAGGGAAAAGCAATACCAACTTCGCGAGGAACCAACGGTTCGCCTGGACGGTCGCGAACTCTTTACGGCCACGTCGGTTGAACGCTGGAAGCAGATTACGGAGAATATCGCCTGGTTCGTCTGCCTGCTCGCGACCCTGGTCCTGATTGTGCCGATGATGGCGATCCTGACCTATCTGCTGGTCCAGGCTTGGCCGGCCCTGTCGTTTTCATTCCTCGTGGAAAATCCACATAACTACATGACCGCTGGCGGCATCTGGGCACCGCTGGTGGGAACCTTTTGGCTGGTGTGGATCTCGCTGCTGATCGCTGCGCCGGTCGGCGTGCTGGCTGGCGTTTATCTCAATGAGTACGCTCGCGACAATTGGTGTACGCGGATCATCAACCTCGCCGTGGTGAACTTGGCCGGCGTGCCGAGCATTATCCACGCCTTGTTCGGCGTGGGGGCATTCGTGATGTTCGCCGGAATGGGCCGTTCGCTGCTGGCCGCTTCCTGCACGCTGGCCGTGATGACGCTGCCGGTAATCATCACCAGCACGCGGGAAGCCCTGGCCGCCGTGCCGATGGCCTTTCGCGAGGCATGCTGGAACCTGGGGGCCTCGCGCTGGCAAACTATCCGCACGATTGTCCTGCCAAATTCAATCAGCGGCATCCTTACCGGCGTGATTCTCCAGGTCTCGCGGGCCGCGGGCGAAACGGCTCCCATTCTCTTCACTGGGGCCGTATTCTTCAGTACGCTGCCGGAGCACGGCATCCGGGCATTCTTTCCCTATGGACTGGGTGATCGATGCATGGCGCTGTCGATGCATCTCTTCACGCTTTCGACCCAGGTCCGCGGAGTGACGCCGGCCCTCCAATATGGCACGGCCGTTGTATTGATCGGCTTGGTACTGGCCGTCAACAGTCTCTCGATCGGCCTGCGCGTTTACCTGCGATCGCGGAAGAAGTGGTAGGGTGACGATGGACTATGCCATTCAATTCGACGACGTTTCGGTACAATACGGTGGAAAAACGGCCCTCCGCCAGATCACGCTCGCCATCCCCAGGAAGCAGATCTTCGGCATCATCGGCCCGGCCAACTCGGGTAAGACGACGCTCTTGAAGTGCATTAACCGCACCCTGGACTTCACACCCGTGGCACGCATCAGCGGCAGGGTCGTGGTGGCTGGTCGCGATGTTGCCAGTTTTCGCAACGTGTATGAACTGCGTCGCCGCGTGGGCATGGTCTTTCCGCTGCCGGTCGGCCTGCCGCTTACGATCTATGAGAATGTTGCTTACGCCCCTCGCCGCGCTGGAATCCACGATCGCACTGAGCTTGACGCCTTGGTCGAGCAGTGCCTCCGCCAAGCCATGCTTTGGGATGAGGTGATCGATCGTCTCGACATGCTCGGCACGCGGCTTTCCGGCGGCCAGCAGCAGCGGTTGACGCTTGCCCGGGCACTTTCGCACCGGCCGGAGATTCTTTGCCTCGACGAGTTCTCGATCGCCATCGATCCGGTGACGACGATGAAGATCGAGGATGTGCTGCTCGAATTGAAAGAACAGATGACGATCGTGCTGGTCACGAACCTCGTACAGCAGGCTCGCCGCCTAGCCGATCGCACTGCTTTTTTGAGCGATGGGAGCCTGATCGAAGAGGGCGAAACGGAAAAAATATTTACCCAGCCGGTCAACCGGCTTACCGAGCGCTACGTTAACGGGGAGTTTGGCTGATGGCGACCGTCGTACCAACAGCGCTGCAATCGAGCATCCAGACCCGGGATCTGAACCTCTGGTACGGGAGCTTTCAGGCACTGAAGAACATTTCGCTGGACATCAAGCCGGGGCTGGTCACGGCGCTGATTGGTCCCTCCGGCTGCGGAAAAACGACATTTTTGCGCTGTCTGAACCGCATCAATGAACGCTACGGCAATGTCACCACGACCGGCCGCATCACGGTGTTGGGCAAGAACATCTACGATTCGGACGTCGCGCTGAGCGAGCTGCGAAAGTCGGTCGGCATGGTCTTTCAGCGGCCCAACCCGCTGCCGATCTCGATCCGCGAGAATGTCCTGTTTGGAGTCCGGATCCACATCCGCCAGGGAACGTACAGCCGGGCCGACCAGGACACGCTGGTCGAAACGGCCCTCCGCGACGTTCAGCTTTGGGATGAAGTGAAAAACAAACTCAAGAAGAAGGCAACCTTGCTCTCGCTCGAACAGCAGCAGAAGCTTTGCATTGCCCGATTGCTGCCGCTGAAGCCGCGGGTGATCCTCATGGATGAGCCTTGTTCGGCGCTGGACGCCGAAGGAATCGAGCGGATCGAAGCCCTTATCCACCGCTTGCGCAGCAGCTATACAATGCTCATCGTGACCCACAACATGGCCCAGGCCCGGCGGGCCAGCGACGAGTGCATTTTCATGCTGATGGGACGCACCATCGAACACGATAAAACGGTCAACGTCTTCCTCAACCCGAAGGAAAAAGAGACCGAAATGTATGTCACCGGCCGTTACGGATAGAAGGGGAGAACGCATGTCGATCCACCTACAGCGAGAAATCGACAAACTGAAAAGAGACCTCCTGCTGATCTGCTCGATTGTTGAGGAGCAGGTCCAGAAGGCGATCCGTGCATTGTTCGACCGCAATGCCGAGCTTGCCGAGGAAGTGCAGGCAATGGACGAAGATGTCGACCGCCGTGAGATCAACCTGGAGGAAGAATGCCTCAAGATACTGGCCCTGCACCAGCCCGTGGCGATCAACCTGCGACAGTTGGTTGCGGCCTTGAAGATCAACAACGATCTGGAGCGGATCGGTGACCTAGCGGTGAACATTGCCCGCAAGGCGGCCGCCCTGGTGCTCGAAGCGCCGGTCGAGATCCCGGCCGACTTCGCCGACATGGGCGAGCAGACCCAAACCATGCTCCGTAAGAGCCTTGACGCCCTGGTCCAGATGGATGCGGTGCTAGCCCGCTATGTCTGCGCCTGCGACGACGAAGTCGACCAGTTGAAAAAACGGATTCGCAGCCAGATCGAGCGGCAGATCCGCCAGGATCCAGCGCGGATCGGCAGCATGTTGCGGCTGCTATCCGTTTCCCGCAACCTGGAACGGATCGCCGACTGCGCCGTGAACATCGCCGAGGATGTGATTTACATGGTCGAAGGCCGAATCGTGAGACATCAAACTGACTAATGAAAAATGTGCAGAAGTAGACAATTATGGCTCTCCGCCAAGTTTGTGGTGCGGGTGTCTCGCCTGCCTGGTTCAACGACAACATCTTGGGCAGGCGGGACGCCCGCTCCACAATTATCCGCAAACCCGGCGGAGAGCCACAATTATTTGTATTCCGCACCTAAACCGGAAAGCAACGCTATCACCTATCGGGATCAGGCTTGAAAGCCTGACGTACCAATGCGCAAACGACGTTTATTTTGGCAACTTTACCCGGCCACGCTCCTGATTGCGCTGCTGGCGCTGGCCTTGGTCGCGCTGGACACCTCGTCTTCGCTGCGGCAGTTCTACCTTGCTCGCACGGCCGAGGATCTGGAATCGAGAGCTCGCTTGGCCGAGGACCAGATCGTTCCTCTCCTGGCAGCCCAGAAATATGCCGAGATCGACGCCCTCTGCAAAGAACTGGGCAAGCGCAGTTCCACGCGATTGACGGTCATCCTGCCCGACGGCAAGGTCGTGGGCGACTCGGACGAATTGCCGCAGCAGATGGACAACCACGCCCAACGGCTGGAAGTGGCCGAGGCCCGGTCGGAGGGCAAAGGCGTATCCCTTCGCGATAGCGTGACGCTGAAAAAGACCTTGTGCTATGTGGCCGTACGGGCTGGCGACCACGATCGACCGCTCGGCGTGGTGCGGGCGGCCATTTCGCTGGCCGTGATCGACGATGCGCTCAGGGAAATTCGCAACCACATCCTCATGGTCAGCCTGTTAATGGCCGTGCTGCTAGGCATCGCTAGCCTGATCATTGCCCGCCGCTTTGTCAAACCCCTGGAAGAACTCAGCCACCATGCCGAATGGTTCGCCCGCGGCGACCTGGGCCATCGCCTTTCGACCGCTAACTCCAAAGAAGTCGGCGGCCTGGCCGATACGCTCAACAAAATGGCCGGCGACCTGGAAGACAAGCTCAACACGGTTGTGCGGCAGCGAAACGAGCGCGACGCCATTCTATCGAGTATGGTGGAAGGCGTCCTGGCCATCGACGCCGATGAACGCCTCCTCCGCATGAATGCCGCTGCAGCTCGACTTTTGGGTGTCGATGCCTCCCTAGTGGAAGGCCGCTCGCTGCCGGAGATTGTTCGCAGCATCGATCTCCATAAGCTGGTGGCCGCCGTGATTTCCACGCAGCAGCCGGTCGAAGGCGAGGTCGTGCTCCGCGACCGCGACGCGCGATTCCTGCAGGTCCACGGTACCGTGCTCCGTGATGCTTCCGAAGGTCGGGGCGGTGCCCTGCTGGTGATTCACGACATCACCGACCTGAAGCGGTTGGAGAGCATTCGCCGTGATTTCGTGGCCAATGTCTCCCACGAACTGAAAACACCGGTGACTTCCATCCAGGGCTATGTTGAAACGCTGTTGGATGGAGCCATGAACGACGCCACCGCGCGGGAAAAGTTTCTCAAAATCGTTGCCAAGCACACCGAGCGGTTGCACGCGATCCTCGAAGATCTGCTGACCTTGGCCCGCGTGGAGCAGGAAGGGGAAAAACGTGAGAGCATGCTCGCCATCGGATCGCTGCGAAGCGTGCTCGAAGCAGCCATTGCCGACTGTGGCGCAAAGGCCGAGGAGAAGAACATGCAAGTCCAGTTGACCTGCCCCGCTGAATTTACGGCCTCGATCAACGCCTCGCTGCTGGAACAGGCGGTGGTCAATCTGATTGAAAATGCCATCGCCTACAGCCCACCGAGCCAGACGGTCGAAGTATCGGGCTTGACTGGCGAGCGCGAGATCGAGATCCGCGTCCGCGACCATGGCTGTGGCATTAGCCGCGAGCATTTGACGCGGATCTTCGAGCGATTCTACCGCGTCGACAAGTCACGGAGCCGCGAGTCGGGCGGCACCGGCCTCGGGCTGGCCATCGTCAAGCACATCGTCCAGATCCACGGCGGCCGAACCGCCGTCGAAAGCACTCCAGGCGGAGGCAGCACATTCTCCATTTTTGTGCCCAGATAGTTTCTTTTGCGGAAATGCACCCCGAAGGGCTTCACAGGGTATCCACTATTATCCTGCTCCACCCACCCTACGGCTACATTCCGTCACGAATGACGGATGGCGATAGAATAGAATCGGGACAGGCCAAGAGTGGCCTGTCCCGATTTTCATGCAGTAAATTACTTATTCTCGTCAGCCTTTTTGGGAGCTTCCGGCTTGGGAGCGTCATCAGGCTTGGGAGCGGGCTTGTCGGCAGCGGGCTTGTCGGCAGCGGGCTTGTCAGCAGCGGCCTTGTCAGCAGCGGCCTTGTCAGCATCAGCCTTGGCCTTATCTGCTTTAGCCTTGTCGGCGGTGGCATTGGCATCGTCGACCTTCTTGTCGGTCTCGGCCTTGTCATTAGCGGCCTTCTTTTCATCAGCGGCCTTTTCATCAGCGGCCTTCTTTTCATCGGCGGCGGCCTTGTCAGCGTCGGCCTTCTTGTCAGCGGCGGCCTTGTCGGCGGCCTTCTTGTCATCGGCGGCCTTCTTGTCGGCGTCGACCTTCTTCTGCGCGGCGGCCTTGTCGGCGGACGACTTCGCTTTGCTGGCATCCGTGTCATTGCCACATCCCGCCAGGACGAGGGCCAGACCCATTGCGAAAATTCCTGCAAACAATCTCATTCAAAGAACTCCTTGCTTGGAACCTGCCGCTGATCCCCTTGGGCTTTCCGCACCGAGCGGAGTCCAAGCGTGGATCCCTTGCAGATTCTCTGGTAAAAAATCAAGTCTTGAAAAACCTTTTGTTCTAACGCTCTCTCGCAACGGCTCGCTCCGTTACGGAGATTCCGTTAGTCTGATGCTTGGGACGACCGCTTGCAAGGGGGTGGGAAGCGAATTTTGGCAATTCACACCACAAATGTTATGGAAAATCCGAATTCAAAACTAGAAAATGGCCGAGCACGGAAAGCCCACCTAGTAGGGATTGGGGGGGCTGGCATGCGGTCCTTGGTACAGGTTCTTCTCGGGAAAGGTTGGCAGCTTAGCGGCTCCGACTTGGCAATCACTGGCGACGATCCCCTCGCGAAGAAAGAAATCCGTTGCTTTTCTGGACACGCGGCGGAGCAGGTCAGTAATGACGTCGAGTGCGTGATCTACAGCAGTGCCATTTCGGCAGCCAATCCCGAACTTCGTCGAGCTGCGGAACTCGGCATCCCTACCCTGAGCTATGCGGAAATGCTCGGCCTGCTGATCGAGGGGCACCGTGGCCTAGCCGTCGCCGGAACCCATGGCAAGTCAACCACCACGGCCATGGCCTCCGCGATCCTCGTGGCTGCGGAGTGCGATCCCACGGTGGTTTATGGAGCCACGCCGCGAGACGGCCGCGACGGTGGCCTAGCGGGCACCGGAAACGCCGTCCTTGTCGAGGCTTGCGAATTTCGCGAGAATTTTCTGCTTCTTCGCCCCCGTAACGCGACGATCCTGAACATTGAACCCGATCATTTCGATTGCTACGACTCCCGCGAGGCCCTCGAATCGGCCTTTGCCCGCTTTGCGGCGCAACTGCCGGCCGATGGCCGCTTAATTGTGCCTTGGGGAGATGCGGCCGTGCATCGTGTCAGTTCCACTGCGGGCTGCCGGATCGAGACTTTTGGGGTTCTTCCGGTTCTCGGTGCAGACGTAGGCAATTTTTCGTATTCCGACTCCAGAACCGGAAGATCTCTTGCACTCGTAGCCCCATCTTTAGGTGGAATTTCGCCGGCCAGGGATACAGGGCGCCCACGTGGAACCAAGAGCGGGCGGGAGGTTCCGGCGGACTGGGTGGCTGCGAACGTACAAAGCGAACGAGGGCGATACGGCTTCGATCTTGTGAGCCAAGGCCGAAATCTAGGTCGGATCAAGCTTTCCGTATTCGGCCGGCACAATGTTTTTAATGCCCTAGCAGCGGCTGCCCTCGTGGCTGATTGCGGCGTATCGGCAGAAAATATGATCGTCGGACTTTCCCAATTTTGCGGTTTACGACGCCGCTTAGAGCCGCTTGGCAAGGCGGGCGGGGTCATTTTTTGGGACGATTACGCGCACCATCCCTCGCAAATCTCCACGACCTTGCAGACGGTTCGCGAAGTCGCTCCAAACGCACGGGTTTGCTGCCTGTTTCAACCCCACCAAGCGTTGCGAACTGCACGCCTACTGGACGAACTGGCCTTCAGCCTGCAAAATGCCGAGAGGGTGTTGATAGCCGACATCTTTCGTGCTCGAGAAGCTACCCCCCAACCTGGCGAGATTGCGGCCGCCGATCTGGCCGCGCGAACCCGGGCTTTGGGACAAGATGTACCTGGCTTGCACGCCCTTGTAGATATCCATAAGTTTCTCCAGACGCGATTGACTCCCGGCGATATACTGGTCGTCATGGGAGCGGGCGATATCGGAAGGATTGGTTATGATCTCATGGACTGGTTTCGAGAAAATCGTGCGGCAGGGTGAACCCCTGGCCATGCATACCTGGTTTCAATTGGGCGGGCTGGCGGAATATTTCGCCGAGCCGGAAAATCCCGATCAATTGATTGCGCTGCTCAAACGCAGCCACGAAGAAGAGGTCGAGGTCCGCGTTCTGGGCCAAGGCTCGAATATCCTCATCCGTGATGAGGGCGTGCCGGGACTGATCTTGCGGCTGACTTCGATGGAATTTGGCAAGATCGAGATCGACGGCCATCGGGTCACCGTGGGTGGCGGAGCGAATCTCGGACGCCTAGTCACCACGTCCGTTCACCGCGGCCTGGCCGGCATGGAAATGCTGGTCGGCATCCCTGGCACCGTGGGGGGTGCTCTGCACGGCAATACCGGCGCACATGGCGGCGACATCGGACAGTGGATCGCGTCAGCGACCGTGATTACCACGACCGGGGAAGCGATCGAACGCTCGCGCGACGACCTGGTCTTTGGCTACCGTGAAAGCAGCCTCGATGAGCCGGTTATCCTGGCAGCCACGTTCGTGCTGGAAGAAGACGATCCGCGCGAATTGGCCAAACGCATGCAGAAGCAGTGGATTCTCAAACGGGCCAACCAGCCGATGGGACATCAGTCTGCCGGTTGCATCTTCAAGAATCCCCGCGGGGCCAGTGCAGGCGCGTTGATTGAAAAGTGCGGCCTGAAGGGAACCCGCATCGGCGGCGCGGTGATCAGCGAGCGCCACGCGAACTTTATTGTCGCGGAGCCTGATTGTACGGGCCAGGATGTGCTGCGATTGATCGACCTGGTGCGTAGCCAGGTGGAGGACCGAATGGAAGTGCGACTGGAACTGGAAATCGAAATCTGGTGAGCGCGGCAAAGAAGAAAAACTCCCTGCCGATCGTGCCGTTATGGTTGCGGCAGACAATTGCGATAATGTTTGGCCCAGGCCGCACGGCCACGCTGGCCCTGTTGGTGGTGGCGGTCTTTACCGGCGGTGCCTGGGCCGTCTGGCGGCACGTCGAGAAACACGTTGAGAATTCTCGCGATTACCTGGTAAGCGTCGCGCAGATCACGATAACTCCTCCACCCGACTGGGTACGCAGCGACGTTCGTGCCGAAGCATTCCGTACGGCTAGCCCGCCCGACAGGCCGCTGTCGAGTCTCGACGATAACCTCTCACAGCGGATCTTCATGGCCTTTTCCCTTCACCCCTGGGTTGCCAAAGCGACCGTTGCAAAGCGTGCCGGGGCCAGGGTGAATGTTGACATTGTATATCGCCGGCCGGTCTGCATGGTGGAACTTATCAATGGATCGGCCGCCGATCTGCTGCCCGTCGACGGCGAAGGAGTTTGGCTTCCTGGCGAGGACTTCTCGCAGAAGCAGAAGGAGTCTTTCCCATGCCTGGCAGGCGTCGATCAACGGCCAATTCAGCCCGTGGGACATGCCTGGGGCGATGCGCGCGTCGTCGAAGGCGCCGCGATTGCAGCGGCCCTATTGCCCGTTTGGCAACAACTCAAGCTCTATCGCATTCAGTCGACGGCTCAGACGCCGTTGCCGGGCGATCGGGGGCCGGCCTACGAGCTTTACACCCGCGCGGGTACGCGGATCGTTTGGGGTAATGCAAGCGGACATTCCACCTCGGGCGAACCAACCACGGAAGACAAGGTAGCACGGCTCGTGCAGTATGCGGCGTCGCACGGAAGTCTCGATGTTGGACCGTCGTTCGATGTCCGCAGGATTCCGCCGGCGGGAACTGCAAGGCAATAAGGGCTTTCCGCCAAGCTTGTGGTGCGGGCGTCTCGCCTGCCTGGTTCAACCACAACATCTTGGGCAGGCGGGACGCCCGCACCACAATTATCCGCAAACCGAGCGGAGAGCCGCAATTTAAGTTACTTCATCCACCACGGACAGTTGCCGACGGGGGGATCTGTACCCAACTTGACAGAAGTGTACTTAAGGTCCAGTTATAGTGTGTACACTATAAAGTGACCTGCGACGCCTACGGCGACCCACTCGACGCCAGCTTCTGATCAACGCGAACCCCGAGTGACCGGACTCGGCCTACGCACGTGGCGGAATCTACCACCGCATCTCACTGGCGATCCCCCTGTGCGCAGGCAAGCCGTGGCGCAATCTTGGCGAGATTTCCGTAAAAAGCTGACAAGAACACTTAGCAAGCGAGGCTTGCTTCACTACGTTCCCATGGTTACACTCTTACACAAAAGCCTGAGTCAAATTGAATTTCCTATCAGTTTATCAGTTGATCTACCCCTGCCCCATTTCCCGGGGCAGGATTCGCGGATAGGGGGGCACTTCGCGTTCGGGCAGCGATTGACCGTAGCTATCAGCCCATTCCTCGCGCTCTTCGTCGCTGGCGTAATATCTCAACCAGACGTCCGGATCGCCGCTGGGACCCGTGCAATCCCAGTGCAAGAAATGGCTCATGTGGTCGAGCTTCTTCTCCCGTGCGGGTAGGATATCGCGATAGATCAGGCAATAAAGATCGCGGTCGCTCAAGTGATCGGTGAAGTCCAGCACGATTCGCTTCTGGTGCAGCTTGCGAATGACGTCCCAGAGGATCGATTCCAGGCTGGCGTCGTTGAGCATTTCCGGCCGGGGTGCCCGCAACTCGGGATCGTACCAGCGATAGATCGGCAGGATCGGGGCCTGTTCCCAATCGAGCATGCTCGCCAGGAAGTCATTCTCGGCGGCCAGGGTTAACTGCCGGACATTCACCCGGGTGATCGATTCGTCAACGTAGCGTTCCAATTCGTCGCGGAGTTCCGCGTTTCGCATCAATTGGTCCACTTCATCGGACTGGTAGGGTTGAGGATTGTGCATGATGCCAGGATCTTGAACTGTTTCCAGAAAAAAACGCCGATTCACAGCGGACGACGAATGCCGTCCGCATAGATAGTAATTTAACAAGACAGCAGGGAAACTCCAAGAATTGTCCGCGGCAAAATGACGAAAATCGCCGTTTTTCTTGGGAAGCTACCGGTACAGTCCGCACGGTTGTTGCAGTTTGAAGGAAAGTAGATCCCACTTGCCGGGCGGAACCTACTTGGCCGGCAGTTCCTCGGCGTGAATCTCGGCCTCAAGATCGCAAATTTTGGCGATCCGCCGGGCGTGGCGGCCTCCTTCAAAGGGGGTATTGAGCCAAATTTCGACCATCCGGTCGACGAGCCGCTCGCCAAGCAGGTCGGCGGAGAGGCAAAGGATATTGGCGTCGTTGTGGCGGCGGCTCATTTCAGCCGTGAGATCGTCGTGACAGGGGGCCGCACGGACGCCGGGAAACTTGTTCGCCGTGATGCACATCCCCAGGCCGGTACCACAAATCAGGATGCCGCGATCGACTTCGGCATGGCTGATCTTGCGAGCCACCCGGGCAGCGATGTCGGGATAATCGACGGCCTCGCCACTATAGGCACCCATGTCTTCCACATCGTGGCCCAATTGCCGCAAGAGATCGATAATCCGTGCATGAATCAAATAACCGCGATGGTCAGCACCAACAACGATACGCATGAGACCTATCCTTAGCCAAGCAACTGTAGGATTTGTTCGAGCCGCAATTCTAGTTCCACGCGAATCTGCGCAGCGCAACGCTGGTAGCGATCCGTAGGTCCGCCGATCGGGTCGCAAACGTCCGAATCGTCGGCACAAAGGAGAAAAGTTCGTTCGGCGGCCGATGGCCACTGGGCCACGATCGCCTCGCGATGGGTACGAGTCATCACATAAATCAGGTCGGCATGGCGGACTAGCGGCTCGGTTAGCGGCTGGGTCTCATGTTCCGACAAGTCCAGGTTCATCTTCGCCAGCACCTCGACGGCCTCGTGGGCCGCACGGCCGCCGAGCATAGCCGCTACTCCCGCCGACATGACCAGCACGCCGCGATCTTCCAGTTGGCCAATCTCGCAGCCTAGCCGCTTGGCCAGTATCTGCCGGCAGATAAATTCCGCCATGGGACTGCGGCAAGTGTTGCCCGTACAGACGAACAGGATCATCGTGCTGGAAAGCCTCTGCAAGGTTTTTTCTGGAACCACACCCGCACGCAGAACCTCGTAGCGGTTGCCGTGGATGCGGACGACCGACGATGGCTCGCCGAAGCGGCAGGGGCCGTCGTCAATCACCAAGTCGAGGTCGTTGCCCAGCACTTCGAGAACCTCACGTGCGTTGACCGCTTCGACCCCGCCCGTGTGATTCGCGCTGGTCAAGACCAAAGGGCCAACGAGCATCCGCAACACGTCCAACAGAACTTGATGGCCCGGCACGCGAAGGCCGAGGGTCTTGGCTGGAGCCACGTAGTTGAGAACCTTGCTGGGCAAGTGCCGCGCGAGGCCATCTGGGTGCGAATCGTCGACAACCAATGTTACGGGGCCAGGCCAGCAGCGGCGAGCCAGACGCTGGGCCAGCGGGGTCATATCGGGCACGTAGTCGCGGGCTTCGTCGGCGCTCTTGATCGCCAAGGTCAGCGGATGGCCCTGTTTGCGTCCCTTGATCGTGGCCAAACGCTCGACTGCCTGCTCGTCCAAAGCACTAGCCGCCAAGCCATAGACCGTCTCCGTAGGAAAGGCGACGAGCTTACCTTCGACCAAGGCTTGAACCGTCTGGTGAACCACGTCGCGCAAATCGTCTGCGTGCCGGAGATCAATCACGACGGCTGGCATAGTCAAATTATCCGTGCTTCCTGCCGGAGGGATACGACACCCCCTATACGTGCGTGAAAAATCCACACGTGAACCGTAATCATTGTAGAGCAATAGTACCTTACGGTCAACCCCCACAAGAGAACTGTAATATCCACAAATGAACGCTCGTAGTCGCGCCTTTAGCCCGGATTATTCTGAGGCTATCTGGAAACTAATCCTCTCTCGGAGGGAGAGGGAAATTGGATTATGGATTTCCGGATGGACTCTTAGTCTTGTGAATCTCGGACTGTCGATTCCACCATTGACGAACCCGCTGGACCTCGTCCGGCGCGGTATATCGAAAACCAGGCAGTTTCAGTTGGGTAAGTTGCGAATCAACCGTGGCTTGAAGTCCAAATGTCGCAGGTCGTTCCTCGTTGCGAGTCAGCAGCAAGCCGGCCGCCGTTGCGCCTATTTCCGCAGTCTCCGCATGATCGATAATCAAGGTTTCCTGGTTACCAATGTTTTCGGCCAGCCAAGCATCGACCTCCGGCCACGGTTCGCGGCGGGCGATCGAAAAGGCAGCCAGCCATTGCAGACGATAGGGATCCAAGGGCGTAGGCGGGAGAAATTTCTTCTGCCCAACGGCCTCCAAAAGCCCTGGGATGGCTTCTCGCGTTCCGTCAATGGCCAATTGTGCGCAGATCGCTCCGAAGCGACTACTGTGGCTGCCCAGGCGGCTGCGGCTGGTAGAAGACTCCTGATCGAAATCCTCCTCAACCATGCCATCCTCCATCTGCAGAAAGTAACGGCTTGCAAAGCGAGAGACCTCGCGAGCGTCCAGTTGGCCGAGCATTCCCAATTCGGAGTCATTCAGCAATTTCTTGTCCGACAGGAAACGGTCAAGCGTACGGCGGCTGAGCTTGGTCAGCCGGACAGCCGGGTCTGTTTTCACATAATAGGAATAGGCGATCTGCCGTCGCGGCGTAGGAAGATTAACAAGGTGAAAGACGGCTTCCGCAAAGCCCGTAGGCCAGTTAGGCGGCGGAAAGGCAATGCCCACCGGATAATCACCCGGCGTCAGCGCGTTTCCGCTCACACAATGGGCCAGGTGGTCGTCGGAGCGATCAAAATGACTGGGGTGCGCTGCGCCGAGGGCATGCATCGGCTCTCCCACGACGAGATGCTGCTCCAACGTCTGCTTGCGGCCGCACCAGCTTTCAGCCACCAAGGCGGGCCGCGTCAGATCCCAAAGCTCCCTTAGTCGAAGCGTGGCCGCTGGATCCAGCTTGCCGTGAAGACGGATCTCAATCGCCGCCTTCACCCGCGGCACTTCACGATCCTGAGACAAAACATCTATCAATTCCTGGCGGACGATCCGGCGGCGCATCGCGGCGTGCAGATCGTTCTTTGACGAAGGCTGCCCCAGTTCATCGAGCCAACTATCGATTTGCGCATTGGAAACCGGCGGCAGGTTCTCTTCGGAAACATCGCTGGTGAGCCAGATACCCCAAACAATGTTACGGATCGACTCCAGGCGGCGATAGGAGTCCTCGGAGAGCAATGGATCGGCCAGACGACGCTTCAGAATCAGCATCATCGGTCTGGCTAGATGCTCGCTAGCGGCCATCCACTGTAGGCGTTGGGATGTACCGGCGCGAATGGAATACGAATCATCGTCCAACTGGCGAAACAGGCGTTCGAGTTCTTCCATCCTTACCGACTGAGGCGGCTCGCTCTTGCCCACCGGCAATCGAGTCCGCCAAGTCAAAATCCGCCAGCGAACTTCAAACGGCAACTCCGGCTGCACGAGAAGTTGCTCGAATTGCTCTGCCAGCATTGCCGTCATTTCGGGCATGCCAAGCCAACGCTCCAACCGCTCGGCGGCCATACGTCGGGTCTCGTAGCAGGGACTGTCCAGTTCTTGGAGCCGTTGCTGAAATTCGGAGCGTTGCTGGGACTGACGCTCCGCCGCGGAATGCGGATTTTCCTCGCCGACCACGCTGCCCACCGACGCAGCGGCCGCCACCGAGATCAAGACCCCCCAAATAGGTATTCTCGGAAATGTCTTTCCCATAGCATAAGTATCTCTCAGGCAAGTTCCGTTGTCCATATAAAATAAATCGCGGGTGGCATGAGGACTGCCCTTGTCGCAACTGGATATTTCCGTTATACGCACCTGACGCGAACAAATGTCGCTCGTAGTCCCGCATTTAGGCGGAAATTTCGGTGGGGGACCGCCCAAGGGCAGGGCTACTAAATTTCGTTCCCAAAACCACGGAGGATCCTATCATGCGCCGCCTTTTCAATTCGCCTGTCTTGATACTCCCCATTCTAATGGGAGTCGTCATTGTACTTCTGACCGTCCAGGTCGCACGTGCCGATGATATTGATCCAGAGCAGATTAAAGCCGCGCTGCACACCACGAATGATATCGAGCATGGTTTTGTCGATGGCACGGTCGCGATGGTACATGCCAAAACCTTACCCAGGGATATCTTCACCAGTTGTTTTATTTGGGCGAGGAAGAAGCCTCGCTACCAAATCCAATATTTCAAGCAGGCCCTGACCCTCCGCGCGGCCGAGATAGGCATCGACCTGAAGGATGATACTATTGATCCAGTATTTATAAAAGCCGCGCTGCACACCTCCAGCGATATCGAGCGTGGATTCGTTGATCGCACGGTCGGTATGGTGCAGGCTGGAACCTTGCCCAGGAACCTTTTCACCAGTTGTGTTATTGCGGCGAGGGAGAAGCCTAGCTATCAATTTCAGTATTTCAAACAGGCCCTGACCCTTCGCGCGGCCAAGATTGGCATCAACCTGTAGAATGTTGGAAAAAATGCGTGATTGGTGGCGCCGACCCTGCGGCGGTCGCGATGTGATGGCCCTGGCCTTGCCGCTGGTCATTTCCACCATGTCCTTCACGGTGATGACGTTCATCGATCGGATGTTCCTGACATGGTACTCGATCGACACCGTGGCCGCTGCCATGCCAGCGGCGATGCTACAGTTCACACTGCTCAGTTTTCCGCTGGGTGTGGCGACGTATGTCAATACCTTTGTGGCCCAGTATGAAGGTGCTGGCCGCACGCGACAGATTGGGCCGGTTGTCTGGCAAGGAATCTGGATTGGACTGATCTCCATTCCATTGCTGTTGCTCACGACCCCTCTGGCCCACGCCTACTTTCACCACGCGGGCCACGATCCGGCCGTCGTCGTCGAAGAGATCACGTACTATGACGTGCTGATCTTTGGGTCGGGAGCGGTCATCCTCGCCGGGACGCTATCGTCGTTCTTTACCGGTCGCGGGGTTACGCGGGTGGTGATGGCCGTCGACTCACTGGCCGCGCTTATAAACGGCATCCTCGCCTACCTATGGATCTTCGGTCATGGCGGCTTTCCCCGCAGTGGAATTATCGGAGCCGGCGCGGCTACCGTCTGCGCGGAATGGTTCCGTGTGCTCAGCTACTCGGCCATCATGATGCGGTCCCGATATCGCAAATATCGTCTGGCCTCGGGGTGGCGCTGGAATGGCGTTCTCCTCCGCAGGCTCTGGACGTTCGGCGCGCCGGGTGGCTTGCAGTGGCTCATCGAATGCGGGTCATTCACGCTCTTTATCACCTTGGTCGGCGGGCTGGGAAAGATGAACCAGGCCGGTACGATGCTGGCCTTCAACGTCAACAGCGTCGCCTGGGTGCCGATGATGGGCATGGGTTTGGCTGTCGCGACAATGGTCGGCCAGCAACTGGGGGCCAATCGGCCCGACATGGCCGCGAGGGCCACCTGGACGGCCTTTATCCTGGCCATGATTTACATGTGTACCATGTCGTTGTTCTACGTGGCCGTACCCGACTGGTTCCTGATGGGGCATGCCGCCGGCATGGCCCCCGAACAGTTCGAGCCGCTGCGGGAATTGATCGTGGTTCTGCTGCGGTTCGTGGCCGTGTACTGCCTATTCGACGCCATGAATGTGGTTTTCATGAGTGCCATCCGCGGTGCCGGGGACACGCGTTTCGTATTCTGGACATCGCTGGGTACGTCGCTTCTGCCGCTGAGCATGGCCTGGCTGGGGATTCACTATCTCGGCCAGGGCCTACTCTGGTGTTGGACGCTCATCACCCTCTGGGTCTGCTCTGCCGGATTCGTTTACCTCGGACGGTTCCTGCAAGGCAAGTGGCGCTCGATGCGGGTAATCGAGCCGGAGGTTGTCCGCGTGGCACCGCCGCAAGTGGAAGAGAATGGATCGATGGAACGCCCTTGATTCGCTTAGGGGGCATTTGCCAGATTGATGAATAGGTTGACGGATGGCGATTGCCGCCACAACCCTCGAGATTGGACGACTGCCATAAACGCGACATTCACGTCAACTCAGGAAATTGATGGCCGAAAGATTCAACGGAGATTCGAGCCGGCCTTGGCCTGCTCGATAATCTGCTTCGCGCGGTTGCCGGAGTTGCCGCCGATGCCGGAATCGACTACCTTCTGCATCGCTTCAGCGACGGTTTTGGGTTCGGTGCCAACGACCTTGCCAGCAATCTTCACCGCCGCGTCCGCCGCCGCATTCTTCAGCGTCGGATCGCCCAGGTAGGAAACCGCGAGTTGCAGCGTCGCTGTCGAGGGAATCCGAGTGAGGATGTCCAAGGCAATCTGCTTCTCCTCGTTTCGCTTGGCAACCTCCATCGCCGTGCGGAACATGGCGAGCCGAACTTCGGCGGGCAGAATGAGCTGCCGAGCAATGCGGATATAGCCGCGCATCGCCCGGATCTTGTACTTGTCGTCGCCTGCCGTCTTGGCCATGTCCAACAGGGCCAGACTGGCATCCGCGCTCATCCATTCACCCAGTACACGGCTGGCAACGTCTTGGATTTCCGGGCTGGCGTCTTTGCCGGCTGCCGCTACGGCCTGGAGGGCCTTCTCGCCGCCCATCGCGCCAAGGGCGCTCAGGAGACGGCATTTCGCGGCGACGTCGGCCTGCGACAGGGCCAGCGTCAGTTTTTCCGCGCAGGCTTCCCGATCCGGCATGCGGATACAGGCGGCACGCAGTGCGTCCTCGGCCGCCTTGGCGTCCTGCGGATCCTGCGGTTTGACGGCTCGCTGGATCAAAACTGGAAGGTCGTGTAATCCGACGATGGACCCCAGCGCGGCGAGGGCCGTGGCACGGACCTGCCGGTCGGAGTCTTCCACGGCCTTCAGCAGGATCGGAAGGGCCGCCTCGATGCGTCGCTGCCCGACAACCTCGATGAGAATCGTGCGGATTTCCCCTGCTGCAGTCGGCAGTCGGGCAACCAGATCGGCATCCACTTCCTTACCGGGCAGGCCCGCCAACGCAGTGACTGCCGTTTGCGACAGTTCAATATCCGCGTTCAACGCCGCATCGAGCAACACGGGGACGCAAGAAGCACCCCCCTGACGTTGGAGCACGCGGATTGCAGCGGTCCGCACATTGTTCGGGCTGCTCTTGGCCGCTTCCAGCACTGCGGGCGACATCGTGGCGTCGCCGCGATCTGCCATGGCAAAGATCAAGAGCACCTGCCGATCCGGTGTTGCCTTGCCCAGTTCGGCCACCAAGGCCTCGGTCACCTGAGGCCCGGGAAGCTCGCGGGCCACGCGTAAGCCAATGCTGAACATCGCTTTGTCTGCCGACTTCAATTGCTCGACCAAGAGCGGGACTCCGTCCGCCTGCCGGGCGAGAATCGCCCCGCGGATCGCTTCGAGAACTCGCTGCTTCGGCAGATCGGCATTGCGCACAAGGTCGTAGAGTTTTACGGCTTCGGCCCGCTTTCCTTCAGCCAGGTACTTTTCGGCACACAACACGCAACCCTGGGCGACTGCCGAGCGAACCGCGGCCGGTGAGCCAGCCAGGAATGGTTCGAGCGTCTTGGCTGCCGCATCACCGCCGATGCGGCCCAAGGCCACGGCCGCGGCGGATGCCACGTCGGCGTCGGCGTCATTCAGCCGCTTCGACAGGGCGTCCACGGCCTTTGCGTCGTGACGGACGCCGATGGAATTGATTACGCCCACCAGCAACCGACCCTGCACTTTGCCCAGGGCCTCGCGGAGCGCTTCGTCAGCGGCTTGGTCAGGAATCACCTCCAAAGCAATCCTCGCCCATGAGGCAAGATCCTTGTCGGTCAGGAGCGCCGCGAGTGCTGGGACCGCGTTCTTGGTTCCGCAAACGGCCAGTAGCTTGCAAGGGATGGCCTTGTTCTGCGGGGGCGCGTTCGATTGGAGCAGCTCAATCAGCTTTTGCTCCTGGTCGCTGGCTGGGTTTTTGTTGTCGGCCGCCGTCGTGCGGTCAGCCATCGCGGAGGCTACGGCCGCAAGGATGGTAAAGTAAATCGCAACATGTCGTCGGATCGTCATTTTGAAGTTCCTTTGATGGTTCTCGTTCCTATGCTCTGCATGGGAACGAAGATGATAGGCAATTCGGATCTGGCCGGAAACTACTTACGACCGCCACGGCTCCCTGAGTGCTTCCGACCGCAAACGGTTGGCCTCCTCGTCGCCGAGAAACACGTTCTGCTTTGGATCGTAACTGAGCTTGCGTTTCAAGAACATGGAAATGTTGGCGGCGTGGCAGGCAATGTGTGAGTGGCAGGCTGCGTCGGCGTTGGCCCGCGGCAGCCCGCGCGACTTCACGCAGTTGAGGAAATCGCGGATGTGGAAGGTGGCCGGAAAGCCGCCGATCTCCGCCACTTTCCTGCCGGCGAGCAACCCCGGCGAACTCAACACCAGCTTTCCGCTGTCGCCCGCCTCCACCCATCCCGTATCTCCTTCAAACCGCACCGGACATGAACCTAGCGGCAGCCAACCGTCCTTGCGAATGACCAGCTTGACGCCATTGGCGTAACGGGCAACGGCTTGGCCTTGTTCGTAGGGGCTGTATTCCACCGGGGCCGTGTCGTCGGCATCGGCGGCCCACTGGCAAAGGTCCACGCAATGCGAGCCCCATTCCAACACGCCTCCGCCTACCATGCCCCCGCCCTTCTCGAATTCGCCGCCGGCAAGGAATTTCCGATTGAACGGCCTCCAGGCCGCCGGGCCGAGATAGAGATCCCAGTCGAGTTCCTGCTTGGACGGTTCGGGCTGGGCCGCTGCCCAACCGCTCGATTCGATACCCATTCCCCACGCTGTTGGATGGGCGTGAACCGCTTGCAGTTTGCCGAGCTTTCCGCGGCGGGCCAATTCGACGGCGAAGAGGAAATGGGGAATGCTTCGCCGTTGCGTGCCCGCTTGGAACACCCGCCCCGTGCGGCGGAAAGTATCTGCCAGCGACAGGCTCTGCACAATGGTCTTCGTACAGGGCTTCTCGCAATAGACGTCCTTGCCGGCATTGGCCGCCAGGATCGAAGCCGTGGCATGCCAGTTCGGCCCCGTGGCGATCAGGACCGCATCGATATCGGGGCGAGCCAGCAACTCGCGGAGGTCGCGATACATGGCACAATCCTTGTTGCCATACTTGGCATCGGTCATGTTCTTGACGGCACTACGGCGTCCGGCCTTCACGTCGCAAATGGCCACGAACCTCACGTCCGGCTCCTGCAAAAAACATCCCAGGTCGTAGGAGCCGCGGTTGCCGATGCCGATGGCGCCCAGCACAATTTTCTCGCTAGGGGCCACTGCGCCATCCTTGCCAAGCACGGCCGCAGGGATGATTTGTGGCAGCAGGCAGACTGCGCCGGCTGCGGCGGAACGGCTCAAAAATTGTCGCCGCGAGAGATTCGTCGTCTTGCCCGACATGAAGGTTCTCCTTTTGGATTACTGAGGCGGGAATGCGGGGTGGGTTAAGAACTTGCGGGATCCTGCCTAGCAGGTATCCTACCATCTTAGTCTATTTCAGGGGCGTTGTCAAAAGGTGCGAGGGCAAAGGTGCGAGGGCAACGGGTAAATGGACGGCCTGCTGGGCTAAAACTGGCTTGCCGCCCGGCCATTCAACTCAGTTCTCGTCGTCCGTTTGGGCAATGACTGCCAAGAGCGCGACGGCGGCGGCAACCGCGACGATCAAGATGGCCAGCACCACGCCGCTGGCAGTCGCCGAGACTTCCAACCAGCGGAGCGTGCCAAAGACGAGCGCGACCACCACCATCAGTCCCAGCAGCGATCGCAAGCTGAACTGTAGCGGGCGCCGGTTGGAAGGCCCGTCGGATTGGGTCACGATGTGCCTCTATTTTGCCCAATCTTTCAACTGTTCCACGGCCGCCAGCACATCGTTGCGGCGTTTCTCAAAGACAGCAAACAGGGCCAGGATCGCCGCGCCCAAGGCGATGCCGCAGACGTACCAGATCCAGGTGTGGTGCAGGTCGTGGGCCGCGTGCCAGATCATGCTCATGGCGTCCAACACCAAGAACGTGAGACCCAGGAACAGAAACGACCGCACCCGGAACAAAATTCCCGCCAACATTCCGGCCACCGAGAGCAGCATCAGCACCAAGGGCAGCCCCCAACTGTTGCCTAGGCCGGCGATGAACATGTCGGCCGTCGAGGAGATGTAGATCGCACTGAGCGTTAAGTAGCGGAAGGCCGTGCTTTGGGCCTCGCTGAGCCGACCGTGGTTGAGATATTCGGCCACCAACCCGGCCAGTGCCATAGGGATCACGAAGAGTTGCGGATTTCGCAGGAACTCAAATCCCGACAAGTCCAGGCCAACCCACAGTCCCAGATTGGCAGAGAGGACGGCCAGTGCCATGCATTTCCAGGAACGCCCCGTAACCGCCTGGACACCGTAGAAGAGGGCCATCAGGAACCACACCACTGGCGCACGGCCGACCAGGTGCCATGGCCCATCGACTTCGAGCATCGGCGCGAGCCAAAACCCGACCGCCGGCAATAACGGCAGCAAGAGCGCCGTCTGAGCTAAGGGCTGCGAGAGAACCCTCAGGTTGCGGCGATGGAACCATTCGCTAAATCCTGCTCCCACAAAAGCCACGGCCATCACGATCAGCATCCAGTAGTCGATCAAATAGCCCTTGAACAGCCACGGCATCGTCAACCACACATGCAATCCTATCGCCACGGCCAATGCCTCGGCGGCGTAAATATAACCCTGTCGCCCGCGATCGCTGAGCCGTAGCGGATCTGGCGCAGGCATCACCGCGAAGGCAATGCATCCTGCGATCAGGCTGGCCAGGGTAACGATGACCACGGCAACCGCAATGGGAAGCATCGGCGCGCCGCTGGGCAACTCAAAGAGCAGGGCTTCCTGCGTAAGCACTGCCGCCAACATGCCAATCGCCAGGCCGGCCAACAGCGGCACGGCCTGCCAGGCTCGTTGGCTCCAGTCGCTTGTGGCGGGCAAGATGCACCTTAGCCCAAAACCGGCTAGCAAGCCCACAATGGTGGCTGCAACCATCACGATCATGCTGCGATGCAGCCAGGGGGCCGGACCATCCGCGGCAAGCATTGCCCAACCGAGGCCGCTCAGAAGCAGGACGCCCATCTTCAGCGTTCCATATTGCCATCGAGTCCGCCACGCCTGACGAGTTATGCCCGCCATCACGATTGTCGCCAGCAAAAGCAGAAACAGTCCTGGCACGGCAGCCATCCGGCCGGCGAGACACCCACGGAGGCATTCGTAGCGGCAACTGTCAAAACCGAAATCGATCGTAACCCATAAGGCCAGCGTGCCAGCCACGGCGATAACCACCGCTTGGAAACGGGAGAACCAACCTTCTCGGCTTCGCGGCAGGAACCAGGCGATCGTCGCGGCGACCAGGGCGTAGCCAGCCAACTCGTCGGCCGCCGACCAACAGAACATCCGCGGCGTGAGTTGCCGGGCCAAAAGTCCCAAGCCGATGGCCGACAGGCCGAGACCATAGAACGTCGGCAGGGGGAAGTTCGCGCGGCGGTCGCAAAGACAAACGGCCGTGGCCGCGATGACACCCGCCAGTGCAATCCAGTCGAGTCGCTCAACTGGGATTTGCAGCGCCCTCACCCCCTGGCCCTCGCCCAAAGGGAAGGGGGATGTCGTCACCTCCTGCCCCTCTCCCGAGTACGGGAGAGGGGAGCTGAGGAGCGTCGTGACCACGCCAACCGCAACCACCAACCCGAGCAGTACTGCGCCCAACTGGGCGGCCAGATGGGCAAATGGCGGCTGCCCGTCGGCCTTCTGATTCGGCACACCCTGGGGCAAGAGTTCCAGGAGTGACCACACGACGGAACCGATCGCCAAACACAATACATTGGCCTGCACCAGGCCCGCCATATCGGCCAGGTTCCACCCGGGCCACCTCGCTCCGCTGGGTGAGTAGGCCCACCATACGATCGTGCCGGCCAGATTGATCAACAAACCGCAGAAGTAGACATGCGCCGGCTTCCGCAGCAACAGGGCGACCAGTCCCGCGGTCAGACTGACGGCCAGAATCGCCCCGGCGGCCCACCACGGCCGTGCGGGATCGTGGAAGGCGTGCAGCGCGGCCATGACCACGGTCAGCGTGCCGATGGTGGCCACCCACGGCTGAATCAACGACCGCGGACCGAGCAGCCTTCTTCCTCCCATCGTCCTTCCCCCTAATGCCAGCGCGAATACAATCAATCCGGCGGCGGCCCAGGCGGTCGTCAGGGCGTGATACGCGATCCACGAGTCTGCCGAAGCAGGAGGCCCAAACGAGGCCGCGCAGCACGCGATCAACACTCCCGCGCCGAGCGCAAAACCCCCGAGAACATGCATGAGGTTGCCCGCCTGCGCTTGTCGCAGATACCATGCGGCGATTGCGACAGTCAGCAGCAACCCAATCCAACCCTGCGGCGCGGCCAATTCGTTCATCCAGAGCGGCAGCCAGCCGGGTGTGTGGATGAGCCAGGCCACAGGCAGGACCACCAATGCGCAGTTGCCGATCGACGGCAACAGAACCTGGGCGGCCAGCAGGGGACTTTCGCCCAAAGTCATCTCGCGGAGTTCATACAGGCGTTTTCTTGCCGCCAGCCACACCAGGGCGACAGCCGCGCTGGCGATCACGTTGGCTTGCACGAGTCGCAGCCAATAGTCGTTGAAGCTGAGTTGACGGAGCAGTTCAAAATGCCAGACGACCAAGGAGGCGGCCACGTTCACGCCCAGCGCAGCGGCAAAGGCCCAGCCTTCGCGGCGTCGCCAGACAGCCATCGTCGCTCCGGCGCCGCTGGCCACTGCGATTGCGGCAGCCGACCAAAGCTGTTCTCCATTGTGCTGGAATGCCGCTTTCAACCCCAGCATGACCGCCAGGATGCCCGCCACCCGGACCCAGACAGCGGCCATGCGGATCAGGCCTTGCGGTGGTCCCGCGGCATCGACTGCGGTTCGCAACGACGCAACCCACCAGGTAGCCGCCACGACCAGCAACGCATAGACGGCCCAGCCGAGCATCAGCGTGCGATAGCCCCAGACGGGGTCGATGTCCAATTGCCAACAGGGCTGCAAGCCGCGGATCGTACAGGCCAACAGGCCGAGCACGGCCATGCCGCACAAGCCAACCGCCTGGGGACGCAACTTACCCCGAAGTTGCAGGGCGGCCAACGGCAACACCAGGGCGATCCATCCCAAGGGCCTTCCAGCCCCCACGCTCCACTCTTGCCAATCAATCGTCAGCAGAGCGAGGACGAGCAATGCGACGCCCAGCACCAGGACGTTGGCGAGGACGGCCATGCTGATTTGGATGTGCATCAGCCACCGCGACCAACGGCCCTCACCCCCTGCCCCTCTCCCGAGAACGGGAGAGGGGGGCAAAGAGCAATCACCACCGGCGGGAGAGGGGAGTTTGGGGGCTTCGCGCCATACGTCGAGCCGTTTCCCTGCGATGAGCCACACGATGGCCCACACGGCGGCCACGATCGCAATGAGTTGGATCAGAGTGGCGAAGAATATCGAGTTGAAGGGCTGCTTGGCCAAAGTGGCATGCAGCGCATAGCCCAGCGCGACGGCCACCTCCAGCACTAGGCCCGCGGAAAAGGCATAGCCCGACGAGTGCTCGCGCAACGCATGGCCAACCAAGGCCACGATTACCAGCAGAAACGGCACGAGATACGACCGCATCGGCCCGAGGGTCTCAAAGAAGGAATTGGCAAGGGGGCCCCCATGCGTCACATCGTTGATCTGCAACATGATACCCACGACGGTCAACACCAGCATGGGCAAGAGCATGGTCGCGAGCAATACGCTTCGCGCAACCCGCGGCGCGGTGATGAGCGACGTCGGTCCTCCAAAAACGAAAGGCCCAGCATGAATCCATTGGCACCTGTCCGCGAGATCTTTTCGTTCCCAAACAGCGACCGAACAGACGACGAAGCCGATCGCTAGACTCCACCTTGCCGCCGAGGCGACGGCTAGGTCCGGCGCAAACTGGCCGGCGATCAGGCATGGCAGCGTGGAGGCCAACAGCAACACTGCGACCAGTTCGGCGGTCCGCCATCTTTCCCAAAGCGTCGCGATGATCATAACCACCAACACCCCCAGGAGGATCCATGCGGTTGGACCAAAGGCACTGGGGATGGTGGCCGAGATGGCACCAGGGAGAAGTTCACTGGGTATCTCGCCAAGAATGCAAAAGGTGACCACCAACCACTGCATCACGACCACGCCGTGGCGGATGCACCAATCGAGGCTGAACCGGCTTTGCAGGAGGCTATCTGAAAAGCCCTCACCCCCTGCCCCGCTCCCGGAAGGAGAGGGGAGATTTCGATGGAGACTGATAATTCGGACCACGACCCAAACCAGTGACAACAATCCAAGTGCGACGCCGTATGCCTGGAGATTCCGAGGATCGAGCACAACGTGACTCACGCTCGCAATCCGTTCCAGAAGATTGGGGGTTGTCGTCGGCAGCTTGTAAGGGACGAGCCAGCCGACATGCTTCAGCCAAACGGTCGCGGCGGCGAGGGCGGCGAAGGCCAATGCCGCTTGGTGTGCGGCGAACAATACGGCCGAGCGCTTCCGCCAGGCCAGCACCAACCACACTGTGGCCAGCCATGGGAAACAGCAGGCCAGCCACAGACTGCCGCCGCTGCGAGCGAAGATGATCGCCGGCAGCGCAAGTAACGACGAAAGCAAGGCGGAGTTCGCCAGCGGCCCGGTGATGGCCAGCCGCTGGATCTCCTCCACGGAACGAAACCGGTCGAGGCACAACACGGCCACCAGGGCCAATGTGGCGTGGCCCAAGAAGGCAATCGTCCAGGTGGGACCGAGGGAATCGGCGCATTGGAAGTAGTTGAAATTCAGCGCATGGACCGTCCCGGCCAGCCCGATCAACGAAGCAATCCACGTTCGCGGGGGTGAGCGATAGAGCCATGCCAGGAGGAAATACACCGCGGCAATTGCCGCACTGGCGACGATTGGCGCCGGCGTGGGCGAATCGATGATCGACACCCGATCACACCAGGCGGTCCAGGCGGTCAGTGCCGCGGCGAGCATCGTGGCCGCCTCACCGACATGAACCAAGGGGATGCGGTACAGATCGAGCAGCGAGAGTCCTTTGCTGCGCGGCATGGAGACCGCGAGTCGTTCTTCGTCGAGCATTCCCCAGGGATCGTACCAAGTGCCGGCCGCGTAATGTTGCAGGATCGCGGCAACCGCAGCCAGGACGAGGGCTTCGAGCGCGAGCACAGCACCCCAAACTGGTCCAACGTGGTGTGCGACCGACTGCGACCACAACGCCCACAACGTGGCCGACGCGACCAGGGCCAACCCCAGGTAACTGAGTCCCAGACGGCGCCAGCGGGCCGTTAGCGCCAGGCTGCCGCTACCATAAACGGCATACAGAATCGCGGCCCGCAAGGCGTCGACCCCGCCCGTCCGTAGAGCGTGAACGGTGACCAACAATAGTCCGGCCACGGCCACGACGCCGCAGCCGCCGAAATAGATCGCGGCGTGGCGGCGGCGACCCACACGCGTCAAGACCTCGGAGAGGGCAGCCAGGACGAGGAACAGACCGGCCAATGCCGTCCCGCTCTGCGCGCTGATCGTGAGTTGTAGCAGGTTTACGCCGTAGGGATCCCTGTCGGAGAAGGTCAGTTTGCCGGTCAGCAGGTAGAAGGCAATGAGGTAGACCAAGGTCGTACAGGCAATCGCACCGCTGTGCAAGACAGGTAGACGCCAGCGGAAGGCTGCAAATACCAGGGTTATGGTGTTCAACACGGCAACTGCTATCAGCCAGCCTGGCGCCGGCCAGGCCGCCACCAAGGCCCCCAGCATAACCAGCATGGCGACCAGGGCAACGATCGTTCCGGCCAGATGATAGGCCGCCAGTTCCTTGTCCCGTCTGCTGCCGCGCATCACGGTCAATCCACCGGCCAGCAATGGGACGGCCGTCATGGCAAACAGAACCGAAAGTCGCTGGAGCACGATCACCACGTCGTCAGTAGCGATGGACTGAGCCACCTCCAGCGGCGCGATGGCCCGGGCCACCAGCAGGCCAAGGGCCACGAGCGTCGAGAAGGCAGCGATGCCTAGCAGCGTGAAGACATGACCGATCTGCGTGTCGGTGAGCAAATCTCCCCTTGCCCTCCGGGAGAGGGATAGAGGGTGAGAGGAACGTAATGGCCGCCCGTCGGATCGGTAGAAGAGGTAGCAGCCGACCGCACCGGCAAAGAGAACCACGGGCAGTGCGCCTGCACCGACCAGCAACCAGGCGGGTGAGTCTGGGCGGACCTCTTGCGCGGCTAGCAGCACGGCGATCGAGTCGCCCAGGACTGCTGCGACCGTCAGCCATCGGCCGTCCGGCACGAGGATCCGAGCTGCCAGGCTCACCAGGTAGGTGAAGATCGTCAGCGAAACAAGTTCGGTGACCAGGGTCAGGAGCGTCCACTCCTCTTTCGCCATGCTCGCCATGGCGACAAAATTCAAGGGCACCAGGAGCGTGCCAATCACCAGCAAAGCCCGGCTGGTCGATTCCAGTTTCCAGCGATGATGGGCGTAGAGACCGACCCCGAAGACGGCCGAGGAAATCGACACGAAGATGAAGAACTTGGAATAAGGGATTGGCTTCAGGGTTTCCCAGAGGCTGACCACCAGCGCGACCGACGAGCAGACGAAGAGCAATCCACCGATCAACTCGCCCCAGCGAATATTCCGCTGTTCCATGAAGGTGGCCAAGACCTCGGTCCAGGACCGCGACGGCAAAGCCGGCGGCTGCGGTTTCGCCGCAGCCAATACGCCAGGCTTTCCTGCCTGACCCTCTACCGCTGGGCGCGGCACAGCGTTGGTCGTGGCTTGCGGTTTAGCGATAATCCGCGGCACCAGTACGTCAGGCTTTCCTGCCTGACCCGAAGCGGCCACAGGCCGGGCAAGTACGTCAGGCTTTCCTGCCTGACCCGGCGCGGCCGCAGGCCGGCTTGGCTCCTCCTCTTCTACGATCGCGGCAGCGACGATCGGCTTGGCAGGCTTCTCGACGACAGGGTGCAGCAATAGCTGACGATAGTCCTTCAATCGGCCCAACAGGCGATCCACCTCCTGTGGCTCCAGCGTACCCTTCTGACGGAATCGCTCCAATTGTCGCCGGACTGCCTCCAGGTCGCTCAATTCCCTGGCCGTGAGACTTGCGAGATCTTTGCTGCACCACTCACAACGGTCGTGGCTGGTTGGGGTCAACCTCCCGCAGAAAGCACACGTTTGGCTCGGTTTTTTTCGGCTGCCGCCGAAAATGGCGGCCAGTAGCGCCCAGATCCCGTGGCCGACGAGCGTGATAATCGTCAGGACGACAAAGATCACGAACAGCACAATCGGTAGATCGCCCATGATCCGAACCTCCGAATGTTGGGACTGGTTTCCCTTAAGTATAGAACATGCGCGGCAGTAAAACTACCGTCCCAGTGATATAAGGCTCGCCTGTTTTCGACATATAACGGAGGGGCTGGGGAGCAGGGTCGCATCCCTCCGGATCCAAGGAGCGTTTCAGTGTCCTGAAAAGGGTTGGAACTTCCCAGCTACCTTCCCGCCTGCCAGGGCTAGCCGCCATAGATGTTCTCGGCGGGCGGCGATGCACTTGCCGCGCGTGGTTTTCCGACGGCCTTCTGCTGCATGTCGAGAAACGGCTTGACCGACGGCGTGCGGGTTTCGTTGGCGCTGACCACGCGGATTGCCGGCTCGTCCTTGAAGGTACACTCCTTCACGCAGCCGCCACAGCCGGTGCAGCGATCCGGATCGACCATCGGCTGGCTCACGACCTTGGTCCGCTGGCGCTTGCCGTCGTGGAACTGAATTTCGACGTCGACCAGCCGGATCGCCTTCTCCGGGAAAGGGCATGCCTCGACGCATGTCCCGCAATCGCGGGCGTAGGCGTAGGGAATGCACCGCGATCGGTCGAGAAGGGCGATGCCAATCTTCACCGCATGCTTCTCGTCGATCGTCAAAGGTGCGATTGCTCCGGTGGGGCACACATGGCCACAGAGGGTGCAGTCGTACTCGCAGCGGCCGATGCGCGGCACGACATGCGGCGTCCAAAGCCCCTCCAAACTCGCCTCGCCCAGCGTGGGCTGTAGGCAACCGGTGGGACAAATTCTCATGCACAGGCCGCAGGCCGTGCAGCGACTGAGGAACTCGCGCTCGGCCAATGCGCCCGGCGGGCGAACCAGGTTCTCGCTCCCTGTCGAGCCGCGCGATTGAGGCGTTGTGCGGAGGAGGAACATCGC
>Ga0118677_10002175_pt1 | contig 39920 bp, 31 predicted proteins | sample AliMusrvi5mmetaG_FD_86154 | JGI IMG/M metagenome (GOLD analysis project Ga0118677, IMG submission 86154) | reverse complement strand
ACGTCGTTAAGATGGAAGGCTGGCAACCCGAGCAAGCGCCGGGCTATGGCTGGCCGCAGGGCGTTCGTTCCTGGGTCAACCCCAGCCCTAATGCGCCCAACCTGTGGATGGCGCGTTGCTATGCCGGCACCGTCATGCTTGAAGGCACGACTCTTTCGGAGGGCAGGGGCACCACTCGGCCTTTGGAGTTGTTTGGCGCACCCGACCTGGACGCGCCCAAGCTGGTAGACGAAATGCACCGGTTGGCACCGCAATGGCTTGAAGGTTGCCGCTTGCGGACTTGCTGGTTTGAGCCTACGTTCCACAAACACACAGGCCAACCCTGTTCCGGGGTGCAAATCCATGTTGACGACCCCGCCTACGGCCACGACAGCTTCCGCCCTTGGCGATTACAGGCCTTGGCCTTCAAAGCCATCCGCAAACTCTGGCCGGACTACCCCCTGTGGCGTGATTTCGCGTATGAATACGAAAACGACCGCCTTGCCATCGACCTCATCAACGGCAGCGAACTCTTACGCGACTGGGTGGACGATGCCGAAGCCGAACCCGGCGATTTGGATGCGCTGACCATGCCGGACGAGGTGTCGTGGCGGGAGGAGTGTGGACCCGTACGTTTGTACCCTTGACTAAGCGTATTAAGTTAATCTTGCCGAAGGGCATTAGGCGATTTCCAGAAATGATTCTACAAGTCCCCCCCCTTTGCAAAAGGAGGGTAAACTTTCTTGGAAATCGCCTTAATAACCAGCACCATACACCGACACCGGCCCACCAGTTGAAACAACGCCTGCTGTCCAAGTGCTTGGTAGGCTCGTTAGTGTAGTGGATGCGCTGGTTTCAGTCACGTTTGTGCCTGTCCCCGCTTGCCCACGCAGGTTCAACGTTCCCCCGGTGCCTAAAATCACTATCCAACAGGGTACATTTGCCGAGAGATTCCGAGGGGCAATGGACACCGAGTTCCAAGCACCGGCCTGCAACGCAGTCAATGTGCCCACGGCCCATGCTTTATAGGGATGCCTTGTCGAGGTGTTCGTTGTATAGATGCCTGCTTGCAGCCCCGTCGCGGTCGAACTTGCATCCACGTAGACCAGTATGTTGGTCAACGCTTGGGCTTTTGTGACGGTGATCTTGAACGCCTGTGCCGTGCCCGCCGGGAGGGATGCCACCGTGGATTCGACGTTTGGGTCGCCGGCAACAAATTTCAGCGGATTCGACAAACTGATTGGGGTCGTGGAATCGCTGATGATTTGCGCGTTAGTCAATGCTTGATTGTAAATCCGCACTTCGTCGATATAGCCTTTAAAATTCTTGCTTAATAGACTGTTGCCGCCAATCTCCAGTGCCCCCGTCGAAGCAGTGATGGGACCGGTTTGCGGCATCATGCTGACCAAGACGCCATTGACGTACAGTGACTGGTATTGCCCGTCATAGGTGGATGCCAGATGCGTCCACTGGTTGGGAGGGATCTGCACGGTGCCGCCGACCGCCACTTCGCCTCCGGCCCAAACGGCGGACATCGGCTGGTTGCTGCTGTTGTTAGCGGCCAGCAGGTACGCCTCGCCGTACGATCCGGTATTCGGCTGTTGTTTCACGACAACGGTGCTATTGCCGCTCATCCACGCGGTCGGATACACCCAAGCCTCCAGCGTCATGCCGGTGGGCAGGGCTAGCGACGGGCTATTGTTGACGGTGACCCAGTTACTCGTGCCATTGAATCTTAGGGCATTGCCAAATCGGCCATTAGTTATCCTAGTGAGGCTTGACGACGAGAAATAGCCAAAATTGCCGGAACCTGAAGCATCCTCGACGTAAATCCCATTGGACTCGTCAAAGCCATAGGCTGCCACTAGGCCGCTAACCTTACTGGCCGTACTAATGTTAGGCTGCGGTGCGGCGACGGTAATAGGATCCGATAGGGTCTGTGTGGCAGTCCCGCCAGGGCCTGTCACCGTAAGGCTCGCTACGTAGCTGCCCACGTTTCCATAGGACTTGGACGTGGAAGGAATGTTGCCTGTTGTTCCCGATTGAGTGGTGCCATCGCCAAAGTTCCACTGCCAACCCGTGATGACACCTGTAGTAACAGGTGTGAAGGTCACTCCGAGCGGCGCAGTGCCGCTGGTCTGGCTGGCTGTGAAGTTCACCGTCGGGGGCGGCGTGGTCACGGTGATCGGATTCGATAGAGTCTGCGTGGCAGTCCCGCCGGGACCTGTCACCGTGAGGCTCACGGCATAGGCACCCGCGTTTGCATACGACTTGATCGCGGTGGGCACCGTGCTTGAGGTACCTGCGTTAGTGGTTCCATCGCCAAAGCTCCACCGCCAACCCGTGATGATACCCGTCGTCGTAGGTGTGTAAGTCACTACAAAGGGGGCAGTGCCGCTAGTCTGGCTTGCTGTGAAGTTCACTGACGGGGATACTGAGACCTGTGCATTTACAGAGACCTCATTGGAATGTCTGCTTTCGGTAGTCCGCGTCAAATCATAGGCTCTGACCGCAAAATAGTAGGTGACCCCTTTTTGCAACCCAGGTACGGAATAGCGAGTGCTATTCCCCACATCGACACTCGCCGTGTAAATTCCGCTGTTCTGACCGTAATACACTTTGTACCCGCCCACATTGGCAGCAGTGCTGGTGGCCCAGGTGAGTGCCACATCGGCTGCAAACACATTCGCGCTGATGGCTAATAGCACAACATGGACCAGCAATATACGAGGGTTGATGAGCCATCGCAAAGAAATTATTTCGTGCGCAAAATTGATGAACATGGTGGCGTCTCCGTAGAAAAAAATGCCTGCGATTGGCGTACTACAAAGCACAACCTTCGCCGGTAACCCTGCTGCCTTTTCCTCGTGGACGAGGGGTTTAGGTCAGTGGCTTTGCGTCCCACACTTTTGCGTAGTTTGCTTTTATCGGGTAACAATAAATTTAGCGTAATCCATAGTAAATGTCATTTATTCAGACACTTATAGGCTTCTGTCACGCTGCTTTCCAATATCAATATCCTGACTATTTTACATAGTTTACCATGAAACCAAGCAAAAATACGCCGTGTCGGTTGGAGATTCCAGAACCCAGAGCGGTTTCAGCCAAAATAGAATTTCCATGGTGTAAATCCTAACGCTTACACCAGAGGAAAAAAAGGTAATATTCACCAAAAATGTGTAAAAAAACATCATACTAATTAGAAAAAACATGATAACATAGATGGTAATAAAAGCTGCCACGAAGGCTCCTCAATTTTTCTGGTCAAGCTTAGGTTTTTAGGTTTTTTGATTATCCGACAAAGGCAAACCATGTGAAAACATGGGACGCAAAGCTGCTGGTCTAAACCCCACACATTGGGGCATGGTCGCAGGGCTACCGGGCGAACGTGGCACATCCGTATCACGCCGAACGCACGGCGTACAAACAACTACGGAGGCAACGTCATGTTCGCTGATTACACGTTAATTTCTTGGCGATGGTTCAACCCTCGCCTGTTATGGGTAAGCCTTGCGCTATTGCTTGTCAGCGGGAATTTACTAGCGGCCAACGTTAATCTCGCTTGGAACGCTAGCGTTTCGGCCAACGTCGGCGGCTACAAAGTTTACTATGGCATCAGTAGCGGTGTGTACACCGCGAGCGTTGATGCAGGGAAGAATACAAGTTATCAGGTTTCAGGGCTGCAACAAGGCACCCCATATTACTTCGCGGTGACGGCCTATGACTTGACGAAGACCGTCGAAAGCGGCCATTCCACAGAAGCCACCGCAATCGCCACCCCTCTGGTGAATTTTACGGCGAGCCAGACCAGCGGCACCGCTCCATTCGCCGTGAACTTCACACCCACAGTGACTGATGGCACCACCAATTCGGGAACGACAAGTACAGTGCCTAATGCGATCAAGTCCTACGGAATCGCGGGTACGTACACCGTAAGCCTCACAGTGACGGGCAGCGGGTGGAGCATCAAAAAGACCTATGCAAACCTCATTACTGTGGTCCCGGCGGTGGTTTTCACGGCAAGCCCAACTAGTGGCAATGCCCCGCTTGTTACAGAATTCGTCCCCACAGTGACGGGGGGTACAATCACAAGCTGGCAGTGGAGTTTTGGCGACGGCAATACCAGTGGGGGGACAGGAAGCAGCGTACCTAGTGCGATCTGGTCTTATTCGAACGCGGGTAGCTATACCGTGAGCCTCACGGTGACCGGGCCCGGCGGAAGTATCACCCAGACTAACCCGAATTTCATTACCGTTTCCGCATCGTCCTCTGGCAGCGGCACTACGAGCAGCAGCACCATTAACGGACTAGTGGCGGCTTATTCCTTCGACAATAACGGTGGAACCCCGCTTGACTATTCCGGTAACGGCTATTACGGCAGCGCCCTAAATGCCGTCACGGTCCCGCAGGGCCGCTTTGGCTCTGCGATGAGCTTCAACGGTACGAACGCCTGGGTCTCTGTCGGCAGTAAGGCGTTGCTGGCACTGAGCACCGGCATGACGCTGGAGGCTTGGGTGTATCCGACGGCGGCGATGAGCGGCCTGGACACCGTTGTCATGAAAGAACAACTCGCCACCGCCACTACACCCGGCACAGCGACGTACCTGCTGGCGGCCAACAACAGCGCCAACCAGCCAATGTCCGCAGTCTGGAACGGAAGCGAAGCGACGGTTAACGGCAACACGCAGATTCCGCCCAACCAGTGGACGCATCTGGCCTCCACCTACGACGGGCAATACCAGTCCCTGTACGTCAATGGCGTTCTGGTTGAGACGCTGCCGCAAACCGGTCCCATCGCCACCTCGACCGGTTCGCTGCGGATTGGCGGCAATTCGATATGGGGCGGGTATTTCCAGGGCTATATCGATGAAGTGCGGATTTACAATCGGGCATTGAGCAACGCGCAAATCATCAGCGACTCCACGACGGCGCTCAGTGTGTCGAATCCGCCCCAGCTTATCGTCGGCGACCCCAGCGTCGAACCCACGGTGGCATCCCTACCGGCGGGCGTGGCGCAGGCGTTCCAGGTCACACCGACCAAAAGCGGCAAATACGCGACAGCCATCGCGGTCTACGTGGATGCGGGTTCGACCGCGACCGGGCTTAATGTGAACATCTATGGCGATGCCAACGGGTATCCATCGACTGGCTTCCCATGCGGCACATTGACTACCCTGCAACCCGGCGCATGGAACTTGGTCCCCATTTACGTGCAACCGCTGACGGCGGGCAAACCCTATTGGATAGGGATACTGGGCACGGGGGGGACGTTAAATCTGCGCGGACAACTTGGCACAGGCACGGGCTTGATGGAAACCAGTGCTTCAAGCACACAGACAGCCCTGCCGCGTACTTGGCAGACGGGGGACAATTCCTCCACCTACGGGGCGGTGTCGGCCTATATTGCCGGTTATTGATGCCTTTTGGATGCCAATTCCCGACGGATGGCAACCATCAACACTGTTAAAATAAGGAACCCCTCCCCTTGGCAGAAGGCAGGGTGAGGGTAAAATTCCCCCTAGTAATGACAAACTTATCGCAACTTCGTTTCCCGAAATCCATGATGGATTTCCTTGAACCAGGAGAATTACCATGAATTCACATTTCCGCATGACAATCCACGATGCCAACACCGGCATCGCCCGTGTAAAAACGCTTTTTAAGGCGGCACAGATTGTTTTTCCAATTCTGTGCGTCCTATGCCCGTCGCTGGCATTGGCCACTGGCGCTTTCACGCTCAGTGCCTATGGCCCCAACAATGTGGTGGTCGGCAATGACCTATATATTCAAGAAACCCCTCAAGTGACAGTGGATACCGCTACCTATGCCTTTTATTATGTTGATGGCTTGCCTGCCGGGGCGACGGCTTCCTGGCCTAATATTTTGTCTTACTGTTGCGCCACCGCACCCACCAACCTCAACAGGGCTTACCGTCCATCGATGCCAGAATTGCTAAAAATCAATGTGCCATCGACCGTGAACCCAGCCACTTACAATCTCACACTCCGGCTTGAAAGTGGCGGCATCACTCAAACTTTACCCTACACAATGACTGTCAAGCCTGTACCAAGACCCCTTCCGAAACAGGTCATCAGTTCAATCCATCCTATCCCCTCTTTGTCCACTTGGGAGGATAACATGAAGACCTACGGACACAAGCTTTGCAACAGTGCCACCATCACTAGCTTGGGTACTTGGGATGGTAATGTGTGGTTCTACGACGGTATCAGGGTCTATTACCAAATCGCCGATTATACTGGAGACCCCACATGGAATACATGCGCTGGGTATGTTGAAAGTGTCTACAAGCCTTATGTTTTGAAAGGCGGGACACCGGGGTGGCGGATATTTCCCCATGGTTTGTACCAGGCTTTTTTACGCAACAATAAAGACATGGATGCCAAAAATGCCGCCATAGCCCTTGGAACCAATTCGGCCTATGCCAAGAAAGGCGGGGGGGTTAGTTTTGGAGTCACTGGTTTGCAACGGGAAACCTCTTTTCTTATCAGTGCTTACCGCATCGCTGGCCTGCTCGGCAGTCCCCAACCCACACTGTATGCCCAGTCTGTCAATTTCGTATTGGGTATGATCGATCAAATGTTTGTCTCCAACACAGACCCCTATTTAAAACCTTTCATGGTGGGTTTGATGATGGAAGCGTTGATCGAGTATTACGAGGAAACCAAGGATCCGCGAGTTCCCCCGGCGATCAAGGCCGCTGCTGACGGGCTGTGGACCCGTGCGTGGATACCAGACGGCAACGGCTTCTACTACGAAAGCACCAACCCGACGAAAGCAGCACCCGATCTCAATCTTCTAATTGCACCCGCCTACGCATGGCTTTACAAACAGACGGGGAGCCCGGTTTACCAGCAACGGGGGGATTTGATTTTTCAGGGTGGAGTCAAAAGTGCATGGCTGGTTCAAGGGAAGCAATTTATCCAGAATTACCGCTGGAGCTTCGATTATGTGAAATGGCGATTGCACCCATAAATGGATTCTCCATCGGCCCATCACCGATAAGGCAAATTACTTGGAACGCTTTATAACCAGTTATGTTACTATATAAATGGCATAGACTTGTTGTTTTGATCGCAATTTTTTTAATAATACAACTATGCCAATCTGTCACGAACGATTTTCAAATACCAGACTCAACGTTGACAGATATCAGAAATAAATATGGAGACAAGGCCGTAGATAGGGTAAAAACATGGAAGAAACTGATCGATTCCAATCAAGACAAGAGCGAACAAGAAAAGCTGGAGCTGGTCAATGCCTTTATCAATGAGATGAAATTCGTCGATGATATGACTCATTGGGGAAAAAGCGATTATTGGGCGACTCCCCTTGAGACTTTAGCCAGCAACGGCGGAGATTGCGAAGATTTTTCCATCGCCAAATATTTCACCTTACGGGCACTCAATGTACCCGAAGAGCATCTCCGATTGACTTACGTCAAGTCATTAAAACTTAACCAAGCACATATGGTGCTTACCTATATCAATCCCCCTGGGTCCGTTCCATTAGTATTGGATAATTTAGTCCATACCATAGAACTAGCCACGCGAAGAACCGATCTATTGCCGGTTTATAGCTTTAATGTAGAGGGTCTGTGGCTGGCAAAACAGAGGGGCATCGGGCAATATTTGGGAGCCCCGGAACGCATTAATCTATGGCAAGAGCTACTGCATAGAATGAAAACTCTGAATGGTAATTAACACTCTTATGTTTGTAAGCGTTCACCCCCCCCTTGGGAGCGCGGGCGTCTCGCCCGCTGAAATAGCGGCCAAGATGGCCTCGCTCCCAGGAAAAGGCAGGCGGGCGTGAACGCTTACCCGAGTTTAACGCCATCAATAAGGACTCAGTTATGACTTTAAATCGACAATTACTATTGATTATTCTGACATTGTTTTCGTGTATGTTGGTGGGAACATTCACGATCAGCCTTAATAATACTAGGCAATATCTGATGCGGCAGTTGGAATCCCACGCGCAAGATGCCGCCACTTCGCTTGGACTGTCTTTATCGCCGCACATGAGCGATCCGGCCACTATGAACGCCATGGTAGATGCTATTTTTGATCGCGGATATTACCAGGAAATCGCCATTGATTCGGTTGACGGCAAACAACTGATCAAGCGTATCAATCCAGTTCAGATCAAAGGGGTTCCCGACTGGTTTATAGCTATTATTCCACTTGAAACCCCCCATGCGGATGCCCTGATCGTCGATGGCTGGATAGAGTCGGGAAGGGTTCGGATTAGCAGCCATCCAGGGTTGGCCTATGATGAACTATGGCGCACAGCAGTAGACACTTTTTATTGGTATTTCGCCGCTGCCCTTTTCTACCTATTCTTAAGCCTTTCGCTCTTACGGATAGTATTGAAGCCATTACGTGCGGTCGAAGAACAGGCTGAGGCCATTTGTAACCGTTCCTATCCCGTACAACACGAAATCCCCAGATCACGCGAATTGCGAAAAATGGTCTTGGCGATGAACAAAATGTCGCTTCGGGTCAAACAGATGTTTGAGGAGCAGTCAGCGATTACCGACGCGTTGCGGGATCAAGCCCATCTAGACCCTGTCACCGGTATCGGCAATCGGCGCTATTTCGACAAACAAATGGAATACCTGACACAAAACCAAGAAGAATTCATTGGCGGGGCTTTAATATTATTGAGAATGTGCGACTTTAAAAATTTCAATGATGTCTACGGATATAATGAGGGCGACAATCTGCTACGGCGCATCGCCGAAATGATACGTTCGGTTTGTCAAGATAAGGGAGAATGCATCATTGCACGCTTGGGTGGAGCGGAGTTTGCCATCATTATGCCTTATGATTCACCCGAGGCTGTCGGTGCATTGGCTCAAAATTTAAGCAATCAGCTTTTTCAACTCAGTGAAGCCTGGGCAGCCAATGGCAATGAACATCTAGGATACATTGGTGCGGCTTTGTTTACAGGTCAATCGGCAGCAGAATTGTTATCCCATGCCGATCAGGCTTTGCGCACGGCACAAGATGAAGGGAAAGAGGGATGGAGCGTATATCGGTATAAACCATGGTCCGAAGGTTTTCCTGATGATATCAATGATTGGCGAAAATATCTTGAAGTCGCTATAGATAATAACCTATATATATTGCACTTTCAACCAGTTTATGGTGTTCTATCAAATTCAACTGAGGTTATTTTTCGTGAGATATTCCTGCGTCTAAAAGGTAATTCAGGAAACCTATTGGTAGCCGGATTATTTATGCCCATGGCTGAAAAGATTGGCTTGGCTCGGGATCTTGATATGCTGGTTGTCAAGGCCGCATTGCATCACATGAGTCAGGAAGCACATGGTGAGAAAACCTATGCCATCAATATCACTACCTCTTCAATGCGTGATGCAAAATTTGTCAATTGGTTGTGTGAACAATTAATTTTACTTCCGCAATGTGCAATACGGCTGATTTTCGAAATACCTGAATATGGCATATTGCATGATGTCCATGCCGCCAAATTATTTGCCCAACGTTTACACGACCATGGATCAAAACTATCCATTGATCAGTTTGGGCGTAACTTTGCCTCGTTTGCCTACCTTAATTCCATCAACCCCACTTACATCAAACTTGACGGTAGTTTTGTAAGAAACATAAACCTTGACAAAGACAATCAGTTTTTAGTTCAAGCCTTGACACGGACCGCACATGAAATCAATGTAAAAGTCATCGCTTTAAATGTTGAAAGCAACGATGAACAGGCTATCTTAACGGCCATGCGTGTGGATGGCGTGCAAGGTTATTTAATCGGTAGGCCAGAGAGCGAATAGCGAACCTGATTTAACCGTTCACTCTCCCTGGGAGTGCAATGTTGTTGACACAGCCGTCATACCGGCAGGGATCGCCGGTATCCAGATTGCAGAGCCTGCCCCGGCAGCAGAGCCTTGCCGTCCATGGAACCTAGGCTTGCTCGCTCCCAAGCTCCCGCTCTCATCGTTATTCACAAGTGTTGGAATCCCGTCATTTCGGCATGGATGCCGAAATCCAACGTCCAAGGATGGCAAACTCTGGGTCACAACAGATGCCCCTGTATCCACGGACGGTAAACCAAGGCTAGGCAAGTCTTCTGAATCAAGCACTTGCACAACCTACTGACTCGCACAGTGGCAGGTCGGGAACAGGCAACAGGTTATCCGGTTTTATTATTATTTTTATAATCAGCAGTTTTTAATATTATTTCACGGTTTTTTAGCCAATCCAATTCTGTGATTTTACGGGGTGTCGCCTTACAGCAACAAATCCCCGATACCTTATACTTCCATACGTTCAAATCAAACTTTTGTACCCACAAAATTCTTTCTTTAAAACTTTATTTAAGTGTTTTGGCAGATAATTAATAGACTTGTTCCTGTCGATTTTCTATACAAATCAGATAGATAGTCAGAATCCTAATACTATCGAATACTTTCCCCCAAAAACTTTTGCAAAACATCGATCTATGTAACTGATTTTAATTGATATTTCATCGGGAACAAGTCTAATATCCTTAATGTCATCGTTCAGCCCAGCCAGGTAAGTTTGTGGAGTGTTGCGACTCGTCGCCGATTTTGGCTGAAGGCATAATAATTGCTAAACAACAAATATCTTTGATTGATGTTACGCAGTGTTACCAGCGTTTTTAATATCACAGTTACTTTGTATGTTGTAGGAGCGGGCCATGCCCGCGATAAACTGACCAGGATTGCTGAGGGTCCAATCATTCGTGGGCATGGCTCGCTCCTAAGCATTGTATTAGTCATTTTTTAAGTAACAAATAGATATACAAATCGCTGTATATGTGGTATAACAGTATAGCCTATATGTGGTGCCTGCGTAACATCAGTTTTTAAGCATTCAGCCATTGGAACAGACCGCGCAAGACAAATGTCATCCCATGGCCAAAGCTTTCAAAAGGCCATGGGAAACTGTATTAAACGCGAACGCTGCAAACAGGTTGACGACCCCAGCACTTGTCTGTCGTTAGACCCACAACTTTACGCCGCAGTCGGAGACCTATGCCATGGATTAAAAAAATTAGAGCGAGGTTAAATATGAACACTCATAACATGAAGTTAGAAATTATTCTGTCTGGTGGAGTACGGCTAACTTTCAGCCTAGTTTTAGCCACTGGCTTACTGTTTGCCTCGGGACAGGCAATAGCGGCGGATGCCTTGGAAAAAACCAAAATATTTTTATGGCTATCCGCCATCCCTAGCTGGATGCCTTCAGTTTTTCTCATAGCCACGCTGACGGGGCTTTCCTGGTTGGGGTTTGTGCTGATTCGCAGGTGGCTCCCTGCTGCCGGACAGGGCAAGCGCAATAACCGCATGGGTTACTACGCAGTAGTAGCGGGAGCACTTGTTGGCATCCTGCTTGCCCCGCTCGTCACTAATACTTGGAATAATTACTTATCCGAGGCAATTAATAACTTGCCGCCTTCCGCAGCAGGCACGGTTAGCGTGAATCTCACTTGGAGTGCCAGCACAGCAAGCAATGTAGGCGGGTATATAGTCTATTACGGCACCAGCAGCGGTGTGTACACCTCAAGTGTCGATGTGGGAAACACCACAAGCACTACACTGACAGGATTGCAGGGCGGCACTGCCTACTATTTCGCTATCAGTGCCTATGACACGACGAGGGCATTTCAAAGCAGATACTCCAATGAAACCAATGTCAATGCGCCGGATTCTCCTACGGTGAGCTTCACGGCAAGCCAGACCAGCGGAAACTATCCGCTTGCTGTGAGTTTCACACCCGCGACAACGGGTGCCATCACCGGTTGGCAGTGGAGTTTTGGCGACGGGACCATTAATGCAGGTTCATCAAGCCCCGTGCCTACAGCGATCATGTCGTATGGAAGCATGGGTACTTATACCGTAAGCCTCACGGTGACCGGTCCCGGCGGAAGCGCCACCCAGACTTTATCGAATCCGATTACAGTAACCAGTCCACCTCCGACGGTGAGTTTCACGGCAAGCCAGACTGGCGGTAACGCCCTGTTGGGTGTGACATTCACACCTGCTACAACGGGTATCATCACGGGTTGGCAATGGAGTTTTGGCGATGGTTCAACCAGTTCGGGAATGGGGAGCAGTGTGCCTGCCACGGTCAAGTGGTATGGAAGCGCGGGCGCGTATACGGTAAGCCTTACGGTGACTGGCCCTGGCGGGAGCGTCACGCAGACTCTCTCGAATCCGATTACCGTCACCAGCAGCACGGTCAGCAACACGAGCCCCAATAGCAACGGGTTAGTGGCGGCCTATGGCTTTGACGAGTCCAATGGGACTATTGTGCAGGACGCTTCTGGTACTGGCAACAATGGCACTATCACGGGTGCCACAAGAGTCACCAACGGCCGCTTTGGCAATGCCTTGAAGTTTAGCGGCAAGAACGCCTCTCCCAATTGGGTCAATGTCAGCAATAGCACGTCGCTGGCCTTATCTGCCGGCATGACGCTGGAGGCTTGGGTCTACCCGACCACGCCGATGAGTGGTGATAGCACCGTGGTCATGAAACAACAACCGAATACCGGGGCTTACAATGATGCGTACCTGCTGGCCGCGAACAGCAGTGCCAACCAGCCGATGTCCGACGTTTGGACGGGAGGCGAAGTGGCGGTTGGCGGCAACACCCAGATACCGCCCAACCAGTGGACGCATCTGGCGACCACTTACGATGGAAATAACCAATCCCTGTACATCAATGGTGTCTTAGTCAACATAATGCCGCAAACGGGACCCATCACCCCCTCGACCGGGTTGTTGCAGATTGGCGGCAATTCAATATGGGGCGGGTATTTCCAAGGCTATATCGACGAAGTGCGGATTTACAACCAGGCGTTGACTAATGCACAAATCTTGAGCGATTCCACGACCGCCATCAGTGTGTCGAATCCGCTGAAGTCTATCGCAGGCGACCAAAATGTCGAATCTACGGTGATTTCCCTCCCGGCAGGCACGGCACAAGCGTTCCAGATAACGCCTCAAACGACTAAAACACTGACCAACATCCAAGTCTATGTGGATGCGAGTTCGACCGCGACGGGGCTGCGCACAGCCATCTTTACGACCACGGCCGACGGGCATCCCAGGTCTTTGTGGGGGTCGGCTGGCATATTGACTGCTTTGCAGGCCGGTGCTTGGAACTCGATAACCTTGTCTCCATTGAGTCTGTCCGCAGGCAAATCCTATTGGATAGTGATACTTGGCACGGGTGGGACGTTGAACCTGCGGGGTCAGCCGGGCACGGGAACGAACGTGACGGAAACCAGTGCATCCACTACACTGACAAGTCTACCGAACAGTTGGACAACGGGTGCTGTTTTGACTGGCGGGCCGGAGTCGGTCTATGGCGCCAGTTATTGATGGCTTCGTGCCTCACCACCGATCAGTATTGTACCCCCCTTTGCAAAAGGGGGGCTAGGGGGGATTTTCAGGGGATTGGTTGCATAGTAAACTATTGATAAATCCCCCGTGATCCCCCTTTTGCAAAGGGGGAGGAACCGCGCATCCCCAATGTTGTTGACACAGCCGTCATACCGGCAGGGATTGCCGGTATCCAGAACACAGGGAGGTGAATGTAGTTTGCCCTCCATGGCCTCTTGGTCCCGGCAATCCCTGCAGGAACGACAAGCAAAACCTGTGTCAACAGCATTGCCGCGCATCCCTGGCCTTTATCGTAAAGTGATAGCTGATGAGGAATTCGTGCTGGGTGAGGTTAAAAGTGATGCATCCATTGATTGGTTCCCCCCCCTTTGCAAAAGGGGGGTTGGGGGGATTTCCTGGGGCCAGGTTGCATGGCAAGATGCTGAATGATGGGGTACTGCATCACTTTCAATCGCACCCCTTCGTGCTACACTACTTGACAATTTTTACCGAAATCCCTTGTAGATTTCATCTAAGCTGGAGAATCACAATGTTATCCTATCATGGTATCAAAATACAGAGTACCAACACCGCCATCGCCTGTCTATTGGGCATGGCTTTGCTTTCCTTGTGGCCAAGCTTGGGCAGTGGCATGCCTGCCTTGCCAACCTTGCCGCAGGCAACCATTGACACTAGCTATTCGCCACCGACGGGCAACACCATCACCGTCAACGCCGGGGGCAATTTCCAAACAGCCCTCAACAACGCAAATCCAGGCGACACTATCGTATTGCAGGCAGGTGCGACGTTTACCGGTAATTTCACGTTGCCTGTTAAAACGACTGGGACAGGTTGGATATACATTGTGTCAAGCAATTATTCCAGCCTTCCGTCTCCGGGGAATCGTGTAGCACCCACGGATGCGCCCAATATGGCGACACTTGTCTTTCCCTATGGCAATAATGGGGTTGGCATTCAGACCGCGTCGGGTGCCAGCAATTACCGCTTTGTTGGCGTAGAAATGAGGCCAGCAACGAGCGTGTTCATGTATACCCTTTTTGCCGTGGGTAATGGCGAGACAAGCGTAGCCGCGCTGCCTAGCAACATCACCATCGACCGTTGCTACATCCACGGCGATCCGAGCGTAGGAGGCCGCCGTGGTGTCCTTATGAATGGGAATTATGTCGCGGTAATTGATTCATACCTTTCAGATTTCAAGCAAGTGGGGTATGATACGCAAGCAGTAGGGTCATATAACGGGATTGGCCCGTTCAAAATAGCCAACAATTATCTTGAAGCGGCTGGCGAAAACATTATTTTCGGGGGGGCCGATCCGTCAATTCAAAATAATGTCATGTCTGACATAACCATTACCGGCAATTTAATTTCCAAGCCGCTTGCTTGGATGTCTGTCACACCCGCTTGGAGTGTGAAAAACCTACTTGAATTGAAAAACGCCCAACGTGTGTTAATTCAAGGGAACCTTTTTCAGAACAACTGGGTAGGTGCCCAGAACGGATTTTCTATTTTGTTCACCCCCCGTAACCAAAACAACACTGCACCTTGGTCAGTCGTACAAGATGTAACGTTCACTTACAATACGCTGAACAACCTCGCCCAAGGGTTGAATATTATGGGACAAGACACGATTAACTCAAGCCAGCTTGGACATCGCATCTTGGTACAGAACAACGTTATCACACTAACTGGCATTGGCGGGATAACCTCGGCCCACTTGTTTCAAATAATTAACGGCATCACCGATCTCACCATAGACCATAATACAGGATTCTTACCCAGCGTGGGTTCATTAGCTGCTGCCCAAAACTCCCCACTCTCTAATGAATTTGCTTTTACAAATAATCTGGTTTCCTATGGTACGTATGGCTTCACAGGCACTGGGACTGCGGAGGGGACTGCCACGCTGAATGCATGTTTCACGAATTGGACATTCACCAGCAATGCCATCATAGGCGACCCTAACAAAACATCCGTTTACCCGTCCGGCAACTATTTTCCGGCTACCATTGCTGCGGTGGGCTTTGTGAATTACACCGGGGGCAACTATGCTCTGGCATCCACCAGCCCCTACAAGAACGCCGGGACTGACGGATTGGATTTGGGCGCGAACATAACAACACTTGGTCAGGTAAACACAGGAGTCGCCGGGACTGGCTCCCTTGCCCCGCCTACGGGACTGCAAGTAACCCAGTAGCGGAGAAACAACCCAATGCTTCCTAGCGGAGAAAAAAACATGGCTCAGTCAAAATCTGTTCTGCTTTTGGCATATAGCTGGCCACCCGATGTGAGTGTTGGTTCAGTGCGCCCCGTTTATCTAAGCCGGCAATTCGTCCGTTTGGGATGGCAACCCATCGTCGTCACTGTGCGGGAACAATATTATGAGCGCTTGAACACAAGCGGTGTCATGGGCACTGATTCAGCCCTTGTCATCCGCACCCATTGCTTGCCACATCCTCGCTATGCTTATTTGTGGGTGAAAAAATTCCTGGCATGGTTTCGCCATGCAGATATCACCGACATTCCAGAGAGCGTCTCCGATAGTTCAACGGACGACGGACAAGCGGGATCGAAACCGGCCCTTGGTTTTCTAAAGCGCACCATTCTATCTTTACTCTACACACCGGATGAATTTCAGGGCTGGTTTCCTTTTGCCTTGGCTGCATCCCTGATCGCCGTTGTGCGCCGACGGCCTCAGTGTGTAATCAGCACTGCACCACCGTTTACCCCCCATTTGGTGGCTTGGGCATTGAAAAAACTCTGTGGCATTAATTGGATAGCGGAGTTTCGTGACCCTTGGTCATGCAACGAAAGCGGCACTGCCGAAATCACCAACGGGTTTTCCGATTGGATTAATCGTCGCTTGGAAAAAATGGTCATATCATGTGCGGATCGTATCGTGTGTGTCACGCCGGCCATGACAGAGAGGTATCGTAAACTCTATCCGAACCTGCCAGACAACAAATGGGTCACTATTACGAACGGCTATGACCTAGATGAATTTGCAAACTTGGGTTCTGTTGAAAAAGAAGAATGTTTTACCATCAGCTATGTTGGGAACTTTTTTTATAATAGGAGTCCTCATCTTTTGTTAAAGGCCGTTGGAGAACTGATTGCGGAAGGCAAATTGGATAGGCAAAAAATATGCATTAGGTTCGTTGGTTCAAGCCAGCATGCGGGAGTCAAGCCCATCGCGGAGATGATATCTGAGAACAAACTAGAGGGAGTGGTTCAGATCGTCGGCATGGTTCCGAGATATGATGCCTTAAAAGAAATCCTTCGAGCCAGCGTGTTATTGTTAGTGGGGACGCAGCGTCTCACCGTCGCGGCCAAAACCTATGAGTATATGGCCGCCGGGAAGCCGATTCTGGCGATTGTGGAAGAAGGGGCGGAGGCTGATCTTATCCGCTACTCTGGAGGAGGAAGGGTGGTTGCTCCAAACGATCTGGCAGGTGCCAAGGATGCAATCGCTTTTTGGTACGATGAATACATCCAAAAGAGACAGAATACGGAAGGATACCAATCAGGGAGCATGGCTAGTTCCGACGAATTCAGTTGGGCGAGACTTGGGCCGAAGTATGTTTCAGTACTTGAAGAGTGCTGCATAAATCAGTGACAGTTGCCCATTACCTTAAGATCAACAATACTCATTTGGAATCACCCTTGGGAAGTTGTTTACCAATCCGTCCCGAGGTGGTATCTGCCGATGGGAGAACCACCAGCACGGTTCGGAAGGTGAGTAGGTTGTGAGCCTTCCCTAACATTCATGTCGATGTGTATTGACGCCCCTGACGATGAAAGTGCCATACGGCAACCCACGGATAACATCCCTCACAGGGATGTTATCCCTACTTTCATGACAACTCCTAGCGCCCAAGGAGGGCAAAACTTCAGCTATCGTCAGCCTTGTTATAAGTTTGAAGCTTCACGCTTTTCTTCAGCAATCTGCGGCAAAGTACCCACAAGGGTTTCGCCGTCCAAGAACTGCCTCTGCCACATTTCAAAATTGACCAGCGTCCACAGCCGCTCCATATGATCGGCCTTACCGGTGACATGTTCCTGCACAAGTCGGTTTAAGAAGTCAGGCTGGAACAGTCCACGAGAGAGTGTTCGTTCGCCCAGAACGTATTCGTCCAGCAACGGGCGGAATTCCCCCCTGAACCAGCGCGCCAATGGCACAGGGAAGCCCATCTTAGGCCGGTTCAGGATGGTTTCAGGCAGCACCGTCTTCATCGCCTCGCGCAATACATATTTGGTGGTCCAGCCGCGTAGCTTCATCCGGTCCGGCAGTGCGGTTGAAAACTCGACCAGTTTGTGGTCCAAGAATGGCACCCTGCTTTCAATGGATGCCGCCATGCTCATCTGGTCCTGCTTCATCAGCAGTTCTTGCAAATAGGTTTTCAAGTCCGCATAGAGCAGCCGTTGCAGTAATGTTGCCGACGGGTCTGCGTCAAAGTAACTCAGCATCCCGGCGTAGGGGTTGATTTGCCCGATCCGATCCATCAACTCCTTGCTGAACAGTTGCCGCTGCATGTGGCTAGGGAACACCGCGAAGTTGTCAAAATACAAAGAACCCACATTGGGTTCTAGCCACAGGAATGTCCTAGGCAGTTTGCGCCGAAGAGACTCAGGTGCAAGACTATTCGCGGCACTACGGACAAAACGCCTGATTCCATCGGTTGAGAATTGATGGTAAATCTTCCCGGCCGAAAGGTTCAGCAGCAGCATCCGGTAACGGTTATAACCAGCCAGGAGTTCATCGCTACCCTCGCCGCTTAATACAACCTTCACATAACGCTGGGCGAGTTGGGACACAAAGTAAAGCGCCACACTGGACGGGTGGGCGATAGGTTCGTCTTCATGCCAGATCAGGTGCGGCAGGGCGGCGGCAAAATCGTTTGGCTGGACAATCACCTCATGGTGGTCGGTGCCAAAAGCCCGTGCGGCCACACGCGCATATTCCAGTTCGTTGGCCTCAGGCTCGTCAAAGGCCACAGAGAATGTTTTAATCGGTTCCGCAACCATCTTGCTCATAACACCGGCGATGGCCGAGGAGTCGATGCCGCCTGAAAGAAACACGCCCAGCGGGACATCCGCCATTAAACGCAGCTTCACAGAGGTTTGGAACAGTTCGCGCCATTCATCGACAGTGTCCGCCACAGAACGGGAATGGCTTTCGGCAAACTCGCCGGGGTGGGCATCCCAGTAACGTTCGATTTTTATTTTTCCGTCCTGCCACAACAGCGTATGCCCCGGCAATAGCCTCTTCACGCCGGCAAACAAAGTCGTGTCGTCACTGGTGGCATGGTTGGCAAGGTAATCAGGCAGTGCTGCGTGGTTCAGTTCGGGGCGTAGTGCACCGGCAACCAGAAGCGCTTTGATCTCCGATGCAAAAAACAGCGATCCGTCGGCGGTGTGGACGTAATAGAGGGGTTTAATGCCTAGGCGGTCACGGGCAATGAACAATTCTTTGCTGCGCCGGTTCCATATGGCAAACGCAAACATCCCTCTAAGATGGTCTACACAATGCTTGCCATGCTCCTCGTAGAGATGCAGAATCGATTCCGTATCGGAATGTGTCGCGAATACATGCCCACGGGCTTCTAGCTCCGACCGATGGTCGGCGTGATTGTAGATTTCCCCATTGAAGACGATTTGTAGCGAACCATCTTCGTTGGGCATCGGTTGATGCCCTAAAGCCAAGTCCACGATGCTGAGTCGGCGGTGTGCGATGCCGACTGGCCCTTCAATGAATAAACCCGCGTCGTCCGGGCCACGATGCCACAGGACATCCCGCATACGGACAAGGGTTGCCTCGTCCACTTCGCGCCCACTTCGACTGCTAAAGGCGATACCGTTAATGCCGCACATAGATTTTCCCCTATCTTAATACCAGTTTGCAGCGAACTATCGCCGTTGTGAACTCCCTCGTCAAGTTGTTGGAGAACGCTTTCAAACTGCGTATAGGCACGGTTTCAAATTCAGAGAAACGAAATGGACTGTCCGCCACAATTTTTTCAAAACGAGCGATGCTCATTTGATTCAATCCTCCTGAAACTTCGAAAAATATCGTTGCGCCATCCATTTTATTCAAGAAACCCTGAACCCACCATAACAATAATCATTTATTGGTTTGCAAAGAGATGACCTTGAGCGGCAAGTTCACAGTTATCGCTTGTAATCATTTCGCCGCTTTCGATGTGTAAGATTTTCTTGTAGCCGACTTGGTTCAAGTAATCGACTATGGCACTTACGTTTCGCCTTTTTTCATTCATTGTTTCCCCGTGCATTTCAAGATAGAGTGAGGGGTGTAGCGTTTCCAGAAGGTTTTGCGCCCCTTTCAAAACAGGCAGCTCGTATCCTTCCACATCAACCTTTATCAGGTCTGGTTTCGGCAAGCCCACATCCATGATATCTTGATCCAAGGTTGTGATTCGAATCTCTTCACGACGCGCATCTTTATGATATCCGATTGCATCGGCCATGCTGGTATCCTCCAACGTTGCGGCACCCGCCATAGAGGGGTCCCAAACCATTACCGCAGAACGAGGATTCTGGCCTAGACCTAATTGCCGTACTGTCACATTCTGTATATGGTTAAGCTCAAGGTTCTTACGAAGTTTTGCCACATTTCCAGGATTTGGTTCGTAGCAAACAACATGTTGAGCTTTCCGCGCAAAAAAAAGGGTGACCAAACCTTCGAATGCGCCAACATCAAAGACCACCTTGCCAGTCAAGTCCAGACCCGATAGAAAACGATGCTCTGCCGTATGAGAGGATGTACCCCAAAATTCAGGAATCCAAGCTAGACCACCCTGTCGTATCATGCCCTTTAGGAGTCCGCGCCGGACAGTGTAGGTAAGATGACCGAACACATTTCTGCTGATCCAACTGACGATGTGGTGTTTTAGTGTATGATGCCGGAATGGTTGATCGCCCTCATTAGTCACTACTAGTACTCCTCTGATTCTAAGTTTGCCGTTATCGTTGACCGGATTTTAGCATAGAAAAATGTTAAAAGTTCAAACGTAACACACTCTCCACATCTCCGGCCACCGCCGCCCAACTGTATTTCTCCTCCACAATCCTTCTCGCCGCATCGCCTATCCGCTTCCGTTCTCTTGGCGAGTCCAGTAGCCGACAGACTTCGTCGGCGAAAAAGTTAGGTTCGTCAGCCAACACGATGTCCGAGCCATTGGTAACAGGTAGCCCTTCGGCACCGATGGTTGTTGATATCACGGCCTTGCCCATCGCCATCGCCTCGAATATCTTAAGCCGTGTGCCGCCTCCCACCCGCAAGGGGACGATATAAACAGCACCTTTCGCAATAAAGGGGCGAATGTCCTCGACCCGTCCAGTGACTACTATACCGGGATCGGATTCCGCCAGTGCCTGGATTTTCTTGCCCGGTCTGCGACCGACAACCCATAATTTCACATTTGGGCGTTGTTTCCGAATCAACGGCAGGATGGCATTGACAAAATAAAGGATACCGTCTTCGTTGGGCATCCAATCCATGGAACCGGTGAAAACCAAGCTGTCGGGTTCCTCGCCGTCTGTGGGTTGGAAATAATCAATATCCACGCCAGTCGGAATGGTCGTGATTTTGGCAGGGGAAAGGTCTTTGGCAAAAAAGGCTGTATCGGTGTCCGACACCGTCAGCACATGCGTTGACCGACGCAAATAATCCATCTCCGCCGTCCGCATCTTAGCGTACTCCCGTTTGAAAACAAATTTCCAGACAGGATTGACAGTCACTTCCCAGTGCCGCCTCCAGATCATCGCCTCTACATTGTGGGTGAAGATGACCACAGGAATGCCTAAGTCGAATGGAACGACAGGGGCTGCGTTGACAAAATCGCACAGGATAATATCATACTGCCCAGTTGTCAAAACCTCGCGCAGATGGCTGGTGACCTCAGGCCGACAATATTTGCTAAACGAGTAAGGCAGGGGTGAAAAAAAACTGGCAAGATAGCCAATCGCCTCGCCAAAGCCACGTCCCGTACTAACCCTAAGCGGATGCGTCACCACTTTGTGGAATATCGGAGCGAGTGTGTAATGCTCGTCGTTAGGCTCTTCCACATAAAAGGTGAACAATGTCACTTCATGGCTTTTGGCCAGTTCCTTGGCGATGTTTAAGCTACGGATTTTACCGCCGGAATCAGGCGGAACCAACCCACCTGCCTTAACCCAGATGATTTTCATTTACCAGCAGATCCCTTCGTATTCGCCCTCGTGGCTAACACGGTTGTGTTTGTGGAGATTGATCAGGTCAATGACGATATGGTGCGGTTGTAGCAGCGATTCCAACTTTGCCTTGTCCACCCGTGTGCCAATTAGGATAATCTCGCTCTCGCGCACAACCGCCTCAATGTCATTGGTCAACAAAGAACCAAGATGCGGAATGTTGTCCTCGATGAACTGGCGGTTGGAACCCATGATGCGGCCCATGAATACATTCTCATCCCATATCTGCGCCTGGTAGCCCTCGCCAAGCAATTTCTTGATCAGTAGCACTTGCGGACTTTCACGCAGGTCGTCTGTACCGGATTTGAAACTCAACCCAAGCATTCCAATCTTTTTCTTGCCGTGTGCCATGATGGATAGTACCGAGCGTTCGATGTGTTCGTGGTTGCTGGGCATGATGGAATCAAGCAGCGGCAGCTTACAATCCAACTCCTTGCCGCGATAGGTCAAGGCCCGCACGTCCTTCGGTAGGCAAGAACCGCCGAAGGCAAAGCCTGGGTTTAAATAATAGGGCGAAATGTTCAATTGTTTGTCCGACAAGAAAATCTGTGTGACCGCTTCAGTGTCAACTCCCGCGTGTTTGCACAGGGTGCCAAGTTCGTTGGCAAAAGCCACCTTCAATGCATGAAAGGTGTTGCAAGCATACTTGACCATCTCGGCGGAAGGCACGGGAACAGCAAACAATTCGGCAGGCACCCATGCGTAAAGCACTTTTAACAAGGCTTCGGATTCGGGGTCATCCACGCCCAACACCGTCATCGGCGGGTTGAGAAAATCTTTGATTGCCGAACCTTCGCGCAGGAATTCGGGGTTGGTGGCCACACCAAAGTCCTTGCCGGCTTTCTTTCCGCTGGCAGCTTCCAGCGCGGGGGTGATGACATCGGCGGAGGTGCCAGGCAGGATGGTGCTGCGTGTCACGACGACATGGAAGCTGTCTTTGTGCTTCAGGCTGGCACCAATTTGTTCGCAAACGTGTTGGATGCCCTTAAGATCAAGCTTCCCGTTCGCTTGGCTTGGCGTGCCAACACAGATGAACGAAATTTCACTCCCTAACACAGCCTCGTTGATGTCCGTCGTGGCGGTGAGCAGACCTTGGGCATGGGATTCAGTGATGATCTCCTGAATGCCCGGTTCGAATATGGGGGTCTTGCCTGATGCCATCAGTTCGACTTTTTCCGTTGCCACATCAATGCCGATGACTTTATGGCCCTTGCTGGAAAAGCAAGCGGCGGTGACTGAACCGACATAACCCAAACCAAAAACACTAATCGTGCGCATGAAACACCTTCGGTGGTAGCAAGCTATCAAATGAACGTAAGGGCTTTATAAATCCAAACTTGCCCTTTTCTGTTGTTATTGTAACATAACTCGCATTGACGGAAACTAAGGGCTATTCAAGCCTATCCCCTGTCACTCGAAGTATGGATGACTTTGGAAATAAAGGGACTTTCGATTTGCCCCAGCCATCTTACCGGGGGGAAAGGCAGGTTTTATATCGCTTTACTCCCGCAGCACCCTATTTTACCCGTCAGTGTGCTTATGAGCTATACAAAGCAGGGGAAAAATTACCGAAGTCGAAAAATCCATCTACTGTTTGCGTCGGCACGGTAGGTCGATACTTCCATCCACCACTTCAATGTCCCCGCAGCGATTGTAAGTATGGGTTCCAGTCAAGTTTAGTGACCAAGAAGGATCGACGGTCGTCAGGGTACGCTCTTCATACTTGTCCGTAGTGAGGGTGAGAATCTCACTAAAGCTGAAGCTATAACCGTAGCAGCGGCTACAATCCTGGCTGAGTCGGATCAACGTTCCGTCGTGACGAAAGGGCATCCCGGCAGATCGGAGGTTTCGGATATCGGTCGAGATCGGGTTGGAAGGATGATAAACCCATTTTCCCGCAATGCCGTGCGAGTAGAACAGCAGCAATGCCCCGCTTTCCCCTCGTGTCTCAATCGCTGTTACGAACCACCAGCACAGGCCATTTTCCGCCCAGAAAGTCACATCAACAGCATCGATATCCTGCAGCAGGGTACGGTCGAGTTCCCATTGCAACGGGAAACCTGTGGCTCTGAACAACTCGATGGTCCGGTTTCCTTGGGTTTCCGGAACCATGTAGGTTTCACCTTCGTACCGAAAAACCGAAGGATAGGAAAGGTGATAATTACGATCAAGACAGACTTCGGGTTCGCCTATGGAACCGTTAGCCTTTACCTCAGAGCAGCAAATCACTGCACGGTTTTCTGCGTAGCGGAAATCTTCAAAAAACAACCAAGTCTTCCCATCCTGCTCTGTAAGGAACGGGTCTGCGTAAAAGTGCCCTTGCGGGGATTCCCACCAGACGAAGCCGTCCATGTCGGCGTTTCCGTCCAAACCAAAAACTCGCCGTTTACCGACACGGAGTGCGATTCTCCAGTGCGATACAGTTTCTTCCCTACCCACACGACGAAGGGCTTTCTTAATTAACGCTGGAATAAACCAACGGCACACTTCCCAATTCGTAGGTCGCCGGTAAATCGCACGTTTGCCGGCGTACGGCTGTGATTTTACGACCCTGCTTTGAACTTGTTCCCAACCATATTGATGCAGTTCGTAGAGCTTTTGAATGACAAAATAGGTTGATCCCCAGTAAGGGGCATAGCGGTTGCGAAGTACGGAGATTCCGTATGCCGTAGCAAATAGAGACTTGCAAAGCACTTGTCCTGCATCAAGTTCTTCGGTGAGCACCTGAAGAATGACACCTGAAATGGAGTTATTTTCATATACCTCCCAAAAGTACGGTGGCCCACCCCGGTAGTAATCGTTATCACCGTGATGATAAGACCAGATGCCGTACTTGGCGCAAGTGAGTATGTCGCCTCTAAGGATGTTAAACCCAAACCGCAGAATCACATCAAGTTGTTTTATGCGGATTGCGTCAATCGCCTCCGGGGGGAAGCGGTGAGTAAAGCCTTGGGTGACGGGTTCGACATGGATGGTTTCGACACCTTCCAAGAACCGCGAGCAATCGACAGATGCCAACGGGTCGTCGGGAAGGGAGTAAAAACGACGGTCGAATCGCTGGTAAAGTTCATAGGCGATCAACTTGCGTATTTGGGTGGAGCGGAGGATATCAAATATGCGTCGAAGCAAAGATTTTGTCTGCGGCTTGGCATGCTCCTGAGGTGGAGGAGATTTGAGAACAACTAACTCCAGGTTTGCGAAGTTGCAAGCGGAGATATCCTCCAAGACTACTTCGAATACCTTTGAGTTGATTGGACTATCAAGCAATAGCCCAATTCGCAAAGGCGGACGTTTAGAAGTGGACGAACGGTAGAAGGATGAAAGCAAGATTACCACCAGTAAAAAAATTAGTTATTTAGGGATTTCAATTGCCGGATGGCATCAAGGATCAGCCAATGCGCCGAACGATGAAGGGCCTCGGCAAGGCGCTTAATCCTCTCCTTGGTGGCCTGGTCAATCTTGATTGTCGTCGGTTGAAGGGGGTCGACACCCATGGTCTTTCCTATTCGGTTATATTAAGTACCAATTTAACATGGTAGTGTCTTCGATGTCGAGATTTAGTCAATGCTTCAGCAATTCTCATTTTGAGCCGAAACGATGATCGTGGCTCGTCATTCCGGCCGGAATGACGGCGTTCTAGACTTGTGAGAATTACTGGTTGAAAACGCTATAAGTTTACATTAAACTTCTTAGAAGATTACTATTCCGAAAATTATTACTCAAACTAGTTAGTTCTCTGCCAGCATGACCTCACCACAATCAGATTCGGTTCTTGGTTCATTCGCCAATAAAACTTGCACCGCTTGCCATTCATGACACTCTGGCCTGACGGAAAGAAATTTGCCTTCACTGTGTTCGACGATCCGGACTCGCAGACCGAGTCAGTCAGCCGGGAAGTTTATTCGCTACTTTACGACTTGGGTTTCGCTACTACCAAGGCTGTCTGGCCCCTTGCTCCAAGGCGAACGATGAATTCCCCAGGTGAAACATGCGAAGCGAATCCTTCCTATTTAGCCCACTGCCGAGAGTTGCAGGCGCGAGGTTTCGAAATCGGCTACCATAATGCCAGCCCGTCTGATAACCTGAGACAGGACACCATTGACGGCTTTGACTTGTTCAAGGAGTTTTTCGGGCACGACCCCATCAGTGCCGCCAACCACTACAACCGTGAGGCGTTATACTGGGGCCCTGAACGTTTGAGCGGCCTACGCCGCTCGGTGTATAACATGGTGACGTTCCATCGCAAGTCGGGTTTGCATCACGGTCATGTCGAGAGCGACACTTGCTTCTGGGGTGATGTCTGCCGTGATCGTGTGCGGTATTTTCGTAATTTCGTCTATAGCGACATTAACACGCTAAAACTGTGTCCTCTAATGCCTTACTTCAATCCCCTGCAACCTTATGTACGCGGATGGTTCGCCTCCACCGAAGGTGCCAACCGACATTCATTTGTATACGCAATTGCCGAATCCAACCAAGACCGGCTTGAAGAAGAGGGCGGTGCCTGCATCATGTACACCCATTTTGCTCACGGCTTTTGTGAGCATGGCAAACTGAACCCTCGCTTTGTGGAACTGATGACCCGTTTGGCAAAAAAAGGCGGATGGTTCGTTCCGGTCGCGAAGCTGCTGGGGCACTTGGAGTCCCAAAACGGCGGTGTTTGTACGCTCACGGATGCAGAGCGCGGCCACCTTGAGTGGCGATGGCTTGCTGAAAAGATTTTCAGGGGGACATCATAAGCCGGTAACATCGTTTTGCATAAGCTGTAGGATATAGTCTGCTAAACTGTCTAACGATCTGAAGGGGCCATCCGAGTCACCCAACTCAGTACTGTCGGAAAGCGAAATAGACAGGGAGAGTTCTTGTTGTAGGGCGTTTTCAATGGCTACAATCAAATTTAGAAACCCCAAAGAATCAAGTGAAGTTTGTGCGCCGACCAACTGAAGATCGGGTGAAAGCGGCAATTGATCCTTTTTCTTTCTTAATAAATTGGTCTCCTCAATGACTCCTAGGAGTAATTGTACGATTTCTTCCTTAGTTTTTTTGATTTTCATAAAAAGCCTTGAAGGTTAAAGGGGGTGCGATTAAAAGTGATGCACACGAATTTGGCAGTTCTTGAAATTACGCCTGGAGTGCTAGGCTTGCCTTGCTTGCACACCGCATCGCAAGGCAAGCCTTGCACTCCAGCATCACTTTTAATCGCACCCGATTAAAGGTGGATGGGGCCGTCTCCATCAAAACGTGTCCAGTGCATGGCTAGACCCTTGGGGTCACATTGAAGCATTTTGTCCGCCAGCGGTCGAGTCAGGGACAGGGCGTAATTGGAAGGTCCTTTGAAAAACCCAAGTCTCTCCAATGCCCTACAGTAAGGTGCAAAGCTCTGGTTTGTCACCATCAGGTCGGCCCCAAGGGAGGCCAATTTCTTTTGGGCCAGTGATAGGACTGAGATTTGGTATTCAGGTAAGATGATCGCATCGACTAGTGTTCCAACACACAGATCGCCAAATTGCTTATGACCCTTCATCTTTGTACAAAAAAGAAGGGCATATCCTACCAACAATTCTGATGAATAGATTTCTAACCGAATGGCTTGAGGATGTGTTGCCGGATACAGAAAATTAAGAGTCCTCTGGTCACGAATTGCCGCCAATGAAAAATGGCTCTTGCACTGTTCCCAGAGGGTATCGACCGCAGTGGAAAAGATAGGCACTTCCACCACCTGCAGCGAGTGATCGATACGGTAATGGGAAGGGAGGTTTCGTGCTTTTTGCAGCAGCCAAAGAGTGCTTGGAATAATGAATGTACCACTGGCAATATCCATCATTAATGAGCGCCAACGATTGGTGCGCCCAACAGTGATTTGACTGAGAAAACGGGAAAGATGAAAGATGGAAAAATAGAAAGGAATCTTCTCCAAACTCCACCCCAATGCTTTTAATAACTGAGGAAGAGGCCGGTCAACACCCCCCATTCCCAAAGCATACCCTTCAGGGGATTTTTTCATAAAATCTTTGACAAGTTGCAATCCAACTGAAGCATATCTTTTATTTATTATCCCTTCTGAGAGAGGAAGTTGTAAATTGCCAATATTTCTCCTGTCCCCACCCACCAGAAAATCTTGTTTTTTCCATAAATAACCACCACGAACAGAGTCATTATCCTCAACCGCTACAAAATATTCCATTTCCACGGGATTACCCTGACTAAGCGGGAAAAGTGAAGATTGAAAATCTTTTGGAAAGACAAATTCATTTATCCCCTGTGCATGGATGCGCTGGTTAAATGCCTCGACTAAAGGCTCATGGTCTTTTTGATATTGTTGGATTATAAGAGACATTCGCTAGAATTCGGTTGATTTAATGAAATACTCGTTCTTTAGACAATCCCAGGATGTGCCATTGTAAGCGTTCACTCCCAATGCTGTTGACACAGGTTTCCTCGTCGTTCCGGCAGGGTTTGCCGGAACCAAGAGGCCATGGAGGGCAGTCTACATTCACCTCCCTGTGTTCTGGATACCGGCAATCCCTGCCGGTATGACGGCTGTGCCAACAATATTGGCGAGACGCCCGCGCTCCCAGGGGGGAGTTAACGCTTACGCGCCATTCACATCTTTGAATGGGCCTGAAAGTTTGATTAAATTAATTCTCGGATAGGGCTTCTGAGTGTCCCAAAAAAAACAGTGTTCGTTATCATTTCCTATCCGCTCAAAACCACTCCCAAGCCAGAATGCCAGACAAGGTTTATTCTTTTCCGTTGGTAGGTAGTGAGCCCAAAGCTTTTTGATTCCAAGGGAACGACTGAATTCGACCAGAGCGTAGATCATCGTCTCTTCCACTTTGCGCCCCATAACTCTACAACTAAGGATAAAATCGCTGATTGTTGCCTCGTCTCCATTTTTCTCTAGGGTGGCAATACCCGTCAGCCCGGAATCACCATAGCAGTCAGAAACCCTAAAGGTCCATCCATAATGAGACGGGGAGTTCCGCCATTCTTGAAATTCACTTTCCGTTAGGCGGCGTGTCCGCAAATTCATTTGGTTGGTTTTATTCAGTAGCTGCACCGTTCGCGGCAGATTGGAAACGTTGATTTCTTCAACGATCACTTCCAATTTCAATTGGGCCAGCCAGTCGTCGAAGGATTGGGCCATCGACATGATTTCCTGTCGCTCCCTCTCTACAACGTACATTTCATGCCGTTTGCCGTCCTCCGCGCTCAATTGGGGCGCATCGAAACAGCTTAATCCAAGTAGGGTCTTCTTGTAAAACATTTTGTTGGCAGGCATTTCCGGAACAAGCACTTCCGGCAGCGCATCCCGAACACGGGCTCGTTCAACAGGATGATCGTCCAAAAAGACAATCGATTGCAGACCTAGGTTTAATTCTTTGGCAATTTCCAAAATGTTGGTGGCCTTATCCTGCCAATTGATTCTCCAGATGATAAAGTCATCTTTCCGCAGAATCATTTCAGGGTGATTGGCAATGGCATCAAGGGCGGTTTGTTCTTCATTTTTACTGACAATGCCTAGCAGGATTCCACGGTTGCGCAAGTTTTTAAGCGACCGCTGAAAGTCTGCAAAGGCTTCACCGATTGGGTCATGCCCCCCTAAGCGTAAATTGGGCCAACCCTCGTCACCCACGATACCACCCCAAAGTGTGTCATCCAAATCGACAAGAAGCAATTTCTTGGCCCTGCCGGCAAGTCCACCGAGAGCGGCCAAGCAATCCATTGCCGCTTCTCTGAATACTTCCGGGGAGAAAGGGACTTTGCCCATGTACCAAAGACGGGGGTCGTAGGCATTTTTACCTGCGCAGGCAATCCATCGGCTGGATTCTAGGATGTAAGTATTGGGAGATGACCGCAAGCCTTCAGCCAATCGATGATTTATCAGCGAAAGAAAATAAGAGAATCCCATCGAAGGATGCCAATCAAGCAAACCCCAACCTCGTTCATTAGGATCAAAGCTCCAGTTGGCTACTAATACGGTTGGGATTTTTTTAGCGATTTTTTGCAGGAATTCTATAAAGCGATCAACCTCTTGCAAAAGTAGATGCTCGTCAATCGCTTCGAATTGCATTAAACGCTGGAACTGGGCAAAAATTGCCTCTGGTCGAGTCCATACGATGGCTACATCCCAATGCCCCTGCCAAACAGTGTTGGTTTGATCAAGAAAGAGAGCCAAAGGTTGATTGGATGGGGCTATTTCAAATTCGTATACATCTTCACTGTCAAAATTTCTTAAGATATTAAGGAAATTATCGGCGGTAAAGTCAGCCAATATCAGACATTTATTACTCATAGCATTCAAAACAGCAATGAGCCATTGTCATGTCCGTAGAGAATAGCCTGAATTGCAGACCGCTTTCCTTGGTGAACTCGTCAAATGCGTGCGCTTCGTGTTCCACATGGATCATCTCGTCAAAATATATGAAAGTTCCTGGCCTTATATAACTACGCAAGAAACGCAAAACATATATCGTCGAGGAATAAAGATCGGCATCCATATTGATAACCAGCGCGTCATGCGCAGGGATTGAGTAGCTTGGCAGAACCTGATCAAACCAGCCTTTGAAAAACTGAACTCGGGGATCATTAATCTCAGGGACCCTGCCCATAGTGTTGAATTCCCCCTTGCTCCACGGCCCACCTTCTTCCGGCAAACCTTCAAAGCTGTCAAAACCATGCAACATTGATTCGGAATGTTTAAGCTCACGAGACCAGTATTTTATGCTTGAACCCCACGCAACGCCGAACTCCAAGTAGAGGACTTTGCGATCCCGAACTTGATTAACGACAACAGCCCAAACATCTTGCCTCGTGGGAACTCGATGGTTAATTGAGTAGCCATGATCCCGCATCCAATGCCCAATTTTAAGATAATTCACCGGAGCTTGAATCTGAAGCAATCTGCGACTGGAAAGCCGACTACCTATCACCGTAAGCAGATATTTAAAGTATACTAACATTTTCGTTTATACTCTCTTTGGGTGGGTTTAAGTGTACACATATGCAATACGCAACGCAATCTTGACCAATCTTTTTTCCACTAAAAACGCAGTGCCGTTCGATAGTAACCGTTCACCCCCACACCGGAAATTCCCTCACCCTGTGGGGAGGAGAGGAGTTAGGATTTCGTCAAAAACAACTTCCCGAAAGAAATCTTGCTGGTTCCCAAGCACCGGCTCACATCGTTATACACAAGTCCAACCAAGCCAAGAAAGCCGTCATTTCGGCATGGATGCCGAAATGACGAGCCTCCTACCCTTGTATAACGACGAGATCTCCTGCTTGGGAACCCTTTTCTTGCAAGCTCCTGTTTGGTCGTTCTTCGGGAAGCTGGAGCTTCAAAAAACCCATTCCCAAGCGGGAGCTTGGGAACGAGCAACAAGGAAGTTATTTTCGGCCATATCCTTAGGGCTTCCAAAGTCAGGGTGTTGCATATGCTCACCCCCTGCCCAATACTGTTGATTGTACAAATTACTCATGCTGATTGGCGAACATTTTTGATATAATAGCGCAAATTCAAAGGCCGTTCCTTATTAAATTTTTCCGATGTGTCCACAAACAAATCCGCATAAACACCTAGAGATAGCCAACTACCCCCCCCCGTACGACGGTTGGGGTACGCACACCCAATATGTTGTTGAAGAGATCAGGCGGCGCGGCCACCTGTGCGAAGTTCTGAAAATCAATGAGAACCGGAACATCAAGAGTACCGATTACGTGGATGTCCAAAACGGATTCGACTATCTGATTAAAGTCATACGGTTCGCCGCATCCGGGTATGCCATCAACGTACATGTCAACGCCGAGTCTCCCAAGGGTTACCTCCTTGCGCTGACCGCAGTCGTCGTTGGTCGGTTGTTTCTGCGTAAGTCAACCGTGACGTTCCATGGAGGTTTGCCACAGTCTTTTTTTCCCATGCCCAAATCATCGTTTTGGCACTGGAAATTTAGATTGCTGTTCGCATTTGCTTCCGGCATTCTTTGCGATAGCGATGAAATCAAGCGTCCAATCGAAGCTTACGGTGTTCCACGGACCAAAATTGGGACGGCGGCGGGCTTCTCCAGCCAGAACCTAGTCCATCAGAAAGTGGTGCTAGGTGTCGAAACGGAGAGTTTTTTGCATTCGCATGACCCGGCAATCTTCTGTTATATCTCTTTTCGTACAGAATATCGCCTGGAAGTTCTGCGCGAAGGGATGAAATTGTTTCGGGCAATTCATCCGCAAGCAGGGTTTATTTGGCTTGGGTTTCCTGAAAAAGAGATGTCGGCAGTCCGTGACTACATTGCCGCTTTTACCCCAGATGAAAAGGAATCGTTACTTTTGCTCGGGAATTTGAACCATGACGAATTTTTGACGCTGCTGTTGCGCTGCACCTTGAAATTAAGGACACCGGCCTGCGATGGAGTGAGCGCGTCAGTGTTAGAGTCCTTGGCCCTAGGCGTACCCGTGGTTGCCAGTGAAAATGGACGCAGGCCGGCGGGTGTAATTACCTATGCCGAAATGGATGCGGCGGACATGTGCCGCCAGTTGGAGTATGTGATCCACAATTTCGATGCGATCAAGCAGCAGACCCTCATGGAAGCCGGTCAGGACAATGTCGCTTTGACGGCTGACTGGCTATTAAGCTAAGGGATGCCTTCATTAACCATCCTGACTAGGAAGATTCTTCAGCTAAACCGACATGTACGTCATACCGATAGGAACAAATGCTTTTTAACAAACTTCAGCGGTTGACATCCATGGGCGCAGAGGAGTTATCCTCGCGGCTCAGGCAGGAGATTGCCAAAAAACTTGACGGCCTGGGCTTGTTTCTGCCATCGTTCAAATCCTTGCCAGTGGCAAATTTAGCGCATACCGGGCGGTTCTTTTTCGACCGGGAAGATATCCCGCAACGGATTCGTCTGATCCGCGAGCATATTCCGTGTTTTGAAGAGAACATACTTGACCAAGCCGAACAGATACTAAACCACCGGTTTTCGCTGCTCGGTTACGAAACCCTTGATTATGGCAGGGATATCGACTGGCAACTCGATATCGTCAACGGCAAACGCGCACCGCTCAAGCCTTGGCCCAAGATTGGCTATCTGGATTTCCATCAGGTCGGCGATAGTAAGGTAACATGGGAACTTAGCCGCCATCAGTTCCTGCCAACCCTTGCCAAGGCATGGCTGTTGACTGGCGATAAGCGCTATGTCAGAAAATTGGAAGACATCTATTATGATTGGCAGAAGAAGAACCCTTATCCCTTGGGCGTCAATTGGGCCAGCAGCCTTGAAGTCGCTTTCCGCAGCCTGTCGTGGATATGGACGGTGCAACTTTTGGGTGGGTGCGAAAGCGCCGTGAAACTTCGCCAAGGCATCATGTGCGCACTCGCCTTCAATGCATGGTACATCCGGCGTTACCTTTCGACCTATTTCTCGCCAAACACGCATTTGCAAGGCGAGGCGGTGGCGCTGTATTTCATCGGCACACTGTTCCCCTCACTGCCCAACGCCAAGGATTGGCGCGAGACGGGCTGGAATGTCTTGTTGGAACACGCGCTCACCAAAGTTCTGGAAGATGGGGCGTATTTCGAGCAATCGACTTATTACCATGTCTATGCGCTCGATTTCTTCCTGCATGCCCGCATACTGGCCGAACGCAATGGGAAACCGTTTCCGGGTAGCTACGACGCTGTCATGCAGAAAATGGTCCAGCATCTTGCATGCCTTTGCCAGGCCGGGCCTCCACCGCGTTTCGGCGACGACGACGGTGGGCGGGTCTTCGATGGCCGCCGCAATCAGGCCAGACATTTGTCAGACCCCCTCGCTATAGGGGCCGCACTATACCGACGCGGTGATTTCAAACAACCGGGCGTACAGGCTACGGAGGAAATGGTATGGCTACTTGGGGAGGAGGGACTCAGTGCATTTTATAAAACCCCATGTAAGATCGACTCGGTTTCAGCCCCCCCCTCCTACCACAATGCTCTTGAAATAAGCCGTCATTCCGGCATGGACCGCCGGAATCCAGATTGCAGGGATGCCACCAATCCGTACCATCCATGGAGCCTAGGTTCCGGCGATCCCTGCCGGAACGACGGGGAAAACCTTAATTCAACAGTATTGCCCCCCTACCCCCCTTTGCAAAGGGGGGCAGGGGGGATTTGCGCAGAATCGGTCTGCGGCAAATCGGCCCGGTTTGACGATACGGGTTTGTATATTCTGCTGGTTCCCAAGCTCCAGCTTGGGAATGCAGCCTTGGAAGCTCCGGCTTCCGGTGTCAACTCAAGCTGGAGCTTGCAAGGCAAAGGTTCCCAAGCTGGAGCTTGGGAACCAGCACACTCCTCTTTGCAAGAGGGAGGGGAAGAACTCCGAAGCCAGTTGGTATTTGATGCCGGTCCACTAGGAGGAGGCAGCGGGGGGCATGGCCATGCCGACGCGTTGAGTTTGACCTTGAACCTAGATGGGAAGCCAGTGTTGGTCGATCCGGGGGCATGCAACTATGTCGGGCCAGGATCAGACCGCGAAGTCTTCCGCGTGACACAGGCCCACAACACCGTCACCGTGGACGGACTTTCCCAAGCCATCCCCAAGACTGCATTTTCGTGGTTTCAGTGGCCTAAGGTCAGCGTGGAAACCGTTGTATTTACACCCGAGTTTGAATTTATCGTCGCCTCCCATGACGGCTACACTGGGCTTCAGTCTCCTGTGACTCACCGCCGCACAGTCTTCTCGCCTCATGCTAACTTTTGGTTTGTGTTGGACGAGTTATTGAGTGACGGCCCCCACGACTACGCCCTGCACTGGCATCTGGCGCCCGGTTCAAACGTGGAGCAGCATACCAGTGGGTGGGGCATTGATCTGGCAGGAAGTAAATTACATATTATTACCGCCGCTGACGGATGGCACACCGCAGTCGAACCTAGTTGGTTTTCACCTGCCTATGGCGCAAAACAAGCTGCACCCGTCATCAGATACCGCAAGACGAGGGCGGTAGGCGGACAAGCCATTGCAACAGTCTTGTGGGCCGAGGACTTAGGCGATTTTCGGGAATGTTCACCTCCCTTTGCAAAAGGGGGGGAACCGTGCGAATCATTTGCGGAATCGGCCTTAGGTACACCTGTACCCATACTGACTGCGCTAAATTGTTCACCAACCCATCGTGCATACCGCTTGACAAACGGGGCAATGCATTCGATTTTCACTTTTGGCGACGGTGTATCGACCAACCAAATCGACGGATGGGAAACCGATGCCAGATTTCTGTACGGCACACTTGATGCCGATGGTCAGCCATTGGAAGCAGTTCTAGTGCAGGCCACTTTTCTGCGTTACTGTGGCGAAACTCTTCGCGAGTCAACGGAAAAATTGGCCCACTTTGTCTGGCATCCGATGGTTATCGGTAGACCTCACGGCGATTGCCAATTTTGATAACGAAGACTCACAAAGCACCGTTCTCAATCCGCCAAGCCAAGACCACATTTAGTCGTGGCTGACAGTGGATTCACGAAGACGTAATACCCGTAGGGCGGCACATGCAGCCCCGTATCCATTGTCGATATTGACGGCGACAAGACCGGGAGCGCAACTGGCCAACGCAGCCTTCAGGCTGAGTTCGCCCGCTGCCGCGACCCCGTAACCCACCGATGTCGGCACGGCGATGACAAACGAATCCACTAAACCGGCAAGCACACTGAACAAGGCTCCCTCCATTCCCGCCACGACAATCACGACTGGGAAGCGTTTTATTTCTTCCAGACGATCAAGCAAACGCCAAAGGCCAGCAACCCCGACATCCTCGATGCGAACACTGGCAACTTCATGAAAAGCGAGGGTTCGAGCGGCTTCACTACAGACCTGGGCATCCGAACTGCCGCCGCTGACGATGACGATCTGCGGGCTGCCGCCCGGTGGTGGAGTTTGCGGATAAAATGCAGTCCGGGAAACCGGATCGTAATCAAGCCCCACGAGCCAGGGTGCTGAGAGCGAGGCTACCTGTTCCGGGGATAGTCGTGTCAGGAAACAGGTGCGCCCACACGCGGCATACTGGCTAAGGATATCTTCAATCTGGGCGGGCTGCTTGCTACTGCAAAGGACGGCTTCCTCCAAGCCTATCCTTTCCCGACGTTGAAAATCGATGACCGCCTTTGGCCAGGGTTCAATTGTTTTCGACAAACGCGCTCCCCCGATGGTAAGGTTCAAACCGGACTGCCTTGGGAAGGCCGAGTTTGTGGGCTAACACAGAGATATGGTTTTGCCAAGCCGAGACCCCGCTGTTCACCACCGCCGCTAAAGTTTCGGTGTCAAGTTCTACGGCAACGGATTCGTGGCGGATTCTACATCGTACGGTCTTGGGCCGGAAGGCTTCGGTGATTTCACGCTCGATTTGGTGAATAAAAGACAGCGCACCCGCCTCGATGCGTAACCCAGTCTCCATACGGCTAGCCAGGCAGGGCGCGGCAGGCAGTTGCGCCAAATCTGGATAGCCCAAATATTGACACAGGTCGCGGACGGTCCGCTTATCGACATGGCAGGCCACGAAAGGATGCAATACGCCATAGTCACTGGCCGCTCGTAACCCTGGGCGATAGTCGCCGAGATCGTCTAGGTTGGCACCCGACAGAATCGTTCCCCGCGCCAGAGTGGTAATGCTTTGATACAAATTTGTCTTACAATGGAAGCAGCGGTTATAGGGGTTGGCTAGGTAGGATTCATCGGCGAATTCGCCGGAATCAATCACATGGAGCGTCCAACCTTCAGAATGCGACACCTGTCGGACCCGTTGCGTCGCCTCCGCCGGGACGGCTGGTGAAACCGCATGGATCACTGTGGATTTTGATCCTAGAACCCTTCCGGCAAGGATAGCGAGAGTCATGCTGTCCACGCCACCGCTAACGGCTATCCGCACCGGGGCAAGCTCACCCAGCAAGGATTCAAGGTCGAGAATGACGTCCGCAAGAGGCCTGGCTTCACTCATCGCTACCCCTCTTTCCCAATGCACGTTCCCGGCCTAAGTCACGAAGGTGTTGCCGTTCGGCCATACTTAACACCCCCGCCACTGAACGTGCCTCGACTTTCGCCGTATCCCCACCCGGACGCTTGACTACCTTCACTTCCAGTTTTCGTCCTTCAACCTCGATATCGAGCGTATGGCGTGGCAAAACGACACGCTCAACCCCATGCCAACGCAGGCCGATAGTCGTGGTCTCGCGGAAACACGCATCAATTACCGGTTGGAGCCTCTCTGGGCGCAACAGCAAGCGGATCCCGTGAGTCAAACGGCCTGCCTTGCCTATGGATGGAAGAGTGTGCAGGTCGAGTACACCCTCACTGGCGCGCAGACGGTCTAGTGCATGGGCTAGGTCTTCGGGGGTCTGGTCGTCCACATCAAAGGCAAGTTCGATCATCCGCTCCCACGACGGTGGCTGTGTCGCTTCCAAGCACAATACCTGCAAGCAATTAGGGATCAATCCCAGCGAACGGGTTCCGAACCCGATCCCATGTGCGCAGAGTGTACCCGCAACAGAATCGGTTTTTACCAGTGAGCGGACGATTGCGGCCCCGGTAGGCGTAACCCGTTCGCCGATGACACCGTCGTCGTGCCAAGGGAACCCTTCGAGCAGGCGCAGAGTGGCAGGTGCGGGAACAGGCAACACGCCATGCATTGATGATGCGGTTCCACCGCCCAAAGGCAGTGACCGGCAGGAAGCCGACACAACGCTTAACTGGTCAATCAGGTAAGCGGCCCCCACAATGTCGATAATTGAATCCCAATCCCCGACCTCATGGAAATGGACCTCGTCAATGGGCATACCATGCACGGTGGCTTCCGCTTGGGCAAGATGCCCAAAAATCGCAAGGGCTTGCTTTTTAACCCCGGCAGCAATCGCCGCACCCTCCAACAAGGTACGAATATCCCCCCATGTCCGATGCTCCGGGGCCGGTTTGTTTGGCAAGCGGACGCTGAAGCGGCTTCCACGCAGCGGATGTGTGCAGGCATCCAACTCAACCGACCAACCCTTCGGTGGGTCCAGTGCCGCTATGGTATGGCGTAGCCCGTCAAGGTGTTCGGGAAATGCGTCGAGTAGGGCCGCACAAAACATATCCCCCGCGATCCCTCCAATGGGGTCTAGACGTAAATACAATTCATTGCTCATATGTTTAAGTTATCCATCTTATGTTATGTAGTGCCTTGGCCTCCCCCTTTGGAAAAGGGGGACTGAGGGGGATTTGTAAGAACCGAGCCACGCAATCCGGTTGTTCAGAAAATTCCCCCTAACCCCCCTTTTCCAAAGGGGGGGATGACTTCCGTCCGAAATGGCGCGTAAACATCAGTTATCCATATTAAGCCGATTCCCGAACAACCTGCACAAGTTTGCCTTGGCGAGTCAGCGGAATCGACTCGACCCAGTTAATCTGCACAGGAAGCTCTCCCAGAAAGTCCTGAAGGATTTTGCGAAGTTGCGCTTCACGGTCTACAGAAAACCCATCGCCTTTCAGCAGAAACAATAGTTTGCCATCATTTTTGATGACAATCTGGAATTGTATCACCTCTGTGAACCCCTTCATTAGATGATTCCAGTAGAGAGTATGAATTTGCTTTCCATTAGGCAGCGTGACAACCGATGCGATTCGACCTTGGATATGTCGCAATGCCCGGATGCCTGACTCGTCGCAGTATGCCGTGTCATAATCCGCCAAGTCCCCTACCTCATAGCGAAGGAAGGGTGTGCCGCGGCAAATAGTGCTTGTGCAGATCACGCGCCCCGGTTCGTGTGGGCCGACTGGCTTTCCATTGTCGTCAACCAACTCGATAAAATTCCATGGTCTGGTGATGTGAAGTGGGCCGCCCACTTTGTATTGGCTGGCAATGGCGGGTAACTCGCGCCCCCCATACAGATTCAAGATAGGTACACCGAAAGCCCTCTGGAATATTTCGCTTTGTTCGGGAAACAACATTTCGCCACCGTTCCAAGCCAAATAGACACTGCCCGGCGGTGGGCAGGCATCCATCGCAAGGGCTTCCCTAGCCACAAATTCCAGCATGGCAGTGAACCCATAGATAGCCACTGGCTGATGACGGCGAATTAATGAAAGCACACGCTCCACCGTTTGCCGTGTCATGTTGTAACCATCAACCATAAAATTACGAAACAAGGCATTGTTTAGACGGTTGCGAAAGCTTACCTCCTTGCCAATGTCGCGTTCCGAGCCCCAGACGATCACAGTAGGCCGGCCTGGAATCCATCCCATTTGTAGGCGGGCGTGTAAAATAAGCGCCGCATTGGCTCGAAGCATTTCGGTGTCGTGGAAAAAAGGGGTCGGCTCGCCCGTCGAACCCCCGGTGGAATCCAACCTCCCTGTTAGGTTGAAGCGCTGAGCTATAGTCTGCGGATGCAAATTCGTCTGTAGCAGTTTTCTGTCAACTATGGGCAAAGTAGGCCATACGCGCCAGAGTTCGGCGGGTTCTTCAATACGGGCGGCCTCCCGCCATTCGGGGAGTGCATCTTCCCGCCGTCCGAAATATTTTATTTGAGAGTGCAAAGCCTGCTGTAACTGTCGCAGTTGTTCCCCTTGAGCAAGTGTGGGGAAATTTTCCAATTCTTCCAGGCTTCTCGCATTGCGGCGGCGGTCTCTATGCCACCAGTATCGGCTTAAGGGTTCTAGGATCATTGGGGCAACCTAAGTTCACAGTGTCCCTGCCATCCTGTCGGCGGCATAAACGCACGGCGTTCAAAGGGGAAAATTTCATTGGCAGTCAGCGTTTCTTTTGCAAAATGTACACGGATTGCTTCAGGGGCAAATTGGGCAAGCGGAAACGGAAAGCTTGCAAAGGCCTCACGCGTTAGGGGAATCCGTTGCGGATCAAATCCCATCAAGCGAGCGTTGACCCACTCCGCTGCAGCGGAATTGACGGCACCGGTGAGAAACGCCGAAGGTACAGGTTGCGGTAGCATCGGGCCTTCCCCCTCGCCGCCGATGATTGCATCGGTGATGGAAATGACACAGCGCTGCGGCTCTGTACTCAGAGTGCCGTCAGACCTGCCATAGCGTAGTATCCGCTGTAAATCAAGCGTGGTGCGCCAAACGGTGTCGTTTCCATGCCAGGAGCCTTCCAAGTTCGTGTCTTCCCCCATCCACCTGGCGCAACGGACCAAAAGATACGATAGCCGTGCCAAAAACAATTGGCGGCGCCCGGCAGGAATGCGGTTGGCGGAATCCAGCAGATCCTCGGCCCATCCTTTCAAGCGTGAGCCGCCCGCATAGCAATCCCCCCCCCGTCAGTTGCC